>ERZ839489.30-NODE-30-length-169101-cov-90.990298_pt1 | contig 169101 bp, 152 predicted proteins | sample MGYA00519938_ERZ839489 | MGnify/ENA primary metagenome ERZ839489 (study PRJEB31850, sample SAMEA3708846) | human gut metagenome | biome: human gut; feature: human-associated habitat; material: faeces | place: China | collected 2014 ...
TCAGCTGACCCTCGCGAAAGCCTACGTAAGCGTCGGATCTTAAAGCTTGCCCTAAGCGCCCACAAAGTGTTTGCTGCCCCTGGAGTCCTGACTACTTGCTGGATTTTGGGAGAAACTGGAAAAAGAACTGGAAGTTTGGAAAACGTGGGAGGGAAGGGGAAAGATTAATGAATGTGTCTGAGAAACAGGTACTACACTAATGCATGTGTCCACTGTTATGGGTACATTATAAATTTCGTGGATTAGGGTTTGATTATATGGGGGAAGGATGGTAAGATAGTGCTGTTATGGATATTTTATGGTAAATGAGGAGTTTTGGATGAATATTATTAATATTGAGCATATCAGTAAGATTTTTGGTGAGAAGGTTATTTTTGAGGATGCTTCGTTTGGGATTCAGCAGGGGGATAAGATTGGTATTGTGGGGATTAATGGTACCGGCAAGTCTACAGTGTTGCGGATGATCGCAGGGGAGGAGGAACCGGATCAGGGACAGATTATTCGGCAGAATGGATTGAAGATTGCTTATCTGCCACAGAATCCGCATTTTCCGAAGGGGGCTACGGTGGCTTCGTATGTGCTGAGCGGGAATGGAGATAAGGACTGGCTGGTGCAGAGTAATATGACGAAGCTTGGAATCGAAGTGTCGGAGCAGGAGGTGGAGAATCTCTCGGGAGGACAGCGGAGAAAGCTTGCGCTGGCGAAGGTGCTGGCGGGGGATTTTGATGTGTTACTGTTGGACGAGCCTACGAACCACCTGGATGAAGGGATGATCAACTGGCTGGAAGAATATCTGAAAGGATATAAAGGAGTGCTGGTGATGGTTACGCATGACCGGTATTTTCTGGATAAAGTGTCTAATCGGATTCTGGAGATCAGCCGAGGGAATATGTATGGGTATGATTCCAATTACTCTCGGTTCCTGGAGTTAAAGGCGGAGAGAGAAGAGATGGAACTTGCCAGTGAGCGGAAGCGTCAGAGCATCCTTCGGATGGAACTGGAATGGGCGAAACGCGGATGCCGTGCCAGAAGCACGAAACAGAGAGCAAGACTGGATCGACTGGAAGCCTTAAAACAGGGAAAAGCACCAATCAGTGATGCGGTTGTGGAGATGGATTCTGTAGAAACCCGGATGGGTAAGAAAACAATTGAGCTGTATAATGTGACCAAACGATATGGTGATCAGTTGCTTCTGAAGGATTTTACCTATACTGTTCTTCGAAATCAGCGTCTCGGAATCGTCGGTCCGAATGGTTGTGGAAAATCTACCCTGTTAAAGATTATGGCAGGACTTGAACAGCCGGATGAAGGTCATGTGGAAGTAGGAGAGACGATCAAGATCGGATACCTGGCACAGGAAGAGCTGCCAATCAAAGACAGTAATCAACGAGTGATCGATTATGTGAAAGAGATAGGAGAGTATGTGCAGACAAGAGACGGCAGAATCAGTGCGTCGCAGATGCTGGAGCGGTTCCTGTTCACGCCGGATATGCAGTACACTCCGATTTCCAAACTCTCCGGTGGAGAAAAGCGGAGGCTGTATCTGCTGTCCGTGCTGGTCAGCGGGGCAAATGTACTGATTCTTGATGAGCCGTCGAATGATGTGGATATCCCGACAGTTACGATTCTGGAAGATTATTTGAATGCATTTTCCGGTATTGTAATCACGGTTTCTCATGACAGGTATTTTCTGGATAATGTAGTGGATCGCATCTTTGAATTTGACGGAAACGGAACATTGCGTCAGTACGAGGGCGGTTATACGGACTATCGGGAAGCGAAAGAGCGAAGATTTGGAGAGACGGGAGCGATATCCAGTGTGCCGGGTGGAGAAAAAGAGAAGAAAGAAAGATCTACCGGAAAGGACTGGAAGCAGAACCGACCGACCAAATTGAAGTTTACTTATAAAGAACAGAGAGAGTATGAGACCATAGACGATGATATAGCAGTGTTAGAGGAGAAAATCGAAAAGCTGGACGACGATATGGTAAAAAATGCGACGAATTCCGGAAAGCTGGCAGAAATTATGCGGGAAAAAGAAGCTGCGGAAGCACAGCTGGAAGAAAAAATGGATCGCTGGGTGTATCTCAACGATCTGGCGGAACAGATTGAAGCGCAGAAAAGTGGAAACTAATTTTCGGTTGCCGTAGCCCGCTACGCCGCCCTCATTCAGATAAAATCTCCCACAAATTGGGACTCGCAGCTCACGAAAAGCCTTTTTCAGACACGCTCTAGCGTAAATTAAAATAAGATCGCGCATCAGAAAAGATGGGCGATCTTATTTGTAAATAATACAAAAGGTTTTCTTGATAAAAACCACACCAGGAAGAAGCAGAATGTCAGCAGATACAGACATTCCAGATTGCTCTCAACCGAAGTCAGAATAGAAGAACCGTATTTGAGGCAGCTGTAGACGAAACCGTGAAAGATATAGATTGCCATGGTACGCTCTCCCAGATAAGAGTAGGATTTCTTTTCGGTCGGAAGTACCAGCATGAACAGGTAGATCAGAAGAAAAGAGATCAGATAACAGCCGATGCGGACAAGTACGCCTTCGACGGAACTCATATCCATATCTGCGTAAGAGTATCGTCCATAGAAAATCTTCTGATCCAGACGGTGATGGTACTTGTCAGTAAATAAAAAGACGGCAAAACTTCCCAGGATGGTCAGCGCACACAGATACCCCTTCCGGTTCCGAAAACGTGCGAGGGAAGAAGAATCAAATTTTTTCCCGGCAAGAAAGAACGGGAAGAAAAACAGAATACGCGGAATGGAAAGAAAATTTCCAAAATCAGTGAATCCAATAAGAAGTCCGGCAATGACTGACAAAACCATGCAGCCTGGAATTTTCTCAATCAGAGGAGACAACAGTCTCCAGGCGAACAGTGCCATCAGATACCAGAGGGAAAATTTCGGCCTTGTAAAATAAAAGCCGGTCTCTTTGTCCAGTATAAAGGTGTATAAAAGATAATAAAGAATCTCGTATACAAAATAGGGAATGACCAGTCCACAAAGCATTTTTTTTAAAGATGGGATCCGTTTGGAAAAATATCCGGAAATAAAGATAAAAGCGGGCATGTGGAACGCCACGATTCCCCATTTTAATTCGTAGAGGAACGGATTCTGATCATTGCTCGGTTCAATAAAGTGACCGATGACTACCAGAAGAATCAATAATACTTTATAATTGTCAAACAGATATTCACGTTGATGACCTGATACGGCAGTTGCCTTTACAGTAGTGTCCATGAGGAATCCTTTCTATATAAAAGTGAAATGATTACAAATCAGTAACCATACGTATTCTAAGAGTCATGGAGAAAAAATGCAAGAAACAATATGGAGAAAATCGATGGAGAAAAGTAAAATCTGTTGTAAAAAATGACAGTATTTTTTAATGAAATTGACAGAAAGAAAAAGATATCACAAAATAGAAAAAGACAGTAGCAGAAAGGAGCAGAAAAATGGAACAACAGAAGAAGAAAAAGCGGGCTGTTGCCTTTGGAATGGTAGCAGTTGTATTGATTTTCTGGAATCTGATGCAAAATACAGCGGATCAGCAAAAATTAAAAGTGGCATGTATAGGGGATGAATTAACTTTTGGAACTGCTGTGGAAGAGCGGGAAGCTAACTGTTACCCGGTACAGTTACAGAAATACATGGAACAGGCAGAAAAAAAATATCGGATCGGTAATTTCGGTGTGGAAGGCGCTGCGGTTCAGAAAAAGAGTAAAAAGCCGTATACAAAGGAAGAACGCTATGAGAGCAGTACGGAATATAAAGCCAATCTTGTTATTATGATGCTTGGAACAAACGATACTACAGAGGAAAACTGGACGGATATCGATACGTTTCAGAAAGATTATCAATCCCTGATCAAAGGCTATCAGGATTTAAAGAGCAGTCCGGAAATCTGGCTGGTCACGCCGCCGATGATACAGTCTGATGGAAGCACAGAGATGGAAGAGAGGGCAAAAAGAGTAGAAGAAATCAAAAATGCGATCGAAACCATTGGTGAAAAGAATAAGCTGACGGTTCTGGATCTTTACAGCTACAGTCAGAAACATCCGGAATGGTATCAGGAAGACGGTGTTCGTCTGAACAAAGACGGAGCACTGGCAGTAGCGGATATGGTAGGCGACTGTATCATAAATAAGACGAAGTAGAACAGGACGGAAACACGAAAATTTGCACACATTCATATGATAAAGAGAAACAAAACTCAGAAGTAAGGAGAAGAGAATGGATTCTTATCGTATGAATTGCCGGAATGTTTCCGGTAATTGCAGAAACCGGACCTGTGGCAATATGACAGGAAACAGAGAATCGATGATTCCGATGGATTCTACCAGTAAAACCTGCACAAATATATGTGATTGTATGCAGGAAACATCCGTACAGGAACATTTGCAGAAGCTTCCGCTGGCAATGGCATATGTGCCAATGCAGAAATTCGGAAAGGTATATGAACCTGCCCGTGGATTTCAGCTCGGAACAATTTTCCCGGAACTTTGTAAGCCATTTTGTGGAAAAGGAGGCGGATGCAGGCGATGATGGGACGAAATAACTGTACCTGCCAGGGAGAACGAAGTAAAGCACAGCTGATGGAAACCATCGGGCAGTCGGCATTTGCAGCTTATGATACTCTGCTTTATATGGACACTCACCCACAGGATCAGGAGGCCATGGCATACTACCATAAACAGGCAGGGATACGCCGGGAAGCGATGGAAGAATATGCCAGACGTTTCGGACCGTTGACAATGGATCTGATCGATGAGACCGACTGTCATTCATGGGAATGGATGATGCAGCCATGGCCATGGGAAAGATCCGGGAAAGGCAGGTGTTAGTGTATGTGGATATATGAAAAACGATTGCAATATCCGGTAAATATCACGAAAACGGATGCACGGATCGCGAAGATTATTGCATCACAATACGGTGGCCCGGACGGCGAGATCGGCGCCTCGATGCGCTACCTCTCCCAGCGTTTCACCGCTCCGAACCGTGTCTGCATGGCGGTTCTTACCGATGTAGCGACAGAAGAACTCGGACATCTCGAAATGGTATCCACGATCGTTCATCAGCTGACTGCCAACCTCACCGTGGAAGAGATTGAAAAACAGGGATTTGCGGATTATTACGTGGATCATGCGGTAGGGATCTGGCCGCAGTCGGCGGGAGGGATTCCGTTTAACTCCTGTGAGTTCCAGTCTAAGGGCGATCCGATCACGGATATGTTTGAGAGCATGGCTGCGGAACAGAAAGCACGGAGCACCTATGACAATATCCTGCGGGTTGTGCGGGATATTCCGGAGATTGCGGACCCGATCCGATTCCTGCGGGCGAGAGAAGTGGTACACTTCCAACGGTTCGGTGAAGCCCTCCAGTCTCTCCAGGATCAGCTGAACAGTAAGAACTTCTACCAGATGAATCCGAGCTTTGATATCGGGCTGACACGGGAACCGTGCGATTGTCAGGGAGAATGTGTACAGTAAAAATGTAGAAAATTAAAATAATAATTTATGGAAAATGGACAGAAGTGACAAATATAAAAAACTATAAAATTTTTATTGACAGGATAGAAACTAAGGTGTAAGATACACCCATACAAAGCAAAGGCGCTATGGAAAAACATCCGTAGTGCCTTTTGTCGTATCAAAGAAAATCGCACACTCTGTTTTCGATGATACGGCAGGGCTTGAAAAAAGCGAAACAACGGCGTTTTGCAGCTTCTTATCTTATATTATATATAGAAGCAAAGCGTCGTTGTTTCGCTTTTTTCATTACAAAGAAAGAGGAGGACAAAAGTATGACAGAAGAAATTATGGAAGTTCTGAACGGTCAGGTATTTGGTGTATGGTTCCTGATCGGCGCTGCACTGGTATTCTGGATGCAGGCAGGATTCGCGATGGTAGAGGCAGGTTTCACCAGAGCGAAAAACACTGGTAACATTATCATGAAAAACCTGATGGATTTTTGTATTGGTACCTGTACCTTTATCCTGATAGGTTTCAGCCTGTTACTGGGAGAAGATATGGTAGGGCTGATCGGAAAGCCGGGATTTGATATTTTTACAAGTTATGCAGATTTTGACTGGTCTAACTTCGTATTCAACCTGGTATTCTGTGCAACAACCGCAACTATTGTTTCCGGAGCTATGGCTGAAAGAACAAAATTCTTATCCTATTGTATTTACTCCGGTGTGATCTCCGCACTGATTTATCCGATCGAAGCACACTGGATCTGGGGCGGCGGCTGGCTTGCCCAGATGGGATTCCATGATTTTGCAGGATCCTGTGCGATTCATATGGTAGGTGGTATCTCCGCACTGATCGGTGCCAAGATTCTTGGACCGCGTATCGGAAAATTCACGAAAGATAAATCCGGAAAAATCACAAAAGTCAATGCATTTCCGGGACACAACCTGGCAATCGGTGCACTTGGTGTATTTATCCTGTGGCTTGGCTGGTATGGATTTAACGGCGCAGCTGCAACATCTGTAGAACAGCTTGGTTCTATCTTTGTAACAACAACCATCGCTCCGGCGATCGCAACCGTAACCTGTATGATCTTTACCTGGGTTCGTTACGGAAAACCAGATGTATCTATGTGTCTGAACGCATCTCTGGCAGGTCTGGTAGCTATTACAGCTCCTTGTGATGTTACAGATGCTCTGGGAGCAATCATTATCGGTATCGTAGCGGGTCTGCTGGTAGTATTCGGTGTATGGTTCCTTGACTATGTATTACGTGTAGATGACCCGGTTGGTGCAGTAGCAGTTCATTGCTTAAATGGTATCTGGGGAACTATTTCCGTTGGTCTGTTCGCAACTACATCCGCACCTGGAAATGATGATCTGGTCGGTCTGTTCTACGGTGGTGGTTTTACCCTTCTTGGAAAACAGCTGATCGGTTTTGCAGCAGTGGCAGCATGGACCGTAGTAACAATCACCATCACTTTCCTTGTCATCCGTGCCGCTGTAGGTTTGAGAGTTACCGAGGAAGAAGAAATCGTTGGTCTGGATGCCATGGAACATGGTCTTGCATCCGCTTACTCAGGATTCAGTATCATGGACGTATCCAACACTATGCTGATGGATGTCAATGAAAATACAAACCTTGGTACAGATGATTACAAAGCAGCATCGGATGCACAGAAAAATGCAGCAGTTAAAGTAGTAAAAGCTCCGGCAGCAGCAGATACCGGTATGTATAAAGTAGTTATCATTTCGAAACTGTCAAGATATGACAAACTGAGAAAAGCTATGAACGATCTGGGTGTCACCGGTATGACCGTTACACAGGTTATGGGCTGTGGCGTTCAGAAAGGTGCCGGCGAGAAATACCGTGGTGTTGAAATCGATGCAACCCTGCTTCCAAAAGTAAAAGTAGAAGTGGTAGTCAGCAGCATTCCGGTCGATCAGGTCATCGAAGCTGCAAAGAAAGTTCTGTATACCGGACATATCGGCGATGGCAAGATCTTTGTATACAATGTTGACAGAGTCGTAAAAGTCCGCACCGGTGAAGAAGATACGGATGCACTGCAGGATGTAGAATAAAAAGTAAACATTCTCCTTAGATAAAACAGAACCTCCGGACATCTCAGAAACATAAAAAAAGAGATGTCTGGGGGTTTTTTTCTCTTTTTAATAGTGATATACTGTAACCATTCAGTAGCCACTGTCCCGCGAGGGATTTTGACATATTCATGTCAAAATCCCGAGACATACAAGCCAAAATGCTATCACCGAAGGTGATTTTTTATGCATTTTGGCTCGTAACTGTGAAGGGACTGAACAGTTACGATATACTTAACAAAGATATCCGGCTGAAACCTCCGGCAGGGTACCGGAGCGTGGAAGAGGTATATAGGAAAATCATTTTCAGACACGCTCAAGGGGAGCATGGAAAGAAATGAGGGTATTACATGGAACAAAAAGAGAAAAAAAGAAGAAAAAAGAAAAGCAGCCGGGGGGCATATTATGATTATAATCTTCTTGCGATTGTAATTCTGCTGATCTGTTTCGGGCTGATTATGTTATACAGTACCAGTGCGTATGAAGCACAGATGAAATTTCATGGAGATGATATGTATTATTTCCGCAGGCAGGCACTGATCAGTGTGGGAGCGATCGCTGTTGCCATCTTTATTTCAAAATGGGATTATCATCTGATGATTCCATTCGCAGGAACTTTGTACCTGATATCAGTTGTACTGATGGCGATGGTGCGGTTTACTCCATTTGGAGTGGAAGCCTATGGTTCCAGACGATGGTTAAAGCTGGGTATTCAGTTTCAGCCGGCAGAGATAGCCAAGATAGCGATTATTATTTATATGCCTATACTTGTTATCAAGATGGGAAAACAGGTAAAGCAATTGAGGGCAGTAATCTGGCTGCTGATCTTTGGTATGATACAGGCGGGTGCGGCTTTTGTTTTTACGGATAATCTGAGTACCGGTATGATTATCGGAGGAATCGCCGTCGTTATGATTTTTATTGCACATCCGAAAACAAAGCCTTTTGTTGTACTGGCTCTCGGTATCAGCGTGGTGGCAGGAAGTGTCATTGCTTACATGGGTATGACGATGACTACCAGTGATAACTTTCGTATCCGAAGAATCTTATCCTGGCTGCATCCGGAGGCCAATATGTCATCCGGCGGCTATCAGGTGCTGCAGGGACTGTATGCAATCGGAAGCGGCGGCTTTTTCGGAAAAGGACTTGGCAACAGTGCGCAGAAGCTGGGAACGATTCCGGAGGCGCAGAATGATATGATCTTTTCGATTGTATGTGAGGAACTGGGAGTTTTCGGTGCGGCATTATTACTGCTGATGTTTGGTTATCTGTTATATCGGCTGTTTTTTATCGCGCAGAATGCGCCGGACCTTTATGGAACGCTGGTTGTGACAGGAATCTTTGTACATATTGCATTGCAGGTAATCCTGAACCTTTGCGTAGTATTGAATCTGATGCCTACAACCGGTATCACGCTTCCATTTGTCAGTTACGGAGGTACGTCGATCCTGTTTTTGATGGCAGAGATGGGAATTGCCCTGAGTGTGTCGGGAAGGATCCGGACGACGGGAGAAGACATCCCGGAGGCTGAAACAGCATAAATTCTGTGCACCGCGAAGCATGTTACTGAGCATGGATGGAACAGTAACAGAGAAACAAAGTTTTTTGCATATTTTCCCGAATGGGTTGACAAATGTTTTTATAATAGATATACTTTCGTTAAACAAAGGCGTAAAGTCGAAAATGCTTTATGAAGGAGATATAAAAATATGCTTGAGAAAATGAGAGAGATTATTGCAGAGCAGTTGAACTGTGATGGTGAGACAATTGGTCTTGACACCTCATTTAAAGATGATCTGGGAGCAGATTCACTGGATTTATTTGAACTGGTTATGGCTCTGGAAGAAGAATACGGACTGGAGATTCCGGCAGAGGAATTGTCAGATGTGGAAACCGTCGGAGACATAATTGAATACTTAAAAAACAAAGGTGTGGAGGATTAATTCCACACCTTTTACCTTGAATAGGATAAGGATCGTGCGTGTGCAAAACACGCAGCAATCCGGGACATTTACATTATAAAACAGGAGCGAAATATTATGAGCACAGTAAAAACAAGATTTGCACCAAGCCCTACCGGAAGAATGCACGTAGGAAACTTAAGAACGGCATTATATGCATATCTGATCGCAAAACATGAAGGTGGAAAGTTCATGCTGCGTATCGAGGATACCGACCAGGAACGGTTTATGGAAGGTGCACTTGATATCATCTACCGTACTCTGGCAAAGACGGGTCTGGTACATGATGAAGGTCCGGACAAAGATGGGGGTGTAGGCCCTTATGTACAGAGTGAGAGACAGGCACAGGGTCTGTACATGAAATATGCAAAAAAACTGATTGAGCAGGGAGACGCTTACTATTGTTTCTGTGATAAAGAACGTCTGGAAAGCCTGAAGACAGAAGTAGCAGGAAAAGAGATCACCGTGTATGACAAACACTGTCTGCACCTGTCCAAAGAAGAAATCGAGGCAAATCTGGCAGCAGGAAAACCATACGTTATCCGTATTAACATGCCAACCGAAGGAACCACAACTTTCCATGATGAGCTGTACGGAGATATTACAGTAGAAAATAACGAACTGGATGATATGATCCTGATCAAATCCGATGGATATCCGACCTACAACTTTGCAAATGTTGTCGATGATCATCTGATGGGAATTACCCATGTAGTAAGAGGAAACGAATATCTGTCCTCTGCACCGAAATACAACCGTCTGTATGAGGCATTTGGATGGGAGATCCCAAAATACATTCACTGCCCGCTGATCACAAACGAAGATCATCAGAAGCTGTCCAAACGCTGCGGTCATTCTTCTTATGAAGATCTGCTGGATCAGGGATTTCTGACCGAAGCGATCGTAAACTTTGTGGCACTTCTGGGATGGAGTCCGTCTTCCGACAATGAGATTTTCTCTCTGGAAGAGCTGGTAAAAGAATTCGATTATCACAGAATCAGCAAATCTCCTGCTGTCTTTGACATGGTAAAACTTCGTTGGATGAATGGCGAATACATGAAGAAGATGGACGATGACAAATTCTATGAGATGGCTCTGCCGTATCTGAAAGAGACGATCACAAAAGATCTGGACTTCCACAAGATCGCTGCCATGGTAAAAACAAGAATCGAAGTATTTCCGGATATCAAAGATCATGTGGATTTCTTTGAAAAGGTTCCGGAATATGAGACATCTATGTATGTGCATAAAAAGATGAAAACCAACGAAGAAACTTCTCTGCAGGTACTCAGTGAAGTACAGCCGTTACTGGAGGCACAGGAAGATTTCAGCAACGATGCACTGTTTGAGATGCTTTCTGCTTATGCAAAAGAGCATGGTTACAAAGTTGGTTATGTGATGTGGCCGATCCGTACCGCTCTTTCCGGAAAACAGATGACACCGGCAGGTGCCACAGAGATTCTGGAAGTGCTCGGAAAAGAAGAGAGTCTTGTAAGAATCCAGGCGGCTATTGCCAAACTGAAGTAACTATGCAGCAGGCAGTATCCCGCGAGGTGTTTTGGCATGGTTTTGCCAGAATCCCTCACAGTTACAAGCTGACAAAAGCAGCAGAATAATTCCTATATGGAGAGAAAGAATGGAGTTTAACAGGGAACAGCAGCAGGCAATGGAACACAAACATGGTCCGATGCTTGTACTTGCCGGACCGGGATCCGGCAAAACGGAAGTTATTATCCGCCGTACCCGTAAACTGATTCAGGATTATCAGGTCGCTCCTTCATCTATCCTGGTGGTCACCTTTACCAAGGCGGCTGCAGGACAGATGAGGGAGCGATTTTTACACCTGTGCGGAGCGGAGAAAAGTCAGGTGACTTTTGGCACATTCCATGGAATCTTTTACGGTATTCTCCGGCAGGCGTACGGTATCACATCGGCAAATATCGCCGGTGAAGAAATAAAATATCAGATTTTACGACAGATTTTGCAGAATTCTTCCCTGCAGATGGAAGACGAAAATGACCTGCTGGAATCGCTGGCAAGAGAGATCAGCACAGTAAAAAACGGAAGGATCCCGTTGAGCCACTATTATTCGGCAAGCTGCCCGGATGAGCAGTTTCGGAAGATCTATGAGACATACGAAAAACGGTTGCACGGGAAACGACTGCTGGATTTTGATGATCTGCTGGTGTACTGCTATCAATTATTTCAGAAACATCCGGATATTTTGCAGGCATGGCAGAAAAAGTTCCGGTATATCCTGATTGATGAGTTTCAGGATGTCAACCAGCTGCAATATGATATTGTCCGGCTTCTGGCACTTCCGGAAAATAATCTGTTTCTGGTAGGTGACGATGATCAGTCGATCTATCGGTTCCGTGGAGCCAGACCGGAGATTATGCTACAGATCCCGAAGGATTTTCCACAATTGAAGCAGGTGATCCTGAAACAGAATTACCGCTGTACCGGAGAAATTGTTGAGAAATCTCAGAATGTGATCCGCTGGAACGATGCGAGATATGAAAAACAGTTGTTTACGGAAAATGATAAGGGAAAACCGCTCGAGATACGGACATTTGAAAATGAGAGCGAGGAGACGACCTGGTCGTTAAAGCAGATTCAGAAGGATCTGGCGGAAGGGTGTCCGCACAAAGAGATTGCGATTCTATTCCGTACCAATCATAATTGCAGAATGACAGTGGAACGGCTGATGGAGTACAACATTCCGTTTACCATGAGGGATGTCCTGCCGAATCTGTATGAACACTGGCTGGCAAAAAATATGGTTGCGTATATGCGTCTGGCAATGGGCGGTCGGGAGAGAAAGGATTTTCTTGCCGTCATGAACCGTCCGAACCGATATCTGTCCAGGGAAGCATTTTATGAGAAAGAAGTGCCATTTGAGATTCTGTATCAGTTTTACGAGGGAAAAGAATGGATGTGTGACCGGATCGAGAAGTTCGAGCATGATCTGAAAATGATGAAAAATATGGCACCGTTTGCAGCTATCAATTATATCCGGTATGGGATCGGCTATGACGAGTTCCTGAAAGAATATGCACAGTACAGGAAGATCAAAGTGGAAGAACTGTATGATCTTCTGCGGGAGATCCAGGAGAGCGCAAAAGGGTATAAAACATTTCAGGAATGGTTTGATTCCATGGATGCGTACAAAGAAAAACTCAAAGAACAGTCGGAGAAAGTGCGCCGGCAGGAGGGAATCGTTGTATCGACCCTACACAGTGCCAAGGGACTGGAATTTGAGAGGGTGTATATTCTGGATGTCAACGAGGGCTGTATGCCATATCAGAAAGCGGTTCTTGATCCGGAGATCGAAGAAGAACGAAGAATGTTCTATGTCGGCATGACGAGAGCAAAGAAAGAATTGCATTTGTATGCAGTGGAGGAGAGGTTCGGAAAGAAGATGGAACCTTCCCGTTTTCTGGTGGAACTGGAAGAAGCACCGAAGCGTGGCAACGGAGGGCAGAAAAATGGGAAATAATGCAAATGAAGCACATATTTTTTGGAAGTCCCCGGATCAGCAGACAGAAGTCTGGATGAAACAGGTCAGTGGAAAAACACCGGAAGAAAAGAAAGAACAGTCCCGGTCGGGTTATCGTCTGTTAGCAGAAATGATAAAAACAAGATATGCGTATGATCTGGAGAAAGAGACCGATTCGGTAATGCGAACAGAGACGGGAAAACCATATCTGTGTCTGCATCCGGAACTTTTTTTCAATATCAGCCATTCGGGAGAATGGATCGCCTGTGCGCTGGGAAATGTCCCTGTGGGGATTGATATTCAGTATCACAGAGAAATAAAACTGGAACAGACAGCCAGAAAAATCTGTACACCGGATGAGTGGAAAACTTTTATGCAGGTGGGTACGGAGAAAGGAAAAAAGGATTTTCTGTTTCAGATCTGGACAAAAAAAGAAAGCTATCTGAAGTTTACCGGGGATGGAATCCGCAGGGAGTTGTGCGAGATTTCTTACGAGGAATGCAGCTTTTACCAGTTGACGATGCCGGATGAGTATTCCGGTACGATTTGCGTGGGGAAATAGTTCTATTTACAGTCTGTCCACATATAGTAAATGTAAGAGGTGATGTACATGAAACGGGAGGAAGTTATCCGTCTGTTTCCGGAGCGTATCCGAAAAATCTTACAGCAGGCGTACTGGAATCCACAGGGGTTACAGGAGGTTCGTCTTCGGGCAGGGAAACCGTTGATCTTATGGCAGGACGGACAGGAATATTTTGTGGCAGAACAGGGATTTCTGACGAGACATAGGGAACAGGCATGTATCGTATCACAGGAAGACATCCGAAGAACCATGGAGACGGTAGGAACATATTCCCTCTATGCTTATGAAGAGGAATTAAAACAGGGATTTTTGACGATACAGGGCGGGCATCGGGTTGGTGTGGCGGGAAAAGCGATCATGGAAGAGCAGAAGGTAAAAGGACTTTCCCAGATTTCCTGCATCAATATCCGGTTCGCACACCAGATTACCGGTTGTGCGGATATGGTGATTCCGTATGTGACGGAAGATGGAAAATTGTGTCATACACTCATTATTTCCCCACCGGGCTGTGGGAAAACAACATTGCTGCGGGATCTGGTACGACAGATTTCTGATGGCTGGGAGACCTTTCCGGGCAATACGGTAGGCGTGGTGGATGAACGGTCAGAGATTGGTGGCAGTTATCAGGGAATTCCGCAAAACGATGTGGGAATCCGTACCGATGTGCTGGACTGTTGCAGCAAGGCGGAAGGGATGGTCATGCTGCTTCGCTCAATGGCTCCACAGGTGATCGCCGTGGATGAGATCGGCAATTATGAAGATATCCGTGCCATCGAGATGACACTAAACAGCGGATGCAAACTTCTGGCAACGGTTCACGGAAGTTCGATCGATGAGATCCGGAAAAAACCGCTGCTGGAACGACTGATAAAAGAACATGTTTTTGAACGCTATATCATCCTGCAAAAAGAAACGGCAGGAAAGATCGGAAAAGTCCGGGAAATCTATGATGAACGGGGAACCTGCCTGTACCAGAGGCAGAGATCTGTGTGTTAAAGGTCAGCGGTGCTCTGCTGGTATTTTTCGCCGGCTGGGGCATGGGAAACTGGAGAAGCAGACAGTATCAGCAGCGGATCAAAGACTTGCAGATATTACAGTTGATCATCAGCTGCCTGATCGGTGAAATTTCCTATGCGAGAAATACACTGCCGGAAGCATTTTCCAGGATCAGCGAGAAAGTGGCGTCCCCCTTTCGGGAATATCTGCAATCTGTTGCGAAACGGCTGAAAGAGCAGACCGGCGAAACCTTTGTACGGATCCTGAAAGAGCAGGAGCAGACGGTGCGGGAAAAAACCAGTCTCCGGGAAGAAGACTGGGACCTGTTTTTACAGACCCTCGGGCATCTTGGATATCTGGATGCAAAGATGCAGATACAGCTTCTTGAGAGCGGAAAGACAGAACTTGCAATGCGGGAAGAAAAACTGCGGCATCAGCTGCCGGAACAGAAAAGAGTGTGGCAAAGCCTCGGGATCCTGGGGGGAGCCTTTCTGGTGGTGATCCTTATCTGAGACGGGAGGCGGTTGTGGAAGTCGGGATTATATTTAAAATCGGTGCAGTGGGGATTCTGGTATCCGTCCTGAGCCTTGTGTTAAAACACAGCGGGCGGGAAGATCAGGCATTTTTAACCAGTCTTGCCGGGCTTGTGCTGGTATTGTTTTGGGTACTCCCCTATATTTATGATCTTTTTGAAACCGTAAAAAAATTATTTGCCCTGTAGGCAGGCGGGGAGGATGGCGATATGGAAATTATCCGGATCGGTGCGGCGGGTATCGCCTGTGTACTGGCTGCGATCTTTATGAAAACAGCAAAGCCGGAATACTCGGTTTATCTGACAATGGCGGCCGGACTCTTTATTCTGGCATTTGCGGTGGGAAAGTTCAGTTATCTGTATGAATCCCTGAAAAAAATACAACAATATGTACCTGTAGATACTACATATATGAATATCCTTATGAAAATGATCGGTATCACCTATATCGGTCAGTTCTCGGCAGGAATCTGTAAGGATGCGGGCTATTCCGCAGTAGCGGGACAGATCGAGATCTACGAACGCCTGGCAGTACTGGCGATCAGTATGCCGATTCTTACCGCACTGCTGGAGACGATCCATGGGTTTCTGGGATAGGAAAAAGAGTGGGAAAATACTGAAAATGGCAGTCTTCAGTCTGTTCCTGCTCTTTTTTTGTACCCGGATCTGTGTGTATGCTGCAGAAAATCAGGACTTTTCACGAGAGGAAGAAGCACTGGGAGAACTGGATCTGAAAGAGGTGGAGATGGCGGTGGATCAGCTCCTGGAAGAAAAGCAGAGTATGCGAGGGATGATCCGGGACATCCTGAAAAGCGGACAGGCATTTTCTGCCGAGCAATGGAAAGCAGTGATCCAACAGGGCGTGTGGGATGCCATGGGAATCCAAAAAGAAACCTGCGTACACATTCTGGTGCTGGTGCTTCTGTCAGCAGTGTTCTGTCATCTGTCAGGGGTTTTTCAGAACAATCAGATCGGAGATATTTCTTTTTATATGATCTATCTGTTGTTATTTTTACTGCTTCTGCAGGCATTTGATGAGATGACCGGTCAGATGGAAAGACTGCTTGAGGGTGTGGCGGTATTTATGAAAGCACTGCTTCCGGCGTATTATATTGCGCTGACCGGGGCATGCGGTGTGGCAACTGCGACAGCATTTTACCAGATGATTCTGATTCTGATTTTTCTCACAGAGAAGATCCTGTTACTTTTTCTTCTTCCGGCGATCCGGATGTATCTGGTGCTGGAACTGATCAATTTCCTTACAAAAGAAGAATTCTTATCAAAAATGACCGAACTTTTAAAGAACGGAATCCTCTGGGCATTGAAATCCATGATCGGCGTGATCGTGGGAATCCAGCTGATCCAGCGTATGATCTCACCGGCGGTTGATACCTTGAAGCGATCAGTGATCGGCAGGACAGCCGGAGCGATTCCCGGAGTGGGGAACCTGTTTTCAGGGGTTACGGAAGTAGTACTCGGATCGGCAGTGCTGATTAAAAACTGTCTTGGTGCAGCGGCGATCGTGATCCTTCTGCTGGCGGGTGCAGCGCCTCTTTGCCGAATGGGAATCAGCGCACTTGCCTATCAGTTTCTGGCTGCTGTGGTGCAGCCGGTGACGGACAAGCGGATGGTAGGGTGCATCCACACGATGGGAGAGAGTCTTGGGCTGCTGGTGAGGCTTCTGCTGACCATGGAGATTCTGTTTTTGCTGACCATAGCGATCCTGGCAGGTTCCCTGCAATAAAAAGGGAATTACAAAAAGACGGAGGGAGGAACAACATTGGAATGGCTTGCCCGGTGGGTGCGCAATCTGGCGTTTTATTTTATTTTCCTTTCAGTACTGATGAACGTGATCCCACAGGGAGAAGAACGAAAATATATCCGTTTTTTTATGGGACTTTTGCTGATATTGGTATTGATCCAACCGTTATTGACCGTCGGACAACTGGAACAGATACTCTCCTGGGAGACACTTTCGGAAGGAATCCGGCAGGAATATGAGGACTTTTCAATGGAGAAAAAATATCTGGAACAGGAAGGAAAGGATTATGTACAGAAAAACTGCCAGAAAGAGATGGAAAGACAGATAAAAACACTGCTGGAGCAGCTGTCTTACGAGAGCACTGAAGTAAGGGTGGACTTTTTTAACGGGGAGGAACTGGATGTGAAAGAGATCCGTTGTGTGATCCGGCGTACGGACGGGAATCCCCCCGGAGAAGGTGAGCCTGACCAGGTAAAAAGAAAACTTGCACAAGTCTATAATCTTCCGGAAGGGAATATAAATATAAAGATACAGGAGTAGACTATGAAGGAGAGAGTGTTTGCAGCAGTCAGGGAGATGAAACGGGAGCAGTGGCTGATCTGTGGGCTGGCAGGTCTTTTACTTCTTGTGATTGCCGCTCCTGTAAAACAAAAGGAGCAAAAAAAGACACAGGAAAAGACAACAGTTTCGCAGACACAGGAGCAGACCGACGATCAGATCCGGCAGTCTTATGAAAAACAGCTGGAGAGCGTGCTGTCGCAGGTAGAAGGTGTGGGTGCAGTACAGGTGGCGGTGGCGATGGAATCTACCGGGAAGAAACAGGTGGAAAAAGACAGTCCGGAGGATACCAGTACTTCCAGTGAAAAAGGAGATTCCGGAACGCAGCGGAGCAGCCAGACGGTAACCACGGGGGAAACTACAGTATACGAGGATACCGGAGACGGGGGACAGACACCCTATATATCCTCAAGTACCTATCCGGAGATCCGCGGCGTGATCGTCGTGGCACAGGGAGGCGGAAACCCGGTGATTGTACAACAGATCCAGGAGGCGGTGATAGCATTGTTTCACGTCGAAGCCCACGAAATCAAAGTGTTAAAAATGAAATGAGACCCGTCAAAATGAATAAAAAGGAGAGCAGCAGTGAAAAAAATATTTAAAAAGAATCAGATCATTATCACGGCTCTGGCAGTAATGATTGCTGCAGCAGGCTATATCAGCTATTCCGATGCACAATTAAAAGGGAAAAAAGATAAGACTGCAAAGACCGAGACCTCCAGTGAGACGGAAACTTCGGTCAATATGGATCAGGTTCTGCAGGATATGGAAAATCTGGATCTTGATGTTACGGATGAGACCGGTGCGGCGACTGCCGGCGATGGTACAGATGCCATGGCTTCCGGTGAAGAATCATCCGGCACAGAATCACAGCCCCAGGAGACACCGGGGGAGGCTGTTCTGACAGGTGCTTCTACATATATGGCCCAGGCGCGTATCGAACGGGAACAGATTCGCTCCCAGAATAAAGAATCTCTGTTATCGATCATCAACAACGAAGCCCTTTCCGAGACAGAAAAAGAAAGTGCAATCGCCAGTATGGTAAATATGACTGATCTTGTGGAGAAAGAAGCTGCGGCAGAACTGCTTCTCGAAGCGAAAGGATTTCCTGATGTGGTTGTGAATCTGACCGGAGAGACAGCAGATATTGTAGTACCGGATACCAAGGTGGACGATGCCAGCAGAGCGCAGATCGAGGATATCGTAAAACGGAAAACCGGTATTGCGGCAGAAAATATTGTGATCACGCCGATGAGCAGCCAGACGGAAGACGGAACACAGGAAAATCAGTAAAAGGATCTGCTTGTAAATTAAAATAAAGGGTGCTACGATGGATAGAGAATACAAAAAACGGTGATGTATACAAATGAATGAACAACAACATCTGGAAGAAGTAATCGGACGTTTTCTGCAAAACACCCGGGAAAACGAAGAAATATCAAAAGAGGAAGCAATCTATCTGAAACGCAGGATCCGCCCCGCCATGGAATATCTGATCGTACAGGAAAATATCGATGGAATGAAAAAAATGGCAGACAGGGGATGGTTTGGAGAGCAGGAACTGAACGGTTTTCTGACCAGGGCGGGAGAACTGAAAAAATGGGATGCCTTCCGTGTATTGCTGGCGTGGAAGAACCATATTTCAACAAAAGAAAAATCTCCGAATACAGCGACGAAACAGGAGCTGATCACCGGCCTGATGAAACACTGCAAAAATGAGTTATGCTGGCGGTATCCGGAGCTTGGCAGAGCGCTGCTGGAGCTCCGGGTGCAGCCGGATGAGCAGGTAACCGCTATGAGGACAGACGGGGAGAGCCTGTATGTGAATCCGGAGTATCTGATTCACCGTTTCGGAGAGAATCCGGAGAACGTATATGAAGAATATCTCCGGTTGATTCGTCAGTGCATCGAGATGCCGGAAAGCTTCGGAAAAGAGACAGAGAAACAGAAAGCAATCTGTAAAAAATGGAAAGAGATCGCAAAAGAACTTGCGATTACCTATGGCGCAGGAGGAAAACGAAGAGGCGAGAATCGTGGTGGTCAGAAAGAAGAACTTTCCGAAATTGAGAAAGGAAAATATGACTACCGACGGTTTTTGCGCCGTTTTACTGTTACAAGAGAGGAGATGAAACTGGATCAGGATGCCTTTGACCCGGTTGCTTATTATTATGGGATGGAACGGTATGGAAATCTTCCCATGATAGAGCCTCTCGAAACCCGGGAGGGGAACCGGCTGGAGGAACTGGTAATTGCCATAGACACCTCCGGATCCTGTAAAAAAGAAATAGTAGCCCGTTTCCTTGGAGAGACCAGAAGGATTCTGGAAGAAAAGGAAAATTTTTTCGAGAACTGGAAGGTATGCCTGATCCAGTGTGACAGTTTTATTCAGGAAAAAGTGATGATCCATTCCGCAAAAGAATGGGAAGCGTACCGGGAACAGCTGGTGATCCACGGAAGAGGAGGAACCGATTTTCGCCCGGTGTTCGAGGAAGTAGAACGGATGCGGGAGAAAAGAGAATTCAGCGACCTGAAAGCACTGATTTATTTCACCGACGGTGACGGGATCTATCCGGAGAAGAAGCCGGATTATGAGACGGCATTTGTATTTGTAAAAAAGAGTGAGAAGATGGACCGGGTACCGGGATGGGCAAAAAAACTGCTGGTGACAGAAAAATAATACAGGGGAAAGAGAAAACGGATGAATATCAAAGAAGCAAAAGAAACGATACAATATACGCTGCAGGCGTATTTTCAGAAAGATGAAAACGGATATCCACTGGTTCCGTTGCGTCAGCAAAGACCGATTCTGTTGATCGGACCTCCGGGAATCGGAAAGACAGCAATCATGGAACAGATCGCCGGAGAATGTGGGGCAGGGCTGGTAGCGTACACGATGACACATCATACGAGACAGAGTGCCATGGGACTGCCGAAAATTGTGGAGCGGACGTTTGGCGACACGCAGGTCAGTGTGACCGAATATACGATGAGTGAAATCATTGCTTCCATTTATATGGGTATGGAACGAACCGGAAAAAAGAGAGGAATTTTATTCCTGGATGAGATCAACTGTGTATCAGAGACACTTGCTCCGGTGATGCTGCAGCTTCTCCAGGACAAAACGTTTGGAAACCAGAAGCTTCCACCGGACTGGCTCATCGTAGCAGCGGGCAACCCGCCGGAATACAACAAATCTGTGCGCGAATTTGACATCGCGACGCTGGATCGTGTCCGAAAGATCGTGCTGGAGCCGGATCTCGATGTCTGGATGGAATATGCATTGTTCCATCAGGTACACGGCAGTATCCGGTCGTATCTGGAAGCACACAGAGATCGTTTCTATCGGATCCGTCAGGAGGACGGAAAAAAACAGTTTGTGACGGCACGGGGATGGGAAGATCTGTCTGCAGTGCTGAAAAGTTATGAAAAAATGGGATTTCCGGTAGAAAAAATGCTGGTGGAGCAGTATCTTCAGGAAGAAAAGACAGCAGCCGAATTTTTTTCGTATTATCAGATTTATCGGAAGTACGGACAGGATTACCGGATCAGACAGGTTCTGGACGGAAGCCTTTCGGATGCGGAACGGGAGACGATCACCCGGATGGCACAGGAGGGAACACCACAGGAGCGCAGTATGGTACTGGCGTTTCTGCTGGCTGTGCTGGATCAGAACATCGAACAGTTTTTCAGGGAAAGTCAGATACAGAAAGTGCTGACAGAAAGTTGTAGACAGCTCGGTATTTTCCGGGAGAATGATGCAGAAAAGACATTCGGAGACTGGATCGAGAGCAGAGAAAAAAGTTTGCAGATCCGCACAGAACGGGAACTGATCCGAAGAGAAGAGAGGCAGACCGAAGAGGCGGTGTTGAAGATACTGTGGAAGATTGACCAGCAGGCAAAAGCAGACCATGAGAGCGGGCAGGAAGCACTGAACCGACGGCTGGAACAGGTCTGTGAGGAAGAAACAAAGCGATGTGACGAACAGCAGGAGCGCATCTCGCTGAATCTGGAACGGGGATTTGCATTTCTGGAAAAAAGTTATGGTACAGGGGAAGAGCTGACGTTATTCGCAGCGAATCTCACAAGGAATGACCGGATCCGGAAGTTCCTCGGAACCTATGGCTGCCCGGCTTATACCAGATATGAACAACAGCTGCTCGGCGGAGAAAAATTGCTGAAAAACAGATGCAGGGATATGGAAGAAAGGTCAAAGAACGGGAATTGACAGAAAGATTGCAGGACGTATAATGAGTAATAGAGCGTGTAACTGTTCCATAGGTAATCATTGTGAAGGTACTGAACGGTTACTAAAATTTTTAAATGCAGAATAAAGAATGTGCCTTGTCAGGTACAAGTAAGACAATAGAGAAAGAGTCAGGAGGACACAACACTATGATTTGCAAAAAGATTGATATCAGCGTAGACAGTTATCAGGAAACCGCAGCATTATATACCTATTTTCTGGACAACTCTCCGGAGATGATTCCGGACAGAAAACGTCCGCTCGTTCTGATCTGCCCGGGCGGCGGCTATGAGATGACATCCGACCGGGAGGCAGAACCGGTGGCGATTCAGTATATCGCAAAGGGATATCAGGCGGCGATCCTTCGTTACAGCGTGAAACCGGCAAAATATCCGCTGGCACTTTTGCAGCTGGCGAAAGCAGTGGCGCATCTGAGAGAATATGCGGACGAATACCATATAGATACGGAAAAAATAGTGGTACAGGGATTTTCCGCCGGCGGTCATCTGGCATGCAGCCTTGGAGTTTTCTGGAAGAAACCGTTTCTTTCCGAAACACTTGGCGTGTCCGCGGAACAGATCCGGCCAAACGGAATGATCCTGTGCTATCCGGTTATCACTTCCGGGGAATATGCCCACAGAGGTTCTTTTGAAGCATTGCTTGGAGAAGATGCTTACGATCCGGAAAAACGGAAAGAACAGTCGTTGGAACTTCAGGTGACAAAGGATACCCCTCCGACTTTTTTATGGCATACAGAACCGGACGACTGTGTTCCGGTGGAAAATTCGCTGTTCTTCTTTGAAGCATTACATAAAAATAAGATACCGGTGGAAATGCATATCTACCCGGCAGGCGGTCATGGTCTGAGTCTCGCAAACGAAGAAACAAAACGCCAGGACGGCAGCGGTATCCAACCAGAGTGCCAGAGCTGGATGGAACTGGCTTGCGGATGGATGTCACGGTTGTAAAAAGTGGGAGTAATTGTGCAGTGAAATTAAAGAATGTATTGATCGTTGTAAAAGATATAGAAAAAGCAAAAAAATTTTATCACGATCTGTTCGGTCTGGACGTAGTGCTGGATCAGGAAGGAAACGTGATTTTGACCGAGGGACTGGTGCTTCAGGATGAAGCAATATGGAAAAAATATCTTGGTAAAGAGGTTATTCCGAAAAATAATTCCTGTGAGTTGTATTTTGAAGAAAAAGAGATAGAAGATTTTGCTGAGAAATTGGAAAAACAATATCCGGAAATCTATTATGTCAATCGGTTGATAACACACAGCTGGGGACAGAAAGTGATCCGTTTTTATGACCTGGATGGCAACCTGATCGAGGTTGGAACACCGGTGTAGTGTACTATAGTATGGAATCTGCAAGAAAAAGAAGAGTAGAAAACTGGGCTGTTACAGAAAATAAAGAATTCTGTGACAGCCCAGTTTTTGTGTCACAGTAAAAATAACCCCCCCTGCGCTAAGCGGGTGGTCTTGACTGGCTTACGCGGGCAATGAGTCAAAGTCCGGGCTTGCATGAGACCTTGGTGACTGCCGCGATAACTAGTAAACTAAGCATAAAAAATAGCGTATTATAATGTTTGAAAGTTCAGAAAAGATGTGTTACTATAAAAATATATAGAATAATTTCAGTAACATAATATGCATAAGAACAGAAAATATCCGTCCATGCTTATTTTTTTTAGATAAATACTTCCAAAAAAGCAACTAAATACTTCTGAAATATGCTTCTAATAAAGTTTCCCAATTACAGGTAAAATAATATCAATATGTAATGACGGAAAAGAGGTGTATTTGCTTGCAGCTAGAGGAGTATATAGCTGACAATATGATAGAATTATGTGAAAAGCGTGGAATCAGCAAATACCGGCTGGCGCAGATGACAGGAATTGCCCAGTCTTCACTGGGAAGAATTATGGCAAAAGAAAGTCTGCCATCTTTGCCTACGCTTGAGAAAATCTGTGAAGCTCTGGACGTAACCTTGTCGCAGTTTTTTTGTGAAGGAGATCCGGATGACCTGACACAGCCGCAAAGCGAAGTCCTTGCGATATGGAATAATCTGAGTGTGCAGGAACAGGAAGTAGTACTTGCGATGCTCCGTGGTCTGCAAAAGTGATAGAAACAGTTCGATTGTATATAAGGTGGACTGTTTCTTTTTTATTACATTTTATTCAAAAGAAGTTGCTGGAGACAGATATTAGAGATCGGGAAATGAGATTGCGGGGGAAACTCTTATGGAGACATCAAAAAAGAAAATCGACATTCTGGAACATATAATAGCTGCGGTTGCAGGTGCGTATTATAATATTAATCTGACCAGGAATCTGGTTCCCGGTCAGATGTATCAGGCAGTAGATGGAAAAGAATATAACGTCAATGAAATGACCGGTCTTCCGGCTGATGCAAAATTCAGTGAAGTAATTGACTACTGGGGAAAACGGTTGTCTGAAAAGGAGAAAGAGGCTTATTATGCATTTTTTGATATTCCGGTGCTTCTGAAACATTATGAAAAAGGAGAGACGCATGTAACACATACATACTGGACACAAACGATCCAGCAAAGACCGATGCTGGCAGAACATCATATTGTGATGTATGAGGATGAAGAAAACGGAGATATCCTGGCGATTTCTTATATACGGGATATAACGGAAGAATTTCATGAGAATGCGTTAAAGATCGAAGCGAAAAATCTGAACAAAAGACTGAGAAAGGAAAAGGAACATGCCGTATCTGCCAATGAGACCAAAGGACGTTTCCTGTCATCGATTTCTCATGATATCCGTACGCCGCTAAATGGTATTCAGGGGATGCTGCGGATTGCAGATGCTTTTCCGGACAATATGAAAAAGCAGAAAGAGTGCCGGGATAAGATATGGATCGCATCGAATTATCTGACATCTCTGGTGAATAATGTGTTAAATATGAACCGGCTGGAAAACTCGACGATTGAACTTTCGGAGAAACCATTTAATCTGATCGATCTTCTGATGGAGATTACCGCGATGACGAATATTCAGATCGATGCACAGGGTTTGCATTCGGTTGTGGACTGGAAACCGGGATATATCAATCATCGCTATCTGATCGGAAGTGCGGAAGGGATCTCAAGGATCCTGCTGAATCTGAACAGCAATGCGATCAAATATAACAAAAAGGGCGGAACCGTTTACTGTCGTTGTAAAGAACTGAGATGCGACGGTGAGACTGCGTGGTTTGAATTTGTTACCGAAGATACCGGTATTGGAATGGACGAGGAATTCCTGCGTCATGCATTTGAACCATATGCGCAGGAACAGCATATTTCTTTGAACAGTATTAACGGTGTGGGACTGGGACTTACGATTGTCAAGAAAACGGTGGCTCTGATGGGCGGTACGATCCAGGTAGAAAGTAAGATCAACGAAGGAACCCGTTATACGATCGTTCTTCCGTTTAAAGTGGATCATCATCCGAAAATCGATGACGATCCGATGGAACATCTGTCATTGAAAGGAAAGAAAGCACTTCTGGCAGAGGATAATAATCTGAATATGGAAATTGCAAGATTTCAGCTGGAGCAGGAAGAGATAGAAGTATTTACCGCATCCAACGGTAAGGAAGCGGTGGAAATGTTTGAGGCATCACAGCTCGGATTCTACGACATTATCCTGATGGACATTATGATGCCGGTGATGGATGGTCTGGAGGCAACGCGTCATATCCGAAGCATGAACCGCAGGGATGCTATGACGATTCCTATTGTTGCCATGAGTGCAAATGCTTTTCAGGAGGATGTTGAGAAAAGTCTTGCAGCCGGTCTGAACGAGCATCTGACAAAACCGCTGGATGAGAAAAAATTGACGGAGACGATGAAAAAATATTTGGGGAATAAGATGAGGTAGGAAAACTGGGCTGTTACAGAAAATAAAGAATTCTGTGACGGCCCAGTTCCTTTGAAAATAAATTCGTTCTCTGTACAGCGCCGTAGTTTTGATTTACAATAAACATATCGAACAGAAGGAAGGGATAAAAAGATGCCAATCAGAAAAGCGAAAGAGAAAGATTTATCAAGAATCGCAGAAATATTTATCTGCAATAACAGAATCAACTATTTTCCGATATTCAAAGATGAGAGATACTCATTCGGTGAGTTGCAGGTTGTTTCCTTTATAGATAATTACCTGAAAAAAGACGAGGTCTTCAAAAATCTCTATATATATGATGACGGACTGATCCGTGGCTTTATCCAGATGAACGGAACAGAAATCTGTAAGCTGTATGTGGATCCATGGTTTCAGGGCAGAAAAATCGGTCATGAACTGATAACATTTGCGGTGGAACAGTTTGGTGCAGATCATCTGTGGGCACTTGAGAAAAATGAGCGGGCACTTGCATTTTACCGGCGTCACGGCTTTGCGCCGACAGGAAAGAGAGAATTCGAAGAAGGGACAACGGAGTATATCATAGAACTGAAAAAATAACGAAAAATGATGGAAACGGCAGGAGTTGCAGCAGTAGAATCAGTGGCTGGAAATATTTATGCAGGAGTCAGTGTAGACGGAGCATGCACTCTGGGAATCTGTACGGAGTGAAATGCGATTATCAACATGCTTACCAACGGAGAGGATGCGATCAAACGTGTGGTAACGGGAAACTGGGATGGAAAAGTTCTTGCACCATGCGGAGCCTGCCGGGAACTGATGCCACAGGATTACCGGGAAATCGAAGTGATGAATTCGAAATCCAGGAAGTAATCTCCCCTCTGGTAAAAGGAAAAATCGTCCTGGAGATTGCCCACCGCATGCGAACCGTAAAAAACGCCGACCAGATCATCGTCCTCGACGGTGGTGTAGTCGCAGATTACGATCAGGTAGTGTGGAGTTTTATCGTAAAAGAAAAATGCATAGAACGCCTTGCAGGAAATATAAAATTTGGTATAATAAAATCAAAAAATATCTGACATACATATTGGAAGAGCATATCTAATACTCAGAGTCCTGAGAAAAAATCCGATGAATTCACAAATAAATATAGGACATAGTTAGCTGACTATTACTATGTGACATGTGGACTTTATTGAAAAAAGTTCTTAAATGTGACTTGGAAGGAATTATTGACAATATGGTATATATACCATATAATAAACAAAGGAGAATACATGACAAAGTTTGAGGTTGTATTTTATGAAGAGGAAAACGGAGACTGTCCGGTAGAAGAATTTATCAATTCGCTTGATACAAAGATGCGTGCCAAAATGGTCGGACTGCTTGAATTGTTGGAAGAAAAAGGTAATCAGCTTAGAGAACCATACAGTAAATTGCTTGATGATGGAATATTTGAAATTAGGTGTACTGTCGGAAATAATATAACCAGAGTGTTGTATTTCTTTTATTATGAAGGAAAGATAATACTTACAAATGGTTTTATAAAGAAGACGCAGAAGACACCATCAGGACAAATCAAACTGGCAAAGAGGCGCAGAGCAGATTTTCAGGAAAGGATGGGAGGATCATGAAGACATTAAAAGATTATAAAACTGAGCAGATGAAAGATACAGAATTTGTGAAAGAATATGAAAGTATTCAGCCAGAGATGGATGTTATCAGGGCGATTGTAGAAGCAAGAACTTCTCAGAATCTTACCCAAAAGGAACTTGCCGAACGCACGGGTATCAATCAGGCTGATATCAGTAAATTGGAAAATGGAACTAGAAACCCTTCCGTGAATTTGCTGAAAAGACTGGCGGATGGCATGGGAATGGTACTTAAGATAGAGTTTGTGCCGAAACAAAAAGCATGATTACAGAGGAGAAAAGCATGATTACGACAATTTTATGGGATGTAGATGCCACGCTATTGGATTTTCTTGCGGCAGAGAAGGCAGCGATAAAGAAACTGTTTCAGGAGTTTGATCTGGGAGAGTGTACGGATGAGATGATCGGGCGGTATTCGAAGATCAACAGGTCGTACTGGGAACGGCTGGAATGCGGAGAACTCACCAAACCGGAAGTGCTGGTCGGAAGATTCCGGGAATTTTTTGAGACGGTAGGACTTTGCAGTGATGTGGCGGAAGCGTTCAATGAGCGGTACCAGCTGTGTCTGGGAGATACCATTGTGTTTCGGGATGACAGTTATGAAATCGTGAAGTCCCTGCGTGGAAGAGTGAAACAATATGTGGTTTCAAACGGAACGGTGGTTGCTCAGGAGAAAAAACTGCGTCTTTCCGGCCTGGGAGAACTGATGGACGGCATCTTTTTGTCCGAAGCGGTAGGCGTGGAAAAACCAAACGTGGAGTTTTTCGAACGAATGTTTGAAAATATCGATCTGGTGGAAAAAGACCAGGTACTGATCGTGGGAGATTCTCTCACCAGCGACATCCGTGGCGGCAACAACGCCGGGATCAAAACCTGCTGGTACAACCCGGATCATAAAGAACGGTATGCGGATGTAAAGATTGATTATGAGATCGCAGATCTGCATGAGATTTATGATATTATAGGGACAGGTGAGTGGGAGTAAACGCAGTTTGTTCATAAGGAACAGTAGGCGTTCATGATAGTTTTTGCAGTTTATAATAATAAATTACTGGTTTTTATTATAATAGATCCGATATAAGATGTCAGGTGTATTTTTAGACAAAAACAGAATCTGTTTCAAGAATTCAGTGTTTTGAAAAGCAAAAAAGAAAAGTGCAAATATATATATTGACCAGATGCGAAAGAATCAGTATCATACAAATAACAGGGATGTGAAAACTATAAAATGAGAAGAGGGAAAAGTATGAACAATATTGAAAGAAGAGATGCAGGACTTCCTTACATATCAGATGCTGAGGTCCTTGAACAGCAGAAACGGGCGCGAAAGCTGACGCAGGAGTTAAATACGGCAGATCGTTCGGACTTTGATAAGATTGGAGCGATTGTAAAAGAACTGCTGGGAAAATCAGACGGTGCTTTTATCAATCCACCATTCTACTGCGACTATGGATTTAACATCGAAGTCGGTAAAAACTTTTATGCAAACTATAACTGTACGATTCTGGATGTGGGAAAAGTTACCATCGGCGATAATTGCCAGCTGGCTCCGAATGTGGCAATCTATACCGCAGGTCACCCGGTGCATCCGGATTCGAGAAACAGTGCGTATGAATATGGAATTCCGGTTTCTATCGGAGATAACTGCTGGATCGGTGGCAACAGTGTGATCTGTCCGGGCGTAAAGATCGGTAACAATGTGATCATCGGAGCCGGAAGTGTCGTAACCAAAGACATCCCGGACTGGACGATCGCAGCCGGTAATCCGTGCAAAGCGATCCGCAGGATCACAGATGAAGACAGAAAATACTACTATAAGAAAAATGAGTTCGATGAAGAAGCATGGAACGATCTGGCAGCCAGAGGATTTGCTGGTACAGAAAAATAAAAACTAGGACAGAAGCATCGGTTATCTGTCAGAGCCGATGCTTCCTTTTTTGCATTTTGCTTTTCAGACACGCTCTAGAAGCCTGTGATGCGGCGGAGCCGGGATGGCTGCAGCAGGATGCGATGTCGGCGAACGACGAATGGAGATCATGATAGAATCCGATGAGATACGAGGAGAATATATAATGAAAACAAATACATTATTAAAACAGATCAGACAGGAACATGCGTCTGCCTTTACCCACGGCGGAAAGTTTCATGCAGATGATGTGTTTTCTGCAGCTCTGCTGTTATATCTGAACCCGGAGATTACGATCACAAGGGGGAATAAAGTGCCGGAAGACTTCGAAGGGATTGTTTTTGATATCGGAAGAGGGCAGTACGATCATCACCAGAAAGACAGTCGGATCCGGGAGAACGGAGTTGCGTATGCGGCGCTTGGGCTTTTGTGGGAAGCACTGGGGGCAGAGATCCTGGGAGAAGAACTGGCACAGAAATTTGATGAAGCGTTTGTACAGCCATTAGATAACAACGATAATACCGGGGAGAAGAATGAACTGGCGGCGCTGATCGGAAACTTTAATCCGACCTGGGATGCCGGCGGGAGCAACGACGAAGCATTTTTCCAGGCGGTCAGTGTGGCAGGAATGATTCTGGAGAATAAATTCGAGCGGTATCTGGGAAATGAACGGGCGGACAGACGGGTGGAAGAGATTCTTGAAGCGCATGAGAGAGCGTTACAGTCCGGTGAAAAGACAGAAAACGAGGCGAAGATTCTGATTCTTCCGGAATTTGTACCGTGTCAGAAAAGACTGTCCGAGACGGAGATAGCCTTTGTGATCTTTCCGTCCAACCGGGGCGGATACTGTATCCAGCCACAGAAGAAAGAATATTCACTGAATTACAAATGCAGTTTCCCATCCGAATGGCTGGGTCTGGAAAATGAAGAATTACAGAAAGAAACAGGGCTGGTAAGTGCGGGATTCTGTCATAAAGGAGGCTTTCTGCTGACCACAGGGACGTTGGAAGATGCGGTGAAAGTATGCGAGATCAGCCTTGCAGAGTACAGGGAAGAACCGGTACTTGTGAACTTTGGTGGAGGTGCAGCGGCAGATGAACTGCTTGGAAAACTGCCGGGTCTGCAGACTGCGCGGATCATTCATTTGGATTATGCGGAACTTCCGGAGCTGGAACTTCATGGAATCTACGGGGAAGTTGTGATGGAAAAGCAGGAATGGAAAGCGTTTGTGAAAACACAGGTAAAGCAGATCCTGAAATATAAACCGGAGGCGGTTTATGTGGCAGATCATATGTTTGCAGGGTATCCGGTTGTGCATGCGCTGAGAAAGAAACATATTCCGGTGCTGACGATGGTGGAAAAGGACGGACAGAAACTTCTGGTGAGAATCCCATCGGGATCATAAAAAAAGGCAGCTTAAGCTGCCTTTTGGGTTCCGAGTGGTAATGGTGTATTTATAGAGGATTCTTTGTGCGGCGAAGTTTTTTGATACAGATAGAAGATACCTCCAAAGAATCCGAAAATCAGACCTGTGTAACCCGCAGAACAAAAGAGGACAACTGTTTTGGTAGAAAGGGAAATGGTGCTGATCAGGCAGACAACAGAACCGGCAAGCAGTCCGATCAGTGTCCATCCCGCCAGCAGCGCTGCGAGAAACATTGCTGAAACATGTGAGCTTTTTACATGATGGTTCATAAAATTCCATACGGTTTTATACATAACGATCCCTCATTTCTGTGTTTGATCTTATTCATATTGTTTTCTTTTACTGTCATGATTATAAAAAAACTGTGTAAAATACGCATGCGCAGTAATGAAAAATTTATGTAAAACTTGCATGGAAAGCGTTGCAGGAAATTATGAGAATGCACAGTATGGAGGGAACTTCTACAGGATTTCCCCGTGAAATCCTGCTCAACTGTACAGGCATTGCCGTACAACTTCGAGTCCCGGGACAGGGGCACAAAACTGCGTGTTACGGTTTTGACAGTTCTGGTATGTTTCTTCCAGATCAAACCACCGCACCGATTCCACCTCCTCTTTTTGCAGGACGAGTGTCTCGATATCGACAGGCTGCTGATAGACATAGACAAAGGCAATTTCGTTGTCCCGGAAGATTTTTCCGTGAAATTCTTCTGCAAAATTTCCGTGAATGCATCCGGCAAATGCAAGATCCTCCGGTTTGGCGTGGATGCCCAGCTCTTCCGCAAGCTCCCGCAGGCCGGATGCAAGTGGTTCATCGCCTGCCTGAATATGACCGGCGGAAGACGTATCGTATTTTCCGGGAAAAGTATCTTTGCTCATTGCGCGTTTTTGCATCAGAACCTGAAAATGTTCGTTTTCCCTGCGAACGATCCAGATATGAGCTGTTCGATGGCGGATTCCTTCCGTGTGTGCAAGGGTGCGGGAAATGATTTCCCCGGTCGGTTGTCCCTGTTCATCTACGATATCCAGATATTCCATGAGCGTCCTCCTGTGCGAGATTTTGTCTTCGGTGTTCAAGGATTGCGGGAATTGCGTGGCAATGAAGCAATCCGATTACATCAATGAATGGCAAAATTTACTTTTGCCACTCACATCGTATTATAGTATACGGGGCAGGAAGATACAAGAAACAATTGATTACCGCGTGTGTTACCGTTCGCTGGTAATATTCGCGAGGCGTTTTTCGTGTGACTGCACAGGAGAAAGACCGTGCTTGCATCCCGTACAAAAAGCGGGTATACTCATAAGTAACTGTGGGTGTCGCAGATGAGTGACAGCCGATGACAGAATATGAGAAAATGACTGGAGAAGGCAGTATGAACGAGAACAAATTAAGAGAATATGCGAAACTGATCGTAAAGATCGGAGCCAATGTACAGAAAGGACAGCGCGTCCGTCTGCAGGCAGGCGTAGATCAGATTCCGCTGGTAAAGATGGTGACTGAAGAGTGTTACAAAGCAGGTGCAAGTTATGTAGAGATGTTTTGGGAGTGCGGAGAAATCAACAAACTGCATTATCAGTATGCGGCAGCTGATGTACTCGGTGAAGTACCGGTATGGGAAGAGGAGCGGGCGAAACAGATGACCGTGGATCTGCCGGTTCGTATCTTTATTGATTCTTCTGACCCGGATGAACTGGCAGGAATCTCTCCGGATCTGATCTCTACCGTCAGCCAGATGCGTCAGAAAGTCATGAAAAAATACCGTGATCAGATCGATGGTAAACATCAGTGGCTGATCGTGGCAGCAGCTTCTGGAAAATGGGCGAAAAAAGTATTTCCGGATGATACAGAGGATGTGGCAGTGGAAAAACTGTGGGATGCGATCTTTGACTGCGTATATCTGAAAGATGGTGAGGATGCGGAAAAGATCTGGCAGGCACATAACGAACGGATGACGCAGAAAGCAAATTGGTTAAATGAACAGAATTTTAAAACACTGCATTATACAAGCAGCAACGGTACGGATTTTCGTGTGGATCTGATTCCGGGAGCAAAATGGGGCAGTGCAGGAGATATCAATCATCTGAATCGTGCTTTCTTTGTTCCGAACATGCCGACGGAGGAAGTTTTCACAAGCCCGATGAAGGGAAAATGTGAAGGACGTCTGGTTTCTACCAAACCATTAAGCCGTTCCGGACAGGTCATCGATCATTTTACGGTTGATTTTAAAGACGGAAGAGTGGTAGACTGCCACGCTGAGCAGGGGGAAGAAGTCCTGAAGAAAATGTTTGCGATGGATGAGGGTGCTTCCATGCTTGGTGAAGTGGCACTGGTTCCGAAGGAGTCTCCGATCAATCAGTCCGGTCTGATGTTCTACAACACTTTGTTTGATGAAAATGCATGCTGTCATGTGGCTGCCGGACGTGGATTTTCTGAGGTTATTGAAGGATTTATGGATATGACGGATGAGGAGATCTATGCGAAAGGGATTAACGATTCTATGATCCATATGGACTTTATGGTTGGATCAGATGATCTGCATATTGTGGGGATCCGGGAAGATGGCAGTGAAGTGGATATTTTTGTGGATGGGACCTGGGCTGAGTAAGCTGGGGGAACATGCCATATAGAAAAGGTGTTTAAGACGGACGCCCGAAAACAGACCGCGCTGTCTGCGGCAACGTGGGCAGGGGAACTTTGAACTAATCCCTAACTTCGACTAAGACTCTCGCGAGAGCGCTCGAGCCTAAGTCTACGTAAGGGCTGGATTTCAAAGCTTCCCCTAAACGCCCACAAAGTGTTGCTGCAGACAGCGCGGTCTGTTTTCGGGCTGGATGATGGCTGAGAACTTGAAAGATGAACGAGAGGATTTTGAAGTAGGAGGTTCTGAAAGGAGAGCTGCTGAAAACTGCATTATATTATGCTATGAGGATTGTGAAAGTACGAAGTACGGAACAATACGGTATCAAAGGGGGCAGAATACCTTTTGAACCAAACATCATATCATATAAATGGAACATAGTATTATATAGATAAAACCGAGGGGAGAAGAGGGATCTCAGCCTCGGTTTTGTTGTGGTGTATATTTATAATTGATCCAGTGGATTAAGTCAATATTTGATATAGCCGGAATGTGCAGGAGAGTAATTTAGTGTATCTGTACTGCCTGGATCAGGCGGAAGACCTGTTCGGTGGTGTTGGTCAGGTTTTGGCGGGTGGTTTCCGGGGTCATGGCTTCTTCCAGGGTGGTTATGGTGTGGAGGATGGGGAAGAAGGCGTCAATGCCGTGCTGGTTGCAGAGGCTGGCTTCAGGGGTGGTGCAGCCGGAGAAAGCAAGGACTGTTTTGTTGTATTTTTTTGCGATGGCGGCGACACCGATGGGGGCTTTTCCCATGATGGTCTGGCCATCGAGGCGGCCTTCACCGGTGATAACGATGTCAGCATCTTTGATGCAGGATTCCAGTCTGGTTTCTTCCAGGATGATCTGGATGCCGGACCGGAGGATGGCATTTGTGTAGGAAAGGAAGGCGAAACCGAGTCCACCGGCGGCTCCGGTGCCAGGGTGGTCAGGATCGGCATTCGGGTATTTTTCACGGGTGATGTTGGCGTAGGTGGCAAGCCATTGATCCATCTGGAGGATCATGTCCGGAGTGGCTCCTTTTTGCGGCCCGAAGATGGCGCTGCAGCCCTGGGGACCACAAAGCGGGTTGGTTACATCGCAGGCGATTTTAAAGTGACAATCTTTGAGGTCCGGGAGAACATGTGTGTCGTGGATTGTTGCAATCTTTGACAGACCGTTGGCTCCGAAGGGAACTGGCTGTCCGTTGTTATCCCGAAATTCATATCCGAGTGCCTGAAGCATACCGATGCCGCCGTCGTTTGTGGCACTTCCACCGATTCCGACGATGAAGTTCCGGCATCCGTTGACGATGGCGTCGCGGATCAGTTCACCTACGCCGTAGGTGGTTGTATATAACGGATTTCGATTCGGTTCGTCTACCAGAGTGATTCCCGCAGCGGCGGACATTTCGATAATGGCGGTCTTTGAATCATCAAGGATTCCATAAGCTGCCTCTACAGGTGTACCCAGCGGACCGGTGACGGTTACTGTACGGATCCGGCCGTGCATACCGATTGTGAGAGCTTCCACCGTACCTTCTCCGCCGTCAGCCAGAGGGCGGACAAACACTTCTGCATCCGGGAATACCCGTTGGATCCCTTCACGGATGGCAGCTCCGGCATCCGGAGAACTGATGCTTCCTTTAAATGAATCGATGGCGATTACTACTTTCATACCTGCTAATCCTCCTTTAATGCATGGCGATTCCGTCCTCACTATTTGTGAATGTGACGGTATCTGCCACTTCTTTTACCGTATCTTCTGCATTTTCCATTACGTTCTTTGCCTTTTAGTATACCAGAAGAAAGAATCCATGTGTGAGGATTTTTCGGAGAGATTATTATATATATGTTAGTTGCCGGAATTGCAGATCATATGTTATGATGAAAATCAGAGTATAGAAGTAGAAGATTTCTATACAAAACAGTGATGCTATACAGGAGGTGAGGAAAATGAAGAATGTTTCATATCGGATAAGAAAATTACGTCAGGAAGAAATACATATATTAGACGATTTTCTGTATGAAGCAATTTTTATCCCCGAAGGAACCAAAGCACCGCCGAAAGAGATCATCAAAGAACCTGAGTTGCAGGTGTATGTTGCAGATTTTTGGGAAAAGAAAGATGATATCTGCTATGTGGCGGAAATATCTGGGAAAATAGCAGGGGCGGTCTGGTGCCGGATCATGGATGATTATGGGCATGTGGATGAGGATACGCCTTCGCTTGCAATTTCGGTTCTTGAGGAGTTCAGACAATGTGGAATCGGAACAGTGCTGATGCAGCAGATGCTTACCGCATTAAAACAACAGGGCTATCCGCAGGTATCTCTGTCGGTGCAGAAAGCAAACTACGCCGCACGGATGTATGAAAAACTCGGATTTGAAATTGTGGAGGATAAAGAGGAAGAATATATTATGGTGCACAGATTGTAAAGGAATATTTTAGTCTGTTCTGTACTTTTCCGGAGCGTTCCGGTGCTTTCAGTGTGTCAGCAATACTGCTGTGCAGAGAAAAATATGGAAATGCAAGCGGAAAGCATCAGAAAGAAGAAAGAATCCCTCTGGTGAATGAGAGAGAAGTTTCACGAAAAAACCTGAGAATTACTTGACATCAAGTATACTTGAGATGTTATTATTTATGAAAAAGAACTTATACAGGAGGTAAATGAACTATGGAGAAATCAACTGTTTATTTTACAGATTTTCGATGTCCGGTAGGAACCAGCCAGCTGGTCAAGCTGAAAAAACTCTGTGTCGCAGCAGGTATCAAAGATATCGATATGGATGGAAAATTTGTAGCAATCAAGATGCATTTTGGAGAACTGGGGAACCTGGCTTTTCTTCGCCCGAACTATGCGAAAGTTATTGCGGATCTGTGCAAAGAACAGGGAGGAATGCCGTTCCTGACAGACTGCAATACGCTGTATCCGGGAAGCAGAAAGAACGCACTGGAGCATCTGGACTGTGCAAATCTCAACGGATTCAACACGACTACAACCGGATGTCAGATTATCATCGGTGACGGCCTGCGTGGAACAGATGAAGTGGAAGTTCCTGTTGTGAATGGAGAGTACTGTAAGACTGCATTGATCGGCCATGCGATCATGGATGCAGATATCTTCATCAGTCTGAGTCATTTTAAAGGACATGAAGCGACCGGATTCGGCGGAGCTATCAAAAATATTGGTATGGGCTGTGGAAGCCGTGCGGGAAAGATGCAGCAGCACGCAAGCGGAAAACCGGCGATCAATGAGGAAATCTGTCGTGGCTGCCACCGCTGCGCAAAGGAATGCGGCAGTGATGCGATTACATATGTCAATAAAAAAGCAGTGATTGATTACGATAAGTGTAAAGGCTGCGGACGATGCATCGGAGCCTGCAGTTTTGACGCGGTATATAATCCAAACAGCAGTGCCAACGAACTTCTTGACCGTAAAATGGCTGAGTACGCACAGGCAGTCTGTCATGGACGTCCGCATTTCCATATTGCACTGGTACAGGATATCAGCCCGAACTGTGACTGCCATGGAGAAAACGATGCGCCGATTCTTCCGGATATCGGAATGTTTGCAAGTTTCGACCCGGTAGCACTGGATCAGGCGTGTGCAGATGCCTGTCTGAAAGCTACACCGATTGCAAACAGCCAGCTTGGAGAACATCTGGCAGAGGAAGGATGGCACTGCCATCACGATCATTTCAAAGATTCCAATCCGAATATCGAGTGGAAAGCAACGCTGGATCAGGCAGAAAAGATTGGTCTTGGAACAAGAGAGTATGAACTGAAGATAATTAAATAAGTGTGGTATAGTTATTTATGAAACGCTGTACTATTCAGTAGTCATCGTAACCGTGAAAATGACGATACTGTGCAGAGAAAGAAGGCTGTACAGTACCGCCATTTTTCTTTTGCCGCCTTTTGACCGGGACAAAAATATCTGTAAAAATAAGCGTGTCCCGTTGACTGAAAATAATAAAACGATATATAATAACAATATGTGCAGAGAAAATAAAGAAAGAGAAGATTTACAGTAACTATTCAGTAGCCACTGTTCCGCGAGGTGTTTTGACATGAATATGTCAAAATCCCGAGACATACAAGCCAAAATACCATCACCGAAGGTGATTTTTATGCATTTTGGCTTGTAACTGTGAAGGTACTGAACAGTTACGATTTACAATAGAAAGATTCGTCGGCAAATCAGTTGAAAGACTGAGACGCAAAGCTATAGGGTCTGTAAAATGACAGCCAGTTGCAACGTTTAAGAGGCATTGTCTGAACAGGCAGTGCTTTTCTTTTGGAGAGGTAAGAAACATAATGTCTATATAATAATCCGGCGCATCGTTTTCGAAAGAACTGTATCCTGCGTGAATGATACAGTTCTTTCGAAAACGATGTACCGGTAAGATGTGGAGAAAAGAACAATGTACAGAAGTGGGAAAAAATTAGCCGTATTATGTATAGGGATACTCATATTTTTGGGAATGTGGATGATACTTCCGGTACATTGCAGGGCTTCTGAAACGGATAAGGATAAAAAACAGATACAATCAGTGAAGCAGGATCATTCAACGCAACAGGAAACAAAAAAATCAGACACACAGATAAAAGAGAAGAAGATCATCCGTGTCGGATCGTTTGAGGATACCTTCGATTATGTGGATGCAAACGGCATGAGAAGGGGATATGGCTACGAGCTCATGCAGGCTCTGGCTGGCTATACCGGATGGAAAATTGAGCATGTGCAATGTGACTGGTCCAATTGTTTTGATAAGCTTGAAAATGGAGAGATTGATGTCATAGGTGATATCTCATACACCGATGAACGTGCACAGAAGATGCTTTTTTCAGATGAACCGATGGGTGAGGAAAAATATATTCTTTATGCGGATCTGTCCGATATCGATAATGGTACGTCTGATTTCAAAGCCATGGACGGGAAATGTGTCGGTGTGCTCATGGATACAGAACCTGAAATCATGCTGACAGAGTGGGAGAATAAGAATGGTATACATACAGAGCATGTAAATGTGTATAATAATGATGATGTCGAAGAAAAATTAGCGAATCATGAGATTGACTGCTTTGTATCTTTGGAGGAATCCATCTGGTCTGAACAGGGAATATCATCTGTTACAGCTATTGGTAAATCGGGTATATATTTTGCAATAAATAAAGAACGCAGCGATATCAAGACAGAGATGGATTATGCTATGCGTCAGCTGGATCAGGATAGTCCCTTTTTTAAGGCAGATCTGTATAAGAAGTATTTTACCCTTGATTATAATCAGAGTCTTACCGGTGGAGAGAAGTTATGGCTGGAAGAACATGGTGACATCCGGATGGGGTTTTTGAATAATGATCCGGCAATCTTTTCTCTTGAGGAAGAGACTGGAAAACTTACCGGTATGCTGGCAGAATATATCTCTTACGCCAAAGACTGTCTGGGAAATCAGATGCTGGAATTTAATATACAGGATTATGATGACTATGATGAAATGCTTCAGGCTTTACAGGAACAAGAGATTAACGTGATTTTTTATGCCGGCAGAAATCCAGATTTTGCAGAAAAAAAAGGATATGCACTTACCGATACAGCATGGACCTACAGTCTGATGGCGGTGACTGACGAGAAGAATTTCGACGAGGATAAGGCGTATACAGTAGCTGTTCCAAAGGAAAAAGACGCCTTAAAACAGCATCTTGCGTTCAGCTATCCTCAATGGAAGCTTGTAGATTATGATTCGTTTGATGATGCTGCCGATATGATCAAGAATGAAAAGGCAGACTGTTTCCTTATGGGAGCAAGTCAGGCGATGATATATGATAACCGTCAGAACTTCAAAAGTGTCCCACTTACAAAAACAATGGAGGCATGCTTTGCGGTAAGAGGTGGAGAGGCTACTCTTTTGTCGATACTGAATAAAACATTGAAGACCATGCCTTCTGACATGCTTACAAGTGCACTTGCTATCTATGACAGTACGGCAGATAAAGTGACCTTCTATGATTTTGTAAAAGACAATCTGCTTGTAGTTTTTGTCACTGCAGGTTTTACTGCCCTTGTTATAATCGGTATTATTCTCGTACTTTTAAGGAGGGCAAGAAAAGCTGAAGTTGTTGCAAAGCTTGCGGCAAGTAATACACAAAAACTCAATGATAAACTGGAGATCGCTTTGGAAAAGGCAGAGGATGCCAGTCTTGCAAAGACCCGTTTCCTCAACAATATGTCACATGACATCCGTACTCCTATGAATGCGATTCTGGGCTACGCACAGCTTATGGGGGATGAACTGAAAGGAAAGGATCTGCCTGAAGCTTCAGAATACTTACAAAAACTGCAACAGTCCGGAAATCTTCTTCTGGCAATCATAAATAATGTGCTGGATATGGCTCGGATTGAGAGTGGAAGGATGGAAATTGATGAGAACTATGACCGGATTGAAGATATCCGGCAGACCTTATTCGAGATATTTGGCGATGAAGCGAAGAAAAAAAATATTGCACTTCATTCTGCGATAAATGTAGAGCATGAGCATATACTGACAGATACTACTAAGGTAAAAGAAATATTTGTCAATATCCTGAGCAATGCTATAAAATATACTCCATCCGGTGGTTCTGTTATGATTAACGTAGACGAATTAGCATGTGATGAGCCCGGGTACATGATGGTAAGTACCAGGATAAGCGATACCGGAATCGGTATGAGCCAGGATTATCTGACGAAGATCTTCGATGCATTTACCCGTGAACAGAACACCACAAAGTGTAAAATCGCAGGAACCGGACTGGGAATGTCGATCGTAAAGAAATATGTGGATCTGCTTGGCGGGACAATACATGTGGAGAGTGAGCTTGGAAAGGGTACTACCTTTACTGTAACACTGAAACACAGGATAGCGGATGAAAGCTATTATGTAGAAAAACATGCTGAGACTACCGTAACAGGCAGTACGATCCCTGAAGGAAGGAATATCCTTCTGGCAGAGGACAATGACCTGAATGCAGAGATTGCAGCGGCGATACTTGAGCGTGCCGGCTTTCATACAGAACGTGTAGAGGATGGCATCCAGTGTGTAAACAGGATAGAGAAGATGCCGGCGAGAACATATGATATGATCCTTATGGATATCCAGATGCCCAAAATGGACGGTTATAAAGCAACGCAGGCAATCAGGCGCCTGCCGGACAGAGAAAAGGCATGTATACCGATCATTGCAATGACGGCAAATGCATTTGAAGAAGATAAACGAGAGGCTCTTGCAGCCGGCATGAATGGCCATATAGCAAAGCCGATCCAGGTTGATAAGCTGCTGTCAACATTATCAGAAGTAATAAGGCAGCAAGAAAAGTAGTAAGCGGACAGGCAGCTGATGCTACTGCTTTTATAGCTTCGGTAACAGTAACCATCTGATGGGTCGAGATATTTTTCTTGTGTAGAGTAAAGTATGAGAGTATAATAAAATTGTTTTTTTACACATATTGCAAATTAGTAATAGGATCAATCGGCAAAGCAGACGAAAGTCTGTGACGCAAAGCTACAGGGCCTGTAAAATGGCAGCCAGTTGCATGAAATAAAGTGCACTGTCTGTGAGACAGTGTATTTTTTTTACAGAAAATTGTTTTCCTGTAAAGTAAAAAACGCTCTAATATAGATACAATCAGGGATTGAAAAGAATCTGAGATTCTTCTGGCGGAGGAGATGAATTAAACAGGAAGATACAACAAAACAACAGGGACAGAAGGAAAATGAAAGGAAAAAGAGTGATTGCAGGCATTCTGCTTGCAGGAATTTTAGCAGTCACCCTGGCAGGGTGCAAAAACACAGATAACACGAAAGAAAAAACAGAAAAGCCTGTGATTACCCTCGGCAGCGACAACTATCCACCATACAATTATCTGAATGAGGATGGTGTACCGACGGGCATAGATGTAGAACTGGCTACAGAAGCTTTCAAAAGAATGGGATATCAGGTGGAAGTTGTCCAGATCAACTGGGAGAAGAAAAAAGAGCTGGTAGAGAGCGGAGAGATTGACTGTATCATGGGATGTTTTTCCATGGAAGGGCGCCTTGACGAATACCGCTGGGCAGGGCCGTACATAGCAAGCCGTCAGGTGGTTGCTGTAAATGAGAACAGTGATATCTATAAACTGAGTGACCTGGAGGGAAAGAACCTGGCTGTCCAGTCCACCACCAAACCGGAAGGCATCTTTCTGAACCGGACAGATGAAAGGATCCCAAAGCTGGAGAATCTGATCAGTCTTGCACACCGGGAGCTGATCTATACATTTCTGGGAAAAGGCTATGTAGATGCAGCTGCCGCACATGAGGAATCTGTTGTCCAGTACATGAAAGATTATGATACAAGCTTCCGTATCCTGGAAGAGCCTCTGATGATTACCGGAATAGGCGTTGCTTTTGCTAAAGATGATGACCGGGGAATCTGTGAGCAGATGGAACAGACACTGGAAGAGATGCGTCAGGATGGCACATCCATGAAAATTATAGAAAAATATCTGGATGATCCCCGAAAGTATCTGGAGGTGGATGACCTTGGATATTAAGAGAAAGATAAAAGAGAATAGAATCTGGCTGTTCGGCGGTCTGATTGGAATCTGTGTGGCTGTAGTTTCTCTGTTTTATTTCTCCCACGTGGAAAAAGAGGAAGCAGAGAAAAGAATGGTGGAGATTGTAAACTATGTGAAAGTGCAGTGTTCCACCTACACCCATTATAATGAATCTTCGGAATCCAAAAGTCTTCTCCGTGCCATCGAAAGTGCCAGACAGATGAGCACAAATATCAGCATGGAAACAGGAAACGGCGGTCAGCTAAGCCGGGAATTTCTGAAAGAAAACCTGCAGACTCTCTGGGTGGATGGTATAATTATACTGGATAAAGAAGGAAAGACAGACTGTGAATACAGCACGGATGAATCTCTGGCCAATGAGATTACGGAGTATCTGCAAAAAGAAATTATCATGGATTTTGCAGGATATGAAGAAAGATCTTATTCGGAACGGTTTTCCAGGGAAGACGGGTCACGTATTGACATTGCAGCCTGTGCCAGAAAAGATGCACCGGGTATCGTTGCGATTTATTATTACACATCTTCTGAATTTATCAGAAATTATACTTTGACGATACAAGGACTCTTAAATGGTTATAGTACTCAGAAAGACGGAACGATTATTGTTGCAGACGAGGGAATCGTTGTTGCCAGCAATGATGAGAGCTTGTTAGGGCAGAATACGGCTGACAACGAAGTTGTTCAGGCAATGAAGAGACATACAGACAGTCAGCACATTTATCATTTGAAGAATGAAGGAACCGGATGTTACGGAATCATGCTGAAGCAGAGGGATTATTACATCTATGCCTATCTTCCGGATGCGCAAGTGTTCCATAACCTTCCATTAAGTGTGGTAAGCGTTATTTTTCTTTATTTTCTGATGTATAGTATATTCTGGTTCTGGACATACAGAACCAATCTGGCACACCGGAAACAGGAACAGGAAAAAGATGAAAAATATAAAGCAGAACTATTGATAGCGGCAAAAAAGGCAGAAGCAGCCAATGAGGCAAAAACAGAATTTCTTCAGCGGATGAGTCATGATATCCGGACTCCGATCAATGGAATCTGCGGCATGGTCAATATGGCAGAACATTATGCAGATGATATGGAAAAACAGACGGAATACAGGACAAAGGTGAAAGAGGCATCTAATCTGTTACTGGAACTGGTAAATGAAATCCTGGACATGAGTAAGCTCGAATCAGGTGAAATCGTTCTGGAGGAGATTCCATTTAATCTGAGAAGTATTTCCAGAGAAGTATTTGTTGTGATCGAGCAGATGGCAGCAGAACAGAATATCCGGATCATGTGGGAGAGAAAAGAAATCACACACCGGAATTTTATCGGAAGCCCGGGGTATGTGAAACGGGTGATGATGAATATCCTGTCGAATGCGATAAAATATAACAGAGAAAGCGGACAGATCTATATCAGCTGCATAGAAATTCCATCCGAACAGCCGGAAATGACGACAATGGAATTTGTCTGCCGGGATACCGGAATCGGAATGACTGAGGAGTTCCAGAAATATATTTTTGAACCATTTGCACAGGAACACACAGGAAGCCGCACAAAATTTGCAGGAACAGGTCTGGGAATGGCGATCGCAAAGAATCTGATTGAGAAAATGGGTGGAACCATTACTATGGAAAGTGAAAAAGACGTAGGGACGACATTTGTGATCCGGGTTCCGTTCAAAACAGATCCGGATGCGGATAAACGTGAAAAACAGAAGGATGTATCGGAGAATTCTATAAAGGGACTGCATATTCTCCTGGCAGAGGATAATGAGCTGAATATGGAAATCGCTGAATTCGTGCTTCAGAATGAAGGTGCCGACGTGACAAAAGCATGGAATGGTCAGGAAGCGGTTGAGCTGTTCAGAAATAGTGCCTCAGGTGAACTGGATGTCATTCTTATGGATATTATGATGCCGGTCATGAATGGCTATGAAGCCACGCAGATGATCCGGTCTCTGGACAGAGAAGATGCGAAGACAATACCGATCATTGCAATGACAGCAAATGCGTTCACGGAGGACAGAATAAGAGCAAAAGAAGCAGGGATGAATGAACATGTTGCCAAGCCTGTTGATGTGGAAGTACTGGTAAAAGTAATTCATAAATTGGTGGAAGATACAGCAGATATTATGTCAGAGAGAGAATCCGAATTTCAGTCTGTTCAAAGAATTCGGAGTACTTGAAGAAGATGTTCAATATATTCGTGTTTTGTTACATCAGACATCTGTACAAAATAAAGAAATCTCTGTGCAGATAAAAGCGACGGTGGAAAATAACAGTCAGATGTATAGACTGAAATTGCATACATTATGGTCGCCTTTAAAGAAGAATGGATACATTGGGATCATTGGATATTTTGACACTGTAAAATAGAGAAATGCAAAGGAAACTCAGAGGAGAACTCGTAATGAAAAAGAAAAAACGGAACAGGTTATTTACTGCACTCCTGACGATGGTGACAGCCGTATCGCTTCTGGCAGGCTGTGGCGGGAAGAGTGCGGAAAAAGAAGATGCAGATACGATCACGGTATACTTATGGAGTACAAACCTGTATGAAAAGTACGCACCATACATCCAGGAACAGCTTCCGGATATCAATGTGGAATTTGTCGTAGGGAATAATGACCTGGATTTTTATAAGTTTCTTAAAGAAAACGGTGGATTGCCGGATATTATAACCTGCTGTCGTTTTTCACTGCATGATGCAAGTCCTCTGAAAGACAGTCTGATGGATCTTTCCACTACCAATGTGGCAGGTGCTGTCTATGATACCTATCTCAGTAATTTTATGAATGAGGATGGAAGCGTAAACTGGCTGCCCGTGTGTGCGGATGCCCATGGTTTTGTAGTGAACAAAGACCTTTTTGACCAATATGATATCCCGCTTCCGACAAACTACGAGAGTTTTATTTCTGCCTGCCGGGCATTTGACAAAGTGGGTATCCGCGGGTTTACGGCAGATTATTATTATGATTATACCTGTATGGAAACACTGCAGGGTCTGTCTGCATCAGAACTGTCTTCTGTGGACGGACGCAAGTGGCGTACTGCCTACAGTGATCCGGATAATACAAAGAGAGAAGGTCTGGACAGTACCGTCTGGCCGCAGGCTTTTGAGCGTATGGAACAGTTCATCCGGGATACAGGGCTTAGCCGGGATGATCTGGATATAAATTATGATGATATCGTTGAGATGTATCAAAGTGGCAAACTTGCCATGTACTTTGGCAGCTCTGCCGGTGTAAAAATGTTTCAGGATCAGGGTATTAACACAACATTTCTTCCATTCTTTCAGGAGAACGGTGAAAAGTGGATTATGACCACACCATATTTTCAGGTGGCTTTAAACCGTGATCTGACACAGGATGAGACACGTCGAAAGAAAGCAATGAAGGTACTGAACACCATGCTTTCAGAGGAGGGACAGAGCCGGATCATCAGTGATGGGCAGGATCTGTTAAGCTACAGTCAGGATGTGGATATCCATCTTACGGAATATATGAAAGATGCGAAACCAGTGATCGAAGGAAATCATATGTATATCCGCATTGCATCAAATGACTTTTTCTCTGTTTCCAAAGATGTGGTTGCGAAGATGATCTCAGGAGAGTACGATGCAGAGCAGGCATATCAGTCGTTTAATTCTCAGCTTCTTGAGGAAGAATCCACTTCTGAGAAAGTAGTATTGGATTCACAGAAGTCTTATTCCAACCGTTTCCACAGCAGTGGAGGAAATGCTGCATATTCTGTTATGGCAAACACTCTGCGTGGCATCTATGGGACGGATGTGCTGGTCGCAACCGGAAACAGCTTTACGGGAAACGTACTGAAAGCCGGTTACACAGAGAAAATGGCGGGTGACATGATCATGCCAAATGGTCTTTCAGCTTACAGCAGCAAGATGAGCGGTGCTGAACTGAAAGAGACAGTGAAAAACTTTGTAGAAGGCTATGAGGGAGGCTTTATTCCGTTTAACCGTGGCTCTCTGCCGGTGGTCAGTGGTATTTCTGTGGAAATTAAGGAAACAGATGATGGTTACACACTGAGCAATGTTACAAAGGACGGAAAACAAGTTCAGGACGAGGATACTTTCACGGTAACCTGTCTTGCGACACAAAAACACATGGAGGCTTATCCGGCAGATGAGAATATCGTGTTTGATGGAGGAGATACCCCTGTGAAGGATACCTGGACAGGATATATTGCAGATGGTGATGCCGTTCTTGCAGAGCCTGTAGATTACATTAATGTGAGATGAGAAGAATGAATATAAAGAATCATAATACAAACAGAGAAAAGGCTGGTATGAGAAAACGATTAAAGATAGCGGTCTTTATTGCTGTTTTTCTTGGAATTATTTTTATGATTTTCCGATATTTCGGATTTGTGTCGAAAACTATTTATGAGGAAAGTGTTTCTCATCTGACGGAGGTTTTTCATCAGTCCGATAACATGCTGAGGGAAGTGACAGATAAGAACCTGACCTATCTTCATATGTGGGGCGAGAATCTGCAGAATATTTCCGGTGAAGACGAGATCCGTGATTATATAAAGAAAGCGCAGAAAGATGCAGGCTTTTTGGAATTCTTTTTTCTGTCAGCTGACGGCGACTACAAGATGGCGACAGGTGAAACCGGGTATCTTGGATTACAGGAAAATATTGAAGAGGATATCCGGCAGGGAAATGATGTGATAGCGAATGCGGCAGTTCCCGGAAAGTCCCAGCTGCTTGTTTTTGCCACACCTGAGGCTCATGGAATCTATCAGGGATTTGAATATGATGCGATTGCCATTGCTTATGAGAATTCTGATATCGTAGATGTGCTGGATATTTCTGCTTTCAATGGAAATGCCCAGAGTTTAATTGTTCATCCGGATGGTCGTGTCGTGGTGGATCATTCTTCTGAGTCATGGGGGAACGTGTATAATTTTTTCGGTCTTCTGAGAGAACATTCTGATATGTCTGAAAAAGAGCTCAAAGACCTTTTGGAGAAGTTTAAAGCGGGACGTACCGATGCGACGCTGCTGAATCTGGATGGAAGAAACTATTATCTGGTTTATGAAAAATCGGATATTCAGGACTGGATGTTCCTGGGACTTGTCGAGGCGGATATTGTCAATACCAGTATGAACAGTCTGCAGCGTAGGACAATGCTTCTTGTTGGTGCGGTCGTATTCTGTATTGCTGCTTTTCTTATCAGTCTTATAATTCAAAAAAACAGGACAAATCTCAGAAGAAAGGATACGGAGATCAGGTACCGTGATGAGCTGTTTCAAAAGCTTTCAATGAATGTGGATGACGTCTTTCTGATGCTGGATGCAAAAACATATCAGGCAGATTATGTCAGCCCAAATGCGGAAAAACTGTTGGGTATTACGGCAGAACAGATTCGTAAAGATATTCGTGTTCTGGAGAAACTGCATCCGGCAGAACATGAAGATCCGGAGAAGAATTATCTGGGGGCAATCCGGGTTCATGAACAGAGGGAATGGGATTTGGAATATGTGCATCTGAAGACAGGGGAAAGACGCTGGTTCCATAATATTGCGATGGGAAGTGAGGTAAACGGGAAAAAGAAATATATCCTGGTTATGTCAGACCGTACCTCTGACTGGAAAATGAACCAGGCACTTTCTGAGGCAGTCCGTGCGGCAGAGACAGCAAACAGGGCAAAGAGTACTTTCCTTTCTAATATGTCTCACGATATCCGCACACCGATGAATGCGATCATCGGCTTTACCACACTGGCTGTAAGTAATATTGATGATAAGAAAAAAGTCCGGGATTATCTGGGTAAGATCCTTTCCTCCAGCAACCATCTGCTTTCACTGATCAACGATATCCTGGATATGAGCCGGATTGAGAGCGGAAAGATCCATCTGGAGGAAACAGAGGTCAGTCTGTCGGATGTACTTCATGACCTGAAGACGATCATCAGTGGGCAGATTCATGCAAAGCAGTTGGAACTTTATATGGATGCCATGGATGTGACGAATGAGGATGTCTATTGTGACAAGACGAGACTGAATCAGGTACTGTTGAATCTTTTGTCCAATGCAGTCAAGTTTACTCCTGCAGGAGGAACTGTTTCCGTCCGGATCAGACAGTGTCCCGGAACAAAGAAGGGCAGTGAGCTTTATGAGATCCGGGTAAAGGATAACGGAATCGGCATGAGTCAGGAATTTGTACAGAAGATCTTTTCTCCTTTTGAGAGGGAGCGTACCTCCACAGTCAGCAGGACCCAGGGTACAGGGCTTGGCATGGCCATCACCAAGAATATTGTGGACATGATGGGCGGAACCATTGAGGTTCAGACAGAGCAGGGCAAAGGCACTGAATTTATTGTCCGTCTGCCATTCCGGATTCAGTCTGAGCACCAACGGATAGAGAAGATCGTAGAACTGGAAGGACTTAAGGCACTGGTTGTAGATGATGACTTCAATACCTGTGACAGTGTGACAAAAATGCTTGTGAGGGTCGGAATGCGTTCGGAATGGACGCTTTCCGGCAAGGAAGCTGTTCTTCGTGCACGACAGTCCATGGAAATGGGAGATGCGTTCCACGCTTATATCATTGACTGGCGTCTGCCGGATATGAATGGCATTGAAGTTACCCGCCAGATCCGCAGCCTCGGTGATGATACGCCGATCATTATCCTGACTGCATATGACTGGTCAGATATCGAAGTGGAGGCCAGAGCAGCAGGGGTAACTGCTTTCTGTGCAAAACCAATGTTCATGTCAGATATCAGAAATACCCTGATGACTGCTATCGGTCAGAAACAGGCACAGACAGAGGCTGCAGCCCTTCCGGCAGCAGGTTCGGACTTCAGGGGCAGATGTATACTGCTTGTGGAAGACAACGAACTGAACAGTGAAATCGCAGTGGAGATCCTCAATGAATATGGCTTTCTGGTTGACACTGCCGAAAATGGAGCAGAGGCAGTGGAGAAGGTTAAGAATTCCAAGCAGGGTAATTATGATCTGGTGCTGATGGATGTACAGATGCCGGTAATGAATGGATATGAGGCTACCAGACAGATCCGCGCACTGACAGATCCGGCACTGGCAGGAATCACCATTCTTGCCATGACTGCCAATGCTTTTGATGAGGACAGAAAGAAAGCGCTGGAATGCGGTATGGACGGATTCTTATCCAAACCGATTGTCATAGAGGAATTGCTTTCTACATTACAGAAGAATCTGTACGAATGTTTGTGACGGGATATCATATCGCAGATAACAGATATAGAAGAGATGAAAGAAAACGGGAATCACCCCTTGACATCCCCAAATCTCATATACTACAATATCTACCGTATGAGCAAAAAAACAATCTGGTTTCTACATATATATAAGCAACCGGACTTCAAATAACAAACCAACAAAACCCAATTCGAAAAATGGAGGAAAACCCCTGTGACAGATTACACAAAAGAAATTCAAAAACGACGAACCTTCGCTATTATATCTCACCCTGATGCCGGAAAAACCACTCTGACGGAAAAATTCCTTCTCTACGGCGGAGCCATCAATCTCGCCGGAAGCGTAAAAGGAAAAGCTACTGCCCGTCATGCGGTATCCGACTGGATGGAAATCGAGAAAGAACGAGGAATCTCAGTAACCTCCTCCGTACTCCAGTTCAATTACGACGGCTACTGCATCAATATCCTGGATACCCCGGGACATCAGGACTTCTCTGAAGATACGTATCGAACCCTGATGGCAGCCGATTCTGCTGTGATGGTCATCGATGCGTCCAAAGGAGTGGAGGCGCAGACCAGAAAACTTTTCAAAGTCTGTGCCATGCGCCATATCCCGATCTTCACCTTCATCAATAAGATGGACCGCGATGCCAATGATACCTTTGAACTTTTAGATGATATTGAAAAAGAGCTCGGTATCCCTACCTGTCCGGTCAACTGGCCGATTGGATCCGGAAAAAAATTCCGCGGTGTCTACGACAGAGATACCAGAAAAGTTCTGACCTTCTCCGATACCATGAAAGGAACCAAAGAAGGCCATATCGAAGAAATTGATGTTGACGATGCAAAAATCGATGAGGTCATGGATCCGGATCAGAAAGAACAGCTGATGGATGAAATCGAACTTTTAGATGGCGCAAGTGCGGAATTTGATATGGAAGCTGTAAGTTGCGGAAAACTTTCCCCGGTATTCTTCGGATCCGCCCTGACAAACTTCGGTGTGGAAACTTTCCTGCAGCATTTCCTGACTATGACCACTTCACCGCTGCCAAGAACGGCTGACTGTGGTGTGATCGATCCGATGACGGAAGATTTTTCTGCATTTGTCTTCAAGATTCAGGCAAATATGAACAAAGCCCACAGAGACCGAATCGCATTCATGCGTATCTGTTCCGGTAAATTTGATGCCGGAATGGAGGTTTATCATGTACAGGGCGATAAAAAAATGCGTCTGTCCCAGCCACAGCAGATGATGGCACAGGATCGGCACATTGTGGAAGAAGCATACGCGGGAGATATCATCGGTGTCTTTGACCCGGGTATCTTCTCTATCGGAGATACTGTATGTACACCGGGCAATAAATTTGCCTATGAAGGTATTCCGACTTTTGCACCGGAACATTTTGCAAGAGTCCGTCTGTTAGACAGCATGAAACGAAAACAGTTCGTCAAAGGTGTCAACCAGATCGCCCAGGAAGGAGCCATCCAGATCTTCCAGGAATACATGGGAGGAATGGAAGAAATCATCGTCGGAGTTGTCGGTGTCCTGCAGTTCGACGTGTTAAAATATCGACTGGAAAATGAATACAATGTAGATATCCGTCTGGAAAATCTGCCATACGAGCATATTCGCTGGATCGCAAACAAAGAAGAAATCGATGTGGAAAAACTGACCGGAACCTCTGATATGAAGAAAGTAAAAGATATGAAAGGCAATCCGCTGCTCCTGTTTGTAAACTCCTGGAGTGTGGGAATGACACTTGATCGAAACGAGAATCTGCAACTGGAAGAATTCAGTAAAAACTAAGGCAATCCCCCTTTCATTTTATGCAAATTTTTGATATAATAGATATAAATAATGGTTCCTGACTGAAAAATCAGAAAACAGCCGGGAAAACTCTTGATTATAAGGAGGGTTTGAAATGACAGATAATAAAAAAGATATGCGTGATACGTATACCATATATGACGATCAGACTATTGGAAAAGTACAGATTGCAGACGAGGTTGTGGCAATTATCGCAGGCCTGGCAGCTACCGAAGTAGAAGGTGTGGCTTCTATGGCAGGAAATATTACCAACGAACTGGTTGGAAAACTGGGTATGAAAAACCTGTCCAAAGGTGTGAAAGTAGATGTTCTGGAGAACGTGGTATGCGTGAATCTGAACCTGAATCTGGAATATGGATACAGTATTCCGGAAACCTGTAAAAAAGTACAGGAAAAGGTAAAAACAGCCATTGAAAATATGACTGGTCTGGAAGTTTCCGATGTAAACATCAGCATTGCCGGTGTGGCACTGGAAGAGGAAAAATAAAATAGAACGCAGGACGGAAGGAAAGGGGGTCTGGATGAAGGCTCCCTTTTTTACTACTGGCGAATACGAGGAGAAAACCATGGGAAGAAGAGAATTAAGAGAAAGCATTTTTCAGCTGCTGTTTATGACAGAATTTAACGACAATCAGGAGATGGCAGAACAGAAACAACTGTATCTGGAAACAATCGAAGATATTCAGGAAAAAGATCAGAGTTATATTCAGGAAAAATATGAAAAGATCCGTGAAAAACTGCCGGAGATCGATGCAGCACTGAACGAGGCAAGTAAAGGATGGAAAACCAGCCGCATGGGTAAAGTAGAACTTTCTATCCTGCGTCTGGCAGTCTATGAACTGCGTTATGATGACGATGTACCCGGAAAAGTGGCAATCAACGAAGCGGTAGAACTGGCAAAAAAATTCGGCGGCAGCGAAGCTCCGGCATTTATCAACGGCGTACTCGGAAAACTGGCAAAAGAAGCGGATGAGTAACGTATATTCGGTAGAGCAGGTCAACAGATATATTAAAAATATGTTCACCCAGGACTTTATGCTGAGCCGAATCTCGGTAGGCGGTGAGGTGAGCAACTGCAAATATCACAGTTCCGGACATATCTATTTTTCCCTGAAGGATGGCAGTGGTTCTCTGGCCTGTGTGATGTTTGCGGGACAGAGAAAAGGACTGGCATTTGCCATGAAAAATGGCGACCGGGTGGTTGTAACGGGCAGCGTGGATGTATACGAGCGGGATGGCAAATACCAGATGTATGCGAGGAAGATCACACTGGAGGGTGCCGGGATTCTTTATGAACGGTTTCTTGCATTAAAAGAAGAACTGGAAGATATGGGAATGTTCGCACCGGAGTACAAACAGCCGATCCCTTCATTTATCAAAACGCTGGGTGTAGTGACGGCACCAACCGGTGCGGTTATTCAGGATATTCGAAATGTAACAGCCCGGAGGAATCCATATGTGCAGATTATTCTCTATCCTGCCAGGGTGCAGGGAGAGGATGCGGCAGAAAGCATCGTGGAAGGAATCGAAGCGCTGGATCAACTTGGTGTGGATGTGATCATTGTCGGCCGTGGAGGAGGATCCATGGAGGATCTTTGGGCATTTAACGAAGAAATCGTGGCAAGGGCGATCTTTAACTGTTCCACACCGATCATTTCTGCGGTAGGTCATGAGACGGATGTGACGATCGCTGATTATGTAGCGGATCTTCGAGCACCGACACCGTCGGCGGCAGCGGAACTTGCTGTCTTTGATTATCGCGGCTGGCAGGAAGTGCTCGCAGGTTATGTGCGGAGATTGGAGCTGTCTATGGACAGCAAACTGGAGATGACCAGACAGAGACTGACTGAGAAGGCAGCACGTCTGGCGTATCTCAGTCCTGAAAACCAGATCCGGGAGAAACGGATGTATCTGCTGCGGGCGGAAGAGAAACTTACCGAGCGGATGGAAAAGAAGCTGCAGATGGAGAAAACAAGACTGTATCTGTATGCGGAACGGTTGCGCGGCGTATCTCCACTCGAAAAACTGCAGCAGGGACTCGGCTATATGGAACATGAGGACGGAACCCGGATCTCTTCGGTAAACCAGGTTACGGTGGGAGAACGGATGAAAACTTATGTGAAAGATGGTGTGATCTGGTCGAATGTAGAAAAAACAGAGCATTCGGAGGAGTGGAATGCCAGTAGAGACAAAGAACCGGATAACTGTGAATAGCTGTCACTGACAGGTATTAGAAATAGAAAAGAGACAGAGTATATGCCAAGAAAAACAGTAAGCATGGAAGAGGCGTTTCAGGAACTTGATGCGATCCTGGAAAAGCTGGAAGGAAAAGATATTTCGCTGGAAGATTCTTTTGCCTTATATCAGAAAGGTATGGAACTGGTGAAAACGTGTAACAGTAAGATTGACACGGTAGAGAAAAAAATGATAACCATTACAAAATGATGAAAAATCCCGTAAGGTTGGTGAACAGAGTGAATTTTGAAAAAGAATTGCAGGAAAAGAAACTGGAATGCGAAGACATGATTCGAAAGTATCTTCCGAAAGAAGAAGGCTTTGCCGCACAGCTGGCAGAAGCTATGAATTACAGCATGGAAGCCGGTGGAAAACGGCTGCGTCCGATCTTGATGGGAGAGACATATCGGATGTTTGGAGGAACATCGGCTATCATTGAGCCCTTTCAGGCGGCGATGGAGATGATCCACACATCTTCTCTGATTCACGATGATCTCCCGGCAATTGATAACGATTTGTACCGGCGGGGAAAAAAGACTACCCATGCGGTATATGGGGAAGCACTGGGAATCTTAAGCGGAGATGCATTATTGAATTATGCATATGAGACAGCCAGTACGGCATTTTCCATGGAACCGGCGAATCCGGCGATTGGAAAAGCCATGGCATTACTTACGAGAAAGACCGGCATGTACGGAATGCTCGGGGGACAGAGCGTGGATGTGACCAACGAAGGAAAACCCATGGAGCGGCAGATGCTGGATTATATATATGAAAACAAAACCTCGGCTCTGATCGAGGCTTCCCTGATGGTGGGAGCGATTCTGGCAGGAGCCACAGAGGAAGAGACCGCGCAGATGGAACAGATCGGCAGTAAAGTAGGGCTGGCGTTCCAGATCCGGGACGATATCCTGGATGTGACAAGTACGGAAGAAGAACTGGGAAAACCGATTCACAGCGATGAAAAGAATCAGAAACAGACCTATGTGACACTTCGCGGACTTGAGGGTGCGGCGGAGGACGTGGAGAGAATTTCAGAGGAAGCACTGGAACTTCTGGATACATTTCCTCAGAAAAATGAATTTCTCCGGGAATTGATAGGATATCTGGTGAACAGGAGAAATTAAAAAGGATGAATGCGTATGATACTGGAAAAGATCAAAGAGGCGAATGATGTAAAACAATTATCTCTTTCGGAATGTGAGCAGCTGGCACAGGAAATCCGTGATTTTTTGATCCGGTCGCTCAGTGAGACCGGCGGACACCTTGCATCGAATCTGGGTGTGGTGGAGCTGACCATTGCTTTGCACCGATTTTTACATTTTCCGGAAGATAAGCTGGTCTGGGATGTAGGTCATCAGGCTTATACACATAAGATTCTGACAGGAAGAAAAGAACAGTTTGCCACCCTTCGAAAGACGGGTGGCTTAAGTGGATTTCCGAAGAGAAAAGAAAGCGACTGTGATGCGTTTGATACCGGGCACAGTTCAACTTCGATATCTGCAGGACTGGGGCTGGTGCAGGCGAGAGACCTGAAAGGGGAGAACTATCAGGTTGTTTCTGTGATCGGTGATGGAGCGCTGACCGGCGGTATGGCGTATGAAGCGTTGAATAATGCGGCGGAATTAAAGAAGAATTTTATTATTATTCTGAATGATAATGAGATGTCGATCACCCGGAATGTGGGTGGAATGTCCTCCTATCTGGATCATATCCGGATGGCGGCACCGTATACGGAGTTGAAAATGGGCGTAACCAACGCTCTGAAAAAGATTCCCAAAGTGGGAGATGGCATGGTGGATGCACTTCATAAGACCAAAAGCAGCATCAAACAGCTGGTGATTCCGGGAATGCTTTTTGAAAATATGGGACTGACCTATCTTGGCCCGGTGGATGGGCACGATATGCGGCAACTGGGAAAAGTGTTGCAGGAAGCAAAACGGAAGCAGGGTCCGGTACTGATTCATGTGCTGACAGAAAAAGGCCGTGGATATGAACCGGCGATGCGCCATCCGGCCAGATTTCATGGGGCAGCACCTTATGAGATCGAGACAGGACTTCCGAAATCGAAAGGAAATCCATCTTATACAGATATTTTTTCAACTGTCATGAGAAAATTCGGTGACCGGGAACCGGATGTGGTAGCCGTATCCGCAGCTATGGTACCGGGAACCGGTTTGAAACGGTTTGGTAATATGTTCCCGGAACGATTATTCGATGTGGGAATAGCAGAAGAGCATGCGGTGACTTTTGCGGCAGGACTGGCACTTGGTGGTCTTCGTCCGGTGGTGGCTATTTATTCTTCTTTCCTGCAGCGAGCGGTTGATCAGATCCTTCAGGATGTATGTATGCAGAATCTGCCGGTTGTATTTGCCGTGGATCGTGCCGGTCTGGTGGGAAGCGATGGAGAGACCCATCACGGCTGCTTTGATCTGAGTTATCTGTCCATGATGCCAAATATGACGGTCATGGCACCGAAAAACAAATGGGAACTGTCTGATATGCTGAAATTTGCCATCCGTCAGAAGAGCCCGGTTGCCATCCGTTATCCGAGAGGAGAAGCCTATACAGGTCTGGAAGATTACCGTGCCCCGATTGAGATGGGAAAAGCGGAAATTCTGGAAAAAGGAAAAGAAATTGCTATTCTGGCAGTGGGAAATATGGTACGGACAGCTGTACAGGTAACAGAAAATCTTCGAAACTGCGGATGTGAACCTACTCTGGTAAACATGCGGTTTGTGAAACCGCTGGATATGGATCTGCTGGAGATACTGAGAGAGGATCACAGCCTGATCGTGACTATGGAGGAAAATGTAAAGTCCGGTGGTTTCGGGGAACAGGTAATGACATATTATGGAAGCAGACTGCACAGTCCGGCAGTTCGGATCGTAGCAATCGAAGACAAATTTGTTCCGCATGGAAGTGTGGAAGATCTGATGCATCAGCAGCAGATGGACAGTGCATCTGTGACAGAGAGAATTCTTCGATGGAAAAAAGAACAACAGAAAAGTACTGAGCAATTACCGGAATAGTTACAATGCAGAAATGAGACAGGAGATACAAGAATGAAAGAACGATTGGATGTACTGGTAGTCAGCCGTGGACTGGCACCGTCAAGAGAAAAAGCGAAAGCGATTATTATGGCGGGAAATGTGCTGGTTGACGGACAGAGAGAAGATAAGGCGGGCTCCATGTTTAAAGACACTGTGGAAATCACCGTAAAAGGCCATACGTTACCTTATGTCAGCAGAGGCGGACTGAAACTGGAGAAAGCGATGACACATTTTGGTGTTACCCTGAAAGACAAGGTATGTATGGATGTAGGTGCTTCTACCGGAGGATTTACAGACTGTATGCTGCAAAATGGTGCGGTAAAGGTATATTCTATTGATGTGGGGCACGGACAACTGGACTGGAAACTGCGTAACGATGAACGTGTTGTCTGCATGGAACGGACAAATATCCGCTATGTCGTGCCGGAAGACATTCAGGAATTATCCCAGTTTACCTCGATTGATGTATCCTTTATCTCTCTGACCAAAGTGCTTCTTCCGGTAAGAAATCTTCTGACCGAAGACGGAGAAGTCGTATGTCTGATCAAACCGCAGTTCGAAGCAGGAAGAGAAAAAGTAGGGAAAAAGGGTGTGGTGAGAGATCCGGCAGTTCACCGGGAAGTGATTGAGATGGTAACCGCCTATGCGCAGAGCATCTCTTTTGCACCGTGCCATCTGGAATTTTCTCCGATCAAGGGACCGGAGGGAAATATCGAGTATCTGCTGCACCTGAAGAAACTTCCGGAAGGAGAACACTGCGAAGAAGTACCGTTTAAGATTGATGAAGTAGTGGAGGCAGCACATAAAGAACTGTCCTCAACAACTCCGCATCCGGCACAGAAACGGTAGGAGACAGAAGAGACAGCTGAAAACAGGAAGAGAATATCATGGATAAATTTACGATCATAGCAAACGGAGCGGAAAACAGAAGAGGGAAAAATCAGGCGGTTGCCAGGAAGATTGCGGATTATCTGGAAAAACATCGGAAGGTATGTGTGATTTTACCGGCAGGGGAGAAAAAAGAAGGACAGTCTTACTCCTATACAGACCCGGAGAGGATTCCCGGGGGGACGGAGTGTATCATCGTGCTTGGGGGAGACGGAACGCTTCTTCAGGCGGCCCGGGATGTGGTAGATCTGGAGATCCCGCTGTTTGGTATCAATATGGGTACTTTGGGTTATCTGGCAGAGATCGATCAATATTCCATCTATCCGGCACTGGACCGGCTGATGAGTGACCGTTTTACGATTGAAAAAAGAATGATGCTGTTCGGTACGCTGATTCATGAAGGACAGGCAGAGAACAGTGATATCGCTCTGAATGATATTGTCATCAGCAGAGAAGGCTCGTTGCGTGTGGTACGATTTAATAATTATGTCAATGATACCTATCTGAATACGTACAAGGCAGATGGTATCATTATTTCAACACCCACCGGATCTACCGGCTACAGTCTGTCTGCCGGCGGACCGATCATATCTCCGGCAGCATCCATGATTCTTATGACGCCGCTGGCGCCTCATACCTTGAATACCAGAAGTATAGTATTTGCACCGGAAGATGTGATCGAGGTAGAACTGGGAGAAGGAAAAGAAGGCGGCATCGAAAAGGGAATGGCGTATTTTGACGGGGCAGCTGCGATGCCAATGGTGACAGGCGACCGGATCAGAATTGAGAAATCGACGAAAGCCACCCGGATCATCAAGATCAATAACATTAGTTTTCTGGAGACTCTTCGGAAGAAGATGCGAAATAATTAGGAGCGAACAATCATGAAGATAGAAAGACATTCCCAGATCATCCGTCTGATCAGTCAGTATGACATCGAGACCCAGGAAGAGCTGGCAGAGAAATTGAATGAAAGTGGATTTCAGGTTACTCAGGCTACAGTATCCAGAGATATCCGGGAGTTGAAACTGACGAAAATATCAAAACCGGGCGGAGGTTCCCGCTATGCGGTGCTGCAGAGCATGGATCAGGAAATGAGCAGAAAATATACCAATGTGCTGCGTACTTCGTTCCAGTCCATGGATCTGGCACAGAATATTCTGGTGGTAAAGACCGTATCCGGTATGGCGATGGCTGCGGCAGCTGCAGTGGATGAGATGCAGATTCCCGAGATCGTGGGCTGTATCGCAGGAGACAATACACTGATGTGCGTGGCACGAAGTGCGGATGAAGGTCTGGTACTGATGGAAAAGATTCGAAAAATGATTATGTAGACAAGATTTTCAGCAACAGAATGTAACTATGCAGAGGGAAATAACCGGATAGTTACCGAAAATAGACAAAAGTTAGGAAAAAGGAGCAGAATGCTAACATATTTACATGTAAAAAACCTGGCTCTCATTGATGAAGCAGAAGTAGAATTCGGGCCGGGATTAAATATTCTTACCGGTGAAACAGGAGCCGGCAAATCCATCCTGATGGGTTCCGTAAACCTTGCGCTGGGACAGAAAATGTCCAGAGAGATGCTACGCGATGAAGAAAAGCCTGCGCTGGTGGAACTGATTTTTCAGGTAGACAATCCAAGATGTGTGGAACGGTTGAAAGAGAAGGAAATCTCTGTGGAAGAAGGGCAGATTATTATATCCAGAAAACTTACCGGGAACCGGAGTATCAGCAGGTTGAACGGTGAAGTATGTACGGCTGCCCAGATCCGGGAGATATCTTCTCTTCTTTTGGATATACACGGACAGCATGAGCATCAGTCTCTGTTATATCAGGATCGGCAGTTAACAATTTTGGACGCCTACGGAAAAGAAGAGATCCGGGAGAAAAAACAGGAAGTCCGGGAGCGTTTTCAGATCTGGAGTCAGAAAAAGAAGGAACTGACTTCCTATCAGTTGGATGAGGAAACCAGAAAACGGGAGATTTCTTTCCTGGAATTTGAACTTCAGGAGATAGAGGAAGCCGGGCTTCGTCCGGGCGAGGACGAAGAACTGGAAAAACAGTATAAAAAAATGTCATCGGGCAGAAATATTCTGGAAGCCATGGCAGCTGTCAAAGGGTATACGGGAAATGATAACGGTGCACAGGATCTGGTGGGCCGGGCGGTACAGGAGACATACCGGATGCTGGGAGTGGATGAATCTCTGCAACAGATTGCCAGTCTGTTACAGGATGTGGAAAGTCTGCTGTCAGATGTGAACCGGGAAGTCAGTGATTATGTGGAAAGTATGACATTTTCTGAAGAAGAATTCTATGAGACGGAGCAGAGACTGAATCTGCTTAACCGCATGAAGGCCAAATACGGTTCTACAGTAGAAGAGATTCTGGCATGTCAGGAAGAGAAACAAAAAGATCTGGACCGACTGTATCATTTTGAACAATATAAAGAAAAACTGGAAAAAGAGATGCAGAAGGCGGAGACAGAACTGGCATCTGTCTGTGAAGAACTGTCCGAACTGCGTAAAGTTTATGGGAAACAGCTGGAAGGCCGGATTATTCAGGGCTTGCAGGATCTAAATTTTCTGGATGTGAAATTTGAGATTGATTTTGAAACGACAGAGCATTACACGGCAAACGGAAATGACAAAATCTGTTTTACTATTTCCACGAATCCCGGAGAACCGCTGCGACCACTGGCGAAAGTGGTATCCGGCGGTGAGCTTTCCCGTATTATGCTGGCAATCAAGACGATTCTTGCGGATAAGGATGAAACGGAGACATTGATCTTCGATGAGATCGATACCGGTATCAGCGGAAGAACGGCGCAGAAAGTGTCGGAGAAGATGGCAGTGATCGGAAGAAATCATCAGGTGATCTGTATTACCCATCTTCCGCAGATCGCAGCGATGGCAGATGAGCATTTTGAGATTGCGAAAAAGACAGACCATCAGATAACAAGAACACAGATCCGTCTGTTGAATGAGGAAGATTCAGCGTTAGAGATCGCAAGGATTCTTGGTGGTGCGCAGATTACGGAACACACGATGGAAAGTGCAAAAGAGATGAAAGAACTGGCACGAAAGAAAAAGGAAGAAATATAAGAAAAAGAAGAAACAAAAGAAACAAAAGGCAGGGGGAATACCATGGAGGGATCCTTAAAAGAAACACCATATGAAAAGCGGATCCAGCGACTGATGACAGGTGAAGACGGGGATCAGTATGGGTTTTATATTAACATTACCGACAATATTGTCCGGGAAGTGAAAAATCCGGAAAAAGCCTGCTGGGAGGATGAGACAGGACGTCCGGGCGGTGTGACGCACTGGCTGCAAAAACAGATTTATCCCTATATTCTGGATGATGAGGAAGAGAAGAAATTTCGCAGAACATTTTTGAAAGAGGAACTATTGCGTATTTTCCAGACGGGGCAGAGGCACATACAGCTTGGATATCGTTTTCGAAAAGGAAAATACATTACCTGTTATACCGTTAATATAGAGATGTTCGAACATCCGGTGGATCACACCGTTGAATGTTGCGCAATCTGGCGAAATGATACGATTCCTTATATTAATCGTGTGATGACTCATATGTTGCTCAGGGATAAATACCGGATGATCGCTGTACTGGATATTCAGGAAAATACAGTATTTGTCCGAAAACATACGTTTGAGAACACGGAAATCCCATGTGACAGCCCGCTGGAGTATGAGGGATTCATCCGTGAACTCAGTGAAAAATGTATACAGGAAAAGAGCAGAGAATGGTTTCGAACCTCTGCCAGTCTGAATACTATGGAAGAAAATCTGCAGGTGGCAGGGACATATTCTTTTACAGTGTACAATGCTGACCGCGGAGTGGAACGATATACCTACCAGTGGCTGGATAAAGAATATCGGGAAGTGCTGATCGCAGTGGAAGACCGGACAGTGGAAATGGAAAAAGATCCGCTTACCGATTATCTGAACCGTGACGGATTTGTCAGAAAGACAGAAAATATTTTAAAAAAGAATGCAGACCGGTATCAATTTGCGATTATTTATTTTAATATCCGCAAGTTTTCCGGCCTGAATGATGTCTATGGATACGAAAACGGTGATAGAATCATCCGCTCTTATATGGACCGGATCCAGAACAGTACGCTCCGTCCACTGGCACTGGGGCGTGTGGCTGCAGATCGTTTTCAGGCACTTGTCGATGCAAAAAATCTGGAACCTGCGGCACTGGGAAAACTTCTGCAGTATCAGGTGCAAATCGGGGAAGAACAGGTGGAAATATACGGACGCTGTGGTATTTACTATATTCCCAAGCAATGCAAGCTGGATGTTTCTCAGATGTGCGATCTGGCAAAAATGGCCAAAAATAAAATTTCCAATCAATATGTGCAGCCATATGCGATCTATCAGGAAGATATGAAGACAGAATACGAACAGAAGAACCTGGCACTTCTGAATCTGGAAAAGGCATTGGAACAGGAAGAGTTTGTGGTATGTTATCAACCGGTCGTGGAGGGAAAAACAGGACAGATCGTATCGGCAGAAGCACTGGTTCGCTGGAACAGCTCAGGTGAAGAGCCGATGATCCCGTCCGTTTTTGTGCCGGAACTGGAAGAAAGTGGTTATATTACAAAACTGGACACCTATATAGATCAGACGGTCCGCAGGTTTCAGGAAGAACGCTATCACAAAGGGAAACGAATGATTCCGGTAGCGGTCAATCTTTCCCGGATGGATCTGATGAACAGCCGGTTGATGGAGCGGATCTGTACAGAGCTTCAGGAAACAAAAGTACCAAAACAATATTTCCGTTATGAAATTATAGAATCCGCATACACAATTATCAGCAAAGAGGGAGAAGAATTTCTGAAACGTCTGAGAAAAGAGGGCGTTCAGATTTTTCTGGATGATTTTGGAACCGGAATTTCTACATTTGAGACTGTACGGGATTACACCTTCGATGCATTGAAAATGGATATGGGGTTTGTTAAAAAAATCGGAAAGGATCCAAAGAGAGATGCAATTGTAATATCAATTATCGATATGGCACATCGAATGGGAATGAAGGTTGTAGCAGAGGGAATTGAAAATAAACAGCAAAGTGAGTTCTTATGTAACCACGGCTGTGATTATCTGCAGGGATACTATTATTATAAACCAATGTCTGCGGAAGAATTCTCAAAGTTGCTGGATAAATAATGAAAAACAACAAAAAACTGCAAGTGTGAAATAAATGGTTTGTCACATACTAACGGAGAAGACAAAACGAAAGGATGTGGCGGAAACTTGCAGGAAAAACAGAAAAAATATCGAAAATTTTTGTGGTACGCTCTGGTGGGGACGCTGCTGAGCCTGTTTATATTAATATATGAAACTATGAAGGATCACATACCGGATGAAATATTTGTCTACGCAGACGAAGAGACGGACTGGGAAACATTTTTTCAGGAACCACTGATTTCTTACGATGAAACGGTGGAAGTTTCACAAAATGGAAGTTATCAGATTCGCTGCAAATGGCTGGGAGTGCTGCCGCTGAAAACCATTAAGGTTCATACGGTGGAAAAGCAGGAAGTGCTGGTCAGTGGGTCGCCTGTGGGGATCTATATGGAGACGAAAGGTATTCTTGTGATTGACAGTGGTGAGATCACGGATCGGGACGGCATCCGCAGGACACCGGCAGAACATATTATCCAGTCGGGAGATTATATCTGTGAGATCGATGGGAAAGTACTTACAGGGAAAAGGCAGCTGATGCAGCTGGTAAGAGAGAATCAGGGAGAACCGATGGAACTGCAGGTGATCCGCCACCAGGAGACGATAAAGCTGGAGATGACACCGGTGGAGACTGAAGACGGTTCCTATAAACTCGGTATCTGGGTGAGGGATAATATTCAGGGGATTGGAACACTTACGTATGTGGAGCCGAACGGAACATTTGGAGCACTTGGTCATGGAATCAGTGACGCAGACACGGGAGAAAGACTGGAAATTTCTGACGGTGATCTTTACCGTGCAGATATTCTTTCTATCCGTAAAGGTACAGCCGGTACACCGGGGGAACTTCGGGGCGTGATCAATTACAGGGAAGAAAACCGGATCGGAACGATATGTGGGAATTCTCAGTATGGTATCCGTGGGCAGATGGAACACGGAAAATATACAGAATCCATGAAAAAGATACCGACAGGACTCAAACAGGAGATTCAGACAGGAAAAGCGGAGATCCGCTGTGATATCGGTGATGGAATCCAGGAATATCAGTGTGAGATTCTTGAGATCGACAGCAATGCAAGAGATACCAATAAATGTTTTGTCCTGCGAATCACGGATGATGATCTTCTCTCCCGAACCGGTGGAATTGTCCAGGGAATGAGCGGTTCCCCTGTGCTGCAGAACGGGAAACTGATCGGAGCGATAACCCATGTGTTTGTCAATGATCCGACAAAAGGATATGGAATTTTTATTGAGAATATGATGGAATAGCGGAAAACACAGAGAATACAGAAATTAAGAATACAGAAATATATTAGTTCATGATATAATGAGCGCAGGAGAGTCAGAGGGAGCTTGCTCACTCTTGACGAACGGCGAAATTATGGAGTGATGAAATCACGAAATAATGAGCGTTAGCGAGCGGGAGCAAACGAAGTTTGTTCATCGGGAGCGGCGAATGACGATCATGATAGCTGCGAGAGCAGCGTCAAGCACCGAAGGTGCGAATCATGATATAATAAGCGTTAGCGAGCGGGAATAAGCGCAGCTTATTCATCGGGGCGGTTGAAAATAAAAAAATCAGGCGGGGGAAACAGGAAAATGGGACAGAAATTATATTTGGAATGTTATTCGGGAATCAGCGGAGATATGACAGTTGCGGCGCTGTCCGGTCTTATGAAGGATCGGACACCGCTGTTTTGTGTGTTGGACCATATGCCGTTGGAAGGATTTTCTTATGAATTAAAACAGGTGAAAAAGTCCGGGATCGATGCCTGGGATTTCCTGGTAAAACTGGATGCGGAGCATGAAAATCACGATCATGATATGGAGTATCTTCACGGACACAGCCATACGCATGACCATGACCATCATCACGGCCATGAGCATCACCAGGATCACGCAGAAACAGCCGGACATCATCATGATCCGGCGCAGGCGGAAGCGATGCATGCGCAGGAAGAAACTGGACATGAGGAGCATCACCATCATCATCACGAACATCGCGGACTGGGAGATATTTTCCCGATCATTGACCGGTGTGATATGACGGATACGGCGAAAGAACTGGCAAAAGATATTTTCCGGATTCTGGCGAAAGCGGAGGCGAAGGCACACAATGTACCGGAAGATCAGGTGCATTTTCATGAGGTGGGAGCCGTGGATTCTATCGTGGATATTGTTGCAGCTGCGGTCTGTATGGACAGTTTGCAGGTGGATGGCGTGACCGTTCCGTTTCTTTGTGAGGGAAAGGGAACCGTGCGCTGCCAGCATGGCATCCTTCCGGTTCCGGTTCCGGCAGTTACCAATATTATCCAGGACAGCGGTCTGAAACTCAGGATGACACAGGTGGAAGGAGAACTGGTAACTCCGACCGGAGCAGCTTTTGCGGCAGCAGTCCGCACAGAAGAAACACTTCCGGAGACATTCCGCATCCTCAATGTAGGAATCGGCGCCGGAAAACGCAAATACGAGTGCCCGGGTATCCTTCGCGCGATGCTGATTGAGACGGAAGAGAAACGGGAAGATAAGATCTGTAAACTGGAAGCCAACATCGACGACAGTACCGGTGAACAGCTTGGCTATGTTCTCGGTGCACTGATGGAAGCCGGTGCAAGAGATGTGCATTACACCCCTGTATACATGAAGAAAAACCGCCCTGGGTGGCAGCTGAATGTGATCTGCATGGAAGAAGACAGAGAAAAACTGGAAAATATCATCTTCCGGGAAACAACGACCATTGGGATCCGCAGACAGAAGATGGACCGGACGGTGCTTCGGAGAAGTAAAAAGACAGTGCAGACACCGTACGGGGAGGCGGAAGTGAAGATCTGTGAGAAAGATGGTATGAAAAAAGTTTATCCTGAGTATGAATCGGTGGTTCGGCTCTGCAAGGAGAGTGGGGCGGCGTTTCAGGATGTGTTTGAAAGTGTGAAGCAGGCAATAGAAAAATAGTGCCGAAACCCAGCAAGAGGAAGGCGGAGCCAAAGTGTCGTGCCACCCTGGCTCCGCCTTCCTCTTGCGTCCGTATAGGAACAAACAAAAAAAGAAGCCAACCTTAAAAATAAAAGGTCGACTTCTAAATTTCGATTTTTCAACACTTACGACAGTGCACCCACGTGCTTCTTAATAGCCTCAAAACTCTCCTTACTGATCACGTGTTCCATCTTACAGGCATCTTCTGTTGCGATCTCTTCCGGTACCCCCAGATGCATCAGCCAAGAAGAGAGCAGCTCGTGCCGCTCATAAATCATGTCTGCAATCTCTTTCCCGGATTCGGTAAGATATATGAATCCGGCATCAGTGACTGTGATATGCTGATGTTCTCTCAGGTGTTTCATTGCCACACTTACACTGGATTTTTTATAACCTAATTCAGTGGCGATATCTACAGAACGAACAACAGGAAGTTTTTTACTCAGTATAAGAATCGTCTCCAGATAATTTTCAGCTGATTCATTTTTTGCCATATGATAACCCCCTTCATGAACAATTCCACTAAAAACGACTAAAAGAAAAGCAGCTGTCCAGAAGATCGCATCTGTGATACTAACCACTGAACAGTTACCATCAAGTATATATAAGTATAACATAATTATTACAAGAATTCAACTGACAAACATGTTTTTCCATGGGCAAACGTGTGCATCGCGCAGCGTGTTGCCGGGCACGGAATGAACAGTAACTGTGAGAATACTTGTTGAAAAATAATCCCAATAAGTACTTGACATCTAATGGACATTAGCATATACTAACACCAGTAAGGAACAACAATGTTATGTTCACAATGAAGAAAAGAGGTTGATATGATGCCGTTATCTATGGTAAAACCAGGAGAAACTAACACAATCAAAAAAGTTGGCGGAAAAGAAGAAACAAGAAAATTCCTTGAGAATCTTGGATTTGTAACTGGAGGAGAGGTTACGGTCGTGTCTGAAATCGAAGGAAACCTGATCGTGAATGTGAAAGATTCACGTGTGGCCATCGGAAAAGATATGGCAAACCGCATCATGGTATAAGCAGGCGGATTATCAAGGAAAGAGGGAGAATGTTATGAAAACTCTGAAAGAGATTGCTGTTGGACAGACAGTCACAGTAAAGAGATTGCATGGTGAAGGCCCTGTAAAAAGAAGAATCATGGACATGGGTATCACCAAAGGCGTAAGTGTATATGTACGCAAAGTTGCACCGTTAGGTGATCCGGTGGAAGTAACCGTAAGAGGGTATGAATTATCTCTTCGTAAAGCTGATGCCGAAATGATTGAGGTTGAATAATTTTTTTGCCTGTGCGTTAGCGAAAGCTAATAAAAGATAGCGCAGACCAAAAATTAGTAGAAATGTATAACAACATTTCAACAAATAAGAAAAAGGAGCAAAAAAATGTCAGTTAAAATTGCATTAGCAGGTAATCCTAACTGCGGTAAGACAACATTGTTTAATGCGCTGACCGGTTCCAATCAGTTTGTAGGTAACTGGCCGGGCGTAACGGTGGAGAAAAAAGAAGGTAAGTTAAAAGGTCATAAAGATGTGACTATCATGGACTTACCGGGTATCTATTCCCTGTCTCCATACACTCTGGAAGAAGTCGTAGCCAGAAACTATCTGATCAATGAAAGACCAGATGCGATCATCAACATCGTCGATGGTACCAACATCGAACGTAACCTGTATCTGTCCACACAGATCATGGAACTGGGTATTCCGGTTGTTATGGCTGTCAACATGATGGATCTGGTAGAAAAAGCAGGTGATAAGATACATACTGACAAACTGAGCAAACTGTTAGGCTGCGAAGTTGTGGAAATCTCCGCACTGAAAGGTACAGGAATCCAGAAAGCAGCTGAGAAAGCAATAAGTCTTGCTGAGAGAAAGAAAGACGTCACACCGGTACATGAGTTCGACAGTAAAGTGGAAGATGCGATCACAGCTGTAGGAACCATGCTTGGCATGGATATCCCGGAAGCCCAGAAGAGATTCTTTGCGATCAAACTTCTGGAGAAGGACGACAAGATCAAAGAACAGATGAAATCTGTTCCGGATGTATCCGCTGAGATCAAAACTCTGGAAGATGCATTCGATGATGATACCGAAAGTATTATCACAAATGAAAGATATGTATATATCTCCTCTATTATCGGAAAATGCGTAACAAAAGGTCAGAAGGGCGGAATGACTGTATCCGATAAGATCGACCGTATCGTAACTAACCGTTGGCTGGCACTGCCAATCTTCGCAGTAGTTATGTTTATTGTTTACTATGTATCTATTACAACAGTAGGTGGATTCCTGACAGACTGGACAAACGATGTTCTGTTCGGTGATATCATTCCTCCGGCAATTGAGAAAGCGCTGGTAGCTGTGAACTGTGCTGACTGGTTACAGGGACTGATCCTTGATGGTATCGTAGCCGGTGTTGGTGCTGTACTTGGTTTCGTACCGCAGATGCTGGTACTGTTTATCTTCCTGGCATTCCTGGAAGGTTGTGGATACATGGCCCGTGTAGCATTCATCATGGACCGAATCTTCCGTAAATTCGGTCTTTCCGGAAAATCTTTCATCCCGATGCTGATCGGTTCCGGTTGTGGTGTTCCTGGTATCATGGCATCCCGTACCATCGAGAGCGACAGAGACCGTAAGATGACAATCATGACAACAACATTTGTTCCTTGTGGAGCAAAACTGCCGATCATCGCCCTGATCGCAGGTGCGTTCTTTAACAACGCAGGCTGGGTAGCTTGGAGCGCTTACTTCGTAGGTGTTGCAGCAATCATCTGCTCTGGTATTATCTTAAAGAAAACAAAAATGTTCTCCGGAGAACCTGCTCCGTTCGTTATGGAGCTGCCGGCTTACCATATGCCAACAGTTGGAAACGTACTGAGAAGTATGTGGGAGCGTGGATGGTCCTTCATCAAAAAAGCAGGTACCATCATCCTGTTATCTACCATCATTCTGTGGTTCCTGATGAGCTTCGGATGGGTAGACGGAAAATTCGGTATGCTGGAAGCAGAACAGTTAAACGACAGTATTCTGGCATCCATCGGCAACGTGATCGCTCCGATCTTTGCTCCTCTTGGCTGGACAAAAGCCGGTGAAGGATGGAAGATGGCAGTTGCAGCTGTTACCGGTCTGATTGCAAAAGAAAACGTAGTAGCTACCTTTGGTATGCTGTTTGGATTTGCAGAAGTTGCAGAAGACGGTGCTGAAATCTGGGGTAACCTGGCACAGGTTATGACTCCTATCGCAGCATACGGATTCCTGGTATTCAACCTGTTATGTGCACCTTGCTTCGCAGCAATGGGAGCTATCAAACGTGAGATGAACAATGCAAAATGGTTCTGGTTCGCAATCGGATATCAGTGTATTTTTGCTTACATCGTAGCTCTGTGCATCTACCAGTTCGGAATCCTGTTTACAGGTGGTGGATTCGGACTGTGGACCGTAGTTGCAGTTGTACTGCTGGTTGGATTCCTGTATATGCTGTTCAGACCTTATAAAGAAAGCAAATCACTGAAAGTAGCATAATTAAGGAAGGAGACCTTTGCATGGGAACAGTAGTAGTTGGTGCGGTTTTAGTTGGTGTAGTTGCATTGATCGTCCGCAGCATGGTTAAAGACAAAAAGAACGGAAAATCACTGCAGTGCGGTGGTGACTGCTCACATTGCGGAGGACATTGCAGCCATTAAAGGTACTATTTGGAGGTGTTGACATCAATTGCAGAAAGAGCCAAAGAGTATCATAATTTCAAAATTAAGAGAGCGTGGCTGCCGGATCACCCGGCAGCGGCGCATCATCCTTGATATTATTCTGGATGAGGACTGCTCTTGTTGCAAGGAGATTTATTACAAAGCCTGCAAACAAGATCCCAGTATCGGAGCCGCAACCGTTTACCGCATGGTGAATACATTAGAAGAGATCGGAGTGATCAGCCGGAAAAACATGTATAAGTTTACGAGTAATGCTGATGATGAAGAGATGGAATGTGTTCCGTATTGCAGAATGGAACTGGATGATGGCACGGTACTTCAGCTTTCCGACAGAAAGTTTCGTCAGGTCTTAACCTGTGGACTGGAGAGCTGCGGTTATATGACTGGAAAAAGAATCGTAAAGTATACGAATAATCCCGGACAGGCTTCCTAGCTCTCCGGGATTTCTTTTTGAGAAAAAATCTCAATTAGAAAAAAGTTCTTGCGAAATTATCGCGGGGCGATATAATAGTAGGTAAACAAATTTGATAAACACAAAGGAGATAATATTATGGCAAACATTTTTAAAAATTTCGATGCAAAAAAAACTGGTATTTTCGCAGGTGGTGTACTGTTCGGTACAGCAGGAATCAAGATTCTGGCAAGTGATGATGCGAAAAAATTCTATGCAAACTGCACTGCAGCTGTTCTGCGTGCAAAATCCTGTGTCATGAAAGTTGTAACATCTGTTCAGGAAAATGCAGAAGATATCTACGCAGAAGCTCAGCAGATCAACGAAGAGCGTGAAGCAAAAGCAGCAGTTGTAGAAGATGAAGAAGTAACAGAAACAGCTGAAGAAACAGAAGAGACTGAAGAAGAAGACTTTACAGAAGCATAATTAACTTGCACAAGGACAGTGTTATTCTATGAAATTTATAATTAAACATGAAATTAAAGGACGTATGCGTGTCCATCTTCTTCAGAACCGTATGACATTTGGACAGGCGGATACGTTACTGTATTATCTGAGCAGCCAGAAACTGGTAACAGGCGTAAAAGTCCGGGAGAAAACACAGGATGCCACGATTAATTTTGTAGGTGACCGTGAAGAAGTGATCCGGGCACTGAAGGTATTCCACTATGAGACTGCCAAAGTGCCGGAAGTATATCTGAAGAATTCCGGTCGTGAACTACAGAATGAATATTGGGAAAAACTGGTAAATAAAGTGGTCATGCGTATGGGAAGCAAGATGTTCCTTCCTGTATCGGTGCGTTCTGTGATCACAGCGATCAAATCAGTGAAATATCTGTGGCATGGCGTGCGGACACTTGCAAAAGGAAAACTGGAAGTTCCGGTTCTGGATGCAACAGCAATCGGCGTATCGATCTTCCGCGGTGACTTTGAGACCGCAGGTTCCACGATGTTCCTTCTGGGAATCGGTGAAATTCTCGAAGAGTGGACTCATAAAAAATCAGTGGATGATCTGGCAAGAAGCATGTCACTGCATGTATCCAAAGTATGGATGGTAAAAGACGGTCAGGAGATCCTGGTTCCGGCAGATCAGATCCAGGCAGGAGACGAGATTGTTGTCCATATGGGTAATGTCATTCCGTTCGATGGCGAGGTAACGGCCGGAGATGCAATGGTAAATCAGGCATCCCTGACAGGTGAGTCTGTTCCGGTACAGAAAAATGCACAGAAGTATGCGTATGCGGGAACTGTTGTGGAAGAAGGCGAACTGACCATCTGTGTCAAAGAAGTAAATGGCGGAAGTAAGTTTGAAAAGATCGTTACAATGATCGAAGAATCTGAAAAACTGAAATCCAACGTAGAAGGAAAAGCAGAACATCTGGCAGACCGTCTGGTTCCATATACACTGGCAGGTACCGGTCTGACCTATCTGATCACACGCAATGTTACCAAGACACTGGCGGTACTGATGGTAGATTTCTCCTGTGCACTGAAACTGGCGATGCCGATCAGCGTACTTTCTGCGATCCGTGAAGCAAGCCTTTATGATATTACCGTAAAAGGCGGCAAATTCCTGGAGGCAATTGCAGAGGCAGATACCATTGTATTTGATAAGACAGGTACACTGACAAAAGCAGAGCCGACGGTTGCAAAAATCGAAACATTCTGCGACCGTTCCGAAGAAGATCTGCTTCGTATTGCAGCCTGCCTGGAAGAGCATTTTCCTCATTCTATGGCAAAGGCTGTTGTTGATGCTGCCAAAAAACAGAATATTTCTCATGAAGAGATGCATTCAAAAGTAGAATACATCGTTGCACATGGAATTTCCACAACGATCAATGGACATAAAGTAATCATCGGTAGTGCTCATTTTGTCTTTGAAGATGAACACTGTGTGATCCCGGAAGGTATGGAAGAAAAATTCGCGGCACTGCCGGAAGAATATTCTCATCTGTATCTGGCAATTGAAGGGGAACTGGCTGCGGTTATCTGCATTCATGACCCGATCCGCCCGGAAGCATCTGCAGTTATCAATTCTCTGAAACGTGCCGGTATCAGCAAAGTAGTTATGATGACCGGTGACAGCGAACGTACCGCAAGAGCGGTAGCAGCACAGATTGGTGTAGATGAATATTATTCGGAAGTATTGCCGGAAGATAAAGCCGGATTTGTAGAGCGTGAAAAAGCAGCGGGACGAAAAGTCATCATGATCGGTGACGGTATCAATGATTCACCGGCGCTGTCTGCCGCAGATGTCGGAATCGCAATCAGTGACGGTGCGGAGATTGCCCGTGAGATCGCAGATGTGACAATTGGTGCAGATAATCTTTACGAAATTGTTACATTAAAAGCAATCAGTAACGGACTGATGAAACGGATCCACAAGAACTATCGTTCGATTATTTTGATTAATGCCGGACTGATTGCGCTTGGTGTGACCGGTATGATCCAGCCGACGACATCTGCACTGCTGCATAACACTTCTACTCTGGTTATCGGACTGAAGAGTATGCAGAATCTGATCGATTAAGTGCAAAAAAGCCTGTAAATAAAGGAAATTTTCTAAAAAAGAGAACCGAAGAGAAAAGATCGGTTCTCTTTTTGTATGTGGAAAAGAAAAAATATGCAGTGCGATACACCGGAAGATTTCAGGAAAAAATCAACAAAATCCACTGAAAATGTGAAAAGTCTGTGAACATTTTGCGAATTCTGAGACATACTTCTTGCATTTACATGGGGAACGTGTTAGTATGTAAAAAGTAACGAAATTGTTACAAAGTCATTAAAAAACAAGGCAACAAAGGCAATAAAAAGAGAGGTTTTACATGAAAAAAAGAGTAGTATGTGCGTTTTTGGGACTTGTAATGATGGTTTCTCAGTCTTTTATGGTTTTTGCTGATACAGAATCAGATATCAGACAGAAGAAAGCTCAGGCAGAGAGTCAGTTAAGCCAGACAAATGATACCATCGCTTCTTTGTCTGAACAGCAGCAGCAGATCCAGTCAGAAATCAATGCTATGGATGCAGATATGGTAGATCTGATGATTCAGATCGATGCTACCAAAACAGACATTGCAAGTACAGAAGATGGAATTGCACAAAAAGAAGCAGATATTACAGAAAAAGAGGGAGAGATTGAGACAACTGCAGGTCAGTTGCAGGATGCGGAGGCAGATCGCGACAAGCAGTATGCGGATATGAAAAAACGTATCCAGTACATATATGAGAATGGTGGAAATGAAGCATGGCTGAATATGTTAAGCGGTGCGGACAGTATCACGTCTCTTCTGAATAAAGTGGAATATGCACAGAGCATGCATGATTACGACAGAAAACAACTGGAAGCTTTTAAAGAAGTAGTACAGCAGGTGTCCGATCTGAAGACAGATCTGGAGAATCAGAAAGCGGATCTGGAGACACAAAAGAGTGACCTGGAGACACAGAAAGCATCCCTGGAAAGTCAGCAGGCAGATCTGCAGAGCCAGCAGGCAGACTTACAGGCACAGATGGATGAAAAGAAAGCAACCAGCAGTGATTACGAAGCCCAGATTGCAACAGCCCAGCAGCAGGCAAATGAGATCAGTAATCTGATCAGCCAGCAACAGGCGCAGCTGGATCAGATTGCAGAAGAAAAACGACGGGCTGAAGAAGAGGCGGCAAGACAGGCGGCGGCTGAGGAAGCAGCCCGTCAGCAGGCAGCGGCAGAAGAAGCAGCAAGACAGCAGGCAGCAGCCGAAGAAGCCAGTCGTCAGCAGGCAGCAGCGGCCAGCTCGACAAGTACTTCTTCCGGCAACAGTTCGGCTTCACAGAGCAGTGGAAACAGCAGAAACAACAGTACAACAAACAACAGTAATGCAGCAACAGGCAGCAGCACTGCAAGTTCCGGCAGTTCAGGCAACAACAACAGTACCGCAAGCTCCGGTAGCAGTTCAGACAAAAGCAGTTCAACAGGCAGTTCCGGTTCGGTAAGCAGCAGTGGAGCATCCGGTAGTTCTATCGTAGCATATGCAGATCAGTTTGTCGGTAATCCATACGTATGGGGAGGCAATTCCCTGACAAATGGTATTGATTGTTCTCATTTTGTATATCAGGTTCTGAAAAACACCGGTGCCTACAGTGGTGGTTATACCACATCTGCAGGATGGAGAGGCATGGGTACAGCAGTTTCGAGCTTGTCTGAAGCAAAAGCAGGTGATGTGATCTGTTATTCCGGACATGTGGCCATCTACGACGGAAATGGCGGAATCGTGGAAGCAAAAGGAACAAAATGGGGTATCACCCATGACAGAAGTGCAAATTGCAAGACAATCCTTGCGATTCGTCGCTTCACCTGATAAAAACATAGTTTTTGAGTTGCTATTATAATAGGTAGAAACACAGCAAATGTATCAGCAAAACGATGTACTAGAGGTTGATATATATTACAGCAAAAAGAAGAAAAGTGATCAGAATACAGAGTTCGGGTTGCTTTTCTTTTTTTACGTATTTTACTTGCATTTTCAAAATAACGTGATAGAATAGAAGATGAAAAATCAGCACTCGTAAAGAATGAGTGCTAACAAAAGAAGAACAAGGAGGAAACATAATGATTACATTGCCGATTTCTGACCTGTTGTTACTGCCAGGTGTGACATTTTTCTTTAAAAAAGATGTGTTTCCCAGTGGAGAGATAACAGCAGAATCTGTTGGAGAAGATATATTATTTGTAATGGAGAAAGAAGAAAAGGAGCAGATGACACCGGATGATTTTTATCCCATAGGTGTGATCGGCACCATCGACAGCGTAGATGAAGAAGGAAATGTACGTGTCAAAGTGAGAGAACGGGTACAGATTTCTGATACGGAGATGGGAAAAGATGGTGTGATTATGGCAGATGCTTCGATTCTTCCGGATGTAGATGATTTTCCGAAAGAAGAAGCGAAAGCATTGTTTGAAAAGATGAAACAGGATATCCTTCGTTTCGTCAAAGGATTCCCATGGGGAGTCTGGGCCCGTGGGGTGATTTTGCACTGGAAGAATGTAGAAGAAATAGGATGTGCACTTTCTTCTTATTTTAATATCACATGGGAAGAGAAATATGGTATCATAGAAACAGATTCCAGAAGAGAACGATGCAAAAAAATTGAGGAAGCTGTTTATGAATTTATGGAGATATTCCATGTAGGCGAAGAAGCTGAAGAAGCACAGAAAGAGATTCATGAACAGGCATACCGGGAATCTGCGATTAAAAAACAGATCGAACTGCTGCAACAGCAGCTGGATGAGATGCATCCGGAGAATATATCGGATGTACGTAAATTTGAAACAAAGATTGCACAGTCCGGCATGAATGAAGAAGCCAGGAAAGAGGCTGAGAAAGTTTTGAACCGGATGAAACAGGAAGGAAAAGACAGTCATGAATATGGTATGCTGTATGATTACCTGGATTTTGTAACTTCACTTTCCTGGAAAACAAAAGAACAGTCGGAGATCAATCTGCAGGAAGCAGAGGAGATTCTGGATGAAGATCATTACGGTCTGAAGAAAGTGAAAGAACGTATCATTCAACAGCTTGCTGTGATGGCACTGAATAAAAAACAGTCCGGTTCTATTTTGCTGTTTGTGGGTGCTCCGGGTACCGGTAAAACCAGTATCGGTCAGAGTATCGCAAGGGCACTGCACCGGGAATATGTAAGAATCAGCCTTGGAGGCGTCCGGGATGAGGCAGAGATCCGTGGTCACAGAAGAACGTATGTAGGTGCAATGCCTGGCCGGATTATGGAAGGTATGAAACGAAGTAAGGCTCAGAATCCTGTTATGGTGTTGGACGAAGTGGATAAACTGGCAAAAGATTACGGCGGAGATCCGGCAAGTGCTCTTCTGGAAGTGCTGGATCCGGAACAGAACTACAGCTTTACGGATCACTACATGAATGTGCCCTATGATCTGTCAAATGTATTTTTTGTATGTACGGCAAACAGTACGGATACGATTCCGGAACCGCTGTTAAATCGTATGGAAGTGATTCAGTTTCCGGGATATACACCACTGGAGAAGTTTCATATCGCAAGAAGACATCTGCTTCCGAAAGCGATGAAAGCGATGGGAATCAAGGCACAGAACCTGAAGGTTACGGATGGTGCCCTGGAGAAAATAATTGCGGAATATACCGCAGAGTCAGGTGTGCGTGGATTAAAGAAGCAGGTGGATGTGATCTGCAGGAATGCCGCGGTCAAACTGGTCCGGGGAGAGCAAAAAAGTATTACTGTCAATGAAAAACGAGTACAGGAATTCCTGGGATCGGGGATCATCCATGATACGATCCTGAAACATCCACAGCCGGGTGTGATGACCGGACTTGCATGGACAAGCGCCGGTGGAGAGATTCTGTTTATCGAGACTTCTTTTACCAAAGGTTCCGGAAAAATCACGATCACCGGACAGCTGGGAGATGTGATGAAAGAATCAGCACAGATTGCGATCACACTGGTGAAAAAACGTCATCCAGACAAAGCTGATTTATTTAAAGAAAATGATCTGCATATCCACGTCCCGTCCGGTGCAGTTCCAAAAGACGGTCCTTCCGCAGGTATCACACTGGTGACGGCACTGACTTCGCTGGTGACAGATACACCGGTGAATCCGGAATATGCTATGACCGGTGAGGTATCTTTGCGGGGTGGTGTGATGCCAATCGGTGGTCTTCCTGAAAAACTGATGGCAGCTCAGCGGGCAGGTATCAAAAAAGTATTCATTCCCGCAGAAAATGAGAGAGATCTGGAAGAAGTAGCAGAAGAAGTGAAAGAAAAACTGGAGATCGTCCCGGTAGAAACAGTAGACCAGGTCATGAGACTGGTGTTTGCCTGAACAAACAGGGAAAACAGAAAGTATCACAAAGAAACATGGATCAGAAGAACAAGGTGAACAAAGAGATGGATATGAGAGAAGTATTGGAAAAAGTAAAACAGGGTGAGATTTCTGTTGAAGAAGCAGAACACTATTTTCGGAAAGCTCCTTTTGATGAGATGGGATATGCAAAACTGGATATGCACCGACAGATCCGTTCCGGTTTTCCGGAAGTGATCTTTTGCAGTGGAAAGGCAGATGCACATCTGGTGCCGATCGTAAAACGGTTATATGAAGCGAATGGAGAGGTATTTGGAACCAGAGCATCCGAGCATCAGTACCGGATGCTAAAAGAAATTTATCCGCAGATCCAGTACGATCCGATCTCGCATATCCTGAAAATAGAGAATAAAGAAAAGAAAGAGGGTGTCGGCCTGATTGCTGTATGTACAGCGGGAACAGCTGATATCCCAGTAGCGGAAGAAGCCGCACAGACGGCAGAATATTTCGGAGCAAAAGTAGAACGGATCTATGATGTGGGTGTGGCCGGTATCCATCGTCTTTTTGCAAGGTTGGATGCGATCCAGGATGCAAACTGCGTGGTTGCAGTGGCGGGGATGGAAGGCGCACTGGCAAGCGTGCTGGGTGGTCTGGTGAATAAACCGGTGATCGCCGTACCTACTTCCGTGGGATATGGTGCCAGTATGAATGGAATATCCGCGCTGCTTACGATGATCAATTCCTGCGCCAACGGGATTGCTACGGTAAATATCGACAATGGATATGGTGCCGGTTATATTGCAACACAGATTAACCGGATGGGTGTGAAGGAAAAATAGAATAGACCACACAGCTATGATAAAAGAATAGGATAAAAGAAAAGATGAAAGGAATCGGGAGTCAGAATAATCTGACTCCCGATTCCTTTCATCTTTTTACGCGAACAACAAGCGAATCCGGGTTGATACTTGCTTAATAAGTACCACTTCGTATCTTTTCACGGTACTGTCTTGGTGTCATGCCGATCTGCTGTCGAAAATGATAGCAGAAAGCAGCGGAATCACGGAAGCCACAGGAATAAGCAATCTCTGTCACGTTATAATTCTGTGTCTGTAAAAGTTTTGCTGCCGCACGGATCCGGTATTGAAGGAGATACTGTTTCGGAGAAATCTGCGCTTCCCGCATAAAAATTTTGTAAAGATAAGTTCTGTCCACGCCGATATAATCTGCTATATCCTGAATCTTAAGATTATAGGAGTAATTATTGCTGATATATTCCAGTGCCTGCTGATAATACTGTTCATTGTGATCATTTCGACCGGAAGTGTCCAGACGGGTCATACAGGAGAGCAGCCGGAGAAAAGCAGATGCCAGTCCCAGTGGATTCTTTTCGGGAGCAAAAAACAGGGCATTCAGCCGGATCATGGGCTGAATACACAGAGCAGAGTCCGTGGTAAAGACAGGGGAAGATTGGAAAATTGTGGAGGAGAGAACCTCTTCCACGCAGCTTCCGTCGAATCCAACCCAGGCATATTCCCAGGGATCTTTTTTGTCTGCCTGATAATAATGGGTCTGCATCGGTTCGATTAAAAAGGCATCGCCGGCAGAAAGCTCATACTTTTTCTCCTGATAAAAGAATTCTCCTTTTCCATGCAAAACAACGTGAAGCAAATAATGGGGGCGGATAGCCGGCCCCCAAAAGTGTCCGGGAGCACATTGCTCCCTTCCGCAATAATAGATACGAAGTGCAGTAGTATTCTCTGTGTTTGAATGTTCCACAGTCATCACGGTCCTCATTTTTATTTATTACGGTGTCCTCTGTATTTTTCTTCACAGTATTTGCAACGGTATACTTCTTTTCCCGGATCGGTCAGGATAAATACCTGATCCAGTTCCTGTTCGATAGAAGTGATACAGCGAGGGTTTTTGCAACGGATTACGTTGACTACCTGAGACGGAAGATGCAGTTCTTTCTTTGAGGTAATCTTGCCGTTCTGGATCACGTTCACAGTGATGTTGTGATCGATAAATCCGAGAATATCAAGATCCAGCATATCTACGCTGCATTCTACTTTGATGATATCTTTTTTTCCCATTTTGTTGCTGCGGGCGTTTTTGATGATGGCAACACAGCAGTCCAGCTTGTCAAGTTTCAGATCATGATAAATTGTCATGGATTTGCCGGCTTTGATGTGGTCCAGAACAAATCCCTCTTCGATACGTCCTACATTTAACATACTTTTACCTCCAGTAAAGTCAGGATCAGTGCCATACGGACATAGACGCCGTACTGTACCTGTTTAAAATATGCAGCTCTCGGGTCAGAATCTACTTCTGTGGAGATTTCATTGACACGTGGCAGTGGATGCAGAACCAGCATATCCGGTCCGGCAAGTTTCATTTTTTCCTTGTCCAGAATATAGAAGTCTTTCATACGAACATAATCATCTTCATTGAAGAAACGTTCTTTCTGTACACGCGTCATGTAAAGAACATCCAGTTTTGGCAGTGCGTCTTCGAGACGGGTTACTTCCTCAAACTCATGACCACTGGCTTTCAGCACATCTTCACGGATATAGTCCGGGATACAGAGTTCTTCCGGAGAGATCAGGACGAATTTTACATTTGGATAACGAACCAGAGCTTCAATCAGAGAGTGTACGGTACGTCCAAACTTCAGATCGCCGCAAAGACCGATCGTAATGTTATCCAGCCGTCCCTTAAGAGAACGAATCGTCAATAAATCAGTTAATGTCTGAGTAGGATGTTGATGTCCGCCGTCACCGGCATTGATCACGGGAATTTTAGAAGCCAAAGAAGCGACCAGCGGGGCACCCTCTTTTGGATGACGCATGGCACAGATGTCTGCAAAACAGGAAACAACGCGAATGGTGTCAGAAACGCTTTCACCTTTGGAAGCGGAACTGGAATCGGCGGAAGAAAAACCAAGAGCTTTTCCGCCAAGATTCATCATGGCAGCTTCGAAACTGAGACGAGTACGGGTACTTGGTTCATAGAACAAAGTAGCAATCTTTTTACCATCACAGACGTGTGCGTATTTTTCAGGGTTTTGTTCAATGTCATTTGCCAGATCCAGCAGATGCTCAAGCTCCTCAACGGAGAGATCCAGAGGACTCATCAGATGTCTCATCATATACCTCCTTGTATGTCATAAAACTATAAAGAGTACCATCGATTTTTACTCTGCCTAACATCATATAATAAATACTTTTGGATTGCAAGAGAAAAATAAAGGATTTTGTCGGATTTTCAGGAATAACTGTTCCTTGTCAAATGGTGTCGTTTGTACTATAATAACAACAGTTTACTCGCAATAGGAGGTTCCATATTTTATGGATTATATAAAAGCAAGAACATATATAGATGAAAGTCATCGGTTCGGCGGTGAAATGGGACTGGAAGCAATTACCTGCCTGCTGGAAAAACTGGGGAATCCACAGGAAACTCTGCAGTTTATCCATATCGCCGGAACCAATGGGAAAGGCAGTGTTGGTGCGTATCTGGCAGCAGTCCTTCAGGAAGCAGGTTACCGGATCGGCAGATTTATCTCCCCCACACTGTATGAATACCGGGAAAGGATCCAGATCAACGGAGTATATATCGAAGAAGAAGCTTTCGGGCGACTGATGGATCCCGTGGTGAAAGCTATCGGGGAACTGGAAGAAGAGCATAAGCCGCTGCCGTCTCCTTTTGAGATTGAGACTGCCATTTCTTTTCTATATTATAAGGAAAAGAAATGTGATTTTGTCCTGCTGGAGTGTGGCATGGGCGGAAAGACAGATGCAACGAATGTGATCAGAAATACAAAACTGGCGGTGATCACATCCATCAGTATGGATCATATGGAGTATCTGGGGAATACGCTGGGAGAAATCGCCGGTCAGAAAGCCGGTATTATCAAACCCGGCAGCCGTGTTGTCACCTGCAGACAGGAAAAAGAGGCGATGGATGTCATCGAACGGGAAAGTAAGAAGCTGGGATGCCCGCTGTATGTTGGGGATAAAACAGAAGCAGAGCTTGTAACAGCAGATCTTGACCACATGGTATTCCGTTATCAGAAAGAGACCTATACCATTCATCTGGCCGGTTCACATCAGCTGGAAAATGCAGTGCTTGCACTGGCGGGTATTCGGGCTCTGCAGGATACAGGGTATCAGATTTCCGGGGAGCAGATCCGAAGTGGTATGGAAAAAGCACGATGGAATGGTCGATTTACCATTCTGAAAGAAGACCCTTATCTTGTAGTAGATGGTGCACATAATCCGGATGCGGCCAGAAAACTGCAGGAATCTTTAAGAATGTATTTTCCGAACAGGGAGTTTGTTTTCCTGATGGGAGTTTTTCGGGACAAACAGTATGAAACCATTGCAGAAAGAATGGCACCGATGGCAAGGGAGATCATTGCGATGGAAACCCCGGATAATCCCCGGGCACTTCCCGCCAAAGAGCTGGGAGAGGTTCTTTGCAGATATAAGACACCGAAACAGGTATATGTGGCAGATTCTCTGGAGAAAGCCCTGCAGCTTGGCATGAAGCTGGCCGGAAAAGAAGATGTGATCGTGGCATTCGGTTCGCTGTCTTTTATCGGTGATCTGACGAAATTAAGTGAAAATTTGGAATAGGAAAAGAAAAAATGGATAATAAAGTATTGGATTTACTCGAGATCAGAGATCAGATTGATGGTATTGATAAAGAAATCGTAGAACTTTTTGAAAAACGGATGCAGCTGAGTGCAGAGGTGGCGGAATATAAGATTTCCAACAATAAAGCAGTACTGGATCCACAGCGGGAAAAAGAAAAACTGAATACACTGGAAAAGTATGCATCCAACTCCTTTAACCGTGTAGGTGTCTACGAGCTGTTCCGGCAGATGATGGCGATGAGCCGGAAACTGCAGTACCGGATACTGGCAGAAAAAGGCAAAGCAGAAAAGATTCCGTTCCGGAAAGTTTCTTCTTTGCCGATGCAGAAGGCCAAAGTAGTATTTCAGGGTGTCGAAGGAGCATACAGTTTTACTGCGATGCATAGTTTTTTCGGGGAATCCATTGAAAATTACAATGTGGAAACCTGGCGGGATGCAATGGAAGCAATCAAAAACGGAGATGCGGATTACGCGGTACTGCCAATCGAGAATTCTACTGCCGGTATCGTTGCAGATATTTATGATCTTCTGGTCGAATACCATCACAGCATCGTGGGTGAACAGATCATTCAGGTGGATCATGCTCTGATGGCTCTGAAAAATGCTACGCTGGAAGATATCAAGACCGTGTACTCTCATCCGCAGGCACTGTCTCAGTGCAGAAGGTTCTTGGAACAGCATCCGGAATGGAAAGCGGAAGAGTACCTGAATACCGCAATGGCAGCAAAGAAAGTAAAAGAAGACGGAGATCTGACCCAGGCGGCAATTGCCAGTCCATATGCGGCACAGTGTTTCGGACTTCAGATTTTAAAACCGCATGTATTCTCCAGTCAGCAGAATTCCACACGGTTTATTATCGTATCCAAAGAAGAGATTTATCAGGAAGAAGCGGGCAAAATCAGCGTATGCTTTGAAATCCCACATGAGAGTGGAAGTCTGTATAACACACTGTCCCATTTTATCTATAATGATCTGAATATGACAAAGATCGAATCCCGTCCGATTCCTGAGAAAAAGTGGGAATATCGTTTCTTTGTTGACTTTGAAGGAAATCTGAGTGACAGTGGCGTGAAGAATGCGCTGTATGGTATTTCCAGAGAGGTGAATAATCTGCGGATTCTTGGAAATTATTAATGATACATGAGAACTGTCCGGCTGTGAAGACAGGGAACAGCCGGAATAAGCAATTACATATTAGGCGTAAGAAAGACAGGTAAAGACAATGACAGGAATAAGAGAATGCATTTTATATCGTGATTTTGAACAGGGCGAATTGCTGGAGAAGATGACCATGCTGATGGAAGACATCTCTCATCCGAAGGTGCTCTACGGAAAGGGCGGGGAGTATTTTGCATGTATTCACCAGCTGGTAGAGATGGCAGGAACCTACGGATTTGCGGGAAACCTGTGGCATGATTATCTGACCTATCTGCTGGTCAACCATGAAAATGCGTTCAGTACGGCCTGTGAGATTGTAGGTCCGGTGGAAGGTACGATCAATGCGTTTGCAATGCATGATTTTGAGATCTTTAAACAGTTGTATGATTTTGATCTGAAAGAGCTGGAGAAGATTTATCCGTCGGTGGACAGCAGTCTGATCACCGATTATCAGAATATCAATGAAGGCAGCAAGGTCTTTAATAAACGGATCCGTGACCGGATCTGTACACTGGCGCAGAAACTGGCAAAAGCAGAGTCCACGGAAGAGTTCATGGATGATATGGTACAGTTTTATAAAGAATTCGGTGTTGGTAAACTGGGACTTCACAAGGCATTCCGTATCGACGGAACGGTGACTCCTGCCCGGATCGTGCCGATTACCAATATTGCCCATGTGCATCTGGACGACCTGGTCGGCTATGAGATTGCCAAGAAAAAACTGATCGATAATACAGAGGCATTTGTACAGGGGCGGCCGGCCAATAACTGTCTGCTGTTTGGTGATGCCGGTACAGGAAAATCTTCAAGCATCAAGGGTATCCTGAATCAGTATTATGATCAGGGACTTCGTATTATAGAGGCGTACAAACACCAGTTCAAGGATCTGAATGATATTATCGCACAGGTGAAAAACCGGAATTACAAGTTTATTATCTATATGGATGATCTGTCTTTCGAAGAATTTGAAATCGAATATAAGTATCTGAAGGCTGTGATCGAGGGCGGTCTGGAGAAAAAACCGGATAATATTCTGATCTATGCGACTTCTAATCGAAGACATCTGGTTCGGGAGAAATTCTCGGATAAAGAAGAGAGAAGAGATGATCTGCATTCTTCCGATACTGTTCAGGAGAAACTGTCTCTGGTTGCAAGATTTGGTGTGTCGATTTTCTTCTGCGCGCCGGATAAAAAGCAGTTCCAGAATATCGTGAAGACGCTTGCAGAAAGACATCAGGTGGAGATGCCGGAGGAGGAACTTCTGCTTGAGGCCAATAAGTGGGAATTGCAGCATGGTGGACTGTCGGGCAGGACGGCACAGCAGTTTATTGATTATCTTTGCGGCAAGAATGAAAATGAGTAAATAAAATACAGATATAGGTTTCGGCTAAGGGGACGCGGCTGACCTGTGATTCCTTGGGTGAACAACGTGGGCAGGGCAACTTTGAACTAGCCACTAACTGCGACTATATTCACTTGGGTCAGCTGACCCAAGTGAAAGTCTTCGTAAGTGTCGGATTTCAAAGCTTGCCCTAAGCGCCCACAAAGTGTTGTTCACCCAAGGAATCACAGGTCAGCCGCTGTTTGTTGTAGTGCATATTAAAATAATCCAGTGTTCCGTTTTTGTCTGACGCAAGTGATGGACCAAAGCCCGTGCTTGCACGAGAACCTAGCGACTGCCGCGATCATGAGTAAAATTCGCGAAGCGTATTTTATCACGTTGGCAGAAACTGATTCCTGACAGAGGTACTATATCATTCACTTGTCTGTGGATCCGAGTGCACAGTTCAAAAAGCCTCAGCGTAGCCCGCTACGCCTACGTTTTTGAACTGTACACTCGAATCCGTATCCTGCGTGAATAATACAGTTATTTACGAAACGATGTACTTGTCGGTGGGGGCGGAGTTTGGTGGTTCTGTCTGGGAAAGGTTTGTGAGATTTTAAGTTTTTGGTAAGGACTTTGGTGAGAGAAAGGTGGTACACTGTAAGGGAACGGGTGAACGAATGCCCGGCGGAGTACAGAAAAAAAGAGCCGGAAGTAATTGCCTGGCAGGAGAGAGCCTGCGAGATGAACGGTGGAAGAGTTACATTCGATGGACTGTAGAAGAGTTACATTCTGAGAAATACATAAGGGGACATGGAGGAAATATAAGATGGAAGAAACCAGAATTTTAGTTGTGGATGATGAGCAGGAAATTGCGGATCTGCTGGAACTGTATCTGATCAGTGACGGGTATCAGGTAATTAAGAGTGGGGATGCTCTTGAGGGACTTGCGATTATGGAACGTGAGAAGATTGATCTGGTGCTGCTGGATATTATGATGCCGAAGATGGATGGGCTTGAGATGTGCAGGAAGATACGGGAGAAGCATAACGTGCCGATTATCATGGTCAGCGCAAAGACACAGGAGTTAGATAAGATCGTGGGGCTTACGACGGGGGCGGATGATTATGTGACAAAACCCTTCAACCCTCTGGAGCTGATGGCAAGAGTGAAGTCACAGCTTCGGCGTTACCGGGATCTGAATCCGGCGAATGAAAAGAAAGGGGCTGAGGACAGCACGATCCGTCTGAATCACGTGACTATTATCAAGGAAACACATCAGGTATTTGTGGATGGAGAGAGTATTAAGCTTACGCCAATCGAATTTGACATTCTGTATCTTCTGGCTTCTCATCCGGGTCGGGTGTTCAGTACGGATGAGATTTTTGAAAAAGTATGGAATGAGAAGGTATATGAGGCCAATAATACCGTTATGGTACATATCCGTCGGCTTCGTGGCAAGATGAAGGATGATACCAGAACCGATAAGATCATTACGACAGTCTGGGGGGTTGGATATAAAATTGAGCAGTAGATGGATTCAGACATTCGAAGGAAGAATCGCATGGTATACGATCATCAGCCTGGCAGCTACCGGAATCGTGGAAGTTGTGATGGCGTTTCTGATCTATAAAGTGGCAGGAAAGCTGCGTTATATGGGATATCGAAGTGCCATGCTGGGGCCGGACGGGCTGTATCCCGGTTATCGCCTGATGATTCTCGGGGTTTGCGGAGCGCTTACTTTTTTGTTTACTTTTTACGCCCTGATCCACAAATATATGAGTTATGTGCGGATGCTGGAACGTGCCATGCGGGATATTGCAAACGGAAATCTGGATCAGGAGATTCCCGTAGAGAATCTGGACGAATTCGGAGAAATTGCCAGGTATATGAACCAGATGGAACGCCATGTAAAGGATCTGATGGAGAGGGAACGGGAATCGGAACGTACCAAAAATGATCTGGTGACAAGTGTGGCTCACGATCTGCGTACACCGCTGACATCGGTGATCGGTTATCTGGACTGGGTGAAGAGCAGACCTGATCTGGATGAACAGACCAGACAACAGTACCTGGATATTGCGTACCGGAAAGCATTGCATCTGGAACAGCTGACGAACGAACTTTTTGGCTTTGTGAAGATGGAACATAAGGAGATGAGTCTGCATCTGGAGCAATTGGATCTGCAGAAACTACTGGAACAGTTGTTGGATGAAGCGTGGCCAAGTTTTGAAAAAAACGGTTTGGAAGCCCAGTTCAGCTGCGTGGAACATGGGATTCCCATGGAGGGGGACGGCAATCTGCTGGCACGCCTTTTTGAAAATCTTCTGAATAATGCGGTCAAATATGGAAAAGACGGAAAAATCATCCGTGTGGCAGCGAAAGTGGTACATGAACATGTTCTGGTACAGGTGATCAACTATGGGTATGTGATCCCGAAAGAAGATCTGGAAAAGTTATTTCAGAAGTTTTACCGGGTGGAACAGTCGCGTTCACAGAATACGGGAGGAACCGGTCTTGGACTGGCTATCGTTCATCAGATCGCAGTGCTTCATGGCGGAGACGTACAGGTGAAAAGTGATCTTGACGGAACGGTATTTTCTGTATGGCTTCCGTTGCAACAGACAAAGGAGAGACAGACATGAGAAAACATATCCGGGGAATAGTACTGGTACTGCTGATCTTGCTGCTGCCCTGCCTGGTATGGGCAGAAGATGAGCCGGAGAACGACATTGAGATAACATTAAACTGGGGATTTAACGGCAAGGCGGGAAACAGCGATGCCTGCCTGCCGGTTACGGCAACACTGACTAATCATGGGGAAGCGTTTGAAGGACAGCTGGAGATGGAAGTGCCGATTGCCGGCAATCAGGAATCTGATCTGGGAGAGAGTCTGACGATGATCGGCAATGATATGGATTATACCAGAAGTAAAGTATGCGTATGGAAGAAAAATATAGCACTCGCTGCAGGGGAAACACGGCAGGAAACGTTTTATCTGACATTTCCATGGGCTAATGGTACAGTACAGGCGTATCTGAAAGATGGGTCCCGAACAGTACAGACAGCATCACTGAGTAAGAACTTTTCTGCAAACCAGAACATTGCACTGATCGGAGTTATAGGAGCACAGCCGGAAGACGTGCAACAGCTTGACGGAATACAGATTTCTGAGGAAACTACCGAAGGCATGGGTGATATTTTTGTGTCTGTTTATCAGATGGATGCATCGGAGGTTCCGGACAGCTGGAAAGATCTGGGTCAACTGGATGCACTGCTGATCGGACCGGAGGCTGCGATTTCCGGAGAACAGTGGGTGACACTCCATCGCTGGCAGCAGGAAGGAGGTATCTTGCTTACTGTTGAAGACGGGCAGGATTTTTTTGAAGTATTTGAGAATTTTCTGAATGGAGAATCACGACCAACATTTTTTGACAGACTCAGTGAAAAATGGGGCTATGTTGTATATACCGGCTATGACACCAGTCAGATTCCGGTACGAAAACGCCCCAGTCTGATCAAATATTTTATCCTGATTCTTTTTTATGCCTGTCTGGCAGGGCCGGGACTGTACCTGATCCTGAAAAAACAGGGAAAAAGAAAATATTTCTGGTCAGGAGTTACAATGCTTTCTGTTCTTTTCCTTGGTATTGTAGCTTTGCTGGGAACCGGCACCAGACTGACTGCCCCGGTTCTTACCATGAGACGGATGTATACCCAGCAGGATCATATCTGGGGAGAAACGCTGCAGCTGGGTGTGCAGGCGCCATATAACAATACATATCAGCTGTATCTGGATAAAAGTTATCATCTGACAATGCCTTCAGAAAGCGGATACAGTGCAGAAAATGTCAATACAAATATCACGGATAAAGTGGAAATCTATGAAAAAGAAGACTGTTACAAACTGACATTCAGCAGGCTGCCGGTGTTTGCAGGCAATGCATTCTTTTTGAACAGGGATCATGCAGTATCACCGGAAGAAGAAATACAGATCCATGCATCCGGGGACAATGAGCATATCGAAGGCAGATGGAAGAACCCTACAGGATACAGAATCGAGAATGCGATTCTTGTACTCACGAACCGTATAGTATTTCTGGGAGATCTGGAACCGGGAGAAGAAGGTACTTTTTCCGAAAAAATCCATTCCTATGGAAATGGAGGCCTGGAAAAGATTCTGAGAAAATATCTGGATCTGAAAGATACAGAGTATCCGGATTATGCGGTGAACGCCGTGACGGAGCAGATATGGGATGCACAAAGGAAAGAAATCGAAGGTGTCTGCCTCCTCGGAACGATTTCCAACAGCGATACTTCTTTTGAGATGAATTCCGGTTATGAAGTAGACGGAATCACGCAATTTTATATGCCGGTGGATATCAGCTGGCAAAAGGAAGAGGGAACCATATTCTGTCCGAACGGAGAAGTGCTGGCTTCTGTGGAAAGTGGAAGTGCGACCGCAGGAACGAATCTGATGTACGGACAGGATGCAGTCCTTAACTATGATCTTTCCGGACTGGGAGAAATCACAGGGATAAAATTCTTTAAACCGGAATATGATGATCCGAAATATTTTGAATCATTTCGTGGGCAGGTTGCTTTTTATTGCTGGTCCAGCGGAGAATATGAGACGATTTCGAAATGGGAAAAATTGTTTGACGGGACGGAACTGGAAAAATATCTGTCGGAAGATGGGACATTGCGGGTTCGTTATCAGGTGGCGGACGATATGGATGTGACGGATAAAAACTGTACACTTCCCTGTCTGCAGATCACAGGAAAGGTGGTGAACCCGGATGCTTAAGATTGAAAGTCTGACCAGAAGGTATCCTCACGTAACGGCGTTGGACGGACTGAATATGGAAATCGGGCATGGACAGCTGTATGGGTTTGTAGGACCAAACGGTGCCGGAAAAACGACCACGATCCGAATCATATCCGGATTACTGCGGCCGACTTCAGGGAAAGTGTGGATCGATGGTATCCGGGCAGAAAAGGAGACACGCGTCTTAAAAAGCAAGATTGGCTATGTGCCGGATTTTTTCGGTGTCTATGATAATCTGACGGTGATGGAATATCTGGAATTTTATTCGGCTGCCTATGGAATCGATGAAAAAGAGGGACGCTTAAGGGCTTCGGAGGTACTGGAACGGGTACAGCTCTTTCATATTGAAGACCGTATGGTAGATGAATTATCCAGAGGGATGCAGCAGAGGCTCTGTCTTGCCCGTGCCATGATTCACCGGCCACAGCTTCTGGTGATGGATGAGCCGGCATCCGGACTGGATCCGGGTGCAAGGAGGATCTTTAAAGAAGTTTTGCGGAGTCTGTGTGAAGAGGGATATACGGTGCTGATCAGTTCACATATTCTGTCTGATCTGGCAGATATGTGCAGCAATATCGGAGTTATCCATCAGGGGAAAATGGTACTGGAAGGCCCCATCGATGAAATCATGACATCTATCGACAGTTCTAATCCGATCCTGATCGAGGTATATCAGAATCTGGAGACTGCCGTTCACCTGCTGAACCGGCACCCACTGGTATCCAGAATAGCAATCGATAAAAATATGATTTCCATTCTTTTTACCGGAAGCAGGGAAGAAGAGGCGCAGCTTCTGAGACAACTGGTGGAGCAAAAGGTGCTGGTAACTTCTTTTCGCAGAGAACACAATAATCTGGAATCTGTATTTTTCCATCTTACAGATCCGGTACAGGGAGGAACAACAGTATGAGGAAGAATCCGGTTCTGGAAAATGAAATGAAACGTTACACAAGAAATATGAAATGTGCCTGGATTATTCTTGGCGTGAATCTGGTTCTGGCATTGTTTGCCCTGATCGCACAGATGGGATTGAGCGGAAGAGAAAATTATATGACGATCCTGCAGTACCGTTTTCCGATTCAGTGTTATGTCCTGATGGGATATGGTCTGTTCCTTGCCATCTGTATACTGATCCCGGGACTGGCAGGAGGTTCCATTGCGGGGGAACGTGAGAGGAAGACTCTGGATCTGCTTCTCACTACTCATCTGAGTCCCTGGAAAATTATTCTGGGAAAACTGGAATCTTCTCTCTGCCTGATTTTCCTTATTTCCTTTTCGACACTTCCTGTAATAGGACTGGTGCTGATCTACGGAGGAATTACCCTGGTAAATCTGTTCCAGCTGATCCTGAATCTTGTCATCACCGGTATATTTATAGGAAGTATCGGTATCTTTTATTCGGCGATCATGCGCAAAACTACGGTTGCGGTGATTTTAAGTTATGTGACGGTGGTACTTCTGGTGCTCGGAACGGTGGGTATCCTGTTTGGAATGGGCTATATTCAGCAGATGCGGGGAATGTACCGGGAAGACTTTGCAGGCATCCGGCTTGGCGGGCTGGTTTATCTTCTGTATTTCAATCCGGCAGTCACACTGTATGGACTGATCGGACAGCAGACAACCAACGCCTACGGACTGGTACGGCTGTGTGGCCATTTTGGAGATTACAGCCATTCCTTTGGGGTGGAACATATGGTAGAACTGTCGATTCTGGTACAACTGGGCTGTTCCGCTCTTCTCCTGATTGCTGCAGGACGGCATATTCACCCGATGCGGAAATGAAGAAACCATGCGAATATATGGTGATCGCATACATTTTGTTCATAAATTGTAACTGTTCAGTAACTTCACAGTTACGAGCAAAAATGCATTTAAAATCACCTTCGGTGAAAATTTTACAATTATAATTTGTAACCGCGTACGAAAAAGGTTATAATATCTGTAAAGAAATTAGTAATAACTATCTGCGAAAGTGCAAAAAGACAGGTCGTTATGAAAACTGTACGAAAAGGGGTGAGGGTATATGAAGTTCGATATGCATTGCCATACCAAAGAAGGTTCCATGGATGGAAAAGTCATGATCGAAGAATATATCAAAAAACTGAAAGAAAAGGGATTCGGCGGGATGCTGGTGTCCGATCACAACTCTTATGACGGTTACCGGGAATGGAGAGATTCCATCAAAGGAAAGAATCATACAGATTTCGTGGTGTTAAAAGGTGTGGAATATGATACGATCGACTGTGGACATATGCTGGTGATCATGCCGGAGGGAGTGAAGCTGAAACTTCTTGAACTGCGCGGTCTGCCGGCTCAGATTCTGATCATGGTGGTACACAAATACGGAGGAATTGTCGGACCGGCGCATCCATACGGAGAGAAATATCTCAGTCTGATCAAAACCCAGGCGAGAAAGAAGTTTCACGAAGAACGTCTGAAAAGTCTGATGGAACAGTTCGACTTTGTGGAAGTTTTCAATGCCTGCGAATCAGAAGAAGTGAACGAAAAGGCCAGAAAACTGGCCAGAAAGTATCATAAACCCGGATTTGGGGGAAGCGATGCCCACAGACTGGAATGTATCGGAATGGCGTACACCAAACTGCCGGATAATATCCGCTGTGAATCGGATCTGATCAAATATGTAAAAAGTGTTTCCTATATTACCTGTGGCGGAACCCGGTACGATAAAACAACCAAAGACAAGCTGGGTCCCTTTAATAAACTGCTGGTGGAATCGTTCTTTGTATATAATAAAAGCGGTGAACGTCTGCGCCGGAGAAAACGAATGAAAGAACTGGAAAACCTCCATTGAGCGGTAAGATAAATATTAAAATTTTATTAAAAAAATATTGTCTTTCCGGTGTAAAAATGCTATAGTAGGCAACAGTGCGGTTCTGACCTGAAGATGGGAACCGCAAAACACAGGGAGGAAAAAACATGGAAACAACGTACAATTTTTTACTGGATCTGGCATTGATCCTGCTTACTACGAAGATCCTCGGACTGGTAACACGTCGTTACAATATGCCACAGGTGGTAGGGGCATTGCTGGCAGGTCTCCTGATGGGACCGGCCTGTCTTAATATTCTCCATGAGACCACTTTTATTCATGATGCTGCGGAGATCGGAGTTGTGGTTCTGATGTTCTGTGCAGGTATGGAGACGGATATCGACGAGTTAAAGAAGAGCGGAAAAGCCTCGTTTGTGATCGCATTGTTGGGTGTTCTGGTACCTCTGGCAGGCGGGTTTGCCGTGGCATATTTCTTTAACAAGCCCGGAATTATCGATTCTGATGCGGGAGCCAGTGCGTTTTTACAGAATATTTTTATCGGTGTTATCCTGACGGCAACGTCTGTAAGTATCAGTGTGGAAACGCTAAAAGAGATGGGAAAATTAAAAACTCATTCCGGTAATGCGATCCTGGGAGCCGCAATTATCGATGACATTCTGGGTATTATTGCACTGACAATTGTTACCAGTATGGCAGACTCTTCCGTAAGCCTCGGTATGGTACTGTTAAAAATCGTAGGTTTCTTTGCATTTGCGCTGATTGCAGGTGTGGCATTCTATTATGGTTACAAAAAATGGGAAGAACTGACAAACAGACCACTGCATCGCCATGCAATCATGGTATTTGTATTCTGTCTGTTGTTGTCATATTGCGCAGAAGTATTCTTCGGTGTGGCAGATATCACAGGTGCTTTCGTGGCAGGTCTGGTAGTATCCAAGACACAGAGAACACAGTGGCTGGCATCCAAATTCGACACGATTTCTTATATGCTTCTTTCACCGCTGTTTTTTGCAAGTATCGGTATCAAAGTTGTACTTCCGGCTATGAACGGAAAAGTTGTGGGATTTACGGTTGTTCTGGTAATCGTCGCAGTACTGACGAAAGTGCTGGGCTGCGGACTGGGCGCAAAAGTGTGTGGATATAAGAATTACCAGTGTGCCCGTATCGGTGTCGGTATGATCTCCCGAGGTGAGGTTGCACTGATCGTTGCTGATAAAGGATCGGCTCTCGGACTGATGGGATCTTCCTTCCTGGGACCTGTGGTTATTGTAGTTGTGATCACGACTATCATAACGCCAATCCTTCTGAAATTTGTATTTCGTTTCGGACCAAAGGGTGCAAGCGGAACGGGTGCTCTTGCAAGCAACTATGAGCAGATTGAAAAATACCGTGAGGGTGAGATGGATAAATAAACCAGTCAGTATATCGTTTTTATACAAAAATCATGCGAGAGCATGATTTTTGTGCTATCCGGAGCAAGACATTATTATTGACATATGAAAATGAGAAATCTATAATAGGAGAAAATGAAAAACCGCATATGTACAGTTATGCATAGAGGAGGAAAACATGAAAAAAGTAGTGAAGTTTGGTGGCAGCTCTCTTGCCAGTGCGGAACAGTTTAAAAAAGTAGGTGATATCATCCGTTCAGATGAATCCAGACGTTATGTGGTTCCGTCAGCACCGGGAAAGCGTTTTGATGGAGATATCAAAGTAACCGACATGCTCTATGAATGTTATCGGGCAGCTGAAAAAGGTGAAAAGATTGCGGGAAAGATCAAAAAAATCCAGGCGAGATACCAGGAAATTATTGACGGACTGGGACTGGATCTGAAACTGGATGAACAGTTTGCAGAGATTGAGAAAAACTTCATTGCGCAGGCAGGAAGTGACTATGCAGCATCCAGAGGAGAATTCCTGAACGGTATCGTGATGGCAAATTATCTGGGTTACACATTTGTGGATCCTGCAGAATGTATTTTCTTTGAAGATAACGGAAATCTGGACGATGAGATGACTTATAAAAAGCTGGCAGAAAGACTGGAAGGAATCGATCATGCAGTAATCCCGGGATTTTATGGATCTCTCCATGATGGAAGTGTGAAGACATTTTCCCGTGGAGGTTCTGATGTAACGGGATCTATCGTTGCAAAAGCGATCCATGCAGATCTGTATGAAAACTGGACCGATGTTTCCGGTATGCTGGTAACAGATCCGCGTATCGTAGACAATCCGGCCGTCATTGAGACAATTACATACAAAGAACTCCGGGAACTGGCTTATATGGGAGCCACTGTACTGCACGAAGATGCTATTTTCCCGCTTCGTCAGGAAGGTATCCCGATCAATATCCGCAACACCAACCGCCCACAGGATAAAGGTACGGTTATTGTGGAAAGCACCTGCTACAAACCGGCCTATACGATCACAGGTATTGCGGGAAGAAAAGGATTTGCTTCTATTAATATTGAGAAAGATATGATGAACTCTGAAATCGGATTTGGCAGAAAAGTTCTTCAGGTATTTGAGGATAACGGGCTGTCCTTTGAACATATGCCTTCCGGCATTGACACACTGACTGTGTATGTACATCAGAGTGAATTCGAAGAAAAGGAACAGAACATTATCTCAGGTCTTCACCGTGCGGTAGCGCCGGATGCCATCGATCTGGAAGCAGATCTGGCATTGATCGCGGTCGTTGGAAGGGGTATGCGAAGAAACAGAGGTACAGCAGGAAGAATCTTTTCAGCACTGGCACATAATCATGTCAATGTAAAGATGATCGATCAGGGATCCAGTGAACTGAATATTATCATCGGTGTGGAAAACCGTGATTTTGAGACTGCGATCCGTGCGATCTACGACATTTTTGTAACTGCTCAGCTGTAAGGAGGAGGGGAAGCCTTTCAGTTGACATATAATTATGAAAATGTTACAATACAACACAGGAATGAAAAGAAATTGTAACAATTTCAAAATAAAAGGAGTAGATAATATGAGATTAAAAAGGGGATTGCTTGCAGGCATAGCACTCTGTTGTATGCCGCTTATGACTGCCTGCTCAGCAAAAGATACAATCGGTATCCTGGTAGGAAATAACAGTGAAGACACAAAAAAAGAGGAAGTTACTGTGGATCTGAATGCAGCAAATATTGATGACAGTGTGGAAAAACCACAGATCACTTCTGAGATGGGAGATCCGGTTACATACGATCTGCATGCGACTGCAGATGCGCTGACTGTGGAAGCCACAGTATCCGAAGGAACGTTAAGCTATCAGTGGTATCGGAACAATGTGGATTCCAATGGAGGTGGAACAGCTATTGACGGTGCAACAGAAGCAACCTATACACCGCCGACCACTGAGTCCGGAACAATTTACTATTATGTAGTAGTAACCAATACGGTAGGTGACGGAGTTCAGCTGACAGCCAGCGGAACCAAATGTGTTACTATCACTGAGCAGGAAGCAGCACCGGAAGAAACCGGGGATACACAGGAAGAGACTACAGAAGAGACTACAGAAGAAGTAGCTTCCGGAAGCTGGCAGCAGACCGATGGAAACTGGTGGTATCAGAATGCGGACGGAACTTATCCAACCAGCTGCTGGCAGGAAATTGACGGTCAGTGGTATGTATTTGACGAGAACGGATATATCCGTACCGGTTGGTATCAGGAAGGAGATAAGTGGTATTATTTCCAGGAAAACGGTGCAATGGCACATGATACGGATGTAGACGGTTATCATCTGGGATCTGACGGTGTGATGCAGTAGCAGAAAAGGAAATCTTATAACAGGAAAAACAGGGGACTTGTCAGGAAAGGCAAGTCCCTTTTATGTACATTTTCATTGCTTTTTTACACAATGTCTAGTATCATATAGATAGTTATACGTTACTTGTTCTATGAGAAAAAGGAACAGAGATATGACAGGTTTATGGGAAAAGAGGATGAAATATGAGCGAATATATTAAAGTGGCCGTGGACGCTATGGGTGGCGATTATGCGCCACAGGAACCGGTAAAAGGAGTGGTCGAAGCACTGCGGGAGAAGCCTGAACTGTATGTATATCTGGTAGGTCAGGAGGATGTTCTGAAAAAAGAACTGGATAAATATACGTATCCGAAAGAACGTCTGGAAGTTGTTCATGCATCTGAGATCATTGAAACCGGAGAACCGCCGGTACACGCTATTCAGAAAAAGAAAGACTCCTCTCTGGTAAAGGCACTGCGAATGGTAAGAAGTAAAGAAGCTTCTGCTTTTGTATCCTGTGGCAGTACAGGAGCTGTACTGGTAGGCGGACAGGTCCTGGTAGGAAAAAGCAAAGGCGTGGAACGCGCTCCTCTGGCTCCACTGATTCCGACAGCAACCGGTGTTTCCCTGCTGATCGACTGTGGTGCCAATGTGGATGCCCGTTCTTCTCATCTGGTACAGTTTGCACGCATGGGTTCTATTTATATGGAATATGTGATGGGAGTGAAAAACCCGAAGGTAGGTCTGGTCAATATCGGTGCAGAAGAAGAAAAAGGGAATGCGCTGGTGAAGGAAACCTATCCGTTGTTAAAAGAGTGCAAAGACATTAACTTTATTGGAAATGTGGAAGCCAGAGATATTCCGAAAGGAGTCTGTGATGTCGTGGTCTGTGAGGCATTCGTGGGAAATGTAATCCTGAAACTATACGAGGGTGTAGGAGCCACTTTGATTTCCAAGGTAAAAGCAGGGATGATGAGCACTCTGCGCAGTAAGATCGGAGCTCTTCTGGTAAAACCGGCATTAAAAGAAACACTCAAAAGTTTTGATGCCAGCGAGTACGGTGGAGCACCTCTGCTTGGTTTGAAAGGGCTGGTAGTCAAGGCTCACGGAAGTTCGAAAGCCAATGAAATCAAAAATTCACTGATTCAGTGTATTACATTTTCAAAAGAAGATATCTGCGGAAAGATTCAGGAGAATATGAAGCAGGATAATAAGGGGGATAATTAGAGATGGAACTGGAAAAATTACAGCAGATAATTGCGGAAGTACTGAATGTGGATGCTTCGGAAGTGATGCCGGGGACCACCTTTACCGAGGATCTGGGAGCAGATTCTCTGGATCTGTATCAGATTATTCTGGGAGTAGAGGATGCTTTTGATATTGAGATTCCACAGGAAGAAGCAGAAAAAATCGTGACGGTGGCAGATGCGATAGATCTGATTCAGAGAGTTGTGGAGTAAACTGTTCTCTGACAGAACAGGAAACAGTCACAGGGCAATATACAATCACCGAAGGTGATATGTGAAAAATAAAATCGGGAGAAAATATGAGAGAATTAAAGGAACTGGAAAAAAGGATAGGATATCATTTTCAGAATCCGGAACTTCTGGAAAAGGCATTGCGTCACAGCTCCTATGCCAATGAACATAAGATGAACCGGATCGAATGTAATGAACGGCTGGAGTTTTTAGGAGATGCAGTGCTGGAACTGGTAAGCAGTGAACATTTATTTGCACAGTTTCCACAGATGCCGGAGGGAGAACTGACCAGACTGCGTGCAAGCCTGGTATGCGAGCCGACACTGGCATTTTGCGCCAGAGAAATTGAACTGGGAAGCTTTCTTCGTCTGGGGAAAGGAGAAGAAATGACAGGTGGACGTCACAGAGATTCTGTAACTTCGGATGCACTGGAGTCTGTAATCGGTGCGGTTTATCTGGATGGTGGATTTGCTAATGCAAAAGAGTTTGTACTGAAATATGTGTTAAATGATATGGAACACAAAAAACTCTTTTTTGATAGCAAGACTATCTTCCAGGAGATGGTACAGGGAAATATCCCGGGAGAGATTTCCTACCATCCGCTGGGTGAGAGCGGACCGGATCATGACAAGACCTTTTCCGTGGAAGTATGGATCGGTGAGCAGTGCATGGGACAGGGAAGCGGAAGAACCAAGAAAGCTGCAGAACAGATGGCAGCATACCGTGCGATCTGCAGACTGAAAGCCACGGACAATAAACAGAAACAGTAGGTGACGTATGTATTTAAAGAGTATCGAAGTACAGGGATTCAAATCCTTTGCCAATAAGATCGTATTTGAATTCCATAACGGTATCACCGGCATTGTAGGCCCTAACGGCAGTGGAAAGAGCAACGTTGGTGATGCTGTCCGCTGGGTACTGGGTGAACAGAGTGCAAAACAGTTGCGTGGCGGAAATATGCAGGATGTCATTTTTTCCGGTACAGAGACCAGAAAACCGCTGGGATTTGCATCGGTAGCCATTACTCTGGATAATTCCGATCACAAACTGGACATCGAGTATGAAGAGGTGACTGTCACCAGACGACTGTATCGTTCCGGAGAAAGCGAGTACCTGTTAAATGGAACCGGCTGTCGACTGAAAGATATCAACGAACTGTTTTACGATACTGGTATCGGTAAAGAAGGATATTCCATTATCGGTCAGGGCCAGATCGATAAGATCCTGAGTGGAAAACCGGAAGAACGAAGAGAACTTTTCGACGAGGCAGCAGGTATTGTAAAGTTCAAACGGAGAAAAGCAACTGCATTAAAGAAACTGGATGAGGAACAGCAGAACCTGGTTCGTGTGACAGACATTCTGTCGGAACTTACCAGGCAGCTGGGTCCTCTGGAACGACAGTCAGAAACGGCCAGAGTCTATCTGAAGAAGAAAGAAGAACTGAAGATCCTGGATGTGAACATGTATCTGGCGGAGAGTGCTCATATCAAAGAACAGTTAAAAGAAACAGAAGAAAAATATCAGATTTCTCAGAATGAGCTGCAACAGACGCAGACACAGTTTGATCAGACAAAAGCAGAGTATGAACGTCTGGAAAAGGAACTGGAAGAACTGGATACGAAGATTCAGGAAGCGAGAACTCAGGCGAGCGAGAATGCCCTGAAAAAGCAGCAGCTGGAAAACAGTGTGGAACTGTTAAAAGAACAGATCCGCGCAGCCCAGCAGAATCATCAGCACTACGAAGAACGTATCCAGACGATCCGTCAGGAACTTGACCGCCGACAGCAGGAAGCAGCCGGACATGAACAGGAACAGGAAGCCCTGAAAGAAAGCCTGGGCGAAGCAGCTGTCAGAAAGAAAGAAGCAGAAGAAAAACTGGCGATTCTGCATCAGAATATAGAAGAAACAAATCAGAGCATAGAGGATGGTAAGAGTGAAATCATCGAGATCCTGAATCAGCGGGCATCCACCAAAGGTAAGATGCAGCGTTATGATGCGATGCTTGAACAGATCGGTATACGGAAAGCGGCTCTCAGCCAGCGTGTCCTGAAACTGAAAAGCGATGAGTCACAGCAGCAGGAGATCATTCAGGGACATCAGGAAAAATGCAAAGAGATCGGCGCTCAGATGGATGGTATACAGATGGAATACCGGAAAGTGGAGCGGGAAGTCGGCTCTCTGCGAAGCCAGATGGAGGAACAGAATAAGAAACTGGAACAGGGACAGACAGCCTATCACAGGGAGGCATCCCGTCTGGAGTCCCTGCGAAATATTGCAGAACGTTATGAAGGATATGGCAACAGTATCCGGCGTGTTATGGAACAGAAGGATCGCCAGCCGGGGATCCACGGTGTTGTTGCAGACCTGATCAAGGTAGAGAAAGCATATGAAACAGCGGTGGAAACAGCTCTGGGCGGAAGTATCCAGAATATCGTTACGGATAACGAACAGACCGCGAAGGTCATGATTGAATATCTGAAGAAAAACCGATATGGCCGGGCAACGTTTCTGCCCCTGACCAATATGCGAAGCAGCAGTTTCCAGAATCCCGCAGCACTGAAAGAAGAAGGTGTGATCGGGCTCGCCGATACGCTGGTAACTGCAGAAAGTACGTATCGAACTCTGCTGTCACAGCTTCTTGGAAGGACACTGGTGGTGGATACTATTGATCATGCCATCGTCATTGCAAGAAAATACCGCCATACCTTGCGGATTGTTACGTTAGAGGGAGAATCCTTAAGTCCTGGCGGTTCCATGACCGGTGGAGCGTTCCGAAACAGCAGCAATCTTCTGGGACGTCGCCGGGAAATAGAGGAACTGGAAGGAAAAGTGGCAGCACTGAAAGAAGAGCTGCAAAAGATACAGAAAATCATCCTGGATAAACGGGAGCGTAGAAATACACTGCGGGATGACCTGGCAGAGATGACCAGGCAGTTACAGCAGCTGCAGATCAGTCAGAATACAGAAAAGGTGGGAATCACCCAGGCAGAGGCACGCATCCGTGAAGTGCGGACCGGCTATGGACAGTTAAAAGCAGAGGGACGCGAGATTGAAGGACAGATTGCAGAGATCAAGGAAAGCAGTTCATCCATCCGGGAAGAAATGAAACATTCCACAGCCAGAGAGCAGGAACAGGAAGCACTGGTGAACAGTCAACAGGAAATTCTGGAAAAATTGCAGGAACAGGAAGCTTCTTACAGTCAGGAACTGAACCAGATCCAGGTGGCTTATGCTTCGCTGGAACAGAAAGTGAGCTTTACAGGAGAAAATCTCAGCCGTATCCATCAGGAAGAAGCGGCAATGAGAGGTGAACTGCAACAGATGCAGGAATCTCTGGAAGAGGGTGGCAAGGAAAAAGAAGAAAAAGAACACAATATTCTGTCTATTCAGAAAACAATTCAGGAAGCCAGCCGAATCCGTGAGGAAGACGAGGCGCAGATGCAGCAGTATCTGGAAAAGAAAGAAGAACTGAACAGTCAGCATAAGACATTCTTCAGCCGCCGGGATGAACTGTCTGCACATATCAGCCGGATGGACAAGGAATGTTTCCGACTGAACAGCCAGAAAGAAAAACTGGAAGAACGGCAGGATAACCAGATTAATTATCTCTGGGAAGAGTATGAGGTCACACCGGGACAGGCGAATACCTATCGGATGGAAGACATGCCGGAGCGCAGTGTGATCCGGCAACAGATTGCAGAATTAAAAGATGCCATCCGAAAACTGGGTAATGTCAATGTCAATGCGATCGAGGAATATAAAGAGATTCTGGAACGTCACACGTTCTTAAGCGCGCAGCATACCGATCTGGTGGAGGCAGCAGAGACACTGAAAGGAATCATTGCAGAACTGGATGAGGGAATGCGTAAACAGTTTACAGAAAAGTTCCAGGAGATCCGCGTGGAATTCGATAAAGTATTCAAACAGCTTTTCGGGGGCGGAAAGGGTACTCTGGAGCTGATGGAAGATGAGGATGTACTGGAAGCCGGTATCAGGATCATCTCTCAGCCACCGGGAAAGAAGCTGCAGAACATGATGCAGTTATCCGGTGGAGAAAAGGCACTGACAGCCATTGCACTGCTTTTTGCCATACAGAACCTGAAACCGTCACCCTTCTGTCTGCTGGATGAGATCGAGGCGGCACTGGATGATTCCAACGTTACCCGTTTTGCACAGTATCTGCACAAACTTACAAAAAACACACAGTTTATTGTGATCACCCATCGACGGGGTACAATGAACGCGGCAGACCGCCTCTACGGTATCACCATGCAGGAAAAAGGTGTTTCCACGCTGGTATCGGTCAACCTGATCGAGAATCAGCTGGACGAGTAGGAATTATCTGTAAATCAAAAAAAGACTTGCAGTAGTATATACATCATTTTATAATGAAGTCGTACGGTAAAGTGACAGAGACAAAATGATGAAAAAGTTGAGAGTAAGAGAGGAAACCATATGTCAGAGGAAAAGAAAGGTTTTTTCAGACGTCTCCGGGAGGGTCTGACAAAAACGAGAAATAATATCGTGGCCGGAATTGACTCTATTTTCAGCGGCTTTTCCAGTATCGATGATGATTTCTATGAAGAAATAGAAGAGATCCTTGTGATGGGGGATATTGGTATCAATACCACAACATCTATTATTGAGCATCTGAAGGAAGAAGTGGAAGAAAAGAAGATCAAAGAACCTTCGGAATGTAAACAGCTTCTGATCGATGAGATCAAACGTCAGATGGATGTGGGTGATACTGCCTATGAATTTGAAAACAGAAAATCCGTTGTGCTGGTGATAGGTGTCAACGGTGTGGGAAAAACTACTTCTGTCGGAAAACTGGCAGGAAAACTGAAGGATCAGGGCAAGAAAGTCATCGTGGCAGCAGCGGATACATACCGCGCAGCCGCAGGAGAGCAGCTGACAGAGTGGGCGCATCGTGCCGGTGTGGATCTGATCGGGGGACAGGCCGGTGCAGATCCGGCAGCAATCGTGTACGATGCCGTAGCAGCAGCTAAAGCGAGAAATGCAGATGTACTGCTCTGTGATACTGCAGGACGTCTTCATAATAAAAAGAATCTGATGGAAGAACTTCGAAAGATTTACCGTGTGCTGGAGAGAGAATACCCGGATGCTTATCTGGAGACACTGGTTGTTCTGGATGGTACAACCGGACAGAATGCACTGGCACAGGCGAGACAGTTCAAAGAGGTGGCAAACGTCACCGGTATCATTCTTACAAAACTGGACGGAACTGCAAAAGGCGGCATTGCCGTAGCCATCCAGTCCGAGCTGGATATTCCGGTAAAATATATCGGTGTGGGAGAATCCATCGATGATCTGCAGAAATTCAATGCAGAACAGTTTGTAAATGCACTGTTTGATGTGAAAACAGAGGAGGAAGAATCATAATGCTTACCATTGACAAATTTGAAGAGGCTTCAGAGGTTGTAAAAAGAGTAACCCAGGATACAAAATTGATTTTCAGTGATTATTTCAGTCAGATGACAGGAAATAAAGTATATTTTAAACCGGAAAATATGCAGAGAACCGGTGCGTACAAGTTAAGAGGTGCGTACTATAAGATCAGTACACTGACAGAAGAAGAGAGAGCAAAAGGTCTGATCACTGCTTCCGCAGGTAATCATGCGCAGGGTGTGGCTTATGCGGCAAAAGCATACGGTGCAAAGGCTGTCATCGTTATGCCGACCACAACACCACTGATCAAAGTCGAGAGAACAAAAAGCTACGGTGCGGAAGTTGTCCTGTATGGAGATGTCTACGATGATGCATGTGCACATGCTTATGAGCTGGCAGAAGAACATGGATATACATTTATCCATCCCTTCGATGATCCGGCAGTAGCAACCGGACAGGGAACCATCGCTATGGAGATCATCAAAGAGCTTCCTCTGGTTGATTATATTTTGGTTCCAATCGGCGGTGGCGGGCTGGCTACCGGTGTTTCCACACTGGCAAAACTGCTGAACCCGAACATCAAAGTGATCGGTGTGGAACCGGCAGGGGCAAATTGTCTGCAGGTTTCTCTGGATAAGGGAGAAGTTACCACGCTTCCTATGGTCAATACGATTGCAGATGGTACTGCGGTAAAAACTCCCGGTGAGCATGTATTCCCGTATCTGCAGAAGAATCTGGATGATGTGATCACGGTAGAAGATGATGAACTGATCGTAAGTTTCCTGGATATGGTAGAAAATCACAAGATGATCGTGGAAAACTCCGGTCTGCTTACTGTGGCAGCACTGAAACACCTGAATGTCAAGGGTAAAAAAGTGGTTTCTGTTCTGAGTGGCGGTAATATGGATGTGATCACGATGGCATCTGTTGTTCAGCTGGGTCTGATCCAGAGAGACCGTATTTTTACGATTTCTGTTCTGTTGCCGGATCGTCCGGGTGAACTTACAAAGGTTTCTCAGAAGATTGCGGAGCAGCAGGGTAATATTATTAAACTGGATCATAACCAGTTCTATAGTACAAACAGAAATGCGGCTGTGGAGCTTAAGATTACTATGGAAGCGTTTGGTACGGAGCATAAGCAGCAGATTATGCAGGAACTGGAAAAAGATGGATATCGGCCGAAATTGATTCGGACGAATCTGTAAAATATAGAAGGGTGAGCCAATGTACGGACGCCCGAAAGCAGACTGCACCGTTCTCGGCAACGTGGGCAGGGCAACTTTGAGCTAGTCGCTAACTTCGGCTATGATTCACGAGGGTCAGCTGACCCTCGCGAAAGCCTACGTAAGCGCCGGATCTCAAAGCTTGCCCTAACCGCCCACAAAGTGTTGCCGTGAACGGTGCAGTCTGCTTTCGGGCTGGGTATTGGCTGAGGGAGAAGGGGTGGATGCAATTGGAAGTTATTGACTGGATTAAAAAATGACAGGTAGTATTTTAAAACAGATGTTCTGGAATACTATCTGTCATTTTGGATTTATGATGATTAATTTAAGAAATTATTTCATGCCCTGTAATTCGCGGTCGTTGCCCATAAAGAACATGGCGATGGTGTCGGGGCCTACGTGGCTGCCGGTGCAGAAGTCGTAGGAGGTGTTGATGAAGCCACGGACTTTGATGTGTTTCTGGATTCCTTCCATGACGTACAGGGAGTCTTCGTAAGCGTCTGCGTGGGCGATTCCGATGATCTGTTTTTCCGGTTCCACGATGTTATTGCAGACGAGGGAGATCAGCTCGTTCAGGGCGGATTTGCGACCACGGCATTTTTTATACTGGACGATGTAGCCGTCTTTGTTTCCGCGCAGGATCGGTTTGATGCTCAATACATTACCGATGACCGCAGCAGTCCCGCTCAGGCGTCCGGTTCTTGCCAGGTATTTGAGATCACCGACAGTGAAGACACCGTTCATTTTTGCCGGGCAGGTTTCCAGGATGTCAGCCACTTCATCAAAAGCCATGCCTTTTTCACGCATCTCACTGGCATAGATCGCGAGGATTCCCTGTGCCAGGGAAGCGTTGAGGGAGTCGATCATACGGATCTTTCTGGTATAATTACCGGATTCCATCAGATCTTCGGCAGCGATTCTTGCGGAATTATAGTTTCCGCTGATATTTTTACTGAGAGAAAAATAAAGAACATCTTTATCCGCCTCGAGTGCCTCCCGGAACGCATCTTCAAAAATACCACTGCTGATCAGCCCGGTCTTGATATCCGCACCGGTGCGAATCATATCATAATAATCTTTTCCTTTCTGACGCTCCTCCTCCGGCGTAAGATTCGGATCAAAACAGGTCACTTCTTTACCATTTACGAGATTTACAAAAGAAAGAACTTTAATCTTAAATTTCTTCACAAGTTCCGCCGGAATATTTGCAGCGGAGTCAACAAAAATTTCAAACATAATATAAATATCCTTATCAGAAAATCAGGGTAAAAGGGTTGCAAAAGGTAGTATAGGAAAAATGGTGAGGAAAGTCAAGATACGTTTTGGTGGAGGTGTCGTATTTTTAAAGAAATTTTAGAAAACCAGTGTATTGTAAAAAAATAAAAACCCGAATGCTCAAAATAGTTAAGAATTCGGGTTTGTAATGTGAAAAATAAATAGGATGATTATAATTCCTGTTCAGAAAGCCATATCAGAAAATTTTTTCTTATCGAAATAACGTAGCATATCAGCAATATCTTCCCATTCTGCATTGTCCGAACTGTTTGTACCAATTAAAAATTCATTCGGTGTAGTTTCAAGTGCTGAAGCGAGTCGCATAATAACTTCCGTAGATGGAATGGAGATTCCACGCTCAATATTAGAAAGATATTTAAAGGAGGTTCAGCAGTCTGACAGTTCTCAGAGTTCCATCTCTCCTTTTTACGGCATCTGGTGTGGTGCGGCAAAGACGGAGGCAGAGGCACAGAAACAGGCAAAGAAAATCCTGGAAAACGGTTTTGATGCGCAGGTGTTTGTGACTACGGACTGGAGCAATCTGAATACTGAGAAATGGTATGTTATCACGGCTGGTATCTATGGAACAAAGGAAGCTGCCTCTGCGGTACTCCAGGATGTGCAGAGAGTTTGTTCGGATGCGTATATCAAATATTCCGGAAACTGGCAGGGATAAAAGGGAATCCTGTAAATCAATTTTATGAAAAGAACCGATAGTTTTTGAAAGATACAGAAAACTATCGGTTTTTGATTTTACGAGAGCAACGAGTCAAACAGCGTATCATGGCTGAAAGCCGGAAAAATACAGCTTCTCAATCCCCAGATATTTACTGATGCAAACCCTTGCCGCCCCAAGAAGCACCCCTGTATCCTGAAGCGTGGAAAGTTTCAGCTGACAGGTAGCGCGGAAACGTGCGGAAAGTTTCTGCAAAATCTCCGGGAGCAGTTGAGGGAGGTAAGCGGTCAGCTGACTGTTCAGGATAATACATTCCGGGGAGAACAGGTTCCAGAGATTGTTGATTCCACAGGCGAGATAGGTAGTGAATTCATCAACTACAGCCAGAGCATCAGCTTCCTTCTGATTATAGCTCCAGACCAGATCGTCGATGGAGACCGTGGTGCGGCCGGATAACTCCCGGTAACGGGAGAGAACTGCCGGTTCGGATATATATTGTTCGAGACAGCCGTGATTGCCGCAGGGACAGGAACGGCCGCCGGGCTGAACGATCATATGACCGGCCTCTCCAGCTGTACCGGCCAGTCCTGTATACAGATGATGATCCAGAATAATCCCCGCACCGACACCTGCATGAATACTGACATGAATCAGATTTTTATGATTTTCCACAAAGGTTTTTTCGGCAAGGGCGGAAAGATTTGCTTCATTTTCCAGCCATACCGGAATCTCCAGAGCATCCTCCAGCGTATCTTTGATGGGAAGGTCTGCGAGGTTATAATTTGGAGTGAAGGTGATTTCATTCCGGCAGACGGTACCGTGGATACCGATACCTATTCCCACAACACCAAAGGGGGTGGTGGGAAGAAGACGAATCTGATTCTGAATGATCTGCAACAGGAAATCGATTGTGGTGTCCCGTTCCAGCGTACAGTTATACTGATGAAGCCGGCAGTTTTGTCCAAGCAGATCACAGACCATCAGCACGGTGCATTCCACGCCGAGATCGAGGGTGATAATATAACCATTCTGTCGACAGAACTGTAACAGGATCGGTTTTCGACCATACTGAGTCTGGTCGCTTCCGATTTCTTCGATATATTGTTCGTTCAGCAGATCCTGCACGATAGCAGAGATCGTTGCTTTAGTGAGTCCCAGTTTTTTTGATATAGCCGCCCGGGAAAGCGGACCGTCATTGATGACCGTTTCTAAAACAAGCCGCCGATTCATCTCCCGGATCAGTTCTCTGCTTCCTGTGACCATGCAGGCACCTCCTTCCTGTAAAATCTTCTTTTTCTTAAACTAATATTTACCATACCACAATTTGTTTGATAAGTAAACAAATTAAAATAAAGAATGTTCCAGGATACATTTTTTCACAATTTTCAGTAAACTAAAAAATATCTTGACGAAAGATACAACAAGTGATACAGTGTGATTAGTTTAGTAAATAAACAAATGAAACGAAAAAGAAACTGCACGGAAGATCCGTCAGAATAAACAGTGAAAGAAAATCAAGGAGGAATAAGATCATGATGAACATGCCGGAAGTAAAATTAGGTATCGTGGCAGTAAGTAGAGATTGCTTCCCGATCACCCTGTCCGAGTCAAGAAGAAAAGCAGTGGCAGCAGCTTATAAGGGAGAACTGTACGAATGTCCAACCGTAGTAGAGAGTGAGCTGGATATGCAGAAAGCCCTGAAAGAGGTGCAGGAAGCAGGATGTAATGCTTTGGTTGTCTATCTTGGAAACTTCGGTCCGGAGACCGCAGAGACTCTGCTGGTAAAATATTTTGACGGACCGTGTATGGTGGTTGCGGCAGCAGAAGAGCATGGAGACAATCTGGTACAGGGACGTGGAGATGCATATTGCGGTATGCTGAACGCAAGCTATAACCTGCAGCTTCGTAATCTGAAAGCATATATCCCGGAATATCCGGTAGGAACACCGGAAGAAGTCGCTGAGATGATGGAAGAGTTTGTTCCGATTGCAAGAGCCGTTGTTGGTCTGAAAGATCTGAAAATTATCACTTTCGGTCCGCGTCCGCAGGACTTTATGGCTTGTAATGCACCGATCAAACAGTTGTTCAACCTGGGTGTGGAGATCGAAGAAAACTCCGAACTGGATCTGTTCGAAGCATTCCACAAACATGACGGAGACGAAAGAATCCCGGCAGTGGTTGCAGATATGGAAAAAGAACTGGGGGATGGAAACAACAAACCAACCATTCTTCCAAAACTGGCACAGTATGAACTGACTCTCCTTGACTGGATCGAAGCACACAAAGGATCCAGAAAATACGTTGCCATCGCAGGAAAATGCTGGCCGGCGTTCCAGACGCAGTTCGGTTTTGTTCCGTGCTATGTGAACAGCCGTCTGACCGGAAGAGGCATCCCGGTATCCTGTGAGGTGGATATCTATGGCGCACTGAGTGAATTTATCGGAACAATGGTAAGTAACGATGCGGTAACCCTGCTGGATATCAACAATACCGTACCTGCAGATATGTATGAAAGTGAAATCAAAGGAAAATATAATTATACACACAAAGATACATTTATGGGATTCCACTGTGGCAATACCACAACCGGAAAACTGACTTCCTGCTCCATGAAATATCAGCTGATCATGGCAAGATCCCTTCCGGAAGAAGTGACACAGGGAACACTGGAAGGAGATATCGTACCTGGAGATATTACATTCTTCCGTCTGCAGAGTACGGCTGACGGAAAACTGCGCGCTTATGTGGCAAACGGTGAAGTACTTCCGGTTGCTACCCGTTCCTTCGGTGGCATCGGTATCTTCGCGATTCCGGAGATGGGAAGATTCTATCGTCATGAGCTGATCGAAAAAGGCTATCCACATCACGGAGCCGTTGCATTCGGACACTATGGAAAAGCACTGTTTGAAGTATTCAAATACATCGGCGTAACACCGGATGAGATCGGATACAATCATCCGAAGGGAGACAGATATCCGACAGAAAATCCTTTCGCATAAAATAAAAATGGATCAGATGACAGAGCGTGTTTGAAATTTATTTGAACACGCTCTTGTACATAATAGATACAGGAGGAAAAAGATGAAATATTATATCGGCGTAGACCTTGGAACATCTGCAGTAAAACTTCTGCTGATGGATCAGGAAGGACAGGTTGTCAATATCGTATCCAGAGAATACCCACTGTCGTTCCCGCATCCGGGCTGGTCAGAACAGAATCCGGAAGACTGGTGGGAACAATCGAAAGAGGGAATCCGTGAACTGATCAGCAAGATCGACGCGGCAGAGGTGGCAGGTATCAGTTTTGGCGGACAGATGCATGGACTGGTTATTCTGGATGAGAAGGATCAGGTGATCCGCCCGGCGATTCTGTGGAACGACGGGCGAACCACAAAAGAAACCGATTATCTGAATCAGGTGATCGGAAAAGAAAAACTGTCTGAATATACGGCGAATATCGCATTTGCCGGATTTACCGCACCGAAGCTTCTGTGGGTAAAGGAAAATGAGCCGGAAAATTTTGCGAAGATTTGTAAAATTATGCTTCCGAAAGACTATCTGGCATACTGTCTGACCGGTGTACATTGTTGTGATTACTCCGATGCATCCGGTATGCTTCTGCTGGATGTGAAAAATAAATGCTGGTCAGAACAGATGATGGAAATCTGTGGCGTCAGCAGGGAACAGATGCCGGAACTTTTTGAAAGTTATGAAAAAGTGGGCACATTAAAACCGGAGGTAGCAAAAGAGCTGGGACTGCCGGAAACCTGTCTGGTGGCAGCGGGTGCCGGGGATAATGCTGCGGCAGCAGTGGGAACCGGTACAGTGGGAGATGGTCAGTGTAATGTGTCTCTGGGAACCAGCGGAACAATTTTTATTTCCAGTGAGAATTTCGGTGTGGATCCACACAATGCCCTGCATGCATTTGCCCATGCTGACGGACATTATCATCTGATGGGATGCATGCTGAGTGCGGCATCCTGCAATAAATGGTGGATGGATACCATTATCGGAACGAAAGATTACGAAAAAGAGCAGGAAGTGATAGAAAAGCTGGGAGAAAATCATGTATTCTTCTTACCATATCTGATGGGAGAACGCTCTCCGCATAATGATCCGCAGGCGAGAGGAACCTTTATCGGCATGTCCATGGATACCACACGTGCGGATATGACACAGGCGGTTCTGGAAGGCGTGGCGTTTGCGATCCGTGATTCTTTTGAGATAGCAAAATCTCTGGGGATTCATATCGAGAGAACCAGGATCTGTGGCGGTGGAGCGAAGAGTCCACTGTGGAGGAAGATCATTGCCAATGTATTGAACATCAAAGTAGACCGGATCGCTTCCGAGGAAGGGCCTGCCCTTGGTGGTGCGATGCTTGCTGCAGTTGCGGATGGAACCTTTGCATCGGTGGAAGAGGCGGCTGCAAGGATCGTGAAAGTGGTGGAAACCGTAGAACCGGATCCGGAGATCGCAGAAAAATACGAGACACAGTATCGGAAATTTGTGCAGATTTATCCGACGGTGAAAGCGTTATTCCCGAAGCTTTCCTAAGATAAAAGATTTCCGGGAAATAAAAACAGACGACAGAACAGACATAATTCTTCCGGATAAAGATACAAATGAATGTACAGACAATAAAGCAATGGAAAAACGGGCAGGAAACTAGTTTCAGATAGTATTCCTGCCTGCTTTCCCATTTGTGCTTTATACAGAAAACATATATAATAGAGATAACTGTGAAGGTGTGGAGCAGTTATTGATAAGAGTAATTATATACACATGGAGGTTTTTACAAATGAAATACGATTTTACAACAATCATGGATCGTCACGGTATGGATGCGATTGCGGTAGATGGTCTCAGCGAAGACGGACAGGGAAGTCCGGCGAAACCAAAAGAGGGATTTGATATTATTCCGATGTGGGTGGCGGATATGAATTTTGCGACAGTACCGACTGTACAGGAGGCAATTGCGGAGAGAGTAAAGCACCCGGCATTTGGATATTTTGAGCCGAGGGAAGAGTATTTTCAGGAGATTATCGACTGGCAGACGAAACGAAACGGTGTAGAGGGACTGACTGCGGAGGCGATCGGGTATGAAAATGGTGTACTCGGCGGTGTTCTGTCTACATTACAGGCATTTGCAAGTCCGGGGGATGCAGTGCTTCTGCACAGCCCGACTTATATCGGATTTACCGGATGCATCGGAAATTATGGATATAAGATGGTTCACAGTCCGCTGAAAAAAGATGCGGAAGGAATCTGGAGGATGGATTATGAAGATATGGATGCGAAGATCAAAGAGCATCATATCCATGTGGCAGTCTTCTGTAATCCCCATAACCCGTGTGGCCGGGTATGGGAACGCTGGGAGATTGAAAAAGCGATGGAAGTATATAAGGCCAATGACTGCGTGGTTATCTCCGATGAGATCTGGTCGGATCTGATCCTGGAAGGATATCATCATACGCCGGCACAGTCTGTCAGCGAGGATGCGAGAAACCGCACCGTGGCGATGTATGCGCCGAGCAAAACCTTTAACCTGGCAGGCCTGGTGGGAAGTTATCATATTATTTACAATTCCTATCTTCGTGACCGGGTGATGGCAGCCAGCAGTAAATCACACTATAATGCGATGAATGTACTTTCCATGTATGCGCTGATCGGTGCATATAAACCGGAAGGCTATGAGTGGGTGGATGAACTGTGCCGGGTACTGAGCGGAAATGTTTCCTATGCCTGCGATTTCATCAAAGAACACTTTCCCGGTGTCACATTAAGCCGCCCGCAGGGAACCTATATGCTGTTCCTGGACTGCGAAGAATGGTGTAAGACACATGGAAAAACCATCGACGAGGTTCTCAAAGCCGGTTGGGATGTAGGTGTGGCATGGCAGGACGGTCGCCCGTTCTTTGCCCCGTACGGCATCCGCGTAAACCTGGCACTGCCACTCAGCAGAGTGCAGGAAGCTTTTGAACGGCTGAAAAAATATGTGTTTGTGGAAGAAAAATAAAATATCTTTTGCCTCCAACATCATAAAATGGCGATGTCAAGAAAAAGTACTTGACACCCACAAAAGATTGTTGTATGATGTCCAAGGTGATGCACATGGATAAGCTTGCGAGACAGGCATTGTTATATGATTTTTATGGCGAACTGCTGACGGAGCATCAGCAGAATGTTTACGAAGATGTTGTGTTGAATGATTATTCGCTCAGCGAGGTGGCGCAGGATCAGGGAATCAGCCGGCAGGGGGTTCATGATCTGGTGAAGCGCAGTACCAGAATACTGGAAGAATATGAAGAAAAACTGCATCTGGTAGAAAAGTTCGTAGCGGTCCGCGAGAAGGTACATGAGATTCACGGACTGACACAACACTATGAGGAAAAAGATCTGAATCAGGTGATGAACCGGATCGAGACTTTATCCCACAGCATATTAGAGGAGTTATAATACATGGCATTTGAAAGTTTAACTGAAAAACTGCAGAATGTATTCAAAAACCTGAGAAGCAAAGGCCGTCTGACCGAGGCAGATGTAAAGGTAGCATTAAAAGAAGTTAAGATGGCACTTCTGGAAGCAGATGTCAGTTTTAAAGTGGTAAAACAGTTTATCAAAGCGGTACAGGAACGTGCGATCGGTCAGGATGTGATGAACGGACTGAATCCGGGGCAGATGGTGATCAAGATCGTAAATGATGAACTGGTATCTCTGATGGGAAGTGAGACCACGGAGATCGCGTTGCGCCCGGCAGGAGAGATTACTGTTATCATGATGGCAGGTCTTCAGGGTGCAGGTAAAACAACAACCACAGCAAAGATCGCCGGAAAGCTGAAAGCAAAAGGCAGAAAGCCATTGCTTGTAGCCTGTGATGTTTATCGTCCGGCAGCAATCACACAGCTGCAGATCAACGGTGAAAAACAGGGTGTGGAAGTCTTCTCGATGGGAGATAAACAGAACCCGGTAAACATCGCCAAAGCAGCGATTGAACATGCAAAGAATCAGAACTTTAACGTTGTGATCCTCGATACCGCCGGTCGTCTTCATGTGGATGAAGATATGATGCAGGAATTGATCCGGATCAAAGAAGAAGTCAATGTGGATCAGACCATTCTGGTAGTTGACGCGATGACCGGTCAGGATGCAGTTAATGTGGCAGAGTCCTTCAATCAGAAGGTGGGCATTGACGGCGTGATCTTAACAAAGATGGATGGTGACACCCGAGGCGGTGCGGCACTTTCTATCAAAGCAATCAGTGGAAAACCGATTCTGTATGTAGGTATGGGAGAGAAACTTTCCGATCTCGAACAGTTCTACCCGGATCGTATGGCTTCCCGTATCCTGGGAATGGGCGATGTGATGAGCCTGATTGAAAAAGCTCAGCAGAACATCGACGAGGACAAAGCCCGTGAGATGGAACAGAAGATCAAGAAAGCGACCTTTGGCTTTGATGATTATCTGGAGAGCATGAACCAGATGAAGAACATGGGCGGTATTTCCAGTGTATTGAACATGCTTCCCGGACTGGGAAACAAAGCAAAAGACATCGAGGGTATGATCGATGAGAAAGACATGGCGAGAAAAGAAGCCATCATCCTTTCCATGACTCCGAAAGAAAGAGCCAACCCGGATCTTTTGAACCCGTCCAGAAAGAAACGAATCGCTCAGGGCGCAGGTGTAGATATTGCGGAAGTCAACCGGATGGTCAAACAGTTTGATCAGACCAGAAAGATGATGAAACAGATGCCTGGCATGCTGGGTGGTAAAAGCGGTAAAAGAGGCGGCTTTAAGCTTCCCTTTTAAATAAACAAATAAAACTATAATAAACAAGGATAACCTTAAGGAGGAAATTAAAATGGCAGTAAAAATCAGACTGAGAAGAATGGGTCAGAAAAAAGCACCTTTCTATAGAATCATCGTTGCAGATTCCAGATCCCCAAGAGACGGAAGATTCATCGAAGAGATCGGAACATACGATCCTACCTGTGATCCGAGCGTATACAAAGTAGACGAAGAAGCAGCTAAAAAATGGCTGGCAAACGGTGCTCAGCCTACAGAAGTTGTAAGCAAAATCTTCAAATTAGCCGGTATCGAAAAATAATGCAGGACCGCCAGGGGCTGCTGAATTATGTTGTTGCTGTTCATGATTTGTTCTGAGCAGTAATATCGTTTTTGCCTGATGCATTTCTCCGAGATGGAAATGCTTTGACAAATACGTGGAGGTGCGTGATGAAAGATTTAGTAGAAGTAATTGCAAAATCCCTCGTAGACCATCCGGAAGAAGTGGTAGTAAACCAGACTGAAGAGAGCAATGCGATTTTAGTAGAATTGAAGGTGGCACCTTCCGATATGGGCAAGGTGATTGGCCGTCAGGGACGCATCGCAAAGGCAATCCGAACTGTGGTAAAAGCTGCTTCCTCTAAATGTGATAAGAAGGTTGTAGTTGAAATTCTGCAATAGCTGAAAATATGAGGATATAGCCAATGGCTATATCCTTTTTCATTCATTTCCGCGTGTAACAAATATCGTTGGAAACAGGAAACAAAGAGGAGTAGAGATATGGAACAATTGCTGCAGGTTGGAGTAATCTCCAGCACTCACGGGATCCGGGGAGAAGTAAAAGTATTTCCTACTACAGACGATCCAGATCGGTTCAGAAAATTAAAACAGGTGATCCTGGATACCGGAAGAGAACAGAAAGACCTGGAAATCGAAGGGGTAAAATTTTTCAAACAGTTTGTGATTCTGAAATTTAAAGACATTGATAATATCAATGACATTGAAAAGTATAAAGGGAAGAGCCTGTATGTGACCAGAGAACATGCAGTGAAATTAAAAAAAGATGAGTATTTTATCGCAGATCTGATTGATATGCAGGTAGAACTTGAGGATGGTACAGCATTTGGTGTTCTGACAGATGTGATGCAGACAGGGGCAAATGATGTGTATTGTATCCGGACAGAAGAACATGGAGAGGTTCTGATCCCGGCAATCAAAGACTGCATCCTTGATGTGGATGTGGAAGCAGGAAAAATGAAAATTCATCTGTTGGATGGTCTGATCTGACCGCTTTTTGACGGGACAGATTCAGACAGGTATCCATGTTGATAAAAAGCAGCTGTGCAAACGGCTGTATGATTACAGGAAGGAAAGAGTATGCATTATCATGTACTTACATTGTTTCCCGAGATGATCGAACAGGGTATGGGAACCAGTATTATGGGACGGGCTATGGAGCAGGGACTGATCCGACTGACTGCAACGAACATCCGGGATTTTTCAACCAATAAACATATGAAAGTGGACGACTATCCATATGGCGGAGGAGCCGGCATGGTGATGCAGGCGGAACCTGTCTACGGAGCATGGAAACAGGTGACCGAATCCATCGGATACAAACCACGTGTGATCTATCTGACACCGCAGGGAAAAGTATTTCAGCAGTCGATGGTGGAAGATTTTGCCAGAGAACAGGATCTTGTATTCTTGTGTGGGCACTATGAAGGTATCGATGAGCGTGTGCTGGAAGAGGTGGTAACAGATTATGTGTCCATCGGTGATTATGTACTGACAGGCGGGGAACTTCCGGCACTGGTAATGATGGATGCAATTTCCCGTTTTGTGCCGGGAGTGTTGAACAATGAAGAATCCGCGGAATTTGATTCCTTCCATGACAATCTTCTGGAATATCCGCAGTACAGCCGTCCGGCAGAATGGATGGGGAAAAAAGTACCGGATGTGCTGCTTTCCGGTCATCATGCGAATATTGAGAAGTGGAGGAGAGAGCAGTCTATTCTGCGAACCCTTCAGAACCGTCCGGAACTTCTGGAAGATGCAGTACTGAGTAAAAAAGAAAAACAGTATCTGGAACAGCTGCGGAGAAATATGGCACAAGAGGATCCATCCTCCTGTGAAAAATAAAAAATCTGGTATTAGAGAAAATTCTTCTCACATATACTGAGTAGTAGTATAGGTGAGGAGGATTTTTCTATATGGAGCCATTTGCTGTCTACAAAGATATACAAGCCCGTACGAAGGGCCAATTCCTTCTTGGAGTGGTAGGACCGGTCCGGACGGGCAAATCCACATTTATCCGGCGGTTCATGGAACTTCTGGCACTTCCGGGAATGGAAGAACAGGATGCTGCGGAGGTGCGGGATCAGCTGCCGGTTTCCGGTTCAGGAAAAACAATTACAACAGTGGAACCCAAATTTATTCCCAGGGAAGCAGTGAATGTAAATCTGGGAGAAGAGATTCCGGTGAAGATCCGACTGATCGACTGCGTGGGATTTATGGTGCCTGAAGCTACAGGGGATATGGAGCAGGAAAAAGAACGAATGGTAAAAACCCCCTGGTATGAACAGGAGATTCCGTTTCATCAGGCGGCAGAGATCGGAACCAGAAAAGTGATCCAGGAACATTCTACCATCGGTCTCGTAGTAACCTGCGACGGTTCCTTCGGTGATATTCCGCGTAAAAATTTTGTGGATGGAGAAGAAAAGACAGTACAGGAACTCAAAAAACAGGGGAAACCATTTTTGATTCTTGTGAATTCGAAAAAGCCGTACGGGGAAGAGGCACAGAAGCTGATAAGAGAACTGGAAGAAAAATATCAGGCAGCGGTACTCGGGGTAAACTGTGAACAACTTCGAAAAGAAGATGTGCTCCGGATCCTGGAAAAGATTCTTTATGAATTCCCGGTGCGTCAGATCGAATATTACATACCAAAATGGGTGGAACTGCTTCCGGTCACCCATTATCTGAAAGAAGATCTGTTGAAACAGATGAAAGAGAAGATGGGAACCATGGAATATATCCGTGATATCCGGCAGGAAAATCTGGAGATGGACAGTAACTATGTCAAATCAGTCGCACTGGAAGAAATCAACCTTTCCAACGGCGTGGTAAAAGTCCGTATTCAGATCGAAGACCCCTATTATTATCAGGTGATGAGCGAGATGACCGGTGTGACGATAGAGAGCGAGTACCAGCTGATCCATACGCTGAAAGAGCTAGCGCAGATGAAACAGGAATATACAAAAGTCCAGCAGGCCATCGAATCCGTACGTGGAACAGGTTATGGTGTGGTAATCCCCGAGAAAAATGAGATCACATTGGAAGAACCGGTTGTGATCCGTCAGGGAAACAAATACGGTGTTAAGATCAAGTCGGTCAGTCCGTCCATCCATATGATCAAAGCCAATATTGAGACGGAGATTGCACCGATTGTAGGAAGCGAGGAACAGGCGCACGATCTGATCACATTCATCAAAGAAAATGAAAAAAATACCGATGATGGTATGTGGGAGACCAATATTTTCGGAAAATCCATCGAACAGCTGGTAGAAGACGGCATCCGTACCAAGATTGCTAAGATCAGTGAAGAAAGTCAGGTGAAGCTGCAGGACACGATGCAAAAGATTGTCAACGACAGCAAGGGCGGGTTGATCTGTATAATTATCTGAAAAAGTGCCGAGAAAAATGCAAAGAAATTGACAAAGATTTGTAACAAAGTTATAATAAAAGCTGTGACAAAGAATATCGAGAAAAGTGTAATGCTTCAGATATGGAAGGGATACAATAGAAGGAAATACATATGAAGAAAAAATACGTAAGCAGATTACTGGCAGGATGCCTTACAGTTACGATGCTCACACCGACCGGGGCACTGGCAAGTGTTCCGCAGCCGGTAGTGACACAGGAAGCATCCCAGGAGGCCGGACAGGAGAACGAAACAGAAAGCAAAGAACAGGCAGCGGAATATGCAGCAGAGGGTACGGCAGAGGTACAGACAGACGAAACCGAAGCAGCAGAAAACAGAACAGCTGCAGATAAGAGCAGAGAACAGGCAGAACCGCAGACAGCACAGACCGGTGAACAGGCAGAACCGCAGACGACACAGACCGGTGAACAGGCAGAACCGCAGACGACACAGACCGGTGAACAGGCGGTTTCAGAGGCAGAACCTCAGGCACAGGTGCAGCCACGGGCTGTAGTGGCTGTCAATCAGTGGATCCGGGATGGAAACCGCTGGTGGTACCGTCATGCAGACGGAAGCTATACCACCAATGGATGGGAAGTGATCAACGGAGCCTGGTATTACTTTGACGGAGCCGGCTGGATGGTAACCGGCTGGTTAAAATGCCCGAGCGGCTGGTATTATCTGACAGGAAGCGGAGCGATGGCAACGGGCTGGATCCAGACCGGTGGAACCTGGTATTACATGAACACCAGTGGAGCGATGGTAACCGATACCTGGATCGGAAATAATTATGTAGACGGAAGCGGAGCCTGGATCCCTGGGAAAGTAAAAGCACAGGCTGGCTGGGTACAGAATGGAAACCGCTGGTGGTACCGTCATGCAGACGGAAGCTATACCACCAATGGATGGGAAGTGATCAACGGAGCCTGGTATTACTTTGACGGAGCCGGCTGGATGGTAACCGGCTGGTTAAAATGCCCGAGCGGCTGGTATTATCTGACAGGAAGCGGAGCGATGGCAACGGGCTGGATCCAGACCGGTGGAACCTGGTATTACATGAACACCAGTGGAGCGATGGTAACCGATACCTGGATCGGAAATAATTATGTAGACGGAAGCGGAGCCTGGATCCCTGGGAAAGTAAAAGCACAGGCCGGTTGGGTACAGAGCGGAAGCCGCTGGTGGTACCGTCATGCAGACGGAAGCTATACCAGAAATAATTGGGAAATGATCAACGGAAGCTGGTATTATTTTGACGGAGCCGGCTGGATGGCAACCGGCTGGCTGAAGCTTGGAAACAACTGGTACTATCTGAATCCGGGTAATGGAGCTATGGTAACCGGCTGGTTACAGCTGGGAAGCACCTGGTATTACATGAATGGAAGCGGAGCCATGGAGACAGACACCTGGATCGGAAACAGCTATGTGGATGCCAATGGTGTATGGGATCAGTCAAAAACAAAGGCTCAGGCTTACTGGGTTCAGAATAACGGCCGCTGGCTGTATGTGCAGGAAGATGGTTCTTATGCAAAGAGCACATGGAAAACGATTGACGGAAAAGAATACTATTTCGGTGCTGAAGGTTATATGGCAACCGGCTGGCTGAAGCAGGGAAGTACCTGGTATTATCTGAAACCGACCGCAAAGAACAGTGCAGAAAAAGTAGGTGAGAAAGCCTATAATTACTGGGTGGGAACAGCCGGGATCGGTGGTTATTACATTGATAAATACGGCAGAATGGTAGCCGGTAAAGATTACAGCCTCGGAAGTTATGTCTATACATTCGATGCCAACGGACTATGCACGAACCGGGAAAACCGTTATCTTCAGGTGACTGATGCGAATGGAAGAAAATACAATGTGGAAAAGAAAACATATCTTTCCGATCCTCAGGTGGGTGTGGATGTAACAGAGGACGAGTTCCTTGCGGCAGCTGTCTATGCAGAGTCGGCAAACCAGGGACTTACCGGTATGACAGGTGTCGCGATGGTTATGTTAAACCGTATGCGGACCAATAAGACCAGCTCGGCTCCATATCCATCAGAAGCGAAAAATATGATTTATCAGGCAACACAGTTTGAAGTGGCAAGAGACGGAGCATTGACAAAAAGTCTGAATCTCATCGTGAGTGGCAAAGGCGGTACAGCGATGGAAAATGCAAAAAAAGCTGTTGCGAACGCCAGAGCAATCTGTGATGCTTACGATAATAACAAGACCGATGAGCTGAGCGATGAAGTGAAAGGTATACTGGAAGAACTGAAGGTCCCGGAAGGTCATACTATGCTGGAATATCTGGGATTTATGACACCAAAAGCATTTGAGAATGCGAATCTGGATCCGGAAAAAACATATGCATTTACCTATAAAAATACGACGTTCTACAGCACCTGGATCAAAAAATCCTGATACTATCCATCATTGACAGTATACAGGAAAGAGTTTATAATATTGTCGTGAAAAATTTATCACATACAGTTGCAGGAAAACAGGTGAAATTCCTGTACAAGTCCGTTACCGTTAAAGTCGGAGTACTCTCTGTATGGTGAGGACTGTAAACATTTGCGGCAACCGAAGGATTACAGAGTAGAAATGAGCAGGAAAACCGTTGTCTTTTTGACAACGGTTTTTTACTTTACAGGAAACTGCTTTCCTGCAAAGTAAAAAACGTTCCGCGAGGATGTGCACTGCGGCGTATAAGGTAGATGTCGCAAGCGACCGCGCAGGCGCGAGAATGTGCCAAGACACATTCTTGGTTCATGTATGCAGGCAACAAGACAAAGCAATAAGTAAACTGTGATTGGAAAAAATAATATGGATAAAAAAACACACCGCACCGGTCTGGAAGGATATTATGCGGTAGATGAAAAAAACAGAAAACTTCGTTACGGTTATACAACCGGTTCCTGTGCGGCAGCTGCGGCGCAGGCGGCAACGCGGATGCTGCTGACCGGAGAAAAAGTGGAAGAGGTGGCTTTACAGACACCAAAAGGAATTTTACTGCATCTGCTGATCGAGGAGATTTCCATGGATGAGGGAAGGGTGCGCTGTGCCGTGCAGAAGGATGGCGGTGATGATCCGGATGTAACGACGGGAATCTATGTATATGCAAACGTTTCCCGCAGGGATGCACCACAGATTACTCTGGACGGAGGGATCGGCGTAGGAAGAGTGACCAGACCGGGTCTGTGGCAGGCAGTTGGCGAGGCGGCGATCAACAAGGTTCCAAGGCAGATGATCCTTGAAAATGTAGAGCAGGTCTGTAAAGAATATCACTACACCGGAGGTCTGGATGTGCAGATTGAGATTCCGGCAGGAGTGGAGCTTGCAAAAAAGACGTTTAATCCACGCCTGGGTATCGAAGGCGGAATCTCTGTTCTTGGAACAAGTGGCATCGTGATCCCGATGAGTGAGACAGCACTGGTGGCCAGCCTGCGGCTGGAGATGAAGATGCTGGTGGAAGGCGGCGGGTCTTATCTGGTGATTACACCGGGAAATTACGGTCAGGCTTTTTCAAAAGAACAGACAAGACTGGATCTTACCTATTCGATGAAATGTAGCAATTATGTGGGGGAGACCCTGGATATGGCAAGAGAGCTGGGAGTAAAGGGTATCTTGTTTATCTCCCATATCGGCAAATTTGTGAAAGTAGCCGGCGGAATCATGAATACCCATTCACGCCAGGCAGACAGTCGAAGCGAACTGATGGCAGCGAATGCGATCCGCGCCGGCGCAGATCTGGAGACAGCAAAAGAGATTCTTGATACGATCACCACAGAGCAGAGTGTGGAGATTTTAAAACGAAAGGGTTATCTGGAAGCTACGATGAAAGAAATCAGTGACCGAGCAGAATTCTATCTGAATAAAAGGGCAGGCGAACAGCTGGAAGTGGGAACTATCTTATTTTCCAATGTATATGGAAAGCTGGCAGAAACCTCGAAAGTTCCGGAACTCGCCCGAAAAATCATGAAGCAGGCAGAAAAAAAAGCACACGATCAATGTGCAGATAAAGAACAGAAACCAAATCAACAGAAAAACGAGGAGAAAAAACTATGAGTGGAATATTATATGGACTTGGAGTGGGACCGGGAGATCCGGAACTGCTGACACTGAAAGCCCTTCGTCTGATCCGCGAGAATCCTGTGATCGCAGTACCAGGCAACGATATAAAAGCCAGTGTCGCTTATCAGATCGTAAAAGGAGCATATCCAAAACTGGATGAAAAGGAACTGATTCCGGTGGCTATGCCGATGACAAAAGACAGGGCAGTACTGGAAGACAATCATAATAAGGCTGCAGATGCAGTGGAATCTTATCTGAAACAAGGAAAAAATGTGGTGTTTCTGACACTGGGAGATCCTACTATATATTCCACTTATCTGTATGTACATAAACGTATCCTGGAACGCGGTTATCAGGCTGAAATCGTGAGCGGGATCACTTCTTTCTGTGCAGTGGCGGCCCGTCTTAATATGGGTCTGGCGGAGATGGCAGAACCGCTCCATGTGATTCCGGCGACCTATAAAGCAGAAGAAATGGATGAGCTTTTAAAACTGCCTGGAACCAAAGTGCTGATGAAAAGCGGCAAACGCCTGAAAAAAGTAAGAGACAGCATTTTAAGAAGCGGACAGAATGCCGTAATGATCGAAAACTGCGGCATGCCGGAGGAAAAAATCTATGCATCGGCCAAAGAGATACCGGAAGAAGCAGGATATTATACCCTTCTGGTCGTAAAAGATAAAAAATAAGAGAAAATAAGAGTGCCTGACACCAGGGACAAGAGAGGAGAAAACATATGGTACATTTCGTAGGAGCAGGTTCCGGTGCACCGGATCTGATCACACTGAGAGGAAAAAGATTTCTGGAAGAAGCAGACGTAGTGATCTATGCAGGCTCACTGGTCAATCCACAGCTTCTTGAATACACGAAAGAAAACTGTGAGATCTACAACAGTGCGAAGATGACACTGGAAGAAGTTCTGGATGTGATCTTTGCAGCGGAAGAAAAAGGGCTGACAACGGTACGTCTCCATACCGGAGATCCTTCTTTGTATGGTGCGATCCGGGAACAGATGGATGTTTTGGAAGAAAAAAATATTGCATTTGATTATTGCCCGGGTGTCAGCAGCTTCTGTGGTGCGGCATCCGCGCTGAACCTGGAATACACACTGCCGGATGTATCACAGAGCGTGATCATAACCCGAATGGAAGGAAGAACTCCGGTACCGGAAAAAGAGAGCATCCAGTCCTTTGCGGCCCATCAGGCAACGATGGTTGTCTTTTTAAGTACAGGCATGTTAGAAGAACTGAGCAGAAGACTGATCGAGGGTGGTTACACCGCCGATACGCCGGCAGCGATTGTATACAAAGCGACCTGGGAAGATCAGAAAACATTCGTCTGTACAGTAGGAACGCTGGCACAGACAGCAAAAGAAAACAATATTACAAAGACCGCACTGATGATCATCGGTGATGTGGTGGCTCACAGCCACTATGACCGGTCAGAACTGTATAATCCGACATTCACCACAGAGTTTCGGGAAGCAACAAAATAAGATGAAAAAGACAGGAATCATCGCATTCACAGAACATGGCTGTGTCCTTGGAGAAAAACTTCTGAGAGATCTGCAAAAGCAGAATCAGGAGGTGTATGGCTTTGTGAAAAGTAAATATGTAGAGCTTCCTGAAAAACATCCTTTTCGGAAAGTGAAAGGGACCCTGAGAGAATGGGCAGAAGAATGGATCCCCCGACTGGACGGAATCATCTTTTTCAGTGCCACCGGGATCGCTGTGAGAACCATCGCTCCTTTTGTGGTAAGTAAGAAAACAGACCCGGCGGTTGTGGTGATCGATGAACAGGGCAGCTATGCGATCTCTCTTCTCTCCGGTCATCTTGGCGGAGCAAACGAACTGACGGAATTCGCTGCAGAAAGCATCGGAGCGCAACCCGTGATCACCACAGGGACAGACGTAAACCACACTTTTGCGGTGGATGTCTTCGCCCGGAAAAACAATCTGGTGATTTCTGATATGGGGCTGGCAAAAGAGATGGCGGCGTTGCTGATCCGGGGAAAAACTATTGCCTGGGGAGCCGGAGAAGGATTCGTCTTTCCGAAAGAACAGACCATTCCGGAACAGCTGCGATTCCGAAAGACGGAAAGTCCGGATGGAAAACAGGGAACTTTATGGTTTGCAATCCCGCAAAGTGACAGAGAACAGGAAGAAGCCCTGGGAACAGAGCAGACTCGGATGCTTCATCTGTATCCGAAAAATGTGTATCTCGGGGTGGGCTGCAGGAAAAACACACCGGAAGAAAAGATCGAAACACAGATTCAGAAATATCTGTCAGAACATGGAATAGCTGCAGAACAGATTATCCTGGCAGCCAGCATCGATCTGAAAAAAGAAGAGCCAGGACTGCTGGCGTTCTGTGAAAAATATCACCTTCCTTTTGTGACTTATCGTGGAGAAGAACTTGAAAAAGCAAAAGGTACCTTTACGCCATCTGCATTTGTCAGCAAGATCACCGGTGTGGACAATGTATGCGAACGAAGTGCCAGCCTTGCCTGCGATGGCGGAACATTTATCATGAGAAAACAGGCCGCAGAGGGAGTGACCGCTGCGTGTATAATAAAGAAATGGAGTGTGAGCTTTGAATAAATTATATGTAATCGGTATCGGACCGGGAGAATACGAACAGATGACACTGAAGGCAATTCATGCAATGGAAAAAAGTGAGGTAATTATCGGCTATACAGTATATGTAGATCTGGTAAAAGAACATTTTCCGGGGAAAGAATTCCTGACCACTCCCATGAAAAAAGAGGTGGATCGTTGTGTGATGGCTTTTGAAGAAGCAAAAAAGGGAAAAGTAGTTTCCATGATCTGCAGCGGAGATGCCGGTGTGTACGGTATGTCCGGACTGATGTATGAGGTCGGTGTCAACTATCCGGAAGTAGAACTGGAGATTATTCCCGGTGTAACAGCAGCGACCGGCGGTGCGGCAGTACTGGGTGCTCCGCTGATCCACGATTTCTGTCTGATCAGTCTGAGTGATCTGCTGACACCGTGGGAGAAGATTGAAGCACGTCTGCTGGCAGCTGCAGAGGCTGATTTTGTTGTGTGTCTGTATAATCCGTCCAGCAGGAAGCGAAGCGATTATCTGCAGAAAGCCTGTGATCTGATGATGCAGTACAAGAGCCCGGAGACTGTATGCGGTATCGTAAGCTACATCGGAAGAGACGGGGAACATTATGAAGTGATGGATCTGAAAACCCTGCGGGATACGAAGGTAGACATGTTTACGACCGTATGGGTGGGCAATTCACAGACCAAAGAGATTAACGGTAAGATGGTAACACCGAGGGGATATCGAAATGTATAAAGTTCTGCTGTTTGGCGGTACGGTGGAAGGACGCACCGTGGCCGAATATTTGAATGAAAATAAAATACCTTCCATGGTATGTGTCGCTACGGAATACGGAGAAAGTCTGTTGCCGCAGGGCGAATATCTGGAATTATCCCACGAACGTCTGGATGAAAAGCAGATGGAAGAGAGGATGTTACAGATGGAGAACGGGCTGGTCATCGATGCGACTCATCCGTATGCCCAGGTAGTGACGGAAAATATTGAGACCGCCTGCGAACGTACCGGAACTGCCTATCTGCGGGTGGTGCGTCAGGAAAGCCGGCGTCTTGAAGAAGAAGAAACCATTACATATGTAAAAAGCATCCGGGAAGCGGTGGAATATCTGGAAAAAACCAGTGGAAATATTCTGGTTACCACCGGAAGCAAAGAACTGTCTGCCTATACGGCACTGACCGATTATCAGGAAAGAATCTATGCCAGAGTGCTTTCTCTGGTGGAAGTTGTCTCTTCCTGCGCGAAGCTTGGCATCGAAGGGAAACATCTGCTGTGCATGCAGGGACCTTTTTCCCGGGAAATGAATATCGCACTGATCCATCAGTTTGACATTGCATGGATGGTGAGTAAAGAATCGGGAAGGGCCGGAGGATTCCTGGAAAAATATCAGGCGGCAAAAGAAACCGGCTGCAGGATGATCGTCATCGGCCGACCGAAGGGAGAACAGGGTGTGGAACTGGAAAAATGTATCGAGTATCTGAACCGCCGGTTCCTCCTGGAAGAAAATGTTGCAAATGATGCAAAAAGCGAAACGGTCAATACTGATACAGAAAATATAGAAAATACAGAAAATCCCGGCAACGGGCGGGAAAATGTGCAGAAAAAGGCTGAGCAGGAATCTGCCACGCAGGAAGCAGCAACGCAAAATACAGAAGCGGTAACCGAAGAAGAAACCGAAGAAGAAACTGAGGATATCCTTCGGGGGCAAAAGGTATCTCTCGTGGGAATCGGTATGGGAACTGCAGATACTCTGACACAGGAAGGAAAACAGGCACTGGAGCATGCGGATCTTCTGATCGGAGCAGCACGGATGGTAGAACATATCCGCAAGCCCGGCCAGGAAGTCTGGACCGGATACAAACCGGAAGAGATCTGTGCCTATATTGCGGCCCATCCGGAGCACAAAAACGTGGCGATTGCCCTCTCAGGGGATGTCGGATTCTACAGCGGAGCCAAAAAACTTCTGGAGACACTGCACCGGGAACTGCCGATGGTACAGAAAAAAGTGTACTGTGGCATATCTTCTATGATTTATTTCTGCGCAAAACTGGAAACACCGTGGGAAGATGTTCATCCGGTCAGCCTTCATGGAAGAGAGTGCAATCTGCCCGGACTTCTGCGTATATACGGAAAGATTTTTGCTATTGTGGGAACGACAGACGGCATCGCAAAATTGTGTCAGAAGCTGCAGCGCTACGGCATGGGTGATGTGCGGGTAGAGGTGGGCGAACGGCTTTCTTACCCGGAAGAAAAGATCACCCGGGGATATGCCTGGCAGCTGACAGAACTTGAGACGGACAGTCTCAGTGTCGTGTTATTTACCAGAGAGGGAAAAGAAGCCATCGTGACACACGGGATCCCGGATGAAGCATTTATCCGGGGAAAAGTGCCGATGACGAAAGAGGAAGTGCGAGGCATCTCCCTGTCAAAATTACAGCTGACACGGCATTCGATTGTTTACGATGTGGGAGCAGGAACCGGTTCTGTATCCGTAGAGATGGCTATGCAGGCGGTAGAAGGCCGGGTATATGCGATCGAGAAAAAACCGGAGGCTGTGGAACTGTTATATAAAAACAAAGAAAAGTTTGCAGCAGATAATCTTGAGATTGTCGAAGGATTGGCACCGGAAGCCTGCGTGGATCTGCCGGTACCGACCCATGCTTTTATCGGAGGCTCCTCCGGTAACATGAAAGACATCCTTAAACTGCTGCTTTCAAAGAATCCCGGGATCCGTGTGGTGATCAACTGCATCGCTCTCGAATCCGTGGGAGAGGCCATGAACTGTCTGAATGTTCTGCCATTTGAGCAGGTGGATATCGCACAGGTGCAGGTAGCAAAAGGCAAAAAAGCGGGATCTTATCATCTGATGATGGGACAGAATCCGGTCTATGTGATTTCCTGCCGGGGAAAGGAAGAAACAAATGAATAACAAACGCAAAGTGCCGCGGATCCTTCTCGGGGCAGCTGCGAGCGGAAGCGGAAAGACACTGCTCACCTGCGGACTGCTGCAGGCATTAAAAAACAGAAACCTGCAGGTCGCTTCTTTCAAGTGTGGACCGGATTATATTGACCCGATGTTTCACAGCCGTGTGATCGGAACAAAAAGCAGGAACCTGGACAGCTTTTTTGCGAAGGAAGATACCCTGCGGTATCTTCTGGAGAAAAATGCAAGAGACTGTGAGATTTCTGTGATTGAAGGCGTGATGGGTTACTATGACGGACTTGCGGGGATTTCTCCGAAAGCCAGTGCCTATGATGTGGCAAGAATCACAAAAACCCCCGCGGTGCTGATTGTAAATGCAAAGGGAATGAGTCTGTCTGCGGCAGCTTTTGTCAAGGGCTTTGTGGAATACAGAGAAGACAGTCAGATCCGTGGTGTGATTCTGAATCAGATATCCCCAATGATGTATCCGCGGTTAAAGCAGATCATCGAAGAAACCCTGCCGGTGAAAGTGTACGGGTATGTTCCGGTGGTGAAGGACTGCGTGCTGGAAAGCCGTCATCTGGGTCTGGTGATGCCGGAAGAAATCGCAGATCTGCATGATAAACTGATGAAACTGGCAGAGATCCTGGAAAGATCCGTGGATATTGACGGACTTCTGGAACTGGCAGAAGGTGCAGAGGAACTTCCGGTTCAGAAACCACTGACCGGCTATCATACAAAAAGAACCGTAAGGATCGCTCTGGCGAAGGATGAAGCGTTCTGCTTTTTCTATCAGGACAATCTGGAACTTCTGGAAGAAATGGGTGCGCAGCTGATTCCCTTTTCTCCCATTCATGATGAAAAACTCCCGGAAAATATAGACGGAATGCTTTTTCATGGCGGATATCCGGAACTGTATGCAAAAGCACTGAGCGAGAATAAAAAAATGATTACCTCTGTCCGTGAGGCGGTGCAGGCAGGCATTCCCTATATGGCAGAGTGCGGTGGTTTTATGTATCTGCATCAGGAGATGGAGGATATGGAAGGACACAGCTGGCCAATGGCCGGGGTTATTCCCGGCAAATCCTGGCGTACGCCCCGGCTTACCAGATTCGGTTATATTACCCTGGAAGACGGAACCTGTTTTGGGAAGAATGTGGGAGGAATCCGTGCCCATGAATTTCATTATTTTGATTCGGATAACTGCGGGGAAAGCTATACGGCCAGGAAACCACTGAGCAGTCGGTCATGGAACTGTATACACAGTGACAGACAGGGAATGAGCGGATTTCCGCATATGTATTATTACAGCAATCTGCAGGTGCCGGAACAGTTCTTACGCACCTGTGAGGAAAGGAAGGCATAAGTATGACGTTAGAGGAAACGCTGGAGAAGATACATCCGGCAGATAAGACAGCCATGGAAGCGGCTCTGGCACACTGGAACAATATTGCCATGCCGCTTCACAGTCTGGGACGGCTGCAGGATACGGTCGTTCGTATCGCCGGTATGACAGGGAATGCCAGAGTGGACCTGAAGAAAAAAGCTCTGGTGGTCATGTGCGCCGATAACGGTGTGGTGGAAGAAGGTGTGACACAGAGCGGGCAGGAAGTGACCAAAATCGTAGCCGAAAATTTTCTGAAAGAAAAGGCTACAGCAAGTATCCTCTGTAAAAAAGCAGGTGCAGATATCTTCCCGGTGGATATCGGGATTGCCACGGACAGCACGATTCTTCAGCATAAAGTGATGTACGGAACAAAAAATATGGCGAAAGAGCCTGCCATGACAAGAGAACAGGCTGTTCAGGCACTCGAAGTCGGCATCCATATGGTGGAAGAACTCAAAGAAAAAGGGTATGGAATCATAGCAACCGGTGAGATGGGAATCGGCAATACAACGACCAGCAGTGCAGTGACTGCCGTTTTACTGGAGCAGGATCCGGCAGAGGTAACCGGACGCGGTGCAGGACTTTCTGGTACAGGACTGAAAAAGAAGATTTCTGTGATCAGAGATGCGATTGCCTTGCATAAACCGAAGAAAGAAGATCCGATCGATGTGCTCGCGAAAGTAGGCGGACTCGATATCGCCGGTATGGCAGGGGTATTCTTAGGCGGAGCAGCCTGTCGGATCCCGGTGGTTGCTGATGGATTCATCTCCTGTGTGGCCGCATTGTGTGCGATCCGGATCTGTCCGGCAGTGAAAGATTATGTAATCACATCACACAAATCAAAAGAACCGGCAACGATGATGATCCTGGAGGCACTGGATATTCCGGTATTTTTAGACTGTGATATGTGTCTGGGTGAGGGAACCGGAGCGGTAACGATTTATCCGATCCTTGATATGGCGCTGGCGGTATATGGAGGCATGTGCACGTTTTCCGATAATCAGATGGAAAATTATGTGCCATTGGTGTAAGAAGAGAAAGTGAAGGAAATCAGAGATGTTTCATGTAGTAACAGGAGGAAGCGGCAGCGGAAAATCTGCATTTGCGGAACAGTGTATCCTGGATTGTCAGGGGAACAACAGAATCTATATTGCGACGATGTACCCGTTTGATGAAGAAAGCCACCGGAGGATCGCGAGACATCGCGCCATGCGGGCAGAGAAAAAGTTTACGACGATTGAGCGTTATACGGATCTGGAGCATCTTACGATACCGCAGGGGGCAGATATATTGCTGGAGTGCATGTCGAATCTGACGGCAAATGAGATCTATCAGGAAGGCGGAGCCGGGGACAATACTGTGAAGGCGATTCTGAATGGAATCCACCATCTGCTGGAGCGGGCAGAAAATCTGGTGGTAGTGACGAACGAGGTCTTTTCCGACGGCATCACCTACGATCCGGAGACAGAAAAATATCTGGAAAAACTTGGTGCGATCAACTGTCAGATGGCGCAGATCGCAGATACGGTCACAGAGGTTGTCTACGGAATTCCGATTTTTCATAAAAAGACAGGCGAGGAGAGAAAAAATGAAGAAATTTTATCATAGTTTTCTGATTGCATTTTCCATGTATTCGAAGATCCCGATGCCCCAGTGTGAATGGAATGAAGAAAATATGGCATATGCCATGTGCTTTTTCCCATGGATCGGTGTTGCCATCGGCGGAGTAACCTGGCTGTGGGGGACGTTCGGAACGTATCTTGGGCTTTCCTCAGCCTTTTATACCGTGATTCTGACATTGATCCCATGGTTTCTTACCGGAGGGATCCACCTGGACGGATTGTTGGATACGGCAGATGCGATGAGTTCATGGCAGGAACGTGAGCGCCGGCTGGAGATCCTGAAGGATTCTAATTCCGGAGCATTTGCGGTGATTACCTGTGCGGTTTACTTTATGTTTTATTATGGTGTATACAGCCAGATCAGTGCCCGCGCCCTGGCGATGATCCCCTTTACATTTTGTCTGTCCCGGACATTAAGCGGGCTGGCGATCGTGACATTTCCGAAGGCAAAAAAGACCGGATCGGTTTCTGCTATGGCACGCGGAGCGAAGGATCGGCAGGTAAAAGCCACGATGTGTGTGTATCTGCTGATACTGCTGGCCGGGATGCTGCTGGTGGACTGGAAACTGGGTCTTCTGGTTTATGGAATAGCGATTTTGGTTTATGCCCTTTATTATCGGAATGCGATGAAGTATTTCGGAGGAACGACCGGGGATCTGGCGGGGTGCTTTTTGTCGCTGTGTGAGGTGTTTATGGCTTGCGGGGCAGTGCTTGGTGCGCTTTGGCTTTAAAAGATGAGATTGAATAACTATGCTGTGTAAGATTTTCCCTGCGTCCCTTCTGCGATACCGCGCGGCGATGAGCAATCGATCGAATCCACCACAACCTATCCACCAAACTTATCTTTAAAAAAGGAGAACCAACAATGATATTAATAATCGGCGGTGCTTACCAGGGCAAACAATCTTACGCATCAAAAACATACAACCTGACCGATCCCGACTGGAAAGACGGTCAGACCTGCACGATAGAAGACCTGAAAACAGCAAAAGCAGTCCATCATTTTCATTCCTTCATCCGCAGAGAACTGGACGAAGGAAGACCGGTACGGGATCTTGCAGAAATAATATGGAAAGAAAATCCTGATCTGATCATTGTAACGGATGAAGTTGGCTACGGAATTGTCCCGATGGACGCGAAAGACCGGGAATGGAGAGAAGCATGCGGTCGGGTATGTACAAAACTTGCAACACATGCAGTTCAGGTAGTGCGCGTCTGCTGTGGGATCGGAACACAGCTCAAGTGAGAAAAGGAGAAAACAGATGAGAATATATCTGATCCGGCATGGGAAAACACCCGGGAATCAGCTGAATCGCTATATCGGGATCACCGATGAACCGGTTCTGGAAGAGGATCAGGAACAGCTGAAAAAACAGAACTATCCGAAAGCAGAAAGACTTTTTGTAAGTCCCCTGCTTCGCTGCCGTCAGACAGCGGCCTGTATCTATCCGGGCCAGGAGCAGCAGGTGATTCAGAACCTGAGAGAATGTGATTTCGGAAGATTCGAAAACAAAAACTGGAAGGAAATGACCGGAGATGCCGAGTATCAGGCGTGGGTGGACAGCAATGCAACCCTGCCCTTCCCGGGAGGGGAAGATCCACAGGAATTCCGGGACAGGGCCTGTCAGGGATTCCTGGAAGGATTGAAGATCTGTGCGGAAGATGGAACGGAATCCGCTGCTTTTGTCGTCCATGGTGGCATTATCATGGCAGTGCTGGAACGATTCGCAGACAGAAAAAAAGCCTTTTATGAATGGCATGTGGGCAACGGAGAAGGATATGAAGCAGAAGCAGATCCGGCTGCGTGGAGCGATGCATCAGGACAGCAGCCGGTGCTGCGTGTGGTAAATCCGATACAAATGACAAAACAACAGTAGTGTAGATAATAAGAACAGAAATAGAAAAGGCGTAACTGCAAAAAAGCAGATGGCTACAGAAAGAGGAAGAAAAGATGAAGTGGACATTACTTGCAGTAGTACTGGGATTCCTTATGGATCTGTGTTTTGGGGATCCCAGATGGCTGTATCATCCGGTGCGTATCATCGGGCATGGGATTACATTTTTAGAGAAGATCCTGCGGAAGATATTTCCGAAAACAAAAACAGGAGAACGGATCGCCGGAGGATTGCTGGTGGTGGGAATCGTGGCGGCTTCGTCTTTTGTTCCGTGGTTGATCCTGCATCTGGCGTATGGATTCCGTACCTGGCTGGGTGTGGCACTGGAGAGCTTTATGTGCTACCAGCTGCTGGCGGCAAGATCCCTTCGTGACGAGAGTAAAAAAGTCTACGATGCGCTGCAGACCGGAGATATTGAAAAAAGCCGTTACGCTGTATCGATGATCGTGGGACGTGACACGCAGAATCTGACCGAAGAAGGCGTAACCAAAGCAGCAGTTGAAACCGTTGCGGAGAATACTTCCGACGGTATCATTGCCCCGCTGTTTTACATGATGATCGGCGGCGCAGTGCTGGGCTTTGCCTATAAAAGCGTGAATACCATGGACTCCATGGTGGGTTATGTGAACGACAGATACCGGTATTTTGGAACAGCGGCGGCAAAACTGGATGATGTGTTGAATTATATTCCGGCAAGACTTTCCGCCTGGCTGATGATCGCAGGAGCCTGGCTGACCGGTATGGATGGAAAAAATGCAAAGAAAATCTATCTTCGTGACCGAAGAAACCACGCCAGCCCGAACTCTGCGCAGACAGAAGCAGTGATGGCCGGTGCACTGGATATCCGGTTGGCAGGAGATGCCTGGTACTTTGGAGAACTGCATAAAAAACCATTTATCGGGGATCCGATCCGGAAAGTAGAGATTGAGGATATCATAAGATCCCATAAACTGATGTATGCAGGAACGGTACTGTCACTTGTGGTGTTTGGACTGGTGCGTGTTCTGGTCTGCCTGTTTATTTAAATATACCGTAACTGTTCCGTACCTTTACAGTTACCATATACCAAGAAAAGAAAAACAGATGTAACTATTCAGTAGCCACTGTACCGCGAGGTGTTTTGGCATGAATATGCCAAAATCCCGAGACATACAAGCCAAAATGCCATCACCGAAGGTGATTTTAAATGCATTTTGGTTCGTAACTGTGAAGGTACTGAACAGTTACAAACAGATACAAAAAGGAGAAGCAACGGACTCATGAAAGAATACATACATGGCGGAGATATCTACCGCCACCCGGATGTGCTGGATTATTCAGCGAATATCAATCCGCTGGGAACACCGCCCGGGGTCATCCGGGCGGCAAAAGACAGCATGGAACGGGTCTGTCATTATCCGGATGCCTGTCAGGAGAAGCTGAAACAGGCACTGGCGGAATATGAACAGGTTCCGGTGGAATGGCTGATCTGTGGAAACGGGGCGGCAGAACTGATTTTTGCACTGGTGCAGGCGGTAAAACCGAAAAGAGCGCTGGTACTGGCACCTACCTTTGCAGAATATGCCCAGGCACTGGAAGCTGTGGGATGTGAGGTGAACAGAGAGATCCTGAAAAAAGAAGATGGATTTAGTTTGCAGGACAGGATTCTGGACAGACTGCAAAAAGAAGATCTGCAAATGGTTTTTCTGTGTAACCCAAACAACCCGACCGGTATTCTGATGGATCCGAAACTTCTTCGAAAGATTGTAAGCCTCTGCGAAAAACGACAGATTTATCTGGTGGTAGATGAATGCTTTCTTGATTTTGTTCCGGAACCGGAAGTACATACCTTAAAAGGCGAACTGAAAGGAAAGAAGTATCTGTTTCTTCTGAAAGCATTCACCAAACGATATGCGATGGCAGGGTTACGACTGGGCTATGGAATTACATCCGGCGAAACACTGATGGCACAGATCGAAGCTCAGCTGCAGCCGTGGAACGTATCCACACCAGCGCAGGAAGCCGGAACTGCGGCACTGAGGGAAACAGCTTATGTGGAGAAGGCGAGAACACTGATCTTTCAGGAACGGCAATTCCTGCGGGAAGGGCTGATGAAAATGGGATACCAGGTGCTGGATTCTCAGGCAAATTATCTGTTTTTTGAGGGAGAACCGGATCTGTATGAAAAACTGCTGGAAGAAGGTGTGATGATCCGGGACTGCAGCAATTATCCGGGGCTCTGGAAAGGCTGTTACCGGATAGCGGTAAAACTTCATCCGGATAATGAAAAACTGCTGGAAGCGATTCGAAAAACCAGCTGCAGATTCTGAAAACACAGATTGCGAAAGGGAGGAAAATACATTCATGGCAAAGGCAATTATGATACAGGGAACCATGTCCAATGCAGGAAAAAGTCTGCTGGCAGCCGGACTGTGCCGGATCTTTAAACAGGACGGGTATCGGGTAGCACCGTTTAAATCACAGAATATGGCACTGAATTCCTTTATCACCGAAGAAGGACTCGAGATGGGACGGGCGCAGGTCATGCAGGCGGAAGCGGCAGGGATCAAACCGTCCGTTCTGATGAATCCGATTCTGTTAAAACCGACAAATGATGTGGGCAGTCAGGTGATCGTGAACGGAGAAGTCCTTGGAAATATGAGCGCACGCGATTATTTTGCCTACAAAAAGAAACTGATCCCGGATATTATGGATGCATACGATACTCTGGCAGCGGAAAATGATATTATCGTTATCGAGGGTGCGGGAAGTCCGGCGGAGATTAACTTAAAGCAGGATGACATCGTCAATATGGGTATGGCAAAGCTTGCCAAAGCACCGGTGCTTCTGGTCGGAGATATCGACCGCGGCGGCGTATTTGCCCAGCTGATCGGTACGGTGATGCTTTTGGAGGATGACGAGAAAGCAATGGTGAAGGGTCTGATCATCAACAAATTCCGTGGGGACAAGACGATTCTTGATCCGGGTGTGGAGATGCTCGAAGAACGAAGCGGTATCCCTGTGGTGGGTGTGGCACCGTATCTGCAGATCGAAGTGGAAGACGAAGACAGCCTGACCGAACGGTTTGATAATCAGCAGGAAGTTGGACAGATCGATATTGCGGTGATCCGGGTTCCGAGAATTTCCAATTTTACAGACTTTAATCCATTTGAAAATATTCCGGGTGTATCTCTTCGATATGTAAAGCATATCCATGAACTGAAACATCCGGACATGGTGATTCTCCCGGGAACTAAAAATACGATGGGAGATCTGCAGTGGATGCGGGAGAGCGGCATGGAGGCGGCAGTTCTTAAACTGGCAGCAGCCAGAACTGTAATTTTCGGTGTCTGTGGCGGCTATCAGATGTTAGGAGAAACGCTTTCCGATCCGGACGGTGTGGAAGCCGGCGGAACCATGAAAGGGATGGGATTGCTTCCGATGGATACCGTATTTGCAGACGGAAAGACCAGAACCAGAGTCAGTGGCACGTTCGGACAGGTGGACGGTGAACTTTCCGAACTTTCCGGCGTGGAGCTGGAAGGATATGAGATTCATATGGGTGTAACAACGCTGCATGAGGGAGCTTCCCCGCTGACGGCGATCCGGGATCATGCTACAACCACACAGGAAAAACAGGATGGTGCGTACCGTTCCCGTGTCTATGGCACGTATGTGCACGGAGTATTTGACAAAGAAGGCGTGGCGGAAGCTGTGATCCGGGCACTGGGAAGAAAGAAAGGTATTGATACCACAGATATGAAAGGCGTGGATTTCCAGGCATTTAAGGAGACGCAGTACGATATTCTGGCGGCAGCGCTGCGGGAACATCTGGACATGAAGAAAATATATGAGATTCTGGAAGAAGGGGTGTAAACCATGAAAATAGAACTGGAAAATGTAAAACCGAGAGATATTGAACGCAGAAGCTTTGAGATCATCACGGAAGAACTGGGCGACCGGAAGCTGGATCCGGACAAAGAACTGATCATCAAACGCTGCATCCATACAAGTGCAGACTTTGAATATGCGGACAGTCTGTGTTTTTCTGAAAATGTTGTGGCGAAAGCCATGGATGCGATCCGCCAGGGTGCCTGCATCGTCACGGATACCCAGATGGGCAGATCCGGCATCAACAAACGTGCCCTCGCCCGTTACGGCGGAGAGGTTTACTGCTTCATGTCCGATGAGGATGTGGCAGCCACAGCGAAGGCAAACGGAACCACAAGAGCCACTGCAAGTATGGATAAGGCAGCACAGCTGGACAAACCACTGATCTTTGCAATCGGCAACGCTCCGACTGCTCTGGTACGTCTCTACGAACTGATTGAAGAGGGAAAACTGAATCCGGCACTCATCATCGGTGTCCCGGTAGGATTCGTCAACGTGGTACAGTCCAAAGAACTGATCATGAAAGCGGATGTCCCATATATCGTGGCACGGGGAAGAAAAGGCGGAAGCAATATCGCAGCATGCATTTGCAATGCGTTACTGTATATGATCGATGATCGGAGAGATTAGATGATAACAGAAAAACACAGAAATGTGCTTGTATAAAATACCATATGTGTGATAAAATAATATGCAAGGAAAGCACCCATGACAGGGTGAGGTAGCCTCCCGAGGTTATGCTACCGCTTGGCGGAATACATAAGAAGGGAGGTGGCGCGATGACAGCTTATGAAATTCTTTCAATTGTTATTGGGATATTGGCATTATTGATATCTCTTGGTAACATGTTCGTAGCGTTGCTTACCTTTTTCGATAAGAGAAAGAAGCGAAAATAAAAAAGCCTATCCTGTCAGCCCACAGGATAGGCCGCGTCCTTAAGGACATAAGTTAAAGCCTAAACTCGGAGCATCCACCATTGGAGTGGGTGCTTTCTGTTACATTGCAAATCAATAATTGATCCAATGAATCAGTTTTGATTTAATTAAATACTATCACTTTGTATCAAAGAATTCAAGTGTTTTATATGTGAAAGATTGAAATAGAAGGTAATGAGGTTGCTGAGAACGGAGTGAACAGTAACGATAGCGAGGACAGGCGATAAAGAATATGAAACAACAGCTACAAAAAAAAGCAATAAACCAATTCCCATACGGCGAAGCCCACATGCACATTTTCATGAACGGCACAGACTATAAAAAAGCCGTAGCCGACCAGAAAAATGGTGTCTGTGACCGTGTGATCCATGAACATCTTGCGGAATATCAGAAGCGTGGAATTACCTGGCTGCGGGAAGGCGGGGATATCTACGGAACCTCAAAGCGGACGATGGAGCTGGCGCCTGCCTACGGGATCACCTATCGGACGCCGATATTTGCCATTCATAAAAAAGGACACTACGGAGGCATCGTGGGAAGAAGTTATGAAACCATGCAGGAATACTGCGAATTGATCCGGGAGCTGCGCAGGCAGGGAGGCCATTTCGTGAAAATTATGATCTCCGGGATCATGGACTTTACGCATGGAGGTCTGACGGAACCCTCACTTGCCGACAGTGAGATCCGCGAACTGATCCATATTGCCCATGAAGAAGGTTTCCCCGTCATGGCACATACAAACGGCAGTCAGGCAGTCCGGGCAGCAGCTCTTGCAGGTGTGGACAGCATCGAACATGGAAATTTCTGTGATGAGGATGCGCTCCGGGCACTTGCTGCTTCCGATGCGATATGGGTTCCTACATTAGTAACGATAGAAAATCTTCTTGGCGACAGTCGTTTTCCGGAACAGGTGGTAAAAATCATCTGGGAAGGTCAGAAAAAAGCATTACACCGCGGATATGAGCTTGGCGCAAAACTTGCCCTCGGCAGCGATGCCGGAGCCTACCGCGTCCTCCATGGTCAGGGGGTTCTCGATGAGTACCGGGCATTTCGGGAAATCCTTTCCGAAGACTTTCCTGAGTGGGAGAAGCGGATACGGGACGGCGACCGGCTGATCAAAGAAAGATTTTAATTAAGAGGAAAAAGACAGCGTATTGCACAGACATGTAAATTGCCGGTTGCAAAAAAATCAAAAGCTGTTATAATAAAGAAGATTTTAATAAGTATAAAAATACATTCACAGTGTATAGATATGCAGACGGAGAAATAAAACAGAACGATACACAGATTCGTGAATGCACAGGAATAAGAGGAGGATAAGAGTATGAAAAAAGCAGTTGTATTTGCACTGACAGGTATTATGGCAGTATCCATGTTCGGATGCGGCAGCAAAAAACAGGTAGAAGTATCCAGCGTCGATGATCTGAAAGATCTGACCATCGGTGTACAGACCGGTACAACCGGTGACAGCTATGCAACCGATGCAGTAGCGAACGATTCTCAGATGAAGCGTTATAACAAAGGTGCCGATGCCATCCAGGCGCTGAAGACAGGTAAGATCGATGCAGTTGTTATCGATTCTCTGCCGGCACAGAAATTTGTTGATGCCAATGATGACCTGAAAATCGTAGAAAATATCTGGGAGCCGGAAGAGTATGCAATCTGTCTGAAAAAAGGGAATACAGAACTGACAGAGAAGATGAACGATGCGATCCAGGAACTGAAAGATGACGGTACTCTGGATAAGATCATGGCAAACTACATCGGTGATGATACCGGAAGCTATCAGTATGAGACACCGGAAGGAACCGAATATACCAACGGTACACTGACTATGGCTACCAACGCAGAGTTTGAGCCCTGGGAGTACAAAGAGGGGGATAATGTCGTAGGTATCGATGCAGATATGGCGAAAGCAATCTGTGACAAGATGGGTTATGACCTGAAGATCGACGATATGGCATTTGAATCTATTCTGGCTGCTGTTTCCAGTGGTAAGGCTGAGTTCGGTGCAGCCGGTATGACTGTGACAGATGAGAGAAAAGAGAGTGTGGATTTTACAGATACTTATGCGAATGCGTCACAGGTTGTGATTGTCAGAAAATAAATAAGTGGCTACTCGGGAGGGGTTGGATTGATCTTTCCATACTCCGACCCGCTCCCGCTCAGCTGGTCCTGGCAGCGGTACTGTCGCATATTTGAAAAATCATTCCTGCAATCTGCACGCCCCATTTTACAGGAAGCATTTTTCAAATATGCTCTGGCAGCAAAATACGCTGCCTAAGGACCGGCCGGCCCAGATGGTCTGCGTATGGAAAGATCAATCCAACCTTCGCAGACGGGAGAATGCAAAACATATGAAAAAACCTTGTAGAAGGAGTGTAAGGGAAACGATATGGAATTTTTAAGTCATCAATTCCACCGTTATTTTGTGGATAATGGGGCTTCCAGCTGGTGGTTGACTGGTTTGCGGAATACGTTGCTGATTACGATTATCGCGCTGTTGATCGGTGTGATTCTCGGGTTTACGGTGGCGATTATCCGGTCGACCCATGAGCAGACTGGAAAGCTGAAGGTGCTGAATGCAGTTTGTAAGGTGTATCTGAGTGTGATCCGTGGTACGCCTACGATGGTTCAGGTGCTGATTTTTAACTTTGTTATTTTTGCTTCACTGGCGGTGAATGAGGTTATCGTCGGTGGGGTGGCTTTCGGTATTAACTCCGGTGCGTATGTAGCGGAGATCGTGCGGTCGGGTATCATGTCCATCGATAAGGGACAGATGGAGGCCGGACGGAGTCTGGGACTGAGTTCCGGACAGACCATGAAGCTGATCATTATGCCGCAGGCATTCAAAAATGTGCTTCCGGCGCTGATCAATGAGATGATCGTGCTGTTAAAAGAGACATCTATTATCGGTTACATCGGTATGACCGATATCACCAAGGCAGCAACCCTGGTACAGAGCCGTACCTACAGCGCGTTCATACCGCTGATCTCAGCAGCAATCTTCTACTGGGTACTGGTAACGATCCTGACCTACTTCATGGGCAAACTGGAAAGGAGGCTGAGAAGAAGTGACCGCAAATAAAAAAGGAAAAGTATTATTGCAGGTACAGGGACTGGAGAAGCGCTTCGATGATAACCAGGTTCTGGACGGTATCACTACAGATATCTGCCAGGGCGAAGTGGTAGCAGTCATCGGTCCATCCGGTTCCGGAAAATCAACCTTCCTTCGTTCCCTGAACCTTCTGGAAGTGCCGACCGGCGGCAAGATCCTTTTTGAAGGTGTGGATATCACAGATCCGAAGGTAGACATCAACCGTCACCGTCAGAAGATCGGTATGGTATTCCAGCAGTTCAACCTGTTTCCGCATAAGACCGTCAAGGAGAATATTATGCTGGCACCGGTAACTCTTGGACTGATGAGCGCAGAGGAAGCTTCGAAGAAAGCAGAAGAACTTCTGGCTCGTGTCGGTCTGCCGGATAAAGCGGATGCCTATCCGGACAGCCTTTCCGGTGGACAGAAACAGCGTATCGCCATTGCCCGTGCCCTGGCGATGAACCCGGATGTGATGCTTTTTGATGAGCCAACATCTGCGCTGGATCCGGAGATGGTCGGAGAAGTACTGGAGATCATGAAAGAACTGGCACAGACCGGAATGACCATGGTAGTTGTTACCCATGAGATGGGATTCGCCAGAGAAGTGGCCACCAGAGTAATTTTCATCGATGAAGGAAAGATCCAGGAAGAGAATACACCGGATGAATTCTTTGCACACCCGAAGAATCCGAGACTGCAGGAGTTCTTATCAAAAGTATTGTAACAGAAAACAGGCAATGACCGGAAAAGGTCATTGCTTATTTTACTTACAGGAAATTACTTTCATGCAAAGAAAAAAACATTCCGCGAGGATACGCAAGGCACATTTTGGGTTCTCTATAGTTTGTACAAAAAAATGACAGATACAGAACTGAATATTTGTAAAACGACGAAAAATGGTAATTCATGTTAAAAGAATTACATTTATATTGAAAATGCATAAACCCAGTGTTATACTTTTGGATAGTATGATAAATATGTGAAAAAAAGTAATGAGAAAACAAAAGTAAAACTCTTGTTTTCTGAGGGGGAAACAGAAAGATGTACAAAAAAGGCTCGAAGGGCTGGTTAAAACACTTTGATTTCATTTTGCTGGATATGATCTGTCTTCAGATCGCATTCCTGCTTGCCTATGTGATCCGTCATGACAGCGGCAGTCCCTACATAGTTCCACTATATCGGAACATGGCGATTTTTATGGAACTGCTGGATATCATCGTGATGTTTTTCTATGAGACATTATCCAATGTTTTGAAACGGGGATATTTCAGGGAGTTTGCAGTGACGGTAAAGCATGTGCTCCTTGTGGAACTGTTCTCGGTGCTGTATCTGTTTACGATGCAGGAAGGTCAGGCGTACTCCAGAACCGCACTATATCTGACCGGTGTGATCTATGCGATTCTCACTTACATTGTCCGGATCATCTGGAAAAAAATTCTTCGAAGCAGGATGAGTGAAGGAAACCGTTCTCTGTTGGTCGTGACGACAAAAGATATGGCAGAGCAGGTCGTTCATAATATCCGGGAGAATAACTATGAACGCTTTGCTTTATCCGGTCTGGTAATTATCGATGATGATCTCTGCGGTACGAAAATCGCAGGCGTTCCGGTAGTAGCCAACGAAGAAAATGCAGCTGCTTATGTCTGCCGGGAGTGGATCGACGAGGTATTTGTCATTCCGGCAACCAATGTTCCCTATCCGTATGCTCTGATGGAACAGTTTACGGAAGCGGGTGTGACGGTACATCTGAACCTGGCGAAAGTTTCCGAGGCGATGGGCGGTAAAAAACAGCTGGTGGAAAAAGTCGGACCCTATACCGTACTGACAACCAGTATCAACTATGCATCCACAAAACAGTTGTTTATGAAACGTGCGATCGATATCACCGGTGGTCTGTTCGGCTGTCTGCTGACTTTGCTGATCACTTTGTTCGTGGGTCCTGCAATTTACCTGAAGTCCCCGGGTCCGATCTTCTTTGCCCAGGAGCGTGTCGGTAAAAACGGTAAGAAATTCAAAATGTACAAATTCCGCAGCATGTATATGGATGCAGAAGAACGGAAAGCCGAACTGATGAAACAGAACCGTGTCAGCGACGGCATGATGTTCAAACTGGACTTTGATCCCCGTGTCATCGGTAATGAAATCCTGCCGGACGGAACGAAGAAAACCGGCATCGGTAACTTCATCCGCGTTACCAGCCTGGATGAATTCCCACAGTTCTTTAATGTACTGAAAGGTGATATGAGCATCGTAGGAACCCGTCCACCGACACTGGATGAGTGGAACAAATATGAACTCCATCACAGGGCGAGACTTGCGATTAAACCTGGTATTACGGGTATGTGGCAGGTTAGCGGAAGAAGCGAGATCACCGATTTCGAAGAGGTTGTGAAGCTGGATACGGAGTATATCAGTGAGTGGAATGTAGGAATGGACATTAAGTTACTCTGGAAGACGGTGGTTTCGGTGATTAAGCGGGATGGGTCGATGTAAAAGAAAATGAAAAGAGAAGAAGGTGCAGTTTGTTCTTGGATAATAGAACAAACTGCACTGGAATATAAATAGATAAGTTATAAATATATAATATAAAACTGATTCATTAGAGGCAATATGTATTTTCTGTGAGTATCGTACGGATAACAGGTATGAGGAAACAGAGGTAAAAAGTTGTTTGAAATGGCGTAAGGCCGGGGTTATTGCCTTGGGATAAAGGAAAAACGTGGAGAGTAATGGCGGAGAAAAAAATAAATGAACGATCAAAAATAGCGATGTTCGGCCACAAAAGATGGAGCCGAGAAGGCGGTGTGGAGATTGTCGTAAAAGAACTGTGTACACGAATGGCACAGAAAGGCTGTGAAGTAACATGTTATAACAGGTCGGGGCATCACGTAAGCGGAGCTGAATACGATAGTGTAGATGAAACAGAATATAAAGGAATAACGCAAAAATATGTTCCAACCATTGAGAAAAAAGGGCTCGCAGCAGTAAGCTCTTCTTTCTTTGCAGCACTCTGCAGTGCTTTTGGAAAATACGATGTGGTACATATCCATGCCGAAGGACCGGCTTTTTTTTCGTGTCTGCCAAAGATGCTTGGAAAAAGAGTTGTAGTTACGATCCACGGTATTGACTGGCAACGTGAAAAATGGCAGTCCGGTTTTGGCTCCAAATTCATCCGACAAGGCGAAAAGAATGCTGTGAAATATGCGGACGAAATCATCGTTCTGAGCAAGGGTGTCCAGGAATATTTTAAGGAAACTTATGGACGGGAAACGCACTTTATCCCTAATGGCGTGAATAGGCCGCAGATTCGGAAAGCAAACCTGATTACCGAGAAGTTCGGGCTGAAAAAAGACTCCTACATATTGTTCCTCGGGCGTCTGGTGCCGGAAAAGGGGATTCGGTATCTGGTCGAGGCCTTCAAGAATGTCAATACGGATAAAAAACTGGTCATCGCAGGTGGCTCCAGTGATACAGATTCCTTTATGGTGGAGTTGAAAGAACTGGCGAAGGAAGACGACCGGATTCTCTTTGCTGGTTTTGTACAGGGGGCAATGCTGGATGAACTGTACAGTAATGCCTATATCTACACGCTACCGTCCGATCTGGAGGGTATGCCCCTGAGCCTTCTGGAAGCGATGAGTTACGGCAATTGCTGTCTGGTATCTGATATTCCAGAGTGTGCAGAGGTTGTGGAAAATAAGGCGCTGATTTTCAGAAAAGCAGATGTACAGGATCTACAATCGAAGCTGCAGGTTGCCTGTGACTATCCCGAAAAGGTGGAGGTGTACAAAAAGCAGGCGGCTGATTTCATTTGTGAAAAGTACAACTGGGATGAGGTTGTGGAAGAAACGATGAAGTTGTATAGGAGATAAGAATTGATGCGAGTATTAATAATAAATAAATTTCTGCACCGAAACGGCGGTAGTGAGACGTACATATTTAAATTGGGTGATGCGCTGGAACAGCATGGACATGAGGTTCAGTACTTCGGTATGGAGCACGAAGGTCGCTGCGTGGGCAATCGGGTCAATGCTTATACATCTGATATGGACTTCCACGGTGGAAGCAAACTGAGCAAATTAACTTACCCGATTAAAACCATCTACAGCAAGGAAGCAAGAGTCCAGCTGAGAAAAGTTCTGGATGACTTCCGGCCGGACGTCTGTCACCTGAACAACTTCAACTACCAGCTGACACCTTCTATGATTCTGGAAATTGTAAAGTGGCGTAAAAAAACAGGAAAAAATTGTAAGATCGTTTTTACGGCACATGACTACCAGCTGGTCTGCCCGAATCATATGCTGAACAATCCGAACACCCATCAGAACTGTGAGAAGTGCCTCGGCGGTCATTTCGTGAACTGCATGAGAGGAAAGTGCATCCACGGTTCCACGGCGAAATCTGCCATCGGCATGATGGAGGCTGAGTTCTGGAAGTGGAAGGGCACGTACAAGTACATTGACACCATGATCTGCTGCTCGGAGTTCATGAAGAGCAAAATGGACAGCAATCCGCTGTTTGCGACAAAGACCGTGGCAATGCACAACTTCATCGATAAGGTGGAGTGGAAAGAGACTCCGAAGAAGGATTACGTCCTCTACTTCGGTCGCTTCTCGGAGGAGAAGGGTATCGGCACGCTCATCAAGGTCTGTAAAAAACTGCCGGATGTGCAGTTCATCTTCGCCGGTACTGGCCCGCTGGAAGAGACAGTAAATGGTATTAAGAACATCAAGAATGTTGGCTTCCAGAAAGGCGAGGCACTGGAAAAGCTCATCCGTGAGGCACGGTTCTCCATCTATCCGTCTGAGTGGTATGAGAACTGCCCGTTCTCTGTGATGGAATCCCAGATGTATGGCACATCGGTGCTGGGAGCTGAGATAGGTGGTATCCCGGAACTGATTCAGGTCGGCAAGACCGGCGAGCTGTTCGAGAGTGGTAACGGGAAAGATTTGAAAGAAAAGATAGAAAAGTTCTGGGGTGATAAGAAGCTGTGTGCGGAGTACAGTGCGAACTGTAAGGACATCAGCTTCGATACCATTGATGAGTATTACGAGAAAATTATGAAGGTGTATCAGTAAGAGAGGAGGGCAGGCTGATGGTTTATATGCTGTTTGATAACCCAGCGGACAAACAAAATATGACATTTCTGAACGGCTATGAAACAGCCAAGATTAGGCAGATTTATCCTCCACAGAAATGTAATTCCACCAAAGAAATGCTGGCAGCTTGCAAGGATATGATCAAGCAGTCGGCGGAGGGTGACACTATCATCTGCTGGTACGACTTCATGGCAGTTTTGTGCTGGTGGTTGTGTAAAGTACAGTTCAAAAATAGAAAGATTATTGCACTAAATATTCTGCTCAAAGATAAAGCAACGACTAAGAACAAAGTGGCGAAGCTCTTATACAAGCCGGTTCTGAAATCAAAAAAGGTTCAAGCGACTGTGACATCTAAGAAGTACGGTGAGCATCTGAACAAAATGCTCGGAATCCAGAAACAGTACACGCTGCTGCATGACACCTATCATGGTGGTTACAGCATTGAATATGAAGGAAAAGTTAATCCGAATACCGTGTTCTGCGGCGGTCGGAACGGTCGCGATTGGGAGTTTTTGATTAGAATTGCACGGGCGATGCCAGAAGTTACATTCAACTGTGTTATGCCGAAGGATAAGTATGAAGAGTACAAAGAGAACTTTGGCAAAAATATGGTGGTGAAGTCTGATATTCTCGAGCAGGAATTCCTTGAGTTCATGTGTCAGTCACAGTTGGTAGTTACACCGTTGGATACGGAAGCACCGGCTGGATTGATCGCTTTTTACCAGGCAGCCGCCAATGGGAAGATGGCAATTACGTCAGATACGGTAACTACACAGGAGTATTTCGCCGATGGCAGAGGTGCTTTGTGTGGAAGAGATATTGAAGACTGGGAAAATACAATCCAGTATTACTTGCAGCATAGAGAAGAAGCTGATTCTAGCGCTGAGAAGTTCAAGCGTTTCCTTGAGAATGAATGCTCAGAGGAAAAATATGCAAAAATATTGTGGGAGATGCTTGTGGGATGAAAGAGAGATATGAAGGAATAGATGGCTTGAAGGCCTATGCCATATTGGGAATTGCGCTGATGCACATTCTGGCAAATGGAAATTTCGGTTTGAATGGGTTTGTGTTCCAGAAGCTAATACCATCATTCACAAACCTTGTTTTCCTTTTTATGATGGTCAGTGGATTTGGTATGTGCTGCGGCTACTACCAGAAATTCAAGGACCAGAAAATCGGTGTGGGAGAGTTCTATATCAAAAGATACAGTAAGATCTGGCCATATTTCACATTGCTCTGTGCGCTGGATTTTGTAATGTCACCCAGTAAAAGTGCGTTGTATGAGGTTTTTGCAAATCTGACACTCTGTCAGGGGCTTTTGCCGAATATGAATATATCGGTTATTGGTGTGAGCTGGACACTGGCAGTGATTTTTGTGTTTTACCTGCTGTTTCCATTTTTCTGTTTCCTGCTGGGAAACAAGAAACGCGCATGGTTGGCATTTGTCTGTGCTGCAATCTATAACTTTGTGTGCAGTGCATATTTCTTTGATGAAAGCCACATTGCAGATAGAGTGGCAGTGAATTTTAGTGCGAGGACAAACATTCTGTATTGTGCTGTCTATTTTATCGCAGGAGGTTTGATTTTCCTCTATCGGAAGGAACTGGCCGACTTCGCATCAAAGCACAAGGTTATTGCCGGAACGATTCTGCTGATTGCCGCAGTTGCTTATTTTGCATTAGGCAGTTCTACACTCACAATGCTGTTCTTCTGTGTGGTAGCACTGATCTATACCCTCGGTTGTAGAACGGGGGGACTGGTCAATCCAGTTGCCAAATTCCTCGGTGGTATCTGCTTCGAGATTTATCTGTGCCACATGGTAATTTATCGTGTGCTTGAGAAGTTACACCTCATTCATCTGTTTAGAAACGGTCTGCTGGCATATATCTTCACGGCGGTTGCAGTTATCTGCGGCTCAGTTGTGTTCTCAGTATGTGCCAAGTGGTTCTTAAATATAATTGAGACATTCTTAAAAGAGAAAGCAAACAATAGGAGAGTTAATCATGTCTGAAGAAAAGAAGTTAAATGGTACAGTCATCGTCACTTATCGCTGCAACGCGCGTTGCTCTATGTGCAACCGTTATAAGGCACCTTCCAAGCCGGAAGAGGAAATCAGCATCGAAACCATCAAGAAGCTGCCGAAGATGTACTTCACGAACATTACCGGCGGTGAACCGTTCATTCGCACTGATCTGAAGGATATTGTGCGTGAATTGTATAAGAAATCTGACCGTATCGTTATTTCCACGAATGGTTTCTTCACAGACCGTATTGTTGACCTGTGCAAGGAGTTTCCGCAGATCGGTATTCGTATCTCTATCGAGGGTCTGGAGCAGACCAACAATGAGATCCGTGGCCTGCAGAACGGCTACCAGCGTGGTTACGGTACGTTAAAGAAGCTTCGTGAGATGGGCATGAAGGACGTTGGTTTCGGTATGACTGTTCAGGACAAGAATGCTCCTGACTTGGTTCCACTGTATAAAATCTCTGATGAGATGGGCATGGAGTTTGCAACTGCCTCTCTGCACAACAGCTTCTACTTTGTTGAGGCAAAGAATATCATCCACGACCGTCCGATGGTTGCAAAGAACTTCGAGAATCTGGTCAACGAACTGCTCCGTAGCAACAGCCCGAAGAAGTGGTTCCGCGCCTACTTTAACCATGGTCTGATCAATTACATCTACGGACAGAAGCGTCTGTTGCCTTGTGACATGAGTTTTGATACTTTCTTTATCGACCCGTATGGTGATGTTATGCCTTGCAACGGTACCAAGGATAAAGAGGTTATGGGCAACTTGAACAATCAGACTTGGGATGAGCTGTGGAACAGCCCGGAAGCAGAACAGGTTCGTGCAAAGGTTCGTTGCTGTGACCGTGACTGCTGGATGATTGGTTCTGTCAGCCCGGCTATGCACAAGTACATTTGGAAGCCGGCTACTTGGGTTCTGGTTCACAAGTTCAAGGCACTGTTCACTAAGCATCCGTACAGTATGTATGAGCTGAAGATTTGCCGTGACTACCGTGATGGCAAGGTTACGAAAGAAGATCTGGATAAGTGCAGTACCTGCGATATGAACTGCGTGATCAACAACGGTCTGAGTGAGGCATCCAAGGAACAACTGAAGCATAAGACCGGTGAGGAAATCGTGGATGCAGATATCGCACAGCAGATGGAGACAAAGTAATGATAAAGGCGGCAGTAAAATCCTTCATTGGAAAAATTCAGGCAAGGCGGTTTCAGGTGCGGGCAGGAAAAAATGTCTACATTGGAAAGCATTGCGCTCTAAAAGGAAAAAGCAATATTGTCTTAGAAGATGGTGTGACAGTACGCCCTTATGTCCAAATTTGGTCGGGGGGGGGTACGGTAAGAGTCGGCAGAGGCTCCGAAATAGGTGAGAGATGTAGGATTTCTATTGCCAACTCTCTGGAAATTGGGGAAAAAGTTCTCCTTTCGCCGAATGTATATATAACCGATTGTGATCATGAGTATCGCAATATAGATGTTCCTGTGATTGATCAGGGAATTGTACAAAAAGGGCAGGAGGTTTCTATTGGAGAAGGCTCTTACATTGGAATTAATGCGGTGATTGTAGGTAATGTGAAAATTGGTAAACATTGCGTGATCGGAGCCAATTCAATTGTTAATAAAGATATTCCGGATTTCTGTGTTGCCGTTGGATGTCCTGTAAAAATAATAAAAAGCTATAACGAAAATGGATGGTGCAGGTTTAAAGAATCCTGATATGTAACAAGCGGCTAGGTATCTGCCTGTCTATTGGAAACAGGAGAATTAGATGAACAAAGAATATATTAAGGAATTTGGAGTTAGAATTTTTACAATAGCAGGTTTTACTAGAGTTTTACGAAAATTGAAACTGAATCACACTGTAAAATCCTATGAGAGATTTAAATATAATTCTATAATTCGTTGGTTGGATAAACGATATGGAGAAGAAGTCGATAAGGCAATCGCGGGATACACAAGTCACTGCAAAATTCAGGAAGATTCTCCAATATGGATTTTTTGGTGGCAGGGAGAAGAAACTATGCCGCCAGTTGTGAGAAGCTGCTATAAGAGTGTTCTTAAAAACGCAGAAAGGCATCCGGTGATATTAATTACGGAGAATAATATAACGGAATATGTGGATATTCCGAGGTATATCTATGAAAAAATAAGAAAAAAGAAAATAACGCTGACTCATTTTTCTGATATCTTGCGGGAAAACCTTTTATATAAGCATGGCGGCATTTGGATGGATGCAACGATTTATATGACCGCACCATTTTCAAAAGAAATGTATAAATATGAATATTATTCTATAAAAGGTGCATTTGAAGAATGGGAGTGGACGGGCTTTTTTCAGGCTACGGGAAAAGGAAATGTATTTGCAAAGGCAGTAAGTCACTTATTTAACTGCTATTGGAAAGAGCATGATTGTTTAATCAGCTATTTGTTGATTGACTGCTTTCTGGCAGTGGCACGAAAACACAGTTCTGCTATTGATCAGATGATGAGGTATTTGCCGCAAAAGGATTCTAGTATTTTTTGGATGAATGATAAGTGTTTGGATAAAGTGTATAGTGAGCATGAAATGAATACGCTGTGCAAGAAAACAAACTTACACAAATTATCGTATAAATATGAGCATGCGAAAAAAATAGATGGTAAAAAGACCTTCTGGGGTTATCTTGTGATGGAGGGAATGGAGTGAACAGGGCGTTATATACCGTTGCATATAAAGGAAAGAAGCTTTTAAATAAGGGAAAATTCTATTATAAGAGTTTAGAAGCAAAACTGAAAGCGAATACGGTCGAGATGAGAATAAAGACAGAAATGTCATATGAAAACGCAGTTCAGATATTGAACGAACTGCATCTCAAAAAAGAAGTTGATTTTACAAAGCCATGTGTGAGGTCAAAGGGTATCAAATATGATGTGTCTATTATTGTACCCGTATATAATGCGGAAAAGAATCTGGAAACTTGCATTAAATCATTGATTAATCAGAAAACGAAGTGTTCATATGAGATTATATGTGTGAACGATGGATCAAATGATAATTCTTTAAGGATTTTGAACGGATTGGCTGAGCGCGACGATAGAATTATTGTGGTAGATCAAACCAACGGGGGAGCATCAACAGCTCGAAATGCAGGTATAAGAATTGCAGAAGGAAAGTACTTTTATTTCGTGGATGCTGATGATATTGTACCTGAGAATTCTATTAATTTACTGCTAGAAACAGCTTTGAAAACAAAAGCTGATATTGTACAGGGGAATATTGGAAAATGTAATAGTGAAGGAGAAATATATTACGTTTGTACATATAGAAATGGAATTCTGGATAATACATTAGATTATTACAACTGTAATATGAGTGGGACAACGTGGGGGCGACTTTACAGGCGCGAACTATGGGACAAAATAGATTTCTTTTCTGGATATGCTTATGAAGACGCAATTGTTTGGTGCAATGTTTATTCTCAATGCAAAATAATGGTATATGTGCCTGAATTAATTTACACTTTTCGGAGTCAAGACAATAGTCTTTTTAAACGGCAAAATAATAGTGAAAAATGTTTGGATTCAATTTGGGTAATTGATGAATGTGTAAGACTTCATGAGTATTTAAGAGATGTAGAAACAGATGGATGGTATCAAATGATACTTTGGCAGCTTAGTGTAGGTATTGTTACAAGAATAGGCTACATTACTAATGATGAAGTTCTGCAGGCTTCTTTTGTTATTGCCAAACATATTGCAGAATCCTTGAGAGGATTTGGAAAAACAAGGTTTGAAGGTCGAAATAAAAGGATATATATAGAAATTGAAGATAGTTTTAGAACGATGGAATATAAAAAATGGGTTGAATATAGCCTGATTTTGTCATACTCGAATTGCGTATAATATGAAGATGATTGTTGTAGAGAATAATTGGATTATTAAGAAAGGAGGAAATTAAAGTGACGAGAATGCTATATAGATGGTTAATAGAAATTACATTTGTTGGCTTGGTGCTGTCAGATCTCTTTGGAATAAAAGAATTGGGATTCTTTGATGAAGCGATGGGCATCCTGCTTTTTGCCTTAGTACTTATCAATATCCTTGAAAGAAGAGGAAGAATAAAAGATAAAACAAGCCAGTATATAATGTTATGCATGATTGGTATGACAATTATAGGATTGCTAGGGAACTTTATCAATCCTATTCAGAATAATTATAAAGTAGCTTTGAACGGAATGTATCTTGTTTTAAAACAGTATATTTTTGGATTATACATATTTCTTAGTGCTAAAAGAATGGCTACGAGTAGGTTGTACTTATTTCTTCGGAAAATAAGCAAGGCTATGTTGTTCATCTTGTTTTTTTGCTCGAGTTTGAATTTATTTATGGATATTGGAATGCGTGGTCCCAATGGAGAATTCTCTTTTTTAGCACAATTTGGAGGAACTGTAGGATGCTGGGTCATTTTGTTCTTATCAATATGCTATAGTGATTTAGATTCAAATAGATTGATTTGGTTTGTACTTGCAATGATAATAATGTTTCTTTCACAGTCGGATTTAGGCATATTGGGAATTGGTCTGCTGGTATTGGTTTATATCTTTCTCGAAAAACAAAAACAATTTCGCTGGTATTATATAGTTCCAATCGTAGTTGTTGGAATCCTGATTTCATGGAAAGAAATTTCTATGTATCTGCTTGATTCTACTGCACCAAGAGCGGAGTTGTTTATTTATAGCTTCGTTACAGCATTCAAATATTTCCCTATAGGTGCAGGATTTTCGACATATGCATCTTCGATGGCTGTAACCAATTATTCTAAATTGTATTATATGTATGGATTTAATAGGCAATTCGGAATGTCGAAAGAAAATGCATATTATTTGATGGATTCTTATTATCCTATGATTATTGGAGAACTTGGTGCGTTGGGCACTGTGATATTTGGCATAATGTTATGGAACATTTTTAAAAACATTATTGAAACGAAGAATAGAATAATAAAAAATAGTACATTGTATTTGTTTGCTTTTTTACTTATTGCTGGTCTTGGATTTGGTACTGGAAGTTCATGGGGATGTGCAGTTTATATGCTAATTCCTTTGATGGTATCAGAAGGAAACAGATATGAAGATAGTTGTAATATGCAGAGAGGAAATAGTAGATGATATATGTGATAACACACAAAGAATTTGATGATAAGAGTTTTTGCAAGGATGGATATCAGGTACTTCATGTTGGAACTAACACAAACATGAAAAACTATTATCTTCGGGATGATGTGTCTGATAACATTGCAGAAAAAAATCCTCATTTTTGCGAGTTAACGGGAATGTATTGGATTTGGAAAAATGGAGAGGAAACATCTGATGAAATAGTAGGGCTGGTTCATTATAGACGTGGCTTTACAAGTAAGCAGGAAAACCTTGCTTACAGTTTTGGCGGAAAGATTCCTCAGAATGTAGAGCTTGCTCAGGCTAAAGAGTTATTACAGAATTACGACATGATTGTTCCCATACCAGAAAAGGGATTCAAGACAGTGTATCAGACCTATGCTAAAATGCATCATGGCGAAGATTTGGAACTGACACGAGAAGCTATCTCGGAAGTATGTCCAGAATATCTGCCGGATTTTGAAAAGGCAATGAATGAACATTTCTATTTTAATGGCAATATGTTTATTACCCGAAAAAAAGAATTTGATGCTTACGCTAGTTGGCTGTTTTTGGTGTACGACAAACTGGAAGAAAAGATAGATTTGAATAAATACGAAGATACATATCAGGCTAGAGTATATGGATTCATTTCAGAGCGGCTGCTAAATGTTTGGTTATTACATAATCATGTGAATTATAAAGAACTGTCGATTTTTAATACGGAGATTAGAAGCTTGAATGGTCTAACGAAGAACATGGGAAGAATTAAGAAAATTTTCAATCGCTAATAATTAAGAATGGAGGAATCAAGGTGAAATACGATTATCTGATCGTGGGATCTGGTTTATATGGTGCTATATTTGCCCATGAAGCCAAGGCGTATGGAAAAAAGGTACTTGTTGTTGATAAGCGCCCTAATATTGCGGGAAACATTTATACTGAGAATGTGGAAGGTATCAATGTACATAAATATGGTGCGCATATCTTCCATACCAATAATAAAAAGGTTTGGAATTATATTACGCAATATGCGGAATTTAATCGCTTCACAAACTCCCCCGTGGCTAACTATAAGGGTGAGCTGTACTCGCTGCCTTTCAACATGTACACGTTCAACAAGATGTGGGGTGTTGTAACGCCAGAGGAGGCGGCAGCCAAAATCGAGGAGCAACGCAAGGAAATTACCCACGAGCCGCAGAATCTTGAGGAACAGGCCATCTCTCTGGTAGGTCGTGATATCTACGAGAAGCTCATCAAAGGCTACACGGAAAAGCAATGGGGTCGCGATTGCAAGAATCTGCCTACTTTCATCATCAAGCGTTTACCCGTGCGCCTGACCTTTGATAATAACTACTTCAACGCGCTGTATCAGGGCATCCCCATCGGCGGATATACCCAACTGATTGGCAACCTGTTGGAAGGCATTGAAGTACAACTAAATACGGACTATCTGGAACACAAGTCTGAACTGGACGCATTGGCAGACAAGGTGGTTTATACTGGTTCCATTGATGCCTACTTTGACTATAAGCTGGGCACACTGGAATACCGTTCTGTCCGATTTGAGAATGAGCTGCTGGACAAGCCTAATTTTCAGGGCAATGCTGCCGTCAACTACACGGATCGTGAGACTCCGTGGACGCGCATCATCGAGCACAAGTGGTTTGAGTTCGGCAAGGATGAGAATGGAAATGACCTGCCCAAGACCATCATCAGCCGCGAGTATTCCTCTGAGTGGAAGCCCGGGGATGAGCCATACTATCCTGTGAACGATGCAAAGAATAGTGCACTCTATGCCGAGTACAAGAAGCTGGTTGATACCGAGTCTAAGGTTATCTTCGGCGGCCGCCTAGGCGAGTACAAATACTACGACATGGATCAGGTAATTGCCGCGGTATTGGAACGTTGCGAAAAGGAATTGTCTTAATGAGGAGAAAAGGATATGAGTTCTGGAGTAAAAGATTTATTAAAAAATTCTCCGGTATATACAATACATAGATATTTAAAAACGTATAAAGATTACTCAAATAAATATGGAGTTGGTTTGAAAACCGCTTTTTCAGAAGCTAAGCCTGTTAAATATGATGTGCCATTGATACTGGAAAAAACAATAATCAACAATGTTGGAGTGGGGGATTTCTTCTATTCTATTGACCATTCGGTTGTTGTAAAAACAAAAGACATTATTGTCGATAACATGCCGGTTGATTATTCTTATGTTATTAACAAGAATTTAGAAAACAGTGATATTGAAAATGCAATTAGGGCCTATGTGAAGAAGATTAACGATCCAAGAGTATCATTGGAAAAACCGACTGATCTGAAATCGGCATTACAAGCTATACTATTTTGGAATTCCCTATTATGGCAAACAGGACATACTCTTGTAGGGCTCGGAAGATTGGATAAGGTCTTGAGCGTTTATGAAGTGCCAGAAAATGCAGAAAATCTCATCTGTGATTTCCTAAAGACATTGCATAGTGAATACACGTTTAAAAGTGCTTCGTTAAAAGGTGATACTGGTCAGATTATTATTCTTGGTGGATTAGATACAGAGAAAAATTATTTCTGTAACGACTATACAAAGCTTTTCATTAAATGTCTGGAAAAGGTACATCTTCCAGATCCCAAAATTTTGTTAAGGTGTAGTACTGCAATGCCAACTGATTTGTTGGAATTGGCGATGGAATGTAATGCAACAGGAATTGGCAGTCCGCTTTTCTCTAATGATGATGTTGTTATTCCTTATCTGATAGATTTTGGATACGATAAAGAAGATGCGTATAACTATGGAGTTTCTGCTTGCTGGGAACCTCTTTCTATCGGTAATTCTTTAGAGCAGAATAATCTGGCTAATATAGAGTATGGAAAATATGTCCATGATATGATCATGGATGAACGTTTTGTACAATGTGCTGATATAAAAGAAGTCATTGCGCTGTATGTGGAAAAGTTGAAAATAAACTGTCAAAATATTATTTCAGGACTCGATTCCATTCGATGGCAGAAGGATTCATTGCTGTCATATATGATGGGGCTGGGCAAAGATATATCTGAGGGTGGAGCCAAATACAGTGATTATGGTATTCTGTCAATTGGAATGTCAGCGGCAGTGAATTCGCTCTTAAATATAAACAGATATGTTTTTGAAGAAAAGAAATATTCGCTTGAAAAAATCCAAAGTATTATAAGAGAAAACTACAGGGACGGAATAGAACCATTTGCCCAAAACGAAAATGGATATGGAACAGACAGTTCAGAAGCGATTGAATTAACGAATTATCTAATAAAGCAAACAGAAAATAATTTTAAATCCTATAGAAATATGTTGGGCGGAAAAGTAAAATTCGGATTGAGTTCTCCCGGCTATTTGGATTTTGGAAAAAACTGTGGTGCGACTTTGGACGGAAGAAAAGCAGATGAACCGTTTCAGACACATATTTCAAGGGATAAGGGTGAACCACTTACAGAGATTATGAATTTTGAATCCAAATTACAGTTTTCTGGGATAAGTTCAAATGCAAATGTGTTGGATGTGATGGTTCCGGCATCTTTGATAAAAGACAATATCTCTAAATTCGCAATTTATATGAAAGGTGGAATTAAAGAAGGAATTTTTCAGCTTCAAATGAATGTCCTTTCTTATGCACAACTTGTGGATGCAAAAGCACATCCAGAGAAATACCCGAATCTTATTGTTAGAGTTTGGGGATTTAGCGCGTATTTCAATGACTTGCCAGAAGAATATAAAGATAACCTGATTAGAAGAGCAAAGGAAATGGAGATGGTAGGTTAAATGGCACAGAAAAGTATAAAGAAAAATTATATTTACAATCTAACCTACCAAATTCTTATTTTGATCACGCCGTTAATTACGACACCATATCTTTCTAGAGTCTTTGGCGCAGATGGAATTGGAACTTGTAGTTATATTGAATCAGTATCATCGTATTTTGTTTTGTTTGCCACGTTGGGTTTGACAACTTTTGGCCAGAGAGAAATCTCCTATGTACAAGATGATCGAAAAAAGAGATCAATCATCTTTTGGGAAACAAATATTATCGAATTTATTGCATCACTGCTTTGTATTATTGCGTATGTGGCTTTTTCTTTCACACAGGCAAACAGAACTTTGTATTTGGTACTTGTCCTGAATCTGTTTTCCGTCATTGCAAATATCTCATGGTTTTTCCAAGGAATGGAAGAGTTCGGAAAGATAGTTCTGAGAAATATCATTTTTAAGGTTGTAAATATCATTTATATTTTTGCCTTTGTTAAAACAAAAGATGATATCATTATTTATCTGTTCGGAGTAGCTTTCTTTGGATTGATTAACAATCTCAGTTATTGGATCTCTGTGCCAAAGTATATCAATCGACCTGTCTTAAATGAACTGCATCCGTCAAAACATATTAAGACGGTTATAGCCCTTTTTGTTCCAACAATTGCAATACAGGTATACACCGTTCTAGACAAGACTATGATTGGCTTGATAACCCAAAACGCTTATGAGAACGGTTATTATGAGCAGGCTTTGAAGATTGCAAAATTGGTGCTGACTATTGTGACTTCGCTTGGAACTGTAATGATTCCGAGAATTGGATATCATTATAGTAAAGGAGATACAGAAACCGTAAAAGCATATATGTATCGCGCATATAAGTTTGTTTGGCTCTGCGGCATACCATTGACATTTGGATTGATTGCTGTTTCTAGCAATTTTGTCCCATGGTTTTTTGGAAGTGGATACGATAAAGTAGTACCGTTGCTTGGAATTCTATCTTTCTTGATTTTAGCAATCGGTATAAATAATGTTACTGGTATACAATACTTAATACCAACAAAAAGAGAAAACACATTTTCAGCGACTGTGATTGTTGGTGCTGTAACTAATTTTGTGTTGAATTTTTTTCTGATTCAAGTTTTTCAATCGATGGGAGCCGCCGTTGCATCAGTTGTGGCGGAAACAACGATTGCTATCATTCAAATTTATATTGTGCGTAAAGAACTCTCGCCAATTGAAATAGTGAAGTGTGGGATGCATTATTATATCGCAGGTGGCATAATGTTTGCAGTGATCTTGCTTATTAGAAGTTTTTTCAGTGCGTCAGTCATTCATACATTTGAGTTAGTGATAATTGGAGCAGTTATTTATGGTGCAACATTGCTCGTGATGAGAGATGAATTTTTACTGTCAAATGTAAACAATATCTTGAAAAAGGTTATCAAGAGGGCTTGACGTATCATAAGGGAAAATTTGAACTCTAGCAGACATGTTCGTTACGATATTACGAGTAATTTTCTTGTCATACTGATAGTGATTGGACATTGGTGTTACATATTATGAGGTTGAGGTCAAAATTATAATATATAAGAATGAAACAGTAGGAGAAGCTTATAAATATTCTAAGACCGCTATTATATTGTTGGCTATCAATTACTTTGCAAGAACAATCAAAGGAGGATGGATGTGGCAGATGTGCAGCAACTATAGTTCAAGAATACATCTGTATACTAATTAGTTGAATTAGTGGCTGGTATATGAATTTAGTAGTCGAATGGCCATCACTTTTTCGGAACGGAAATAGGAGTGGCAACGATTTGTCAAGAGTGGTAGTGACGCCAGTCATTGCAGTTGGCATAACTTGGATACTGAAAAAGTATTAAATATTTGTATTAAGCCGCATCCACATTATAAGAGTATATGGTGATTACTAACATTCAAAGATTTTCACTCCACGATGGACCAGGAATCCGAACAACCATTTTTTTGAAAGGGTGTTCGCTTAGATGTCCTTGGTGTTCTAATCCGGAAAATATTAAGCCGTATCCTGAAAAATACTATAAAGATGGAATTGAAGGTGTCTACGGAAAGAATTATATATGCGACGAAGTATATAATGAAATTATTAAGGACCGTGCTTTCTATGATGAAAACGGAGGCGTGACCTTTTCTGGAGGAGAAGCATTACTATATGTAAATGAGCTTTTGCCGCTTTTGAAAAAATTAAAGAAAGAACGCATAACAATTGCTGTGGAAACATGCCTTTTTATTCCAACAGAAAATTTGGAACGTGTTATTCCGTATATCGATTATTTCTATGTGGATATGAAAATACTTGATAAGAGTCGCTGTAAGAAATTGCTAGAAGGAAATCTGGACTTATATAAAACAAATTTGAAGTTGCTGACTTCTCGAAGGAAGATAACGATCCGAATACCTGTTATAGGACATTATACGGATGATAATGAAAACATGGTTGCAATCATTGATGAAATTAAGAAGATTGCGAAGAACGTTTTGAAAGTCGAACTAATAAAAGGGCATAATCTGAGTGAATCAAAATATAAATCGTTAGGAATATCGATTCCAAAATATAATGAGGTTAGTGATACGTCCCTAAAACAGTATAAAGAAATGATTGAAGAAGCTGTAAAGGTGCCAGTCCAAATATGCAAAATATAAGAAAAAAGGAAATAATTATTATGAACACAACATTACTTATCATGGCCGCTGGAATCGGTAGCCGATTTGGAACAGGAATCAAACAGTTGGAGCCAGTGGATGATGCTGGACATATCATTATGGACTACTCAATCCATGATGCGATTGAAGCTGGTTTCAACCATGTAGTATTTATCATCCGTAAGGATATCGAGAAAGAGTTCAAAGAGGTTATAGGTGATCGCATTGCCTCCATTTGCTCTTCTCATAATGTAACTGTGGACTATGCTTTCCAGGATATTAACGACATCCCTGGAACTCTGCCAGAGGGCCGGACAAAGCCGTGGGGGACTGGACAGGCCGTCCTTGCAGCGAAAAATGTGATTGATACTCCGTTTATTGTGATTAATGCAGATGATTACTATGGCAAGGAAGGATTTAAGGCAGTCCATGAGTATCTGGAGAATGGCGGCAAGTCCTGCATGGCTGGCTTTGTGCTGAAGAACACCCTGTCTGATAATGGTGGTGTGACTCGTGGCATCTGCAAGATGGATGAGGATGGAAACTTGACAGAGGTTGTTGAGACCAAGAACATAGTAAAGATTGTAGATGGAGCAGAGGCAGATGGTGTGGTTGTTGATGTAAATTCTCTGGTTTCCATGAATATGTGGGGATTGACTCCTGATTTTCTGGATGTGCTGGAAGATGGTTTCAAGGAGTTTTTCGAGAAAGAAGTACCGAGCAATCCTCAGAAAGCTGAGTATCTGATCCCAATCTTCATCGGTGAACTGCTGGAACAGGGAAAGATGTCCGTAAAGGTCCTGAAGACCAACGACACCTGGTATGGCATGACCTACCATGAAGATGTCGCAGCCGTAAAGGACAGCTTCAAGAATATGCTGGAGAACGGTGTGTACAAGGCTGACCTGTTCAGCAATCTGTAAACAACGATGAAAGAAACAATTGATTTACTCGGAAAAATCCTCACAAACATCCTGACTGCCCTCTATGAACCGTTTGGATTCTCACTCCTTCTTTCCTTCCTAGCCATGTTTTTCTATCTTTATGCGTATGAACATACCGAAGCCGGCAAAGGCTGGAAGAGTGCCATAGTGACATGGTATCAGAAATTCAAGGAAAGCGTGTTCTTTCGGAAGTTGTTTTCCTTAGCTTTTGTGATCTCACTTATCCTGTTCCGAACACTGTTAAACCGGAACCTGTGGATGAACCCGTTATCCGACGTTATGGGCGGATGGGGTATCTGGGAGACAGTGAATGGCGAGCAGAAGCTGACCACCGAGTGCATTGAGAATGTGATTATGATGGTGCCGTTTTCAGCAGTAGTGGCGTGGACATTCGGAGAGAAGATAGGAAAAGGCTGGAAGAAGATACTGTGCTATAGCGGAAAGATAGCATTTATCTTTTCAGTAAGCATAGAGATGTTGCAATTATTGCTTCGCTTGGGTACATTCCAGCTATCAGACATCTTCTATAACACAGTCGGTGGATTGATCGGCGGATTGATGTATTGTGCGGTGATGAAGGCAAGAAAACGTCTGTAAAAGGGTTGAAATTGTGATATACTGAGAGCGGTAGCTCCCTACGCTGCTCGTAATAATCACACACCTCTTCGTGGTGAGCAGCAGGTAACGTCAGTAAGGCGGCTGAGTGTGAGAAAAAGAAAATAGGGAGGATTTTTATATGAAACCAGAATCTATCTCTGAACAAATGATGTTTAATACAGTTCGCCTTGAAACAGCATCTGGAACAGGAACGGGCTTTTTTTATAATTTTGTGGTTGGCGAAGCTACATATCCTACGATTATTACCAATAAACATGTTGTTAATTACAAACAGGACGAGAATGTTAAATTTCATTTGCATTTGCAAGACGGAGATGGTGAATCCAACAGTAGTATAGGAATTGAGCTTAATGCACATTGGTATTTTCACTCAACGAAGGATATTTGTTTCACCTTTGTTAATCCGGTGTTTGAACAGGTTAAAGCGACTTGTGGGAAAAAAGTGTTTTACATAGCTGATGATGCAGGAATTTTAGCGACAGATGAAAAGATTAAAGATCTTTCGGCACTGGAAGAACTTGTTATGGTTGGATATCCTATAGGATTGGCAGATGCAAGAAATAATTATCCTATTTTTAGAAAGGGATACACTGCTGCTCATCCAGCTGTGGATTTTAATGAAGATGGCATAGGACTTGTTGATATGGCATGTTTTCCGGGCTCATCTGGATCTCCAATTTATATTTTAAATGAGGGAAGCTATAGAGATAAACATGGGAATTCTTATTTTGGTTCTTCTAGGGTAATGCTATTAGGAGTTCTATTTGCAGGACCTCAGTATGATGCGCGAGGTGACATTGTTGTAAAAACAATTCCAACATCAACACAAATAGTTGAGTCAAGTACAAGAGTTATGACTAATCTTGGGTATTATGTCAAAGCTGCGGAGATTAATGAGTTTCAAAAATTTATAGAGAATTCTGTAGCGAATGGTAGTATTCGTTAAGGTAATATTCCCCATTACTCCAACACAGTGCTGTACTTAAACAACTATAAAAGGAAAGAGGTTATAACCTATGCCCAGAACGAAAGGCAGCAAAAACCGTCCCAAAATCAATATCACCAAAGACTACGCATCCCAGATCGCAGAGAAGCAGGAGACTGTTGCATCTCTAAATACGAGAGTTGTCATGTGAGTTTGCAATTCTATATTTTTAATGTCAAATAAAATAGACAAGTTATAAATATTACGTTATAATATTACCTGAAACAAAGATGTATGTTAATTATACCAATGAGGGATTATATGAAAAAGAAAAAACTATTAGCTCTAGCCATGGTTGCAGTTCTTGCAGTGCAGCCAACTACATATGCCGGTGCAACAATCGAGCAGAATAATGGCAATGTAGAAGAATCTGAGAATCAGGATTTAGGTGAGAATTCTACAATGAATTCCGAAGAGAAGAACACTTTAGAAAACAAGCATTCGGAAGTTCAGAATCATGATCAGGAGCAACAGCAGGATCAGGAAGATGGAAGTGGGAATTCAGAAGGAGACAGTGGTGAGGAATCTCCACAGAGTCAGACTTCATCGGATGAAACCCAGGACAGTTCGGAACAAAGTCAGGATGATACTCAGCAGAATCCGGACGACTCTCAATCAGAAAGCAATACAACTTCTGAGACAGGAAGCCAGGGAGTGACAACACATCCAATGACAGGAGGTTACATTCCAAGTGATTTGGATTATAATACTCCTGTATATGAACCGCTTTTTGAAACATATGCGGATGATAAACTGGAGAGTAAATATCCGGCAAATGGGGTAGATGATATTAAAGCAAAATATCCATCTATTCGTGACCAGAATCCTTATGGTACCTGCTGGGCTTTTGCTTCTATGGGTCTGGCGGAATTTGATTTGATCAATGATGGGACTTTTGATAAGACTATTGATCTGAGTGAACTACAGTTATCATATTTTACTTATAATTCCGTAGTCGATCCACTGGGTGGAACGAGAGGAGACTATTCTAAATATTATGTAGAGAATTCCGGGATTCAATATGGTTATTTGGGCAGAGGCGGTAATTACTCCATGGCTTCGAGACGTTTGAATCAATGGGTAGGAGCTGTTAACGAGGCAGATGTACCTTATTCAAATGCTGCGAACGTGCTGACTCAGGGAATTGCAGATGAATATGCATACTCTCATGATGTGGCTCATATTGAGAATGCTTATATGATCAATATTAAGAGTAATCCGGAGGAAGTAAAAAGGCAGATCAAAGAACATGGTGCAGCGGGTATCATGTACTACCATAGTGACACTGGTTATCAGTATATCACCAATAGTTACTGTGATACTTCCGAAATGTCTGGTGGTGGACATGCGGTTATGGCTGTTGGATGGGATGATAATTATTCGAAAGATAACTTTCGTGAGGGTGTAAAACCATCTACAGATGGTGCTTGGTTAATTAGAAACAGTTGGGGAGAAAGTAACGGATACCGTAATCAGTGTGAGTATTTCTGGATGTCCTATGAAACATATTCACTGGCAGATACAGCCTGGGTGTTTGATTTTTCTAAAGATGATGGATACGATAATAATTATCAGGTTGATGGTGGACTTGATCTTGGTACATACAGATATAGCAAAGCCATACCGTGGGCTAATATATTCACCACACAGAAAAAGGATGGTATATCTTCAGAAGATCTGAAAGCTGTTTCTATTTCCTTTACAAGTAAAACCAATGTAGAATATAAGATTGAGATTTATACAGATTTAAAGACCGAAGGGAATCCTTATAGTGGAACAAGGCAAGAGAGTGCCACAACGGAAGGTGTGACCGGTTATGCAGGGGTCTATACGATTGAATTAAATCAGCCTGTCAAACTCAAACCAGGTACCACATATGCGGTTGTTGTGACAGCTGACGTCATGGATTACGAAAGAGTTTCTATGATAGAGGAAAACAATGGTAAGAAAGTGTGGGATGTTGCAGTTAGTTCCACAGATCCAAAAAGCTATTATTGCCTGAGTAATTACTACTGGAGGGAAGATCAGTACGGTTATAATTACTGCATCAAAGCTTTCACATCCAACAACACAAGCGAAGAAAATCCTGATGTAAAACTGGCGGGAAAAAGTCTGACGATGAATGGTTCCATCGATGTTAATTTTTACATGGATCTCTCTGAAACCATTGCAAATGACCCGGATACCTACATGGAGTTCAAGATGGAGAATGGTCGGACATCGAAAGTTCAGATGAATCAGGCTACGAAGAGAACTATTGATGGCAGTGTATATTATGGATTTTCCTGCCCGGTCTATGCGAAAGAAATGACAGATCAGGTAACCGCACAATTCTATGTGGATGGCAAACCTGGAGAAACATATACCTACAGCATAAAGCAATACGCGCAAAATGTGTTAGACGGAAAAGTTAAATGTAATCAGGAAACTTTGAATGTAGTAAAAGCCATGTTGAACTACGGTGCCGCTGCGCAGGTTCAGTTTAATTATAAGACAGATACACTTGCCAACGCATCATTATCTGATACAGATAAGGTTATAACAGATGGTAGTTTTGATGATTACAAGAAATCAATATCAACGAATGAAGGCATAAAGGGAATCGGCTTCTATGGAAGTTCATTGATTTTGATTTCAGATACTACAGTACGGCATTATTTCCAGCTTACATCTGGATATGATGTAGCTAACTATACATTTACATATATCAATAGCGAAGGCAGGACAGTGACTTTGGAACCACAGAAATGGTCGGGCGCTGAGGATATGTACTATGTAGAAATTACAGGAATAAAAGCTCAAAAACTGAACCAGTGTCCGACTGTGACAGTTCATGATAAGAACGGCAATGGAATACAGGTAACCTATGGACCTTTCAGTTATGCTTATAATGTTTCAAATAATTCAGCAACAGAAGCTAAATTAAAAAATGTGGTAAATAGTTTATATTGGTACTGGTACTATGCTGATGCATATGTAAAATCACAGGCAACTATTTAGTACACAGGAAGGAGAACGAGAGATGGATAAATTGATTTATGAAGAACCGGTGATGGAAGTAGTCGATATAGAAATGGAAGATATAATCACTACTTCTAATCCTGATGAATTACCGATAGATCCAAGTAAAAATCAATAGTTGAAGCAGTATAGAAGACGGACAATCTGTCCGTCTTCTGTACTATTCCGGGAGAATAAAAATGAAAAGAAAACGGATGTTAATCTTAGCATTGGGATGTTTGATAGGAGTGACGCTGAGTACAGGCTGCATGAACATCAACAATTCTCAAGGCAAAGAAAAAGGAAAAAAGAATCCTTCTGATAATAGTACTGTACAGAGTACTCAGCCAGATAGTGATACAGATGAACAGAATAAAGATTCGAAGAATAAAAAAATGCAGGATACTAAGCCGGACGAAAAGACAAGACCGGAATCTTCCACAAAGGATTCTGACGAGGGAGAGGTAGAAACCAAAGTTGATGCAGAGGGAAATATTATCTTTGTTTATCCCCAGGAGAAGCAAGAATCCACGACCAAGAACGGTTCTGAGAAGAATAGCGGACAACAGTCGGACACAGGGATTTCCGATGCCAAGGATTCGCCTGTAAACAGTTCAGAATCAGGGAATAAGACAGGTTCTGGAACCGGTGCTGCTTCTGATCATAATATCAATGAAAATGCAGGAAATAAAACAGATAACAAATCAGAAAATAAAACGGACAATAATATAGAAGATGAATCTGACAATAAACCAGATAACAAACCAGACAATAAGACAGACGAGACATCAAAGGACGAAGGTATTGAATTACCATTTATCCCGGAAGAATCGTAGTAGTTTAATAAGATGAAGAATTTATTATGGATCAAATCTGTTATTCAAAAAAAATCCTGGTATGTCTGGCTGATTTTGGTGATTCAGATTGTTTTGAATGTGGGAGGCGTTTTATACGCAATTGTATTTAAAAAAATTACAGATGCAGCTGCGGGAGGTTCCTGGTTGCTTTTCAGAAACTGGGTGCTCACCTTTTTGTTTTTAGTTGTGATCCAGACAACTCTCGGTGCGTGTAACAGATTTGCAACGGAGTGGGCCAGAGCATCAATAGAAAACGGATTCAAGGAAAAATTATATAGTTCTATCTTGCACAAAAAGTATGTGTACATTACAGGAACCCATTCCGGAGAATGGCTGAATCGATTTACATCAGATACTGTAGTTGTGGCGGATGGCGTTGTCCAGATTTTCCCGGGTATTATCAGTATGCTCGTGAAGATGGGATGTGCAGTTGTGCTGCTGATTTATTTCTGTCCCGTATTTGGATATCTGATTATTCCTGCCAGCGTGCTTTTTGTCCTGTTATCAGCGGGATTTCGAACAGTGTTAAAGAGACGGCATACGGATGTGCAGGAAGCAGACGGAGAATTACGATCATTTTTTCAGGAAAGTATGTCAGAGCTTTTAGTTGTGAAGGCGTTTTCGAAAGAAGGTCTGATGGAGACATATGCTAAGGAACGCATGGAAACCCATAAAAAAGCCAGGGTCAGAAAGAATTATTTCTCGAATTTTTGTAATACTGGTTTTGTTGCGGTTATGAATGCTGCTTATGTAACGGGTACAGCTCTGGGTGGTTATGGTATCCTTACAGGTAGAATGTCCTATGGCACTTTGATTGCTATTGTTCAATTGATCGGTCAGATTCAATCACCTTTGTCCGGTTTGACAGGATACATTCCCCAGATCTATTCCATGTTTGCAAGCGTTGAAAGATTGCAGAAAATAGAAACGTATGATAATGATGTTGAAACGGAAAGTATGAAATCACCGGGAGAAATTCAGCAGATTTACAGGGAGTGTTTTGAGGGGATTGTATTTGAAGATGTTTCTTTCTCCTATCCCCGATTAGAAGGGAATGGTTTATCTGAGCAAGAGAGACAGGCAGTGTTTATTCAATTGAACCTTAGAATAGAAAAAGGGGATTGTGTGGCCTTAACCGGTCATTCCGGATGTGGGAAAAGTACGTTTCTTAAGCTACTGATGGAACTTTATTCGCCCGATTCAGGAGAGATAGCGGTGATGTTGAAAGGTAATAAAGAAACATTGACTTCAAGCTGGAGGCACTTATATGCATATGTTCCTCAGGAAAATCTTCTTATGAGTGGAAGTATTCGTGAGATTGTATCCTTTGGTGAAACAAATCCGAAAACGGATGAGAATGTCTGGAAGGCTCTGAGGATTGCGGCTGCGGATTCTTTTGTAAGAAAGCTTCCGGAACAACTGGATACGATTCTGGGCGAACGGGGAGCAGGGATTTCAGAAGGCCAGATGCAGCGAATAGCAATAGCGAGGGCAATCTATGATGAGGCTCCCATATTGCTGTTGGATGAGGCAACCAGCGCATTGGATGAGGAAACGGAAAAACAGGTATTACAGAATATTCATGGATTGACAGATAAAACTGTATTGATTGTTACGCATAGGAAAGCGGTATTGGATGTTTGCAATGTGGAACTCCGTTTTGATGACAATGAAAGTAATATACAGGCAGTTATTAGAGAGGACAGAACGTATGACGAGACAGGACGAGCAGATTGTTCTGAATGAGATTGAAAAATACATATTGCATCTGATAAGTTGTTCTTTGAACGGTGGTATTCCCAGAGAAAAGCCGGAGGTGTGCAATTGGTCTGAAATTGTAGAATTGCTGGAGCATAACAGTGTACTAAACGCTGTGAGTCCGGCAGTGAAACGATATCCATATGAGATCACACCGGAAATTCGAAAGAAGATAGAGGCGGCCCTGCAAAAAACAGTCTACAGACTGCTCCATTTTCAAGTGGAAAGGGAGGCTATCTTTTCGGCAATGGAGGGAAAAGGAGTTGCTTATCTTCCTTTAAAGGGAATCAACCTGGCAGAATACTATCCGATACCTGGTATGCGATGGATGTGTGATAATGATATTCTGTATGGGAACATGGAGAACTGTGAAGCGTCAGACGAAACGGCGGAGACTCTTAAAAATATAATGATTGGACTTGGATATACTACAGAGCATCTCGGTTTGGTGCATGATGTTTATTATAAAAAACCTTTTTTTAACTTTGAAATGCACCGAAAACTGTTTTCGGCAGACAGTCCTTTCGCAGGATATTATGCGAATCCATGGAAAAGAGCAATACCGGTCAGTGGAAAAAAATGTCAATATTGTTTCAAGCCGGAAGATGAGTATGTATTTATGCTGGCTCATGCATATAAGCATTTTCAGCAGAGTGGATCTGGGATCCGTACATTGGTGGATGAATATGCGTTTTTGCATGCGAATACGAAGATGGATTGGCAGTATATTAAGGAACAATTGTTATCTATAGGATTAGAAACATTTGAAGAAAATATAAGAGAAGCTGCGATCAATGCATTTTCCTTGGAAGGCAGCCTGACGGAGAAAAATTGGGAGATGATTCGGTACATGTTTAACTGTGGAACCTACGGAAAGCTGAGTATTCGAGTTCAAAATACTATGAAAAGGGTGCAGCAGGAGTATCAGTTGGAGTGGAAGGACGTTCGCAAAAAGTATATGAAAGAACGTTTCTGGGCGAAGGAAGATATGATAAAGGAGTTTTATCCTTTCTTTTACAGGCACAGAAGTATTCGATGGTTTCTGCCATTTTTCAGGATTATGAAAGGACTGATCATCCATCCGGGAAAACTGTATATGGAATGGAAAAGTATGAAAGAGAGTAAATAGCGTATTTTTTGAAATGTAGTACATTGTTTCGTAAATAACTGTATCATTCACGCAGACAAGTAAATGGTACAGTTATTTCGAAAATGATATGTCAGGTACACGAAGGAGCATGTAGACAAATCATTCGTATAAAGAGAAACAGGAGATTTTACAGATGAAAATAAAGAGCGGATTTGTATTAAGAGAAGTTGCAGGTAAGGCAGTTGTTATAGCTGTAGGAGAAGCAAGTAAGAGTTTTCATGGAATGATCAATCTGAACAGTACAGGTAAAGTAATCTGGCAGGGTGTGGATAAAGGTCTGTCGGAAGAAGAAATTACGTCTTTGATAGTGGATACATTTGATGTGGATGTACAGACCGCACAGAGCGGAGTTCATCGTATGATTGGGCAGATGCAGGATGCAGGAGTAATTGAATAGTGAAGAACAGGACAGGCATTCAGGAGATACTTGAAGAAAAGGGAATATTTATCAGCACCACAGTTGGTGTCAGTATGTTTCCGATGCTTCGTAATCGCAGAGATACCATAGTGATAGAGCCGGTGAAGGGCAGATTGAGGAAGTATGATGTTCCTCTTTATAAAAGGGGAGACAAATATGTACTACACAGAATTGTGAAAGTGACTACTGCTGGGTATGTAATCTGTGGGGACAACTGTATCAATCAGGAATATTCAGTAACAGATGAGGATATTATAGGTGTTCTGACAGGTTTCTACAGAGATGAAAAAAAAGTAAATATGAATGGTCTGTTATATAAGATGTATTGCAGAGTTTGGGTAATATCTTATCCACTACGGATTCCTGCGAAAAAAATATGGATGAAACTAAAGAGAATGGTGAAAATATGTTTTTTAAAGTAAAGCTGGCAGAACTGGTTATTGGTGTGAAGTGCTTATATGGAGAAACGAAAGATTTTTGCAGAGAATATCTTACGGATGAGGAAAGTCAGGATTTTAATGTTGCGATCAGTAGGAAGGATATCGAAGCGGAATGTAAGTTAGCGACATCCAACCCTGATAAAGAACGAGATGTTGAACGTTATTCTTGTGAGTATCTGGAACGTTTGGCACTTATGCGTAAAATAGCAGATCATTTGCCGGAGCATAACTGTTTTTTAATGCATGGAGCAGTAATCTCAGTACAAGGTGACGGGTATCTTTTTACTGCGCCAAGCGGAACAGGAAAATCCACTCATGTAAGCTTATGGAAGAAGTACATCGATGGCGTGGAGATCATCAATGGCGATAAGCCATTCCTTCGGGTAACCGATCATGGAATCTGGGCTTATGGAACCCCATGGGCGGGGAAAGAAGGCTGGCAGAAAAATGAGAGGGTTTTACTGAAGGGAATCTGTCTTCTGATGCGAGGAAAGGAAAATCGAGTTAGTATGCCTGCACAAGAACAGGTGTTACCTTTTCTGATACGTCAGATTTATTACACAGACAATTCGGAAATGGCAGGAAAAACTCTTGAATTACTCGATCAGGTAATGAAGCAGATCTATTTTTATGAAGTAAGCTGTAATGTATCTAAGGAGGCAGCTTTGTGCTGCTATGACGGGTTGAGAGGCGTGTAAATTGTCGGAAACCCTGCTTTTACCATATGTTCATCTGTGTTCAGTTGGATGGTAATTATGAAGAAACGTGCTACAACAGATTATGGTTCCTCAAAGACTGAAAGAAACGTTGCGGAAGGTATATTTTGAATTTGCGAATAATGGTTAGATGTGAAAGATATGCTGGAATGTATGGAGACATCAATATTCTTCTCTATTTCGAATATTGATTTATACTTAAACCTACCCCCCGAAGTTATACCGGAATAAGAAGAATGCACAATAAGCCAATAGAGATATTCGAAGAGTTAAGCAAGACTGTGTGGACATACTGAATTTCAGGAGTTCACGCGGTATTTTTTAAAATCAGCATATAGTTTATAATGAAAATAAAAGAAACAGAGTGCAGAGCAGATGATGAAAGAACTGGCAGAGGTAGGAACTGAATGTGGACCGATTTGTGTAGCCGATTTATTGACCAGAAGAAGAGCCTTTTCCATGGTCTGGACGGGATGTCGTTGGAAATGCATGAATAAAGATGAGAGAGAAAAGAGATTATATAAGGCACGTAATATGTAAATGAGATTTGTGTGTTCTGTGAATTGACATTTACTATCAAATATGCTATTTTAAACATATACATATCTGGGAAGCAATTCTTCAACCATTCGGTTATCTGATTCCCCGTATGAAAAAAGAAAATCTGGGGGAACGGAGAACGGAATGTTTGGGCAGGAAACTCTGTTCCTCTTATAAAGGAAAGGAGTATGCCTATGGGAAAGGTGGATACAGTCACCAAAGCCTATATGAGAAAAAATAACATTTTTGCAGATGCATTTAATTGTAAACGTCAAACCACTCGCCTAGCCGGATCAGCGCATTTATGAGATACTCTAAA
>ERZ839489.31-NODE-31-length-168203-cov-141.810691_pt1 | contig 168203 bp, 123 predicted proteins | sample MGYA00519938_ERZ839489 | MGnify/ENA primary metagenome ERZ839489 (study PRJEB31850, sample SAMEA3708846) | human gut metagenome | biome: human gut; feature: human-associated habitat; material: faeces | place: China | collected 2014 ...
ATTGGCTATATCCAAGCCTTTTCAGGCCCGATGATTTCTAAACGGGACAGCAGTGAAAACAATTAACAATTTCACCAAGCTTATTACTTACCAATCTTCTTCATTCTGTCTACCTGCGTCTTTACTACATCCAATGTAGATTTATCGGTAGAGAAAACGGAGTTCAAACCTTGCGCTTCCTGAGCAGGATCACCGGTATAGTCATCACCTACCTGCCACTGCTCATGCTTAGGATTGGCAAAGCCGCCCCATCCCCAGAAGTTACAACCGGCAAAGTAACCGCCGGATGCAGCATTGTCGCCAACAAGACTGAACACATACTTATAATATCCATCACGTGCTTCTGTTGTAGAAGAAGTTGAAAAAGAGAAACCATCACGAGGATAGCCGAACTCCTCCATCACCAATGGCTTCCTGATACGTCCGCATACCTCAAGATGTTCATCAATATACTCCTTTGTGTTCTTGCAGGAGATTCCCAAATCTTCCTGCAAATGGTCTTTTCTCGCCCAACTCCAGTTGTATGGCCAAAGATGAATGTTGCAATAATCCACATTCTTGTCGGCACAGATTCGTTCCCAACAGTTCAGTTCTCCTTCACATCCCCATTTGCCTTCGCTACCGATAGAAATCAGATGATTTTTATCGAGCGAACGGATCAGTTTACTCGCTTCACCCAGCCACTTTTCGAAAGCAGGCAACTGCTCTTTGCTGAAAGCACGAGGCTCATTACCTATCTGCCATGACATGATGGCCGGATCATCCTTATACTTCTTCTTTGTATATCTGTTGGTTCTCGTAAGTATGAATTTCACATAATCATAGAAAAGCTGATGCGCCTTTTCGCAGGATGCATATTTGGTGACGAAGTTCATGAAGGCAGGATATCCATCTTCGTTAGGACGGGGAGCCTGGCCCAAACCAGCCTGCTCCAGGTAATAGCCATAACCGCCACTCCATTCCCAGGAATTGTTCAGATAGAGCACGGCCAGCATCTTGCGCTTGCCCATCTCCATCAGCAGATAGTCGAGACCGGCAAGAATCGTATCGTTGTAAACGCCCGGAGCTTCCTGCAGCGTCGGCTCAACCTTGGTCTTCACTCCTCGCTTTCCATCAGAGCCCACCAGGATGCGGAGATTATCAATGCCCATCTCCTTCATCTTATCGAGTTCCTTGCAGAGACGCTCACGGTTGCCGCCCTGACCTTCTGAACCGAGAATGGCACCATACCAGAAATTGGTACCTACATAATAATAAGGTTTACCATCACGAACGAAATGTCCGTCCTTCACCTGCACAAAGTTCGACTTCGCTGAGATATTGCATGTAGCCAATGCCATCATCAATAAAATAAATATCTTCTTCATTTATTTATTAAGTTTACAGTTTAAAGATTCATTTTCGGTTGCAAAGATACTAAATAAGGGCAAAAAAGCATGATACTTTTTTGCCCTTTCTACATATAAATCTAAACTATGCTTATTTATTATTGCTTTTTCTGCTTTTTTCTAAGGTTTCGGATAGATTTTCTGGTAATCTTCCATCCCTTCGGCTGCTCCCTGCATCACACCTTTAAATATATAGGAGTCGGAAACTACCTGCTTCTTTCTGTCGAAAATGGTCATGTGAGGAAGAGGCTGCACATTGATATCCCAGACGTATGGGATAAGACCTGCCTTCATCATTTCGGCAGTCACAGCACCATACCATGCCATCATACTCTCATTATGCTTCTCCTGATTACCACCGAAGAGAGAGGCATCCTTACGGTTGGCACCATATTCTCCGATGACAACAGGATAACCCTTGTCCACAAACTTCTGTTTCATCTTCATCACCTGATTGGTGATATGCTGGTAGGCATCCACGTTCTTATTATTATACCAGATGGTATTTACGGTTCGACCCTGATCATCGGCAGGCGCATGTCCTTTCCAATAAAGAGCCACCTTGCCCCAATCAGCATCCTTTTCCATCAGGGTAAATATATAAGGATCGTAGAAATGAACCTCTGCCATCAGACGGTTCTTCACCTTATCCTTCAGACGGGTGATGTCGTAAGAATCCTTGGCAGCCAAATCAATCTCGGTCTTTGGAGTCTGTACGATGAGCACACGGCTGGCATTATTACCACCGGTAGCACGGACGGCATCGATAAACACCTGTTCGTATGCCAGGAGACGGTCGGCAAACTCCTTACTATCAGGAGCCAGCATGTCGTCTTGAACCTGCGGACTGGCGCCTCCCACTCCCGGTTCGTTGAGGGCAGCAAAGAGAACCCGCTGGTCATACGTTTTGAATTCCTTTGCTATATTCGTCCACAGCTTGCGGAACATCTCCTTATGCTCTGCCACATTCGCCCCGCTGGTAAAGGCATCATGCTCCATCCATCCGCCATCCCAGTGTTCGTTGATGATGACACAGAGACCGGCATTGAGACCATAGTTTACGATTTCCTTGATTCGTTTCATCCAGACAGGATCTATGGTCATATTCTCCTTATCCGTAAGATGCCCAGCCACCCAGGATGTAGGGATTCGAAGACTGTTGAATCCCTGCTGTTTCAAGCTCCGGATATAACTCTCAGTAGTCTTATCATTCTGCCATGAAGTTTCCGACTTCAGTCCAGCCTGATTGGTAAAGACATCATTCCAGTCGCACGCCTCCATCGTATTACCCAGGTTGACTCCTGGAGCCATATAGTGAGCCAATTCGGTAGCCGTGAGTTTCATTTTCGAGATACGGCCATCCACCGGTTTAACCTGTGCGCCAGCCCAAGCGAAATGAGCGGCAGCCAATATAATCATAACTATCTTCTTCATATATCAATCTAACGTATTATCGGGTTTTGAAGTTATCATGTTGCAAAGATAGCGAAAAAACTGTAGCGTGAATGTATACTTTTGATAAAAGGATAGGTATATTATGTTAGGATGTGCGATATTTGCACAAAAAAAGGACGCACATCAGAGAAAAATTCTCCGATATGCGTCCACACACTTTATATTAAACCTAAAGACTTAATATCTCGTTTTTTATTTAGCAGGCCACTTTGCTGCAGCAACAGCAGCCTTAATACTCTCAAGCATATTAGCATTGCTAACACTTGCACCAGCACGGTTGAAGATAGTCATGCTAGGATAATTACCATTGGTATCCCAAGCCATTGGAACACAACCATTATTGATAGCACTAGTTACGACAGCCTTGTAATAGTCCTTAACTGATGCATCATGAACAGCATCCTTACCGATGGCCAAACGCTGGTTGGCACCAAACTCACCAATCAACACTGGATAACCCTTGTCGAAGAAGTTGGTCTTCATCTTCTTCATCTGAGCCTCTACATAATCCTCGTTATATTTAGCATCAGCTGTACGATCAGCCTCAGAACCATTGGTATTGTTCTTGCCCCAATAGAGATAGTACTTACCCCAATCCTTGTCTTCACTCATATCTGTAAACTGATAAGGATCGTAGAAATGAACCTCTATCATCAGACGGTCGGTAGCAGAATCGTGAAGCTTAGCCATATAATTATGAGCTACGGTATTGTCGATATTAGTATTAGGACCCTGAACCACCAGAACTCGCTTGGCATTGTTGCCACCTGTAGCACGAACCGCCTCGATGAAAGTCTGCTCATACTCAGCAATTCTATTGGCCAAATCCGCAGTGCCCAGCAATGCATTGGCATCGCCGGCACCCACACCAGGCTCATTCATACCAGCAAAGATAAGACGCTCGTCATAATTCTTGAAACTGTTGGCTATCTGAGTCCAGATCTTGGTGAGTTTTGCCTTGGTAGCATCCACATCAGTAGCAGCTGTCAAACCATCATGCTCAATCCATCCACCATCCCAATGCTGGTTAATGATGACATAGAGATCGTTCTTGATGCAGTAATCTACCACCTCGTGAACACGAGCCAGCCAATCGGCATCGATGGTGCAAGCCTCAGCATCTGTGATGTGACCCATTACCCAAGAACAAGGAATACGGACGCTCTTGAAACCGGAAGCCTTCACCAGGTCGATGAGCTGCTGGGTAGTCTTTGCCGACTGCCATAAAGTTTCAGAACCGATACCGGCATTCTTCCAGTTATTAGCAGAATTTCCTGCCTCCATCGTATTACCCAGATTCCAACCCGGATACATCAAGGCTGCAATATCCATAGCAGTCTTGCTCATATCACCAGTAGTAGTACCCTGCTCCTGGTTAATGGTAACAGCTTCTGTGATGGAAGTACTGTCGTTTACCACCATGGTATAGCTAATGGTTGCCGAACGGGCATTGCTGATGTTGGCAGCCACCGAATAGTTGCGGGTGTATTCCACCATGTTGGCACGAGAAGTAATCTCACTCACCCAGTCATTGCTGATTACCTGAGAATAACTTGCATTTGCCTTCAGGGTAACAGTAACCTGACCACCGGCAGCCCCCACATTTACATTTTTACTAGATGTGATGAGAAGACCCTCGGTAGAGTTCTGGCTCACGGTGATAGTCTTGGTATCAGAACCAGCAGCTACGGTGATAGTTGCCGAACGGTCATCATTGGCTGTATTTGCCTCTGCCTTGATGAGGAAATGATGGGTAATACTAGAAGAGCCAGCCACTGGAGTTACAGCCAACCAAGCCGCTTCGGTAGAAACCGTTGGTACCTGAGCCGCCTTGACATATAAATCAGTCTCACCGCCATTCTTCGTAAACGCCATATCAGAACGGGAAACCACGAAATCCGTAGAGAGTCCTTCACCGCCTTCGATGGTATCCTCATTAGAACAGGCTGAGAAACTGACCATGGCAAAAGCCATGATCAGAAACGATAAAATTGTTATTTTCTTCATATTCATAGAATATCAAAATAATACGTATGATTACTTACCTGGAGTCAAGACATGATTAATCTTGACCTTAACCTGAGTAGGATCAACCAGGTCTTTCCACAAATCGTAGAGTTCGATGGACCAAACCACTGCACCCGAGCACTTATCTGCCAAAGAAGCGGAAACCTCGTAGGTGCCATCGCCCTTCACATAAGTGCGCCCGAATTCAGAACCGCCCCAGTAGCTAGGATACCAGCTAGGTGTGGCATAAGAAAGTTCTGTCTTGTAGTTCTTGGAAGCAGAATCCTTCAGGTTGCCGTCGATACCTGTGATGGTGAAGTTGACAATCAGATTACCAGTGAATGACAAGGCTGAAGCATCCACTCCATTTGCCTTGGTATTACCATACTCATTGTAGATTTCAATGCGACCGTCTGTGCCCTTGCCATCCTTGTTGACGAACTCTGTCTTGGAGAAATCCATAGAGAATTCAGGATCCACATCAAACTTGATGCTCACAATCTCTGCAGTAATCTTGGATGCATCGATGGCATCAGCTGCCAGATTGTTGATATCCACACAGAATACCGCTGCACCTTCTGCCTCGGCACCACCTGTCTCCATCCAAACCGTATAGAGACCATCGCCAGTAACGTTGGCATCATACTTGGAATTATCAAAGGCTGACCAGCGACTTGGATCCCAAGAAGCATCACCATACTCCAAACCAGCCACATGACTGCCCGCACCTTCCTTCATGTTATCTGTCAAACCAGAAAGACGGAAAGTAACCACCATGTTCTTGGTAAACTTAATCTGAGCCTGGTTGATGCCAGGATTGCTGCCCGTAGAACCATACTGGTTGAAAATCTCGATACGGATTCTACCATTATTCTCAAGGTCGCCGACAACCAATTTGGAATTATCAACCTTCAACTCAGGTGACATACGAACAGGACGAATCGCCAAGCCCAGGTTGCGGGCCGAAACACCAGATGAAGCAGTACCATTGCTCAGATTGAGCGTCTGGCTATAATCCGTAGCGATGCTATAGTTATTGCCGCTCCAATACAAACCCTGGTTGCCCTCACCTACCTTGGCAGTTCCATTGCGGTAACCGGTGTAAGGCATAAAGATGCTGTTGCCATTGGCTGCAGTAAATCTGATACCCTTCACGCCCTTCACCTCAACTTCTGTCTGAGTGGTATTGGCAATCAACTCACTCATCTGATCAGCTGTAGGAGTAGAACTGCGCATCAAGGCACCCGCATCCACGTTCACCTTCTTCAAGATATCCTTATCCGTACCGGCGATATCTTCCACTGTATTGTAATCGATGAGATAAGTACTCTGATTCACACCAGTCAAATCACCATAGCCCAGAAGGGTACCTGTCTCTTCCTCTGATTCTGCACCCAGGTTGCATTTAGCCCAAAGGATGCTCAAACCCAAGTCAACATATTCCATTTTCTGAGCAGGAGTGGTAAAGCTCTTGGTCTCACCATAGACAAAACCATCACCCAACTCAAAATATGATGTATAATAGTAAGTAGTTCCAGGAAGCAAACCTTCCACACGTTGACTGATGGTCTTGGCACTGGCAGAGATTGGATAACCGATACCGTTCTCTACATCCGCCTCAGAGGTTGAAATCTTGAAACCGTAGTTCATCTGGGTCTCTCCCTCTATCAGGATGCCTTCCAAGCCATTGGCTGTAGCACTCAGGGTAGCCTTGGTAGCCGTAACATCCGTGGCTCCGGCTGTAGCAATCTGGGCATCGGTAGCCACGAAGCTCTTCACCTCACCAAACTTGGTTACTATGCCCTGTAACTGTACGTAAGTGGCATAATAATAGGTATTGCCCTTGGTCAATCCCGAGAGAGTGGCGGTTACATTACCTTCGGCATCAATCACGCCAGGCTGCTTGGAGCCGGCTGTGGTAGGATCGGGGTTGGTACCGTAAACAACACCCACCGCATAGGCACCGGCATCCTGCTTACTCAAGTCCAAGACCTTGCCGCTGACTACTGCCGAAATAGCAGTAACAGAAGCATCACCCGTCTCAATGGTGCTAATTACATTTCCTGTGGCTGCAGAGTAGTCATCATCGCTACAGGAAGAGAGCGAGCAAAGACCGGCCATCAGCAGCATCACACCTGCTAAATATTTCATTTTCATAATCTAATCCACATTAAAGTTTCTAATCTTATTTACCCTCTGAAGGTGTCACTACAGGAGCACCTGTATCCATCTTCACGGTGATAACCACTTCGATGCTTGAAGAACACTTGAAGTCGGTAAACTCATTTTTGCCGGAATCAAACTTGAAGCATGCGGCAGGTCCCCATGGGTTCAATACATAACGACGGAAGGAGTTGGTACTTGGGTCGTCATCTGTATATCCTCTTGGGATGAGTGTATCATCAAAATCAACACTCTTGCCATCTACCTTGATGCTCTTGATGGTGATATCGCAGTTTGGATTGTCCTTCAGAATCTTGTTGACGTCGATGTAGAGAAGATATGGATTGCTCTCTGCACCCTCAAACTTCAAGGAATAGTCGCCATCGCCTGTGATGAACACATTGGTGCTCATATAGTTGGCGATATCGCCATCGTGCTTCCAGCCCCAACCGGAGTTATTGAAGAAGAGGTTTGCCTTATACTTAGGACCTGATGCAGAACTTGCGCTCTGGGCTACCCAGTGGTATGCCTGATACTGATAGAGATTGCCCTGGTCATCAAGACACTGGCTACCGAGCCACAAATCCTTCAGATGTCCGGTATAGTCATCCTTGCTGACTTTCAGAATACGTAGGGTGTTGTCGGCATTAGCATGCATGTTGTAATTGCCCGTTGCAGAAAGCTGGGTATTTCCGAAGCCCTTGTCGAAAGTGAATACGCCTTCATCGTTCAAGGTATATTTACCGGAAACCTGACTTCCATCAGGAGCGGTATAGATATAACTCTTTGACTCGCTGTTCATCACGAGGGTTGCATCCTCGATACCACTGGCTGCTGTAAGCTGAATGCCCTTGGCACTACCGTCGAGGTTGCAATAGTCAAACTGCCGTCCCTCTTCATTATCAGGGTTAGCCAACTTGTAGGTGATTTCCTTATTGGTCTTCTGCTCTACCCAGTCGCGCCAGTCAGTCATCAGCGTTGGCTTCACCTGGGTGTTCTCTGGCGCGGAAGGAGTCCAATTGTCCCAGTATTCCTCTGAAACGAAGTTGTAGCAAAGCAAGCACTTGCCCTCATCAGAATTGTCTCGAACTGTTGCTATCTGCAAACGGTCGTCGGCAAGTCCCATCAGCTTCAGTCCGCTACGCCAGTTGGTAGCAACCTGGTCATGTCCCGAATTGTGGAGCAGTTCCGCATCCGAGAAGGTGATGGTATGATTGTCTGTATCCAGCATGTAAGTACCCTTAAGGGTCTCACCTGTCTCAGCATTATATACGGTGACATGGGCACCGCCAATCAGGTCGAACTCCATATAACCATAGTCCATAGCCGACATCACCCAGGAGTTGTCTGCGATACCAGGAGTCCAGTTCCAATGGTCGCCGGCTGCAGCGGTCTGTCCCATCATGCAGGTACTCCAGTCATCATCCATACCCCAGAATCCGAGCGGACCTGCCCAGAGGTCTGAATGCTTGGTGATGACATTGGCATCGATATCCAACTTCCATCGCTTCGATTTGCCTACGCCGCCACTCAGATAGGTCCACAGAGGATCGGTAACGAATTCGGCACAGAAATCATCTACCTTGAACTCGGCGTAGGGTCCCCAGAGGAAACCGCCGCGGGTTTCAACACCGATACGTGCCTGATAGGTACCATTGAAAGGAATCTTCAGGCTCACCTCATCCTGCTGGAAACGTCCCTGAGGCGTATCAAAGACCACCGAATAGCTCGATGGCAACAGACTCTTGAACTTGACAATATTAGGATTGCTTTCGTCGTGAGTAATCGTGAAGGCGATGTTCTCAGCCAAATCCTCAGAAGACAAGTTCTTATCGCCCAGACCAAACTCGTCTGGAGAGCAGCTCGCCATGACGAGAATCATGACAGCTGCCAAAAGCGAATATATTTTATTTATAATCTTCATAAAACCAATACTTTAAAAAGTTAGAATTACCAACCAGGATTCTGCTTCAGGAGACCATGAGAAAGTCCGATCTCGGTGATAGGAATCTGAATCAAACCACGTTTCTTGATGATATTCTCGGCACTGATGGATACGGTGGTTTTCTCGCCGCCATCCTTCACTTCCCAGGAACCGGCAATCTCCCTGGCTGCCTGCTCCACGCCCTGACGGAGCTGATCCCAATAGCGGATTCCCTCGAAGGCAAACTCAAGCTTGCGCTCTTTCAGGATGTTCTCCTTGGTGGCTGTCAGCTGAGAATAGTTGCCACTCAGAGTGGTGCCATCATCCTCGGTATAAGCACGCTTGCGAACCTGGTCGAAGTAAGACTGGGCATTAGGACTGCCCAACTCTGCTGCCATCAACAGGACATCGGCGTAACGGACGAGGACCCAATCCTGGAACTGACTGATTTGGAAATCGCCTGCACCCACTGTTTCCGTGTAATGCTGCAACTTGCCATCACCAGCAGTTTCGTGCTTAGACAAAGGGGTATATTTCTTCACGAAATATCCGGTGTATTCGCGCTGGTCGGCAAGATAGGTGTCCTCGTAATCCTTCAACTGTGAAGCATCGATGATAGAGGCTGAACGGCGGGTATCACCCGTAGCATAGGCTGAAGCAATGGATGGTGTAACAGTGCATCCACCCCAACCCTGGCCATAGCCTTCGTAAACCAGACTACCGGTACGCATTCCTATCATCACCTGGAAACGGTTACCATCATTGTTGCCATTATAGTCGGCTGTGTAGTTAAACTTCATCGAGAGTATGGTCTCTGGGTTTCCAGGACCAGCCCAGGAAGAGTTCTCATGTGCCCAAAGTCCTACGTGGTCACCGCTCTTGTCATCAGCAGAAGCTGGCCACAAATCTCTGAATCGAGGTACCAGACTGAACTCGCCACTGGCGATGATATCCTCACAGGCTGCCAGGGCATCCGCCTTGGTCAAGCCCAGCTGATCAGGCTCCTTGCCATAATAGCCACTATAGAAGAGGTATGCGCGAGCCAGAATTGCCTCGGCACCATACTTGGTGATATGTCCATCGTTGGTAGCCGCATCCTTCTTAGGATAGGCATTGGCAGGAATATGCTCGATGGCATACTTCAAATCTCTGAATACCAGACTATATACGGAGTCAGGAGCAGCCTGAGGAACCACTTCGCTGGTGGCATGTTCCAGCAGCGGGATGTTCTCCCAAAGGCGAAGCATATCGAAATAGCACAAGGCACGAAGGGCATGAGCCTCACCCAGATAGGTGTTCTTTGCATTCTCATCATCCCAGGTAATGCCTTCACCCTTATCGATAAACTCATTGCAGCGGAAGATGGCTGCATAATAGCTCTTCCACAAGGTTTCGTGCATATCGGTATAAGACGGTGCCTGATTCATGTCGAAACGGTCGAGAATCTGCGTGTTGCGGCCATCGGTGTTACCCGTACCGCCAAAGCACTCATCACTCATCGTCTCGGTCAACTGATAGACGGTGAACGAAGGACCATCTGAAACGGTACGCTGCCAACCGTCGTAGCAGGCATAGAGCGAGCGAAGTCCATCTTCCTGACTCTTATAGAAATTGCCGGAATTTGATTCTGTCTTGGAAGCCACATCCAGCCAACTGTCGCTGCAAGATGCCAGACCTCCCATAGCCAAAATACCCAAAGCGGCTATCTTTATTTTATTTGTCTTCATAATGATATCTCCTTTAAATTAGAACTTAAGATTCAAACCTACCATGAAGGTACGTGGACGTGGATAGTAACCCAAATCTACGCCTGATGCCCAACTGTTGACACCATAACCGATTTCTGGGTCCATGCCGTCATACTTGGTAAAGGTAAACGCATTCTGAACCTGGAAGTACAAACGGGCCTGAGATACGAACTTCTGATGAAGCAGCTTGGCAAAATCATAACCTAAGGTGATGTTGCTGATTCTCAGGAAGTCACCATCCTGGATAAAGAGGTCGGAGAACTGATAGTTCACATTGGTCTCTGTTACACGTGGATATTTGTTGGATGTTCCCTCACCTGTCCAGCGCTGCAGAATAGCTGAAGTGTAGTTGGCAGTCTTGGCACCTACATTGCGGTAGCTCTGAACGATGTCGTTGCCTACAGAACCGTTGGCGGTTACAGAGAAGTCGAGTCCCTTGTAGTCGAAACCGAGTGAGAAACCATAGGTAAAGTCTGGCATACCATTGCCCAGGTTTACCTTGTCGGCATCATTGATGGTACCATCGTGGTTGACATCGTAATACTTTACATCGCCAGGTTTTACAGAAGACCCCTGAAGTACGCCATTGCCTGCCGCTACCCACTCGTTGATTTCTTTCTGGTTCTGGAAGATACCAGCGGTCTTGTAACCCCAGAAGTAACCGATTGGTTCGCCATTGCTGCAACGGTAGAACTCGGTAGAGTTATCATAGAGCTGACCATTACCATCGGTACCATGAATGATACCATCGGATGTAGGGATGCTTCCCACCTTATTCTTATTATAGGCACCGTTGACATTCACATAGTAGTTGAAATCTCTACCAATGTTGTCGTTCCAGCCCAAACCGATTTCTATACCGGTATTCTCTACGTCACCTCCATTGAAATAAGGGGCTCCCGTACCGGCTGTGCCTGGTATAGGCTTAACCAGCAACCAGTCTTTGGTGGTCTTCTTATACCAGTCGATGTTGACATTCAACTTGCCCAGGAGACGCAGATCCAAACCGAAGTCCAACTGTTCTGAAGTTTCCCACTTCACATTCTCGTTAGACAGACGGCTTTCGTAAGCACCATAGTAATTTGACTGTCCGTCAGCACCCAAAGACGTACCGAAGTTATAGTAAGCACCCGATGTTGAGATAGGAGAAATAAACATCAGGTCGCCAATATTCTGGTTACCAACCTGTCCCCAGCTTGCACGCACCTTGGCATAATCAAGCACCTTGAGCAGAGGCTTCACCCATTTTTCATTGGTTACAATCCAACCGGCAGAAACAGAAGGGAAGTAGCCCCAGCGGTTGCCACGGGCAAACTTAGAAGAAGCATCGGCACGCAGGGTAGCTGTTGCCATATAGGTTTCCTTCCAGTTCCAGCTCACACGACCAAAGTAGCTCACCATGCGCTGTGACAGAGAAGGAGCACCGCTGGCACCCAGACCATCGGTAGCGGTGGCAGCTGTACCATTGCTTACATAAGCATGGTTCCAGTCGGAAAAGCCACTCTTCAGGGTGGCATTGGATGCACTTACGCCTACGCCATCAAAGCGCCAGGACTCCATACCTGCCAAGGCAGTGAAGCTATGCTCCTTTACCTTGAAGTCGTAAGACAGGGTGTTGGTCCAGGTCAACTGCCAGTTATGTCCCATATTCTGGTTCACACTGGTACGGTTGGCTGTGTTGTAACTATAGATAGAGAACTGATAGAGAGGAGTAAACGAACGGTAATCGCTTGCATAATATTCATAACCTACTACAGTGCGATACTTCAAGTTCTTGATAGGCTCAATCTCCGCATACACATTACCGGTGAAACGGGCTGCATTCGTCTGATTGTTATTGTTCGTCATCATCAAGCCGTATGGGTTGCCATCGGCATTATACCAGTCGCTGTTGCTGGTATCATTGAAAGGAGAATCATACTTGTTGTTGTCGCTATAGACTGGCGACAATGGAGAGGTATTGAAGGCACTGCGCAGAGTGTTGTTGTAAGCATTGCCCACAGCGATACCCGTATTCTGGGTATAGATGAAACTGATCTGCTCACCCACCTTCAACCAGTCCTTCACCTTCCAGTCGGAATTGACACGGAAGTTGTAACGTTCATAATTGCTGACGTCCTTGCCGCCAACAATACCCTCCTGGTTCATATAACCCAGCGTCATGGCATAATTGGCAGTCTTGCTACCGCCATTTACACCTATATTATATGAAGAAGTCTTGGCATTCTTCACAAACATCTGATCTACCCAGTCGGTATCAATCAAATCGCCATTGGCATCATAGATACTCTTGTACTTGCTCCAGTCGTAGGCATTCTTGCCCGAGTTGATGGCAGCCTCATCCAGAATAGCCATATACTCCCTAGCATTGAGCATATCAATGCTGCGTGGCTTGTTCTGCCAACCCACATATCCGTCGAAGCTAACCACGGCACGGCCTTCCTTACCACCCTTGGTAGTAATCAGAACCACACCATTGGCCGACTGCGAACCATAGATGGCAGCCGATGCCGCATCCTTCAGCACATCAATACTTTCGATATCTGCTGGATTCAGAGAAGCGATGTCACCACGTACACCATCAATGATGTAAAGCGGATCAGAACCACTCACGGTACCCATACCACGGATGTTTACCTTCAAACCGGAACCCGGCTGACCGGATGTTGAGATGATGCTCATACCAGGAGTCTGTCCCTGGAGCGCCTGAAGCGGATTGGAAGTGTTCAACTTGGCGATGTCATCACCCTTCACGTTGATGTTGGCACCCGTCACCAGCTTTTTCTTCTGAACACCGTAACCTACTACGACAACTTCATCAAGTGACTGCTTGTCTTCATTTAAGGTTACGTTGATTGTCGAACCTGTAACTTTAATCTTTTGGGTGATAAAGCCCAGATACGAAACTTCGAGTGTTTGTCCATTCTTTGCTTCAATGGTAAAGTTACCATCCAGGTCAGTAACGGCACCCGTCTTTGTACCCTGCACCATGACACTTGCACCAATCAATGGTTCATTGTCACTGCCAGAGATGACAGTACCCTTAACCGTCTGAGCATTGAGGACACCCGCTCCGATTCCTAACATTGCCTGGAACACCAACATGATGGCTACCAGAGCAACTTTGCAGAGCATGTGGCTCTGCGAGAATTTCTGAGATGTTTTTCTCATAATTACTTTAGGTTTAAATTAATAATTGTTGCTTCTAGGTTTAATATAGACCTATGTAACATAGGTCGAATATTGCCTTTATATAAATAAGGTATAAGCCTCGGTTATGAGGATTGCCTCGATTTATCGTTGTTTGCATTTACTTTTTCGGGGACAAAGATAGATAAAAAACAGACACAATAGGGTATGTTTTGGTTAATCAATTACGTATAAAATGTTGCGCAACCTACATTTTTTAACGAAAAAGCACCAAAATGTAGCATAAAATACATTTTGGTGCAAAAATTGCTTAATTAATATGATATTTTATCAACCCCGGCATCGGAGCTTTCAAAATCTGGGAAATCTTGAGATGAAACTCATCCTCCATCACATTTCTCAAAGGAGACTCAAAGTAATGGGCAATGCTTCCAACAAAACCAAGCATCGGAATTTCTTCTTCCAAGGATGAATGCCATGCCTTCATGCCTGGCTCCAACTGGCTTATATCCTCGGTGCTCGCCTTGACATATTTAATATAAGGTGTGAGATTCTTTGCGTAGAACTGATTGAAACTCTCCAGTATCATGCGATAGAGTGACATGGCTTCATTCAGTTCGTCGGTTCCATTCTCATGTTTCTCACCTTCTGCTATCTGTTCTGAGATAAAAGGACAGATGGAAGCCAGGAAGCGATTGGCAAGCGGCTGTCTGTACACCTTATTAATAATAGTAGGATAATCCAAGCCCGACCAGGCAAGATATTTATTCTTTAGTGATACAGGCAATGTGCCCTTGAAGATACCATTGAGGAAAAGTTTGCCGATTACTGCCCCACTACCCTCATCGCCCAGGATATATCCCAACGGAGGCGTGTTCATCACAATCTTCTCTCCATCGTAAAGACAACTGTTGGCACCGGTTCCCAAAATACAGGCGATACCCGGTTTCTTGCCAAAGAGGGCACGGGCTGCTCCCAGCATATCACCTTCTGCCTCAACCTTGGCTTCGGGAAAAGACTGCTGCAAGAGTGATTTCATGCGAGACTTCATCGCCTCGGTTACTCCACTGCCATAAAAGAAAACCTCCTGAGGCTGCTCTGACAGAACAAGTTCCTTACACAATACATCCAAAATCTCGGCATCACTCTGATGAATCGGACTGATGCCCTGCGTCTTACAGGTAACCATCAAGTTACCCTGTTCATCAACCAGAGCCCAATCGGTCTTGGTACTGCCACTATCTGCTATGAGTATCTTCATTTTCTTATCTGATTAATTAACGTATCCTTTGACGTTGCAAATGTAATCAATTTATATGAAAAATGCAAAAGATAACCCTAAAAATCGAACGTAAAGGTGCTAATATATCAAAAAAGGCGATTTTCTCTTTGCTTTTTCACGAATTATTAATAACTTTGCAGTCAAATTTACTAAATATGAAGAAGAGACTATACATCATAATTCTGCTGATGGTGGCATTCGTGCTGCCAAGCAACGCAGTGCTCAAGGAAGCCAACCTGGACACAACGCTCTATATGCTGCGTACAGAATTGACCAACTATCACATAGACTTGGAGAAACAGAACCAAGCTGCCAAGGCTCAACAGTTGGCTGTGATTCAGGAGCTCATCAGTATTGTGAAACAGGCTGACCAGAACTCCATCATGCTCTATTCGCAGCGCAATGGGTATATTTTCGACATGACTTATGCCTGTCATGAGGCTACAGAACAGTTTAAGAAGTTTAAGTCGAAGGCTGTTCCTTTCCGCCAAATGATCAAGAAGAACAATGTTGAGGTGGCGCGTTTCGACTCGCTCATCAACTATCTCTACGGCATGAACACCATGTTTCTCAGCGAAGAAGCACAGGTGAACCGAAACGTTGACCTGACTCTGGCTGCCAATATCCGCCGCCAGCTGGTAGAGAAACAGAAACAGCTGCAAGCCTATGTGCAGGCTTACGACAGAACCGACCGTAAGCTACAGGCACTCAACGACTATGCCAACCGCAGATACGAAGATATCCAGAACAGCATCTTCAATAATGGAGGCGACAACTATCTGCGCATACTCCGTAACTTCAGCATGAACTATAAGGAGGCGAAGACGTCTGTAACCGAGAAATACAAGCCCGTACCAGGCATGATGTCACAATGGGATGTACGCATCATCTTCATCCTCTTCGGTATCATCATCTTCTGGGGTCTCATCTCCATCTTCCTCAATCTCTTTACCATCCGCATCGTGATTACCCAACTCATGAAGCATGGTATGTTCGAGAACAGAAAGGAAAGTTTTATGGCAAAACGGCCATGCCTTATCATGGCTATGACGGTAGTAACCTTCGCATTCATCCTGGGTATCGTAAGAATGGCGGTTACCCAGAACTTCGTGATTATGGCAAGCCAGCTGCTGGTAGAATATTCCTGGCTGGTTGGCGTTATCCTGGTATCTATCCTGCTACGTGTAGACAACGATAAGATTAAGAATACCTTCCGTATCTATTCGCCATTGATGCTGGTAGGTTTCATCGTTATCGTGTTCCGTATCATCCTGATACCAAACGACCTGGTGAACCTTATCTTTCCACCAGTCCTTCTGCTCTGCGCTCTCTGGCAGTGGAATGTGATTGGCAGAAAGCACAACCAGGTATTGCGTACCGACAAGACATACGCATTCATATCGCTTGCCGTATTCGGAGTAAGTACCATTTTTGCCTGGATAGGTTTCACACTTCTTGCCGTCCAGCTTATCATCTGGTGGACCATGCAGCTTACCTGCGTGCTTACCATCACCTGCTGCGAAGGATGGCTCAGCGTATATGCCAAGCGTAAGAAGTTGGCTGACAAGGCGATTACCGACAAATGGCTGTATCGCTTTATCTATAAGGTATTGCTCCCTATTTCAGGCGTGCTCTCGTTCATCATCTCTATCTATTGGGCTGCAGATGTATTCAATATGAGTGATACGACATGGGAGATATTCAACAAGGATTACATCAAGACCAGCAACTTCACTGCATCGCTTTTCAGTATTTCAGAGGTAGCTTGTCTGTACTTCCTGTTCAACTACATCAACATTACTTCTGTAGATTTCATGCGTCATCACTTCGAGAAAGCAGACCCGGCGTCGGCTGCTTCAAAGATTGTGATGTTCAAGAACGTGATGCAGGTGATTATCTGGGGTATCTGGCTGATGATAGCCCTGAATGTGTTCCAGGTAGGAAAATCATGGCTGCTTGCTATCTTTGCCGGCTTATCAACCGGTCTGGGTTTTGCATCAAAGGATATTCTCGAGAACATCTACTACGGCATCTCTCTGATGATGGGCCGTGTGAAGGTGGGTGATTATATCATCTGTGACGGCACCCGTGGTAAGGTAAGCAGTATCAGTTATACCTCTACGATGCTGGAGGCTACCGACGGTTCGGTCATAGCCTTCCAGAACTCGCAGCTCTTCTCCAAAAACTACAAGAACATGACCAAGAATCATGGTTATGAGCTGGATATTCTGGAGGTAGGTATTGCTTATGGCAGCAATGTGAAGGAAGTGAAACAGATTCTGATTGATGCCCTCATGAAACTGGACTGTATCTATCAGGACAAAGGGGTGAAGGTGTTACTGAAGAGTTTCGATGACAGCTGCATCACCCTCAGAATTGTGGTATGGGTGAACGTGCTTACCCAAGCCATCGATGATGCCACCATCATGGAGTGCATCTACGATACGCTCAACGATCACAACATCGAGATTCCGTTCCCACAACGTGAGATTACAATCAAACAAGTTAATAATTAACAGGTTATAGTTTACAGTTAATAGCAGGTTAGCCCCCTATCAACTATAAACTATCAACTATAAAGTATAAAAAAATATGGCAACATTCATAGCAGGTCCTTGCGTCATCGAGTCAATGGAACTATTGGAAACAGTAGCTCAGGAACTCGTCCGCATCAACGAAAAGTTAGGAACTAAAATCATATTCAAGGCTTCATTCGATAAAGCCAACCGTACCAGCATCCACTCTTTCCGTGGTCCAGGACTGGAGAAAGGACTCCAGATGCTGGGAGATATCAGGGAGAAATACAACCTTCAGGTTACAACAGATATTCATGAGAGTTATCAGGCTTCAGCAGCAGGCGAAGTTTGTGATATTCTCCAGATTCCAGCCTTCCTCTGCCGTCAGACCGACCTTCTGGTTTCTGCAGCCAAGACAGGCAAAACCGTCAACATCAAGAAGGCACAGTTCCTGAGCGGTAGAGATATGAAATATCCTGTAGAAAAAGCATTGGAGAGCGGTGCCAAGGAAGTTTGGCTCACAGAACGCGGCAACTGTTTCGGCTATAACAATCTCGTGGTAGATTTCAGAAACATCCCTGACATGAAGGAGATTGTGCCAAATGTCATCATGGACTGTACCCATAGCGTTCAGCGCCCGAGTGCAGGTGACGGCAAGACCGTAGGCGACCGCAAGTTCGTTCCAGCAATGGCAAAGGCGGCTAAAGCTTTCGGAGCTACCGGCTACTTCTTTGAAGTACATCCTGACCCAGACCAGGGCAAGAGCGATGCAGCCAATATGCTGGAATTAAACAAGCTGGAATCACTTATCCAGGAACTCCTTTAAGTGAAAAGTGAAGAACGAAGAATGAAGAAACAACGTTCGGCGTACGAATGAAAAGCCAATTCAAATGATTTAGAAATGACCGATAAAAATAACAATATAGATGATAAGATTGTTCGCGGTTATGGCGAACAGGCTCTTAAAGACGAGGCGCAGGCCATCCTCGACCAGATACCTTATCTGGACGACAACTTTGAGAAAGCTGTAGACATGATGTATCATTGCCAAGGCAAGATTATCGTTACAGGTGTGGGCAAGAGTGGACACGTAGGTGCCAAGATTGCCGCTACACTTGCCTCTACAGGCACACCAGCCTTCTACATCAATCCACTGGATGTCTATCACGGCGACTTAGGTGTGATGACCGACAAGGATGTGGTTCTGGCACTGAGTAACAGCGGTCAGACCGATGAACTGCTCCGTTTCATCCCGATGGTACTCCACATGAATGTTCCTATCATTTCCATCACCGGAAATCCAGATTCCCTGCTGGCAAAATACTCCAACCATCATATCACCGTAAAGGTAAAGAAGGAGGCTTGTCCGCTGAACCTCGCCCCTACCAGCAGTACTACTGCTGCATTGGCTATGGGTGATGCACTGGCTATCGCCCTGATGCAGGTACGCCACTTCAAGCCTCGTGACTTTGCACAGTTCCATCCTGGTGGAGAATTAGGAAAACGACTGCTGACCACAGCAGAAGATGTGATGCGCAGCGATGATATGCCTATCATTCCTAAGGAAATGCACCTGGGCGAGGCTATCATCCACGTAAGCAAGGGCAAACTGGGATTGGGTATCTCATTGGATGAAGACAACCACGTTATCGGACTTATTACCGATGGTGATATCCGACGCGCCATGGAGAAATGGCAGGCAGAATTCTTTAACAAGACTGTAAGCGACATCATGACCACCACTCCGAAAATGGTGACTCCGAAGACGAAGATTTCGGAGATTCAGCGCATCATGCACAAGTATAAGGTGCATACGGTACTGGTTGTAGACAAGGATAATCATCTGAAAGGTATCGTCGATCACTATGCCTGCATGGTATAATTTTTTAGGCACGGATAACACAGATTACACGGATTTATAGATAACACGGTTATAGATAAGATGAGATATTTTTTATTAATAGCAACATTATGGCTGTCTTGTTCGCTGTGCAGCGCACAGACCAGCGATTCATTGATCGTTAATCAGCTTCGTGGGAAAGGAGTCAGCTTTTCTCACGATAATTCAGTAACCCTACTGATGAATGGTCAGGAAAAGTTTGATGATATGTTCCAGGCAATCCGACAGGCTAAACATAGTGTACACCTGGAATACTTTAACTTTCGCAACGACAGCATCGCCTCCCTCCTCTTCGACCTGCTAGCTCAGAAAGTCAAGGAGGGTGTGAAGGTGAGAGCCTTATATGATGGTTTCGGAAACTCTTCCAACAATAAGCCTCTGCGAAAGAGACATCTCAAGAAAATCCGTGCCAACGGTATAGAGATTTATGAATACAAGCCCCTGAAGTTTCCATGGGTACATGCAATTTTCAACCGTGATCACCGTAAAATCGTTGTCATCGACGGGCAGATTGCCTACACAGGCGGTATGAACGTTGCCGACTATTATATAAAAGGTACGAAGGTTGTAGGAGAATGGCACGATATGCACTGTCGCATCGATGGCAGTGAGGTAAATACCCTGCAGAAGATATTCCTCAAGATGTGGAATAAGGTGAGCGGACAGAATGTGCACAGCACTGAGTTCTGGAGATATAAGAAGAAGGATTATCTGGTAGAGAATCTCAAGCCAGATACGACAGCAACAGCCTACAGAAAGATGGTCGGCATCATCAACCGCGAACCGCATATTACAAAGGATATCATCCGATATTTCTATGTGAATGCCATCAATGATGCACAGGACAGCATCAAGATTATCAGCCCCTACTTTACCTTGAGTCATAAACTCAAAAAGGCATTGAAGAATGCTGTGAAAAGAGGAGTGAAAGTAGAAATCATGCTCTCTACCAAGAGCGACATTCCTCTGACTCCTGACTGTGGTTTCTATAATGCCCACAAACTGATGAAGGCAGGATGCAATATTTGGATGTATACGCCGGGCTTCCACCATACCAAGATTATCATGGTAGACGGCAAGTTCTGTACCGTGGGCAGTGCCAATCTCAATGCCCGAAGCCTGCGCTGGGACTATGAAGAGAATGCAGTGATTGTGGATTCTTGTACTACACAACAACTGGTACAGCTCTTTGATGGGGAAAAGAAAGACAGTTTCTTACTCAATGAGAAGAACTGGAGAGAGTGGCGTACGGGCTGGCAAAGATTCAAAGGATGGTTTGCCGCAAAGGTACTCACTCCATTCTTGTAAAAACAAGATATAAGTATAACTCAACTATCACTAGCAGAAGTAAAATAAACAGAGATGAATGAAGAAATGATGAAAGCCATGGCTGGCAAACAGATGCCGGAAATGGCAATAGTAGAGAGCAATACACTCGCCGCAATGGGACTCAGACAACTGCTTGAGTCGGTGATGCCCATGATGAAAATCTCGACCTTCGGTTCGTTCCGTCAGTACGAGGCAAACAATCCAGACCACTTTGTTCATAGCTTTGTATCTATGCACATTGTACTGGAACACCGTTACTTCTTCACACAGGGCAACAGGAACCGCCATGTGATCGTTCTAACACCCAGCAACGATCCCAATTCGCAACTTGCAGAATTTCATTGTCTCTGCGTCAATATACCAGAAGGATACCTGATAAAAGAGCTTCTCAACCTGCAGCATTCCGGTCACCCTCATGGCGAACATATCCCTGCCATGCCCCCTGTCACTCAGGAAAAAGTTCTGTCGGATAGAGAAATAGAGGTATTATCTCTGGTAGCACAAGGGAAAATCAACAAAGAGATAGCCGACCAACTCTGTATCGGACTGACTACTGTGATTACCCATCGCAAGAAAATACAGGAAAAACTGGGATTAAAAAGTGTGTCTTCACTCACCATTTATGCTGTGATGCATGGTTTTGTTGACATCAATATGATCTAGCCTTCACCATAAATAGTGATGCAGAATCATCACATACCTAAATATAATGATAGCGCCTTCCCCTCATGTGAGAGGAAGGCGCTATCATTTTAGAAAAAATAACATTATTTAAACTGATATTCCACAGATAAACTACAGCTTTACAGAAGAAATATCAACCAAATTGTTCACGATGGCATAAATTGTAAGACCTGCAGGAGAGTGAATCTGAAGCTTTCGGGCGATGTTTCTGCGATGCGTAATGACCGTATTGATAGAGATAAACAGGTGGTCAGCAATCTCCTTGTTGGTCATTCCCTGAACCAAAGCAACAATCACATCTTTCTCACGGTCGCTCAACTGTTCGTCACTCATCGGAGTCTGATTAATCATGCTCGAAATCTTGGCACTCACATCGTTCTGCTTCAGTTTACGCTCTGCATTTCTTACTGCAGGAATAAAGATTTCTTCCTCTACCTCAGAGTGATGGGTGAGCCATTCCTCATTATTATATATATCATAAAGAGTGGCGCTGAGCTGATTATTATGCAAGCCATCAGAAGGCAAATACTTGATAATGATACTCTTGAGTTCCTTTAACTTCAGATCTACCTGAGCATGGTGTTTCGAGAAGGTTTCTATATCAAAGTTTGCATTGGCATTACCATCTATAAGTGCCTGAACATAAGGGAATACCATCTTTTCTTCATACCGCATATGATTGGTTATACTATGGGCATAATCATCATAAAGCTTGAGGATAAGGCGTGCCAGATTATCCTTTTCATCCAGCGCTTCAACCAGTTCTTTACGGATAAACGGCAACTGGAAATCTATGTAATAGGCATGCGATGCCTTGAGATAATGCAAGAGGGTCGGCAGCGACAGGCGGTCGACATTGTCATACTCCTTGTAACCATTAATCGTCAAGTTTACCACGGACAGGAAAGTATAGGTATCCACCTTCTGCTCGTCGCAAACTTCACGCACAGTTTTGTCGCCAAAGCCCAGGTTGATGCCGAAGCTACCGAGGCTCTGTAAAATGTTATAATTGTCTCTAATGATGCTGATCATCTTGTCATCAGCTTCATACATCTTCTGATTTTTCATCTTTCTTTATCCTTAAATGAAAACATCCTTGTATCAAGAACATTCATAATGTTTCTATTTCGGTTGCAAATATACAAAAAAGTTTCGAAACTCGCAATACCTAGAAATGGGGATGCCACAGTTTACCGATTTTTAGGTATTGCAAGATTTTTTAAAACCTCGTACCTTTGCACCCGAAATCGAGAAAGAGCGCGGTGATGATTGCCATTCCCGAGCGGCAGAGCTGCGTAATTCCTTATCAAGTCAGATTGGCTTTAAGGAGATACTAGGTCTCTAAAGTGTCGAGACCGCAAACAGACATCCGCGCTCTTTTCTTTATATAAAATTATACGATAACTATAATTTCAAAATATTAAAGATGAACAGTTTAAGAATTGGATTGATGTCCGCTGCCCTCGTTGCTGGTTTGGCAACGGCAAGTGCACAAACGGTGGCTGCCGATAGTGTGATGCAGCATGTAAACGGCAAGCGCCTCAGCGTGGGTGGTTATGGCGAGGTTGCCATGAGCCGCAACTTCTATAGCGACCACGTAAGCCGTTACAGTTTGGCAGACGAGCACAAGAATGACCCTAGCCATGGTCGTTTCGATATTCCTCATGCAGTAATTTACCTGGGTTACGACTTCGGAAAGGGTTGGACTATGGGTACCGAGATTGAGTTTGAGCATGGTGGCGTAGGAATGGCCTATGAGAAAGAAGACGAAGAAGGTGGCGAATGGGAACAGGAAGTAGAGAAAGGCGGTGAAGTTGAACTCGAACAGTTCTGGATCCAGAAGTCATTCGGTCGTTGGGCAAACATCAAGGCTGGTCACATCGTTGTTCCCGTTGGTTTGAACAACGCTTACCACGAGCCATTGAATTTCTTCACTGTTTATCGTCCTGAAGGTGAGAATACGGTTCTCCCAAGCACTTGGCATCAGACAGGTATCAGTTTCTGGGGTAAGACAAAGGGCTGGAGATATGAATTGCAATTCCTGGCAGGCTTGAACTCAGATAACTTTACTAACACAGGTTGGATCAACAAGGGTCCTGGTACTCCTACAGAGGGAGAGATTGCAACAAAATATGGTACAGCCCTCCGTATCGACAACTACTGCATCAAGGGCTTACGCATCGGTCTGAGCGGATACTATGGTCATGCCATCGGCAACTCTTATCCAAACAACAAGGATGGAGCAGAATCTAAGTACAAAGGTGTGGTAGCTATCGGAGCCATCGACTTCACATACAATAATTATAACTGGATTGTACGCGGTCAGGCAGACTATGGTTACCTGAGTGATGCAAAACAGTTGAAGTACTTTACTAATCGTCTAAATGGTCTCTCTCCATTCCATCACTCTGCATTTGTCAGCAAGAATGCTTTTGCCTATGGTATCGAGGCAGGATATAATATCTTCTCACAAATTGAGAAACTCCGTCAGGACAACCAGAAACTGTATCTATTTGGCCGTTATGAGCACTATAATCCATACGCTTCCAAGACCAAGAATACTTCATACGATTACACCAACGTACAGCGCATGGCAGTAGGTATCAATTACTATCCTGTAAAACAGATTGTAGTAAAGGCAGAATATTCACATCGCTTCCTGAAGAGCCAGTACAACAATGAGCCAGCCATCAACATCGGTGTGGCTTATGAAGGATGGTTTCTCTAAAGATTCTCACAGAAGAACTTAATATAAAGTGATTGAAACAAACATATCAATAACAAAATATTTATATAAAAAAATGAAAAAGGTTTTTAAAAGTGCAGTAATGCTCATGGCAGCCTTTATGTTGCCATTAGGTTTCACATCATGCAGCAGCGATGATGATCCAGTAGAGAACAGCGACTTTACAAACAAGGCATATGGCCAGGATGCTATGGATGCCTGCGATGAACTTTGCAATGCCCTCCGTGCAGCTTACAGCAAAGTAAACAACGCAAATTTGAGCACTGATCAGGAAACATACCTGAAGAATGTATGTGCTAATGCTGTAGACAATACCATCCAGCCAACATACAAGTCATTGGCTGATGCAGTAGAGAAGTTGCATAAAGCTCTTCCTAAGAGTGTAGATACCAACAACCTGACTCAGGAGAACATCAACAATGCCTGCGAAGCTTTCAAGGAAGCACGTGCATTGTGGGAGAAGAGCGAGGCTTTCCTCGGTGGTGCAGCATCAGACTTCGATATTGACCCACACATCGACTCATGGCCATTGAACCGTACACTCCTCCACAGCTACTTTGCTACAGGTAAGTTTAGTGATGCTGCGCTTGAGGATGCTTCTATCCTTGGTTTCCACGCACTTGAGTTCATCCTCTTCCGTGATGGACAGCCACGTAAGGTTGCTGAGTTCAAGGGTAACGATACCTACAAAGGCTTCACTGACGTAAAGGGTTCTGAGGAATTGAAGTATGCCGAGGCTGTTATTGAGGACTTGGTAAACCACGTATATGAGTTGGAGGTTGCATGGTCTGAGAATCCAAACGAATCTCGCCTCGCAGCAGTAAAGGCAGCAGATCTTGAGTACTTGACAGACAAGGGCTATTCATATGCAGCTAACATGAAGAATGCAGGCAACACTTCTGTTAGTAAGTTCGCTTCTTTGAAGGCAGCCGTCCAGCAGCTTCTCTCTTTGGAGGAAGGTTCAGCCTGGGGTATCTCTAACGAGGTAGGTACAGCCAAGATTGCCAACCCATTCCAGGCAGGTGATATCAGCTACGTAGAGTCTCCATATAGCTACAACTCTATCACCGACTTCCAGAACAACATCCGTTCTATCGAGAACTTGTGGTATGGTGGCACTAATGGTACAAGCTCTAATGCTAAGTATAGCTTCCATCAGTTCTTCAAGGATAATGCATCTGCAGAAGGTCAGCGTGTTGAGACTGCCATCGCTAACGCTATCAGCAAAATCGGCGGTATGCCTTACCCATTCGTTAAGTATGTAAGTACCGTTTGGGGTAAGAAATTTGATGAAGTTAACCCAGAGTAATCTTGGGTAAACAAACATACAGGAAGCATCTCACCATACGCTTTTTGGTGAGATGCTATTCTGCGTAAAACGAGAATATAAAACATTATAAAACAGAATAACATTATGGTTTATCAAAGAATTAGCAAAATGTTATTGCTCGGCTTGCTCGTATTGCCATTGGCATCCTGCTCTGACGATAACAGTGTTGTAAACAATGACAAGTTAAATGGTGACTCTCAGTTTGGTAAGGCAAACGATGTTTTTGAGGCATCAGAATGGTATCCAGGTGGCGAACTTGGAACTGACGAAGGTATGAGTTATTCGGCAGAAACACCAGCTACCACCAACCAGGGATTGTCAAACAGTTTCAACAAAGGTGAGGATTTCTTCGAGCACCTTTACACCATCACAGAGGCTCCACGTAAGGGTCTTGGCCCAGCTTGGGTTCGCAGCAGCTGTATCCACTGCCATCCTAACTATGGTCATGGTAAGTTCCAGAACCAGTATCAGGCAGACCAGTTTGGCAACGGCTATCTGCTCGTAATTTATCACCCTACAGCAGGTACTACCGCTGACGGAAAGCCTTACGCAGCAAACAGCTACATATCTGAGGTTACAGGTATGCCACAGACCAAGGCAATGACTCCATTCTCTGCTCCTGTCGACGAGAAGCAAATGAACATTCAGTGGAATGAGGTTACAGCCATGCCTAGCGGTTTGGCTATGAAGTTCCCTAAGGATGGCGAGACTTTTGCTTTGCAGTATCCAGAGGTTACTATCCCTCAGTCTGCATTCAATACCAATCCTAAGCCAAACAACTATGAAGTACGTTTGGAATCAACCATCGGTATCTATGGTACAGGCTTGCTTGATGCCATCGACCAGGATGATATGAAGAAGGTTTATCAGGATGAGGCGAAACACGTAGAGTTGAACCCTGCCATGTGGGACAAGACTGCTAACGATTGGGCTTCAACTGCCTGGTACAAGTTGGCAGATGGAACCAAGATGGTGAAGAAGTTTACCTATGCCATGACCCGTGCTTCCCTGCAGGATGGTCCAGGTGCTAACGCCATCTGGAACATTACCAACGTAACACGTTCCGATCGTCATTACCTCTATACCACTCCAGCCTGGGCAAAGTATCAGAGCGAAGACCCAGAAGTAATTAGCTATATCAAGAAACATGGTGCTGACGAATCTTCTGTACTCCACCCATACTATGCAGATGGAACTGACGAAGGTATCAAGGAGAGAGTAAACGAGATTCTGAGCTGTAACAATGCAGCCAAGTCAGCTACTTTCGAGAAATACCTATTGAATGGTGCTCCTTACAATGGCGAGGAAGAGATGAGCAACAAGGATTACTATGACTTCATGGTTTGGCACCGTGGTCTGGCTGTCCCTGCTGCCCGTAACCTCGACAACGCACAGGTTCAGGAAGGTAAGAAGCTCTTCACCCAGTGGGGTTGCGCTACTTGCCACAAGCCATCATGGAAGACTGGTTCTGACAACTATTGGGTAGATAATGCTATCAAGGCTTACGCCAAGAGCATAGGTCAGGATCCTAACACCATGTTACCAAAGTATCCAAACCAGACCATCTATCCATACACCGACTTGGTACAGCACCGTCTGTTCATGGCTAACGACATCCGTACAGGATGGTGCCGCACTACTCCACTCTGGGGTCGTGGTTTGTCAAGCATGCTGACTGGTCGAAGCGACCGTTTGCACGACTGCCGTGCCCGCAACGTAGTAGAGGCTATCATGTGGCACTGCTATGATCAACACAGCGATGCATACAAACCAGCACTCAACTTCTACAATGCAACCAAGGAAGAGCGTGATGCTGTAGTGGCATTCATCAATGCTATCTAAGCCTTTACAAGAAGAAACAAAAATAAGAAAAGCTGCCAGGCTATCAAAAGCATTTGGCAGCTTTTTTTATCAGAATCTACAAATATACGGATTATCTCTTGCTTGTCTCCGAATAATATCGTATTTTTGCAACGGAAATTCTATCAAGATTCCAACTAAGTATGGTTAAAAAGATTATATTCATTCTTTACATCCTTGTGCTCGTATGCATGGCAGCCGCCACCATCGTGGAAAAAAGCCAGGGCACGGATTATGCCCATACCCACTACTATGGGGCATGGTGGTTCATTCTTATCTGGGCAGTACTTGCTGCCCTCGGTGCTTTCTACATCATCAAAAGAAAAGTGAAGTGCGCTTCTACATTGGCACTCCATCTCTCCTTCATCATCATCCTTGCCGGGGCATTGCTCACACATATATCGGCTAAACGGGGCATGATTCATCTGCGCATCGGTCAGCCTACGGATACTTATATGGCTCAGGATGAAGAGCAGGGTATGAAGGAAGAAAAACTCCCTTTCTCGCTCTGCCTGCAGAAGTTTGAAGCGAAGATGCACGATGGAACCAACGCCGTGGCTGACTATTCTTCAAAATTCACCGTAATAGACGGAGATGATAAGAGCGAAGGCGAAGTTTCGATGAACAACATATATTCCCACCGGTCTTACCGTCTTTATCAGTCATCTTACGATGAAGACGGCAAGGGAAGCGTGCTCGCTATCAATGCCGATCCATACGGCATACCAGTCACCTATACTGGCTATGCGCTGCTCTTCATCTCCCTCGTATGGATGCTCTTCGACCCTAAGGGCGGTTATCGCAAACTACTGAAGAGTCCTTTGCTCAAGAAGGGAGCCTTGATGACAGCACTCATCCTCAGCATGGGCAATATACAGACACTGCATGCAGAATCTGCAACAGGCAATCTCCAAAATGCTGTATTGCCAAAGGAAACTGCAGAGAAGTTTGGCGAGCTTCATATTCTCTACAACGACCGCATCTGTCCGGTACAGACCTTTGCCCTCGATTTCTGCAAGAAGATATATGGAGCCAGGAGCTATCAGGGATTGACTGCAGAACAGGTACTCTCTGGTTGGGTATTCTATGGAAATACTTGGGCAAGCGAGCCTTTCATCAAGATCAAGAGCGGAGAAATGAAAACAGCGATGAATCTGCCTGACTATGCTTCGCTCAATACTTTCTTCAATCGTGAGATGGGTGGCTATACCATCGGACAGTATGTTCAGGAATACTACAATGGTCAGCAGGACAAGTTCCATCAGCAAGCCGCTGATATCGATGGCAAGATACAAATCATCATGGAGTTGCGGGAAGGTATCTCATTGAAGGTTCTTCCTTACACCTTCACCAAGAATGTGAAGGCTACCAAGGATCATTCATTCATCAAGGCTGGCACTACCACGTGGTTTTCACCTGTAGATAAGTTGCCACAGGCAGTGGAGCACCAGCATGCGCTCTATATCAGGAATGTATTCTCTCTGCTGAATGGTGATGTAAAGGCAGGCAATACGAGCCGTGTAAACGAGTTCTTCGTCAAGATGAAGAAATATCAGGAGGTTAGTAGCGGTAATTCGCTGCCAACAAATACCCAGTATAAGGCAGAACGCATCAATAATGCCTTTCCTTTTGCAACCATTCTCTTTATGGCAAACCTCACACTGGGCTTCATTGCCCTCTTCTACACCATTTATCGCATGACGAAGAAGAAAGAAATCAAGGCATTGAACATCGCTTTGCCTATCCTGCTTGGCGTATCCTTCCTTGCCTTAACCTTCGGATTGGCATTGAGATGGATTATCAGCGGCAACGTACCTATGTCTAACGGATATGAAAGTATGCTGACTGTAGCCTGGTTCGTGATGCTTATCAGTATTCTGATGCAGTTGCGCATCCGTATCGTGATGGTATTCGGCTTCCTGATTTCAGGATTCTTCCTTCTGGTAAGCCATATCAACCAGATGGATCCTGCTATCGGACAGATGATGCCGGTATTGAACAGTCCGTTACTCAGCATCCATGTCAGCATCATCATGATGAGCTATGCACTGCTATCCTTGACTTTCATCTGCGGCATCATGGGCATCTGCCTTCGCTCTCATGGTGAAGAGCTTCAGGCACTGAGCCGCATCTTCCTATACCCAGCCCTCACCACGATGGGGTTCGGCATCTTCATCGGAGCCATCTGGGCTAACGTGAGCTGGGGTAATTACTGGAGTTGGGATAGCAAGGAGACGTGGGCGCTCATCACCTTTATGATTTATGCCGTAGTAGTGCATACGCAGAGTCTACCGGTTTTCCGCAAGCCGCTGGTGTATCACATCTACATCACCCTAGCCTTCCTGAGTATCGCCATGACCTACTTCGGTGTGAACTATTTCCTCACGGGCATGCACTCGTATGCATAGCCCATCAGATTAGTCTTAAGGCAAAATTTATTTTCCCTTAAGGCTAATTTTATTTTCCCTTAAGAATAAATATATGATGGTGTTGACATCAATCTAATCATCATGCTCTTCAAGAAGGGAGAAATCCATTTCCCCATACTCTTTTTATGTTTTTTTAATATCCTACGGTCACAATTGTTACCGTAGGAGTATTTTTAAAGCCGTAATTTTGCAGCCGGAAACCAGGAATGGCAGATTGCCGCCTGGAAGAAAACATTAAAATAACTCATTAATTTATAGCAATATGACAGAAAACAAGATGTTCTGTTTCCAATGTCAGGAAACAGCTAAGGGTACAGGCTGTACCATCAAGGGTGTTTGCGGTAAGGAGGCTACAACTTCCAAGTGGCAGGATCTACTGCTCAGCGTGGTTCGTGGCATAGGAACCATACAGCATAGCATAGGCAAAGAGCCGACACCAGAGGTAACCCATTTCCTCACGGATGCACTCTTCACCACCATCACCAACACCAACTTCAACGACCAGGATATCCTGCAAAAGGTAGATAAGGGCATCATACTGAAGAAACAGCTGCTGCAAAAGGCAGCAAGCATGAATATCCACCTCCCTGCCTATCAGGAGGTAACCTGGGGTGGCGAGAAGACAGACTATGAGGCAGAGGGCACCCGTGAATCCGTGCTCCGCCACGAGAATGCAGATATCCGCTCGCTCAAGGAACTCACCATGCTCGGTCTGAAGGGTATGGCAGCATACTACGAGCATGCAGCCCATCTGGGAGAAGAGAACAGCGAGATTATCAGCTTCATCTGCCGTGCTCTCGCCACCATCAGCAACCCTGATGCTGATATGAACACGCTGCTGGGCATGGTGCTCGAAACAGGAAAGTACGGCGTGGATGTGATGGCACTCCTCGACAAGGCCAACACCCAGGCATACGGTAATCCGGAACTCACCAGAGTGAACATCGGCACAGGCAGCAATCCGGGCATCCTCATCTCCGGTCACGACCTGAAGGATATCGAAGATCTCCTCATCCAGACCGAAGGCACGGGCATCGACGTCTATACACATGGCGAGATGCTTCCTGCCCACTACTATCCGCAGCTCAAGAAGTACAAGCATCTGGTGGGCAACTACGGCAATGCGTGGTGGAAACAGAAGGAGGAATTCGAGAGCTTCAACGGTCCTGTAGTCTTCACCACCAACTGCATCGTACCGCCATCGCCATCGGCAGGCTACAGGAACCGCGTCTTCACCACCAACTCTACCGGTTTCCCTGGCTGGAAGCATATCCAGGCGGGTGCCGACGGCCACAAGGACTTCTCCGAGGTGATTGCGCTTGCCAAGACCTGCCAGCCACCTAGGGAGATAGAGACAGGCGAGATCATCGGCGGTTTTGCGCATGCCCAGGTCTTTGCCCTGGCAGACAAGATAGTAGAGGCTGTGAAGAGCGGAGCCATCCGCAAGTTTGTGGTGATGAGTGGCTGCGATGGCAGAATGAAGAGTCGCAACTACTACGAGGAGTTTGCCAAGGCGCTTCCTCAGGATGTAGTGATACTCACCAGCGGCTGTGCTAAGTTCAAGTACAACAAGCTCAATCTGGGCGACATCAACGGCATTCCTCGTGTGCTGGATGCAGGTCAGTGCAACGACTCCTATTCCTGGGCGGTTGTGGCATTGAAGCTGAAGGAGATCTTTGGAGCCAGCGACATCAACGAACTTCCTATCTTCTTCAATATTGCCTGGTACGAGCAGAAGGCAGTCATCGTACTTCTTGCCCTGCTGCATCTGGGCGTAAAGAACATCCATCTGGGTCCTACGCTCCCAGCCTTCTGTTCACCAGCCGTACTGAAGGTACTGGTAGATACCTTTGGCATTGCCGGAAACGGAACGGTAGAAGAGGACATCAAAAAATATATAGGATAAGAACAGCAGCTACTGAGTTAAGGGAGAATCTGTAAAACTCGGGGAAAAAATCAAAAGATAAGTTTTCATGTTTAAAAGGCACTTTGCAATAACACTCTCGATAGTGTTGCAAAGTGCCTTATTTTTTGAGCGAACAATAAATCGGGGGAAAATGCGTTATTGAATATAAAACTTAAAAGTATGAAAGAATCAATATTCGTTACCTTGCAGAAATGCACAGTGTTTGAGGGGTTTACTCCAGAGGAAATCAGAGAGGCACTGTCGATGGTAAGCTACAGGATGGTGGAGCTTGCTGCCAGGGAAACCTATGTGCTGGCAGGAATGCCCTGCAGATATGCCGACATCATTGTCGAGGGGGAGATGATAGCCCGCATGTCGGGATTGTCGGGCAAGCAGGCTCAGATAGAGCGGTTGGGCGAATCGATATTGATAGCCCCTGCCTATATCTTCGCACATAATAACGAGATGCCCGTAAGCGTGGAGACAAGCAAGAAGACCACCCTCCTGCGCATGAGGCCTTCGGAACTGAAACTGCTAATAGATACTGATGAGCGCATACGCTGGAACTTCATCCAGCACCTGTCAAGGATAGATATCTTCCTTTCGCAGAAAATGCGCATGCTCTCCCTTTTCTCCGTCAAGGAGAAGGTGGCGCAATACCTCATCAAGATGGCTACCGAACAGCAGAGCAGAACCATCCGGCTGGATGTCAGCCGACAGGAAATGGCAGATATCTTCGGCATCCAGAAGTTCTCGCTCCTCCGCTGCCTCTCCGAATTCGAGGAGAAGGGCGCCATCAGGATTGATGGCAAGACCATCACCATACTCAACTCGGATGACATGAAATAAGAAGTAAGAATGAGAAAGCCTTGGAAATTGCTAAGAACATGCTTGCCGATGGTGTTGACATCAATCTAATCAAGAAGTATTCCGGTCTAACCCAGGAACAAATACAATAGGCTTCGATGGCAAATGAAGCCTATTGCATTGTACAACGAAAGTAGTTGCATGTGCTCATGCAACTACTTTCGTTTTTATTGCTTTTTCTACTATATTTTATTCCCCAAAGACTGAACGCCAAAGACTATAGCGGGCTTCAGGGTTCAGCTGCTCCAAATGAAGGAAGACGGCTTGCATATCCGAACGGCGGGTAGTCTCTTCGTAAGGACACAACGCCTTCTGCTTAGTGAAATGCAACTCTTCTGCCACCTGACGGATATCCGCCTCATGCACCAGACAGAGGGGACGGATGATGGTGAGCGGATAATGCTTTAATGATAAGCTGGGCTGCATGGTGGAATGAGAACCCTCGAAGGTGATATTCATCAGCAGGGTAACGAGGATATCATCCATGTGATGGCCCAAGGCTATCTTGTTAAAACCATTATTTACAGCAAACTCAAAGAGCGTCTTGCGGCGGTTCCAGGCACAGAGGAAACAACGGGTCTTGCGGGGATCGGTGGATTCATCGAAAGAACTATGCAGGATATGGAGTTTGATGCCATTCTCTGCACAGAAATCCTGCAGATAAGAACGGTCGGTCTCGTAAGGAATGTTATCCATGATGATATGAGCCGCCTCCACTTCGATATGCGGTTTATAGATACGGGCACGCTGAGCCAGCAAACGGACAAGTTCCAATGAATCCTTGCCTCCACTCAAGGCAATAAGAATACGGTCCCCATCCTCCAAAAGATGATAGTCAACACATCCTTTATTGAATCGCTTTAATACTTTCTGTTCTGCTTTCATCATATTCTGAAAAGGGAAAAGAAAAGCCGCACCCTATAAACAGAGTACGGCTTTATCAAGATACATCTCTCTACCTTGCAGAAGAGAAACGACAATTTAAACTTCAAATATAATTCTATCTTACTTAGCGTAAGCTACACTGCGAGTCTCACGAATCACGGTAATCTTTACCTGACCCGGATAGGTCATCTCGTTCTGAATCTTGGTTGCAATCTCGTCAGAGAGCTTGATACTCTGCTCATCGCTCATCTTGTCAGCACCCACGATGACACGAAGCTCACGACCTGCCTGGATAGCATAGGTCTTGGTAACGCCAGGATAACTCATGGCGATAGCTTCAAGATCGTTCAAACGCTTGATATAAGCCTCTACAATCTCACGACGGGCACCAGGACGAGCACCAGAGATAGCATCACAAACCTGTACGATAGGAGCCAATAATGTGTTCATCTCCATCTCATCATGGTGAGCACCGATGGCATTGCAGATATCAGGTTTTTCCTTATACTTCTCTGCAATCTTGGCACCATACAATGCGTGTGGCAATTCACTCTCCTCATCAGGCACCTTACCAATATCGTGCAAAAGACCGGCACGCTTAGCCTTCTTAGGATTCAATCCCAATTCAGAAGCCATAACCGCACAGAGGTTAGCGGTTTCACGGGCATGCTGCAAGAGGTTCTGACCATAAGAAGAACGGTACTTCATCTTACCGATGATACGAATCAACTCTGGGTGCAGACCATGAATACCGAGGTCGATAGCTGTACGCTTACCCGTCTCGATAATTTCATTATCCAACTGTTTCTTCACCTTGGCTACCACCTCCTCGATACGGGCTGGGTGAATACGTCCGTCAGCTACCAACTGGTGGAGAGCCAGACGGCAAACCTCACGACGAACAGGGTCGAAGGCTGAGATAACGATTGCCTCAGGAGTATCATCCACAACGATTTCTACACCAGTTGCTGCTTCCAGAGCACGGATATTGCGGCCTTCACGACCGATAATACGTCCCTTCACCTCATCATTATCGATATGGAAAACGCTGACAGAGTTCTCAATGGCTGTTTCTGTAGCAACACGCTGGATTGTCTGAATCACAATCTTCTTAGCCTGCTGGTTAGCATTGAGTTTGGCATCGTCCATGATCTCGTTCACATAGCTTGCAGCATCGAGTTTAGCCTGATCTTTCAGACTCTCAATCAATCTCTGCTTAGCCTCTTCAGCACTCAGACCAGAAAGTTCTTCCAGTTTAGCCTGCTCCTGTTTCTGCATCTTATCAAGTTCCTGCTGCTTGACAGACAAGAGTTTCTTCTCATTGTCAACACGCTGCTGATACTGATCAATCTCCATCTTGCGTCGACCGAGGTCTTCCTGACGCTGATTGAGAGAAATCTCGCGCTGCTTCAACTTATTCTCATTCTGCTGGATGCGAGAATTACGCTGCTGCACTTCTTTTTCGAGTTCCGCCTTCTTGTTGAGGAATTTCTCCTTCACTTCCAAAAGCTTCTTCTCTTTTACTACTTCTGCCTCTTTGTTGGCAGCTTCTATCATTTCATTATATTTTCCCTTAATGACATAACGGAAAATGAAATACCCAGCAGCACCGCCGATAACAAGCGCCACCAAGGCTGCTATAATAGTTACTATCATTATATTATATATATGTTTATTAATATTCTTATTTCAAAGCGTCTTCAATCTCGGAGGTAAGCTTCTCAAGAATATCATCATAAGGTTTCGTATCATTCCGATCCGATTCCTTCTCATATCTCAATGCCACATCAATGAGCGCCATATACAGGATTTCCTTATCGCTCTTTCTGCCTTTGAAAATTTTGGTATATGAGTTTACAATATCATCTATCAGCTTGGCTGATTTACGATAATACTCCTCATCTTCCCTAGGTATTCTTACCGAAAGATCTGTATCATAGACGTGTAATCGTATGAGTAATTTATCTTGTTCTTGTTCTGCCATCGTTCCGATTTTTACTTTTCACCCAATAGTGTGATACACTTATTGACATCTCTTATGAGCTTGGCGATGCGCTTCTGAGTAGCTTCCATATCATTGTCAGAAATCGTCATCATCTTCGCCATCTTCAAGCTGTTGTAATCACTCTGCGCTTGAGCCAACTTTTCCTCCAATGCCTTGATTTTGGCATCGCGCTCATCCACCATCGCATAGAGTTCAGCATTCTCCTGCTTGACCTCGTCAAACTTGAGAATCATCTGCCTTACTCTTGTGGCAAACGTATTAATTGTTTTCTCATTTGCACTCATGACTATTATTTTTGGCTACAAATTTAAGAGAATTATTTGAATAAAACAAATATTCTGCTATTTTTTTTCATTTTGGGCGCAACATTTGTTACTTTCCCATCTTCTGCTTTGCCTTTTCTACGTCTTCATCTGATGGACGTGGCTCTTTTTTGGCAAGCATCAATACCTGGAAGGTAAAGTCGGTTACCCATTGCTGGCTGAATGCCAAGCGCTTGTTGAACTGGCGCAACTGAAGCACGGTTTTCAGCACACTGGCATCAGAGAAATCATTCTTAGTGAAGATATCTTCTACCGTTTTAGCAGTCAGCTTGTAAAGCGAATTCTTCATGAAGCTAGGCAAACGGAGCTTAAACTTCATCAAGTTGCCCATCAGCATCATCAGATCCTGCGTAAAGTTCTGGAACTGGATGAGATATACATTGACATCCTGCAGTTTGTGGCAGTTCTTACGGATACTGGAATCTATTTCCTTGAAGAAGGCATCATCCGTATCATAGATATTCTTCATCATTTTCTTCACCTGTGCCTTTTCGCCAATACCCAGACGGTTGTTGACCGTCGGAACATGCAGACTTGTCTTGAAGACACGCAAGTCTGGCAACATAGCCAAATTGGTGATACCTAACTGAGAAGCAAGTGCAGCCTGAAAGTATACACGGACCAAGGTCATGTAATCTTCCATTCCACCTACCTTTTTATCGTCGTCTTTACGACCGAATAGTTTAGCAAAAATTCCCATTCCTTTATTTTTTATTTTCTATATCTATTTAAATTGTTCTGCAAAAATACAATAAAATCAGTAAATACCCAAATCAAAGCGACGTTTTTTATCTAAAAAGGTGCTTTTTTTATCAAAAAATGCATTTTTATGGCTTATGATTTCACGCATTCAACTTTTTTTAGTAACTTTGCCGCGTTTTTAAGATAAGACTATTCAACTTTATTGTATTAGAAATAGAGAAGATATGAAAGGAATCGTATTAGCGGGAGGTTCGGGTACAAGACTTTACCCTATTACCAAAGGTATCAGTAAGCAATTGATACCAATTTTTGATAAGCCAATGATATACTACCCTGTTTCCGTGCTAATGTTAGCAGGAATCAAGGAGATTTTGATTATATCTACCCCATTCGACTTGCCTGGTTTCAAACGTCTGTTAGGTGACGGCAGCGAATTGGGGGTACACTTCGAATATGCAGAACAGCCATCACCCGACGGTCTGGCTCAAGCCTTCATCATTGGCGAGAAGTTTATCGGTAATGATACAGCCTGTCTGGTTTTGGGTGACAACATTTTCTATGGAGCCGGTTTTACGGGTTTACTCAAGGAAAGCGTAAAAGCTGCAGAAGAAGGACTGGCAAGCGTATTTGGCTATTATGTCAACGATCCGGAAAGATATGGTGTGGCAGAGTTTGATGAAAACGGCAACTGCCTGAGCATAGAAGAAAAACCAGAAATGCCTAAGAGCAACTATGCGGTTGTAGGACTCTATTTCTATCCAAACAGCGTGGTGCATGTGGCTAAGAACATCAAGCCTAGCGCAAGAGGTGAGTTGGAAATAACAACAGTAAACCAGCACTATCTGACAGAAAAGACTCTGAAGGTAAGAACCTTACAGCGCGGTTTCGCCTGGCTTGACACCGGTACCCACGATAGCCTTTCGGAAGCCAGTACCTTTATAGAAGTCATCGAAAAGAGACAGGGCCTGAAAGTGGCATGCCTTGAAGAAATCGCATTCAAACAAGGATGGATTGACAAAGAACAGTTGCTGAAACTTGCCCAACCGATGCTCAAAAACGGTTATGGACAGTATCTGAAAGAACTAGCGGCAAGCAGATAGCACAGATTCTATCATTTATCTTTTACGAATATAAAAAAGGTGTAAACACAATAGAATATAAAATAATGGAAGAAACAAAGAACTTTGATTTGGGACGTGATCAAGAGCAGGAAGAGAAGTCATCTATTGACTTCCAGTTGATTTATTCTACTCTTATCCTCAACTGGAAATGGTTCGTTCTATCACTCATTGTATGTTTGGGATTGGGATATCTCTACATACGCCATGCAAGACCGCAATACCAGGCAACCGCTAAGGTACTGATTAAGGATGACGACCAGAGAAAGAACAGAGGAATGGGTAACAGCATGATTCAAAATGCTGCAAACCTCGGTTTTATTTCAAACTCAAATGGTATAGACAATGAGATTGAAATTCTTTCAGCTCAAGACTTGGCTAACCTGGCTGTAGTAGACATGAAATGCTACGTGAACTATTACCATAAAGGAGCCCTCAGGGATCAGTTAGTCTATAAAGAGCAGGAAGTCAGCGTTGACTTAGACCTCGCTCATCTCAAGAAGCTGAATGCTCCGATCAAGCTTCTTATAGAGAAAACTGGCAGCCAGTATCAGATAACAGGTTCATACTACATACCTGTAGATGCCTTTTCCTATCAGAAGGATCCTGTAAAGATTGAAAAGACTTTAGCTGGTCTGCCAGCAAGCATCAATACACGTGTAGGAACCCTCCACTTCACTCAGAACGGCAAATACGCATTAAAAGACGGTGAGAGCCTGAAGGTGATTATCGTGTCACCAGAAATAGCGGCTAAGGGCTATACAAAAGCACTGACTGTCAGCCAGACTTCAAAGACTACAACCATAGCCGAACTGGTGATGAAAGATGAAGATCCTCAGCGCTGCATAGACTATCTGAGAACTCTGGTAAATGTTTATAACCGCCAGGCCAACGAGGACAAGAATGAAATTTCTTTCCGCACAGAACAGTTCATCAACCAGCGTCTGGAGAAGATCAACAACGAACTGGGCAATACAGAAGGCCAGCTCGAAAGCTACAAGAAGCGTAACAATGTTGTAGAGATGAAGCTCAACGCAACAGCTGCCATCGCTAACTCAGACACATACGCCCAGAAACTCCAGGAGGCTAACACACAGGTTGAACTTCTGAATGAGCTTGGCAAATACATGAACGAACCTGGCAACAGATATCAGCCTATCCCATCAAACGTAGGTCTGACTGATGAAAGTTCAACAGAGTTGATTAACGAATACAACAAGATAGCTCTGAACCGCAACCAGATGTTGCATTCTGCCAGTGAGAATTCTCCAACCGTTACACCTTTGTCAGCCCAGTTGGATGACCTTACAAAATCTATCAAGCGTGCCATGCGCCAGGCTAAGCTGGGTATGGAAATCCAGCGTAACAGCATTGCCAAACAAGCTGCCATGTATGCCAATCAGATAGGTAACTCGCCAGAGCAAGAGCGAGTTCTTACACAGATTGGTCGCCAGCAGGAAGTAAAATCTGGTCTTTACCTGATGCTTCTTCAGAAACGTGAGGAAAACTCCATTTCGCTAGCAGCAACGGCAGACAAGGGTAAGGTTATCGATGCTCCTTCATTGGAAGGAAAGGTTAGTCCTAAGAGTCCTATCATTATGCTGATTGCGCTGGTACTGGGTATTGCAATCCCTGCCGGCATCCTCTTCCTGAGAGAATTCTTCAAGTACAAGATTGAGGGACATGAAGACGTGATGAAACTCACTCAGATACCTGTCATTGCCGATATTCCTGTGGCAAGCGACGCTGCCAAGAAGGAAGGAAAGGCTGACATTGTGGTTCACCAGAATGTAAACAACCTGATGGAGGAGATTTTCCGTGGCCTGCGTACCAATATTCAGTTTATGCTGAAAGAAGGTGAGAAGGTGATGATGTTTACCTCTTCTACATCAGGTGAAGGTAAAACATTCGTGGCATCCAATATCGGTATCTCGCTCGCCTTGCTGGGCAAGAAGGTTATCATGGTTGGTCTGGATATCCGCAAGCCACGTCTGGCAGAGCTCTTCGAGATTGACAACCACCATAATGGTATCACCAATCTGATTGTACACGACCATAATACATGGGATGACATTCAGAAACAGATTCTCTCTTCGGGTGTCAACAGTAAACTCGACCTCCTTATGGCTGGCCCTGTTCCTCCTAATCCAGGAGAGTTAGTAACCAGAGCAAGCCTTGACGACATTATCAGTCAGTTGAAGGAACATTACGACTATGTTATCCTCGATACGGCTCCTGTAGGTCTTGTAAACGACAGTTTGCAGCTTGGACGTCTGGCTAATCTCTGTGTATACGTCTGCCGCGCAGATTATACTCCAAAGGCTAGTTTCGGCATGATCAATGGTTTGAAAGCCGAGAATAAATTGCCTAACATGTGCTTAGTACTCAATGGCGTCGACCTCTCTAAGAAGAAGCACAGCTTCTATTATGGTGTTGGTAAGTACGGCAAATATGGTAAATATGGCAACTATGGTTCTTATGGATCATATGGCAAATATGGCAAATATGGAACTTACGGCCAGTATGGCAGCTATGGCAACTATAGCAACAGCCACTATGGCAATGCCAACGACAACAGTATCAAGAAGTAATTAAGAACATACATACAACAAAGAAAAGAGTCTTTCTATCCAGATAGGAAGACTCTTTTAGATTTTAAAAACATTAAGACTATATGGCAACAATTGCAGTAGATTTTGATGGTACAATCGTAACCCACGAGTACCCGAAGATTGGTACAGAGCTACCTTTCGCTACAGAAACATTAAAGATGTTGATTAGAGACCACCACAAGCTTATTCTCTGGAGCGTACGCGAAGGAAAGCTCCTGGACGAGGCAGTAGAATGGTGTAGAGAAAGAGGAGTTGAATTCTGGGCTGTAAATAAAGATTATCCTGAAGAGAGTCTGGAGAACAATAACCACTTCTCCCGCAAGCTCAAAGCCGACTGGTTCATTGACGACCGAGGTATCGGCGGTTTGCCTGATTGGGGGGAGATTTATCAGATTATCACCAACCATACCAGTTATCGCAGAGTACTGAAACAGAAGTTCGGCGAACAGCAGGAAGCTCCCAAAAAGAAACATTGGTGGAGCCGTGGATAAAAATGCTTCTCCAAAAGATATTCTTGCAGATACGATAAAAGATATCCCAATAAATAAAAAAGGTGTATTGCTCATTGGCAATACACCTTTTTTATTTATTAGGATAAATCTAAGAGTCTGAATTAGAAGAACAAGTAGCGGTTATCTACTACATGAGCGTTCAGATAAAGCTCGTTCATGAAGTTACCTGCATACTGCATAGCCTTCTGGCGGCACTTCTGCTCGTATGTCTTGTCATCGAACTTAACAGGACGGTTAGTCTTGTTTACAACCTGAAAGAGATAAACACCAGCGTTACCCTTCACAGCATGAGCAGAGAAAGCACCCTTCTTAGTACCTGCGACAGCACCAGAGAGAGCTGGCTCGCTAGCGCCAGTAGCTGCGATGAATACAGGAGCAGCGAAAGTAATCTGGTTTACAGAAGAAACCTTACCACCCTTAGCCTTAGCAGCTGCAATGTTCTTAACACCATTCAACTTAGCCTCAATCATCTCAGCCTTCTTATCCTTGAGCACCTCTGCCTTAACAGTCTCCTTGACAACTGCATCATCCAAATCACGATAACCGACATGATGAATCTTATCAAGAACCACAACCAACAGGTGGTTGTTGTCACCACACTCATAGAGAGGTGAAACCTCACCCTCCTTGCTATCGAAGATCCACTTCAAAGCCTCGCGTGTAGAATGGATGTTTGCTACATAGTGAACAGAAGTTGTAATATCCTTCAAGTCCTGAACCTTGTAACCTTCCTTAGCTGCATTCTTCAAGAGATCCTCTGACTTAGGATTAGCACTTACGAAACTAGAGAACTTGTTGTAAGCTGTACGATATGTACCCTGCGAGAAATCGATAGGCTTCTTAATAACGGCAGCGGTATACTTGCTGACCATTGCCTTGCGGTCAAGAACCTGAAGAACTACATATCCCTGACCCAACTGAAGCTGGTTCAAAGAGTTAACTGCTGCAGTATTCAATGTATTGATGAATGTCTTGTTGTCCTTATCCATAGACTGGGCATACTCATACTGCTTGGTAGTCATCCAAGCCTTGTCACCAGTCTGACCATACTTCTTAGCGATAGCCTCGAAATCAGCACCACCGGCAATAGCGCCCTGAATAGAATCTGCCTTAGTCTTAGCCTCAGCTACTGAGTTAGCAGCAACCTGGATAACACGATACTGTACTGAATCAGGCAATTCCTGCTTAGCTACCAACTTAACGATGTTCAATGTATTGTCACCAGCATTAGCCTTAACAGCAGAAGTAGAACCTACAGCCATAGAATCAAGCTGAGCAGCAATATCACGTGGAAAAGCATCCTTTGAAACAGGAATACCAAGGTAAGCTACTGTAGAAGCTGATTTACGTACAACCTCTGTAGGATCTGCAGCAGCGGCAAGCTGCGTATGATAACCTGCAAACTCCTTGTTAAGAGCAGCACGGTCTGCTTTAGAAGCCTGCACCTCGATATCAACGAACTTGATGTCACGGCTCTCAACAGGCTGTTTGAAGCGTGCCTTGATCTCATCATACTTAGCCTTCAGATCGCTTTCAGAAATCTTTACCTTATCATCCTGGATGTCAGAATAAGGGAAAGCAGCCAACTGAATCTGGCTCTCTTCATTCTCCTCCTTGAAAGCCATCTTTGCCTCTACAGGATTTGACAGGAAGCAACCGGCGAGAAGAGCCTGATACTTCTGAGCCAAAGTCTGCTGGCGAAGAGTCTTCTCGATGAATGACCAGTAGTTGTAAATCTTGGTATACTGATCCATCATCTGTGCGTTAGCAGATGGGTTAGCCTTCTGTGCCTTGTAGTCTGCCAAGAACTTCTGGAGAGAAGATGCGTCGAAACGACCAGTCTGCTGATTAACAAAAGGAGTCTGCTGAAGCATAGGGTTAGTACCTGTCTTCAAGATGTCCTGAAGTTCAGCGTCGGTTACAGTAAGACCCAACTTGCTAGCTTCCTTAGCGATAATCCGGTTCTGGATGTATGTATTCCATACCATATCCTTCACCTGATTCATCTGCTCTTCAGGAAGATTTTCCTGACCCTGTTGCATTTTAATAACTTCTGAATACTCATCAACGAGCTTCTGGAAATCCTGCACGCTGATTTTTTCGCCCAAAACCTCACCAATCTGCTGGCGCTCATTATTCTTTGCTGAATCGCAAGAGCGGAAAGCTTCCTCGGCAATAAAGGCGAAAAGGCCGAAACTGATGATACAAACCAGTATCACGCCTCTTTTTCTAATTGTTCCTAATGCTGCCATTACGTTTTAATTATTATTATTATTTTTATTTTTTCCTAAGTTTAGATTGAGCCACTTTTAATGCTAGTAGCCAATTGTCTGCAAAAATACAAAAATAATACGAGAAAAGGGAATTTTTTGCTATCTTTTTTGACTCTTACCTCAAAAAAAGCAAAAAATTCCCTTTTCCCGCTCAGCTATTTGATGATGTGGAGTTTAACAAGCTCTATTTTACGGGATGTTGACTTGATAATCTTGAACTCGAAGTTATCAAACTTTATCACCTCGTTGAGTTTAGGAAAACTCTGATATTCATGCAGAATCAAACCACTCAAGGTCATATATTCATCACTTTCCGGCAGTTCAAGACCAAACATATCGTTCACCTTGTCAATCTCCAGTCGCGCAGAAAGGAGATAATCACCATCATCGGTTTTCTTGGCCACATACTTGGCAGCATCGTGCTCATCTTCAATATCTCCGAAGATTTCCTCAACGATATCTTCCAGACTCACCAAACCGCTAGTACCTCCAAACTCATCTACAACGATACCCAAGGACTTTTTCTGCTGCAAAAAAGTCTGCATCAGTTTCTGTGCCTGCATCGTTTCCGGCACAAAAGGAAGTGAACGGATATGATCCTGCCAACGTGAAGGATGATGGAATAGTTCGGAACTGTGAATATATCCCGCAATATGGTCTATATCCTCTTCATATACAATGATTTTCGAATTACCGCTCTCTATGAATTTCTGCTGCAGGTCTTCGAGAGAAGTATCCATTTCAACAGCCTGAATCTCAGTACGGGGTACCATACAGTCGCGTACTTTAGTATCGGAGAAATCAAGGGCATTCTGGAATATCTTCACCTCATCATTAATTTCATCTTCATTGGTAGCATTATCGATACTTGACTGCACAAGATAATCAAGGTCTACCTTAGAAAAGCCTTCATCCGCCCCCTCAGTATCCATCTTCATACCTATCAGACGCAGCAGGCACTTACTCAAGAAAGTACTGAACTTGCTGATAGGCCACAATACCACATAGCACAGATAAGCTATCGGACTGAAAATAGAAAGCAAGCGGTTCGGATTAGACTTGAAAAGCGTCTTTGGCAGAAACTCACCTGTAAAGAGTACTATCAGCGTAGACAGAATGGTATCTGCAGGCACCTTAAAGGCTGCATCAAAACCTGCGAAAATCGTATTGTCGAAAAGACGGGCTATCAGGATACCATAAACTACAAGGGCTATATTGTTGCCCACGAGCATGGTACTGACAAAGCCATTCGGATGATTATAAAACAAAGATAACAGTCGTTGCGTAAGGCCGTTTTTCTCCTTATCCATCTCCGCCAACATACGGTTGGAAGAGACGAAGGCAATCTCCATTCCGCTGAAGAATGCAGAGAAGACCATCGTAATGAGAATGCCTACGACTAAACTCATATCCACCTGTTCATTCATTATATCTTTTTCTTTTTAATTAGTGCATGATAGGAATCGTAGTGGCTCTGACTGGTGTAGCCGGCTGACGGAAGTTATTCTTGACAGAATCAGGCTGGCTGCTCAAAGTATCGGCAGCACCACCACCTCCTGTCAGGTCTCCCTTTTCAAAGCTACCCTTCGAATTGCTCACATAATAGCGCGTCATCTTTTCATCACTCCAGAAATGAGAACCCTGTAGCGTTCTTTCAGGAGTAACAAGTTTACTGAATACGTTACTTGACAATTCGTGCTTATTCTGGTCCCAGGTAAGTTGCTCACTATTGAAGCGCAAACCATCTTTGGTCAGGATGCTCACCCTACCATAAAGTTTCCATATCTTCTGCTGATCATAATAATAAGCTGTATCACACTGGATATAACTATTAATATGGAATTTCTCATCAAACTGCTCCAGCAAAAGTCCCTTATCAAAGATCCACAAAGATGGATTCTTGCTGGTATTCACCTCCCACCGTTCTGTTACGATGCGATATTTCATAACTCCCGAGTCGCTTACCAATGTATTTACACCATACGACGTCATCATCGCCACCGAGTCTTGCGGACGGATGGCGGGCGCAGTATGTTCTACCTGGTTCTGGCAACCAGCCAAAATCAGGAACATCAGGATACCGACAACATAAGAGCCTTTTATTCTATACATTATTATATATAGATTCTATACATTATTATATATAAGCGGAAGATTAATCCATCTTCCACTTCTTAAACCAATCCTCGTTGAATGTGAATCCGATATTGATACGGAAAGAATTTTCCTTAATCAGATCCTTAGCCGAACTCTTCACCCACTGACCGCTGATATTCAGCATGGAGCGGTTGTTGTAAGAGTTCATGATAGGAATACCGAAACCGGCACTTACAGAGATTTCCTTCGGACCATCAACACCATTCATCTTATAATAAGGTGTGGCGTAGCTGGCACCTACACGATACTGAACACGCTTGAAGAAAGCACGGCTGCGCTCTCCATAGCAATACTGGGCACCGAGATTGAACTTGCTTCTATCCTTGTAGATACCATTTTTCAAGGCGTAGTTGGTTCCATCGAAACTAGGATACCCCAAGCTACCCCACTTCTGCAGACTGTAATCAAAGCCAACCTTCCACTGGTTGTTATGATTCCACATCACACCCGCACCAATCATGGTAGGCAACTTGTAAGCCTTGCCGATAGAGTAAGCGGTGGTATCGGTAACACCGTTCTGGGTATCATTAGAAATGATTTTCATATCAGCAGAAGCCCCGAGACCATGTCCTGGCGAGAAGGTGACACCCACGGTAGCCCAATCTTTCTTTGAGAACTGATGGGTATACTGTACACCGAAATCAACCTTATAGCTGTTCACCTGCATAGAATAGTAACGGGTGAGGGTCTTGTAATAAGAATTGCTGTAGCTGTTTGATACACTTCTGTCTATACTACCCCAGAGATATGAGAAGTTGGCACCTACGGCCAAGCCCTTGATCGGTTCCCAACCCGCACCGATGTATGCCTGATGCAAACCACCATCGCCGGAATAAGTATTAGTATAGTAAGCTTCCTTGTCAGCATTCACCCATTCTGATGCAGAATAATTATAGCCAACATTGGTAAAAGGAATGATACCGAAGCTCATACCTACATGTGGCAGCAAGCGGAAGCCTGCAACAACATACTCAAAATTTGAGTTGTTGGCATTCTTCTTCACACCATTCTCTTCAAAATTTGTCACCTGACCAGAGATACCGGCATCAAGGATGAAAGTCATCGAATCAATCGAAGCATAAGATGCAGGGTTGAGATAGTTTACCTGATTATGCTCATGAAAGCCAAGACCGACTCCATTCATACCGCGATTAAAACCAGAAGTCTGGTCCGACAAGATGCCAAGACCATACTGGCTGTATGGCGAATTAGTACCACTTTGGGCATTAACCATAAGGGCTGAACCCAACAATAGGGTTGCTAAAAAAAGCTTTCTCATTCTTTAATAATCATTCAAAATTATATTCAGAGTGCAAAAGTATTAAAAAAAATCTAGAAAAAAGAAGGATAATTGAAAATAATAAGGTATTTTTGCATCGTGAAACGTTTTAAGCATATTTTTAGTGCCATTTTAGCAGTAATTTTAATCAATTTAACTACTGAAGTGGCTGCACAGGATTTTTCAAGAGACAAAGACTCTGATATTTCTGTGCAGAACAGTCGTGTCAATGAAGAAGCTACTGCGTGGCTCGATTCTGTTGACATTTCTCTCCTGACTTGCGGACCAGGTCAGGAGGTGTGGTCGTATTATGGACATACCGCTCTACGCATCCAGAACAAAGCTATGGGAACGGATGTTGCCGTCAACTGGGGTATGTTCAGTTTTAACCAAAGTTGCTTCGTACTCCGTTTTGTTTTCGGACTCACCGACTATCAGATTGGCATCTACCCGATGAGCGACTTCATTGCCGAATATGCACATGAAGGCAGATGGGTAAGACAGCAGCGCCTCCGCCTCTCCCGCACAGAGAAACTGGGAATTCTGAGAAGCATCGACAAGAATGCACAGCCGGAGAACCGCGTATACCGCTACAATTTCTTCTATGATAATTGTACGACCCGGGCACGCGAGATGATTCTCTCCAACATTGGAAACCAGAGTACCAACTTTAAAGATATCCCTACCACTTCTACCTACAGGGAAGAGATTCACAAGCTCAACGGACAGCACCGCTGGGCAAGATTCGGCAATGACCTCCTTTTGGGTTGTCAGGCAGACCGCCCTATCACACAAAGAGAATGGGAATTCTTGCCAGACAATCTGAGCAAAGACTTTGCCACAGAAGGAAGAACCGACTTTATTGATGCATCTCAGACTGCAGACGGCAAGACCAATGCAACAAGTGCCAGCGGCTATATCACTCTGGTAGATGAAACATCCGATATTATCCCAGCCCAGGCACAAATAACAGACGATGCTCCTGTTACACCACAAATGATAGCCATAGCTCTGGCAATCATCATCATAGGAACAACGGTAAGAGAATGTGTAAAAAAGAAAAACTACTGGTGGTTTGATGCCATCCTGCTTGTCCTGACAGGATTACCGGGACTGATTCTCTTTACCATGATCTTCTCGCAGCATCCTACCGTACAGATAAATTTCCAGATTCTGATACTGAATCCGCTCAACCTCATCTTTGCCTGGAAGACTGTCAAGAGGATGAAAGCAGGTCGTCAGTATTGGTATTTCGAACTTCTGGGATGGCTTCTGCTCATTGCCCTGTTCATGCAGATATGGCAGAACTATGCTGAGGGTATGAGTATTTTGGCACTTTCTTTGCTAGCGAGATACTGCGTCAAGTCGACCATGATGGATTTAAGTCCAAACAATTACGGTCTGCAGAAGCATATCGTAAAGAAATTCAGAAAGAATAAATAGACATTAAAATATACGTAAGGAAACGATTGGTACAACATCGTTTCCGAACAGAAGAAGATAAACAACAATGATGGTAAACAGATATATCACAGCCCTTTTGGTTGTCCTGGCGGCAACCGGCATGGAGGCGCAGACTTATCAGCAGGCGCTGAAGTTTGCGCTTACGGATATATCCTACGATGAATTCATCCAGCAACCGGAGGCGAAGGCATTGGAGGAAGACATTCTCTGCGTGCTCAAAGCCATCAAAGCGGCTTCAGAAGATGAAAGCATCGCAACGCATCATCCTACCTTGTCGGCAATACTAGCCGCCACTTCTTCTGACATTCTGACAGACATTCATTCACATATTTATTATGAATCCCCTACGAAGCACAGACACAAAATTCCGTATGGGAGTATTGTTATTCGAGGTCCAAACTGCTGATTTTATGCTTTCTGTAAGCAAAACTCAGAAGATTTGCCATAAAAACAGGTAATAATTGGCAATTCCTTGCAGATTTACAGATATTTTTAGTAAATTTGCAAGCTAGTAATAAACAACAGGAGATTTTACTCCCAAACATCATCGAATAATAATAAAAAATAAATATACAATGAACTTTAACAAAATTCTCCAGTCATTGTTTGGCAACAAGTCAACTCGCGATATGAAGTTGATCCAGCCAATCGTAGAAAAGATCAAGGCAGAGTATCCTAAGATGCAGGCCTTAAGCAATGACGAACTTCGTGCAAAAACAAAAGAACTTCAGAAGTACGTACAGGAGTACGCCAAGGAAGAGAAGGCTAAGATTGCTGAACTCAAGGCTAAAATTGAAGACACTCCTATCGATGAGCGTGAAGGTATCTTCAACCAGATTGACAAGTTAGAGCAGGAAGCACTCGACAAGTATGAGGAAGCCCTCAACGAGGTTTTGCCTCAGGTTTTCGCTATCGTTAAGGATACTGCTCGCCGTTTCGCTGAGAACGAGGAAACAATAGTTACTGCTACCGACTTCGACCGCGAGTTGGCTTCTAATCCAGCTAACGACTTCGTTACCATCGATGGCGACAAGGCTATCTATCACAACCACTGGACAGCCGGCGGTAATGATATGAAGTGGGAAATGATTCACTACGATGTACAGCTCTTCGGTGGTGTTGTTCTCCATCAGGGTAAGATTGCCGAGATGGCTACCGGTGAGGGTAAGACCCTTGTAGGTACAACACCTATCTTCCTGAATGCCTTGACTGGTAATGGTGTTCACGTCGTTACCGTGAACGACTACTTGGCTAAGCGTGACTCTGAGTGGATGGGACCTCTCTATATGTTCCACGGTCTCTCTGTAGATTGTATCGACAAGCACCGTCCTAATTCCGACGAGCGTCGCAAGGCATACCTGGCAGATATCACCTTCGGTACCAACAACGAGTTCGGTTTCGATTATCTTCGTGATAACATGGCTACCAACCCAGCCGATCTGGTACAGCGCCAGCACAACTACGCCATCGTCGATGAGGTCGACTCAGTGTTGATTGATGATGCCCGTACCCCATTGATCATCTCTGGTCCTATTCCAAAGGGTGACGACCAGATGTTTGAGCAGTATCAGCCATTGGTTGAGAAACTTTATGAGGTACAGCGCAAGCAGGCTACAGAATTGCTCGCCGAGGCTAAGCAGAAGATTAACGAAGGTACAAAAGCTAAGAATCAGGAACTCCTTGATGAAGGCTTCCTCGCACTCTTCCGTTCTTACAAGGCATTGCCTAAGAACAAGCCATTGATCAAGTATCTTTCTGAGGAAGGTATCAAGGCTGGTCTGCTGAAGACTGAGGAGTACTACATGGCAAACAACAACCGTGAGATGCCTAAGGCTACTGAGCCATTGTACTTCGTAGTAGACGAGAAAATGAATTCTGCCGACCTTACCGATAAGGGAACCGACTGGTTGGCTAAGCAAGTAAACGACAAGGAACTCTTCGTATTGCCTGATATCACAACAGAAATGAGTGAACTCGAGGCACGCACAGACCTTACCGACCAGGAGCGTCTTGACAAGAAAGACGAGATGCTGGCTCACTATGGTGTACAGAGCGAACGTGTTCACACCTTGCAGCAGCTCCTGAAGGGTTACACCATGTTCAATAAGGACGACGAATATGTTGTCATGGACGGACAGGTGAAGATTGTGGATGAGCAGACAGGACGTATCATGGAAGGCCGTCGCTGGAGCGATGGTTTGCACCAGGCTATTGAAGCTAAGGAGCACGTAAAGGTAGAGGCTGCTACACAGACCTTTGCTACCATCACACTTCAGAACTACTTCCGTATGTACCACAAACTCGCAGGTATGACCGGTACAGCAAGTACAGAGTCAGGTGAGTTCTGGGATATCTACAAACTCGATGTTGTTGAGATTCCAACCAACCGCCCTATCCAGCGTAAGGACTTGGATGACCGTGTATACAAGACTGCCCGCGAGAAATATCGTGCAGTTATCGACGAAATCGAGGAAACACGTAATGCTGGCCGTCCAGTCTTGGTAGGTACAACATCTGTCGAGATTTCTGAGTTGTTGAGCAAGATGTTGAAGATGCGCAACATTCCTCATAATGTATTGAACGCTAAGCTGCACCAGCAGGAGGCTCAGATTGTAGCCGAGGCAGGTCGCTCAGTAAACGGTAAGGGTGCCGTAACCATCGCTACCAACATGGCAGGTCGTGGTACCGATATCAAGCTGACTCCTGAGGTAAAGGCTGCAGGTGGTCTTGCCATCATCGGTACAGAACGTCATGAGAGCCGCCGTGTAGACCGTCAGCTCCGTGGTCGTGCCGGTCGTCAGGGTGACCCAGGTTCTTCTGTATTCTATGTATCATTGGAGGATAAGCTGATGCGTCTCTTCGCTTCAGAGCGTATCGCCAAGGTAATGGACCGTCTCGGTTTCGAGGATGGCGAGCGTATCGAGAGCCCAATGATCAGCAAGAGTATCGAGCGTGCTCAGCGCAAGGTTGAGGAAAACAACTTCGGTATCCGTAAACACCTCTTGGAGTATGATGACGTGATGAACCGTCAGCGTACCGTTATCTACGAGAAGCGTCGCCACGCCCTCATGGGTGAGCGTATCGGTATGGATATTGCCAACATCATCTGGGACCGCGTATTGAACATCGTTAACAACAACGACTTCTTCGGTGCCAAGGAAGAGTTCCTGAAAGTTCTCGCTATGGAGATTCCATTCAACGAGGATGAGTATGAGAACGGCAGACGTGAGGATTTGGCAGAGCGTGCTTTCCAGGAAGCTATGGCTACATTCAAGCGTAAGACAGACCGCATCCAGGCTACAGCTATGCCTATCATCAAGCAGGTATACGAAAACCAGGGTGCTATATACGAGCGCATCATGGTGCCTATCACAGACGGCAAGCGCATGTACAATATTCCTTGCAACCTCAAGGAGGCATACGAGAGCGAGGCTAAGAACGTAGTGAAGGAGTTTGAGAAGAGCGTTGTTCTCCAGATTATCGATGACGACTGGAAGGAGAACCTCCGCAAGCTCGACGAACTGAAGCACTCTGTACAGAATGCAAGCTACGAGCAGAAGGATCCTCTCCTCATCTTTAAGTTGGAGAGTGCCAAGGTTTGGGATGCCATGATCAATGACATGTACGACCGTATTGCAAGTATCCTGATGCGTGGTCAGATTCCAGTAATGGAGCAAGAGCAGCCAGTTCAGGAGGCAGCTCCTGAGCAGCACACTCAGCAGAACTATGTAGAGAGCAAGGTAGATTTGGATGCAGAGCGTGAGGCACAGGAGGCAGCTGCTAACCAGGATACCCGAGAGGGCGCACAGGTAAACCGCACTCCTTACCGTGCAGAGCACATGCCACGTCCTAACGACCCATGTCCATGCGGAAGCGGCAAGAAGTTTAAGAACTGCCACGGCAGAAACCTGTAATCACAGAAAATGATGATGCTCTTATATATATAATAAGGTATAAGAACATCCATCATCAGAAATAATGATAAGAATACCTAGATTTGATGATACTCTCATCATTTCTAGGTATTTTTGTTTTAAAACTACATCATTGCTACCAAGTTGCAAAAAATTATTAGTATTTTTGCAGTCGAAAAGAAAAAAGAGCTGACCTTGAGGTCATGCCACAAAGAAAAGAACAAGATTAAAACAAGGAAAGATATATGAAATTATCAGAACTTAAAACAGGTGAAAGCGCCGTCATCGTCAAGGTATCAGGACACGGTGGCTTCAGAAAGAGAGTCATCGAGATGGGATTCATCAAGGGCAAGAAGGTAGATGTGCTCCTTAACGCCCCACTCCAGGACCCTGTGAAATACAAGATTATGGGTTACGAGGTGTCACTCCGCCACAGCGAAGCTGACCATATCGAGGTGGTTTCCATTGATGAAGCCAAGAACGATGCAAAGCTCAGCAAGGCGGAAGAAGAAGACCGCCAACAGGTAATTGACTCAAAAGTAGTAGATTCCAACGATAGCGACGAGCAGGCGCTCGGCGACAAGATGCTCGTAGCTGAAAGAAAAGACAATGCCAGCAACGAGGCTTTGGCTGAGCAGGAAGCTGAACGACTCCACCGCGTCATCAACGTGGCACTGGTGGGAAATCCAAACTGCGGTAAGACTTCCCTCTTCAACTTTGCTTCGGGTGCTCACGAACGCGTAGGCAACTATAGCGGTGTAACCGTGGATGCGAAAGTAGGTGAAGCCGATTTCAACGGCTACCACTTCAATCTGGTAGATTTGCCGGGCACCTATTCCCTCTCGGCTTATTCGCCAGAAGAACTCTATGTGCGCAAGCAGCTCATCGAGCATACGCCGGATATCGTCATCAACGTCATCGACACCAGCAACCTGGAGCGCAATCTCTATCTCACCACACAATTGATAGATATGCACATCCGCATGGTCTGCGCCCTCAATATGTTTGATGAAACCGAGAAGCGTGGCGATAACATCGACTACGACAAACTGGGCGAACTCTTCGGTATCTCGATGATTCCTACCGTCTTTACCAATGGCCGAGGCGTGGACAAACTCTTCGAGACCATCATCGAACTCTACGAAGGCAAGGAAGATTCCAGCGCTCACTATCGCCATATCCACATCAACCACGGACATGAGATAGAACATGGTATCGAGCATATCCAGAAATATCTGAAGGCAGATGATTCCATCCGCCAGCGCTACTCTACCCGATACCTCTCCATCAAGTTGTTGGAGAATGATAAGCACGCCGAGGAATACGTAAGCCATCTGAACTCTGCAAAGGAAATCTTCGCAGCCCGTGACGAGGCAGCCAAGCGTGTGAAGGAAGAGACCCAGGAGGATAGCGAAACCGCCATCATGGACGCCAAATACGGTTTCATTCATGGTGCATTGCAGGAAGCAGGCTATGAACCGGGCAAGGCAAAGGATACCTATCAGGTAACCCACCTCATCGACAGCATCCTGACCAATAAATATGTAGGCTTCCCTATCTTCGTCCTCCTGCTGTTCATCATGTTCTCAGCCACCTTCGTACTGGGCGAGATTCCTAAGGGATGGATTGAGGACGGCGTGGCATGGCTGGGCGAGTTCATCAGTACCACAATGCCGGACGGACCGGTGAAGGACATGCTGGTAGATGGTGTGATTGGTGGTGTAGGTGCCGTGATCGTGTTCCTGCCACAGATTCTGATTCTGTATTTCTTCATCTCCTATATGGAGGATTCGGGATACATGGCTCGTGCCGCCTTCATCATGGATAAACTGATGCACAAGATGGGCCTGCATGGCAAATCATTCATTCCGCTGATTATGGGATTCGGATGTAACGTACCTGCCGTGATGGCAACAAGAACCATCGAGAGTCACCGGTCGCGTCTGATTACGATGCTGATATTGCCATTGATGAGCTGTTCTGCTCGTCTGCCAATCTACATCATGGTCATCGGAACATTCTTTGCCATCCAATACCGTTCGCTCATCATGGTATCGCTCTATCTCATCGGCATCTTCCTAGCCGTGATATTGAGCCGCATCTTTGCCAGTTTCGTGGTGAAGGGCGAAGATACCCCGTTCGTAATGGAGTTGCCTCCTTACCGCTTCCCTACCTGGAAGGCGATAGGCCGCCATACCTGGGAGAAGGGTAAGCAGTACTTGAAGAAGATGGGTGGTATCATCCTTGTGGCAAGTATCATCGTCTGGGCTTTGGGCTACTTCCCTCACAATGAGGAACTTGACAACCAGGCTCAGCAGGAACAGAGCTATATCGGCAGAATCGGTAAGACCATCGAGCCTATCTTCACCCCACAGGGTTTCGACTGGAAACTGGATGTGGGCTTGGTTTCCGGTGTGGGTGCCAAGGAGATTGTAGCCTCAACAATGGGCGTGCTCTACAGCAACAACGACAGTTTCTCTGATGATCAGGATTACAACGATGAAGACGGAAAATACGAAGTCTTGAAGAAGCAGATGACTTCAGACCTGAAGAAGACCTACGGTTACAGCGATGCCGAGGCAGCAGCGAAGGCTACGCTCACCGCCTACTGTTTCCTCCTCTTCGTATTACTCTACTTCCCTTGCATCGCCACCATTGCTGCCATCAAGGGCGAGACGGGCAGTTGGAAATGGGCAGGCTTCGCCGCCGGCTACACCACGCTATTGGCATGGGTAGTATCAGCCCTAGTCTTCCAGATAGGATGTTTGTTTATCTAATCAAGGTGTCTGCTTTAAGAAAACAAACAAAGAGAGCGCACAACACCTGAACGACAGCCGCACAACAGCTGAGCGACGCTTGCACAACAGCTGTTGTGCAAGCGCACATCAGCTGTTGTGCGGCTTACTATATAATATATCCAGAAGACTTATTCTATATATCTGAAAGACTTCAAGTAACTGTTTGGAAGATTTTAGTCATATACTAGAACGTTATCAGTCATATACCTGAACGACATCAATCATATCATTAGAAGACATCAACCGTTTCCTTATTCAGGATAATCTCTTTCCTACCTTTGCGGCAACAAATGCTATCATCAGACCCAGGCAGGCGGCGATGCTGATGGCGATACGGAGACCGGTAGCCTCAGCAAGCCATCCGATAACCGGAGGTCCTACCAGGAAACCGAAGAAACTGATGCTCGAAACGATGGTAATGGCGATGCTCGCCTTGATGGTTCCCAATTTTCCGGCGATACTGTAACAGATAGGAACCGACGAAGAGATGCCGAAACCTACCAGCAGGAAACCCAAGGTGGCAGGAATGAGATAAGGCAAGGCAGCAGCCAGCCACAAACCGCCCAATATCAAACCACCACAAACCTTCAATACTCTGGCTGGACCGTATTTCGTAACAAACCCATCAGCCATGAATCTACCCAACGTCATCGCACCCATACCAGCAACATAGCCCGCACGGATAAAAGCCTCATCGGGTTTTACTACTGATGAAAAATATACGCTACTCCAATCGTAAACGGTACCTTCACAGAACATGCCTGCAAATCCCATCAGTCCCAAAAGGAACAGAATCGGGTCGATGGTCTTGAAAGAGAACTTCGGAACATCCTCCTCTTCTGCTTTCGCCATGGCATCATTAATCAGAAAACGGAAACCGACAGCAACGATGAGAATACTCAGAGCCAGGATAGTTCCAAAGTGGACATCTATCGGGAGCAAAGTGTTGGCAAAGATGGCACCGATGATACCACCAGAGAATCCCCCCAAACTCCACAGACCATGAAACGATGACATGATGTTGCGCCCATACATCTTCTCTACCAGACATGCCTGCGTATTGGTGGCAATGTTCATCAGATTCGCCATCATTCCGAAAGCAATAAGACTCAAAATCAGATGAAAAACCGTAGTACTGCTACCGATGCAGAAAAGAACCAGAACATAGAGCAACTCAGAGAGAACCAGCATCTTCTTGCTGCCAAATCTACTCACCAGGATACCCGAGAAAGCCATCATCAGAAGTTGGCCGATAGGAATGGCGAAAAGCACCGTTCCCAACTGGCCGTTGCTCAGATGCAACATCTGTTTTACATCCGGAATACGGCTTGCCCAACTGGCAAACACTACTCCCGGAACAAAATAATAAGCCGCAACCGCCACTCGCTTGCGCGCCAAATCACTTAAATTACTCAAATTACTCAAACTGACTGTCATCCTTAATAATATACCTATTATAAATACTCATTTCTATTAGCGGCTGCAAAATTACAAAAAAAAACAGAAAAAGACTGATATTTGAACAATAAATGTTGCGCCGTTTGAGATTTTTGCCGTACCTTTGCACTCAGAAAAAAAATTAAAAACAAACTAGCAATGAAGAAACAAACAATGATTACCCTGGCACTCGCCTTGACTTTGGCGATGCCAACCCTACCCGCCTTCGCCCAGAAGGCGATGAGCAAGAAAGAAATTGCCGAAAAAGAAAAGGCATTCAAGAACCTTCAGCATCCCTGGAAGGGAAAGAAAGTGGCTTACTTCGGCGACTCCATCACAGACCCTAACATCAAGGCATCAAAAGTAAAATACTGGGGATTCCTGCAGGATTGGCTCGGCATCACCCCTTACGTTTATGGTGTGAGCGGCAGACAGTGGAACGATATTCCCCGTCAGGCAGACCAACTTCAGAAGGAACATGGTGATGATTTTGATGCCATTCTCATCTTTATGGGTACCAACGATTACAACAATGGTGTGCCTGTAGGCGAATGGTACACGGAGACTTTCGACAGCGTGAGAGTAGCCCGCCACAAGCCAAGCGAAATGGTACAGCGCCGCCACCGCCACTTCTGCATGGACAAGAATACATTGAAAGGCCGCATCAACATCGCCATGTCGAAGTTGAAGCAGATGTATCCTACCAAGCAAATCGTGGTGATGACTCCTGTGCATCGTGCTCTCTTTGCCAGTGGTGACAAGAACATCCAGCCAGATGAGATGTACGAGAATGCGCGTGGCATCTTCTTCGATGAATACGTGAAAGCTATCAAGGAAACAGGCAATGTCTGGGCAGTTCCGGTCATCGACCTCAACTCTCTTTCGGGTCTCTTCCCTCTTTACGATGCTGGTGCGCAGATGTTTAACAAACCGGATACCGACCGTCTTCATCCTAATGATGCCGGCCACTCCCGCATGGCAAAGACCATCATGCAGCAGCTATCAGCATTGCCTTGCGTCTTCTAGAAATCCGCATCATTTTCTGCCCGCGTACTTGAGCATTCATACCCACGTACACGGGTATCCGTGACCATGTACACGGGTACGCATGACCGAGACGATGGGTATGAGTGACCAAGGCGATGAGCAAAGATGCCCGAGGTAGTTGGGCAAATTTGCCCAACGCCTCGGGCACTAGCGGGTATTACCTTATCGTGACTTTTCCTGATTTCAGTAGACACTTTTTTACTTTATAAACTAGAAAGGTAGACACCATCACTTTCATAAAACTGAAATAGTAGACACTCTGCCTTTACTTAGCAATAAGGCTTAAAAAGTTCACTTTTTTTATAAAAAGTTTGGAAAAGCCAATAAAAAAGATTATATTTGCAACATAAATCAAACTGTATCGCTTATGCTTAGCAAGAATGTACAAGAAATGATACCCAAGATACAGCAGTATCTTGCTAGCCAGCCCATAGAAAAGGCTTGGCTGTTTGGTTCATGCTCTCGTGGTGAAGAAACTCCGAAGAGCGATGTTGACTTGTTGGTAAGATACCAAGACAGTGACTCCATGTCTCTGTTCGATATCTCTGGAATCATGGTAAATCTCAAAAAGATTATCAAGCGCCCTGTAGATTTAATAGAAGAGGACTGTCTTCTTCCTTTTGCATCAAAATCAGCAAACCGAGATAAAATATTGATTTATGAGAGAAAAAGTTAAAGACAAAGGAAGGCTTGAACATATTCTCCAAGCTTGCAATGATTTACTTGCCTCAAAAGACAAGTACACATTTGATGCAGTTAAAGACGATCCTATTATCTTTTATGGTTTCGTCAAATTAGCAGAAATCATAGGTGAAGCCTCTTATATGCTTACAAAGGAATTTCGAGCGAAACATACAGAGATTCCTTGGGAGCAAATGATAGGTTTAAGGCATGTTTTGGTGCATGGATACTATACTATTAAACCAAAACAGCTTTGGAATATCATAGAGAAGGATATTCCTGTTTTGATGCCACAAATCAAGCAACTTCTTGATTCTGAGAAGTTTACAGAAGAATAAGCAAGAACAAGGCGTGGTAATAGGTGGCAATAGGTGACAATAAGAATACGTCTTATTGCCACCCATTTCTTTCTGTGTATCAATCACTTACAATCTGCGTGGCAGATGTGCAATAAAATAGAAAAACTTTTTCCTACATACGCGATGAAACATAACCATCAATATCGCTAAATGTCGTATCCAGAAACGTCAGGTCTTTCATTTGCAAGACATCAATCATACGATATTCCTTATACAACTGGCGAGAAAAACGAAGTTCAAAGGCCAAACGCAAATCATCTGTTGCATCAGCCCCTTCATCCTGCTTTGCCTCTTTACCCGTAATGGTTCTCATTCTTACAATCTCATACACATCACGAATCCCCTTACCCTTAATATATGGCAAGAAATAATGAAGATCCTGCAATGCTATGGTTGACGGGAACTTGGCACCCGTATAATATAAGGTGGCAGATTGATTCAAAAAACTCTTTTCGTACCCACGCCGATGACTCGGACGAACCACACCAACCAACACCCGATTATCCACTTCCATTACAGTACCCTTCTGCGGAATCACATGTTGCACAGTATCCTTAGCCTTCGTTTCTATCAGTTCCCGGATAAAACCTTCAAGCAACTTTCTGTTTTCGTTATCGTTCGGCCGAAGCGGAAAAGCGCCAATGTTCACCTCCTTGATAGTCTGATAGAACTTTGACGCCTCCACATCCACCGGTTCACCATCTCCAGGAAAAAGGATGTATCCACCAATCACTTCCTTCTTTAACGGAGCCTCAACATAATCACGATAATAAATGGCATCACGATAACGATGCATCTGATTGATGGCATCATCCGGCGGCACATCTACTCCACTCGCATTCTTGTTGGCTATCCGATATTTCGCATCGAAGAGATAAGTCATCTTCATATCTTTCTGCAGATCATTCTTGGTAAGTTGCAACACTATATCTGGCTTCTGAGGAACCGTTGGCACTATCAGATTCTGCATTCCAATACTATCATTGGTCTGTTCCGTACTTTTCGGATTATATACCAATTCGGCAAATTCTACCCCATCTTTCCTAAAGAGAACACGAGAATGTTCTCCCTTACCCAACTCCCAGGTAAACAGACCATTCAGTTCCATTCGATTGCGATGTTCCACATCATCCTGATCCAGATTCAACTCCTTCTTCACTATGTGGCTCACCTCTATGAAACACCATATTTCATAAAGCGTGGAGATGTCCTTGGATTGCAACCGATAGATGCCTTCATTTAGAGAGTAAGCCTTACGGAGCAAATTCCAAGTACGATAAACCTGACTATATCCCGTAGCTTTCTGAAGAACCATACTTTCCTGGTTCAACCCCTTGAAACGCCCAACGGTTCGGAAGAAAGAATTTTTCCTTAACTGATTCAGGGAAACATAAGTTGCCTGAAGTTCTTGCTTAGTAGCATCAGAGACCTCCTTAACCTGCTCTATACGAGTTTTTAAGAGTTCATACTTACTCGTAATCTGCGATAAAGCAAATTTCAGAAATCGATTTTCCTGGGTATCATTCGACTCTATTTTTTCGGTGATACGATAAAGATGAGCGGGTTCTTTGCGATGCTCAGCAATTTCATTTTCAAGAGACATAGGAACTCGGCGCACCTTATCTGCCCGCAGATAAGTTTCCCTGCCATGCAAGCGATGACGTGGTCGGTCGATAATGTGCCGACAAGCCTCCAAGAACTTCTTTTGTTCACCAGCAAAGATACTCCACCATATAATCTCTGGTGTTTCTCCCTGTTTATCAGGAACAAAGCTATGATAGGTCCGTTTTAGAAAATCAAGCGAGAGCATCCGATACTCTTGCTCAATATCCTCTACAATTTTCTTCCAATGAGAATGATAATCCAGTTTGGTACTCAACACCTCAAAGGAGAATGAAAATTTTCTTTTGATGAGCTCAGAAGATACACCATCTGATTTCTTTCTCTTGACAATATAATCAAAACAGATTTCAGAACGTCCTATCTCATTGCCAAAATTCAGAAAGCCAGCCAACATACCATGACGGAAACTGAACCTATCGTTTTCATTCTGCAAGATGGAACCAAAATGTGCATCTACAATCTTGGCATCATTCTTTTCCTCAAACTCCACCCATATCGGATAGTCTGCATTATCAAAGAATATGGCAGGAGCAGAAGAATCTTTTAATATCACCTTAGAAGTGGATTGGTCATTCAAATACCGCTCCACCAGTTCAACACCATCCGACCAGGAATATGTGGAGGAAAGTTTGTCTTCCCCCACATTCCTCTTCGCTTTATCCCAAATAGCATCAAACTTGGTGCATTCTATGGTCATCACAAAGTCGTGATGCTTGATTCTTAAAAGTTCCATTACCATTAACTCCAAAAACTAGTATAACCAGAACTAAGTTTCTTTTCCATTTCATCCAATTTAGCCAGAGAAACAGAACTATCTCTCATGTTTTCCGGCAACATCTTCGAAACAACTTCCTTTAAAGAAGCGAGCAACTCCGCCTTTACCTTCTCCTCATCGCCTTCTATTCTAGATAGGATTTTCATAGAAGTAATCTCATCCAAAGCACGGGCCACGACTTCACGTTGCGTCATTTCCTGACCTTCACTATTTTTACGATAAGGCAAATTATTGATCACATAGAGCAAGAACTCGTTACGGGTTCGATAAGCTATCTTAAAAGGTGTACCTTCCAATACTGCATTGATTTCTTGCAAATACTGTATCGCCAGGTTGCAAACCTCCTGGTTTTCCTGATACACGTCAACACCTTCCACCTTATCTCCTACCAAGTCTTCAAAATTGAGTTTTCCTATCTGTTCATGTCGGGAAGTTAATCCACCATATAAATCCACCTCATTCATTTCGATGGTCATGGCTCTGTCGAGAACTTTTCGGGAGAAGGAAAAGGTTGTTTCGTCCATATTGACGGTTCCCACGATAATGAGGTTCTGGGGGATTGTTAATCGCTTTCCACCCTCTTCTTTCAAATATAAATTTCTTTCTTCGTCATTATCTGCAAAGAGTTGATCTATCAAATTTTTATAAGCTTCAGTCTGTTCATAATCAACAATCGGATCCGTTACAACAACGCTATCTTCATCAACCGTCCTGCTTTCTATCACACTCAAAAACTCAGCAAAGTATTGTTCTACAGGAGCAAGATTCATCTCATCCAGACATAAGAAATAAGGATGCTTTGGGTCATGGATAGCCTTCACCATAAATCGAAGAAATGGGCCAACTACAAAACGTTCGCCATTAATTCGGCTTACATACCCAATAAGTTCAGAAGAGTCGTGCCAATTAGGCTTCACCTGTATCATTTCAAAGTTCTTTGGCTTATGCTCCTTATATTCAGGAGAATCAACATCCCAACAAGCACGAGCCAATTCACGAACAATTCTACTCTTACCTGTACCAGAGATACCAGCCAAGAGAAGGAAAGGCTTCGACTTGATAGCTGTGATATAAGGGCGATACTTGTATTTGATTGAACCTTTATTTTTTGAAGATTGCTCTTTTTCAACAAACAAATCATCGATATCAGCAGCAGATATACTACAAGCTTCTAAATCAAACTTCTGAATATACTTATTTAAGCAAGCAAGAAAGTTTATTTTATCCGCAAGAATGAAATCTATTAACTTTTCTGTAAAAATATCCTGCAATGCAATAAGTATAGCCTCGTAATTATCACCATCGGAAATTGGGACATCTTTTAAAATCCATATAATAAGAGCTGCATATAATTCCATGTTTTCAACATATGCAGATAAATTAGGATAATACTCCTCATTACGTATCAAAACCCCATTACGAATTGAAAATAAAGGCTTATTACCACGTTTTGGATAGCTAAAAGTTTCTGATGAATTTACAAGAGAAGCACTTACTTGTCCAGCAGAATAAAAATTACTTCCAACACAATAATCTCCAGCATGTGATTTTAAAGGATGGAAGAAATTAGTAGTGTACATTCCTTCACATACACTACATATCTTTCCTACATAAGAAACAAATTCTTTTTTATCTGCCAAATCACGAGTATCACAATCTCTATTATGCGTACGAAAGAACATATCCAAAGCCAAGAAATGCCTAATCGCACTTACTTTTTGAGTAGCACCTTGCAAACTCGGATTTTCAGACAAACGAGAAAGGCATTCATATGCCTTTAATACTGATTTTTTTGAAAAATATCTCATACTTAATCCTTAGGTAATACTTTTAACAATGCATATCCCAATACCCATGCAAGTACAGGTGGAACAGCATTTCCTATCACTTTATAACGAGATTGAAGTGGTATAGAAGTAAAGAGATAATCATCTGGAAAAGACTGAATTCTCGCACATTCACGAACAGAATATCTTCTATTCTCTACTGGATGTGTTATACCACATTTATCGGGTTGAGCTGAAGCGGTAATCGTTCCATTAATTTCCCCAAAAGCAAATCTTCTGAAAAATTTAGGTGCATGATACTTCTTTGGATTATCAGCTATTTTTTTGAAACGTTCCGTTAGAAGTTCATAAGGAATATCCTTCCACGATCTACCTTCAAAGCAAATTGACGGTAAATCAGAATAGCGGTATCCATCTTTAAAATATCTAAAAGCATCTAGCCCATGAGTGCATCCACCTATCAAGTCAACGGTATGCTGCGTTCCAGGACTATAAGGCCAAACATCAGAATCTGCCACATCACTAATATTTTGTAATATTCGCCCTAATAATAGTTCTTCTTTTTTTCCAAAATGCTCTGAAGGTATTTCATTTTCTTCCACTATTTCTTTCATCAGCCCAAAATCAAAAGTAGGAATCCCTAAAGACTTATCAATACCAACCATTAAAACCCTGTATCGTTTTTGAGGTACTCCATAGTCAGATGCACATACTAAATGCATAGATACATCATATCCCAACAAGTTCATCCGCTTTTCGATTTCTTGCGGTACTGTTGTTACATTATCTTCCATCTTAGAAGACAAAATACCACGGACATTTTCAAAGACAAAAGCTTGAGGACGATGTCCATTATCGATTTTTCCTCTAATAACACGTTCACATTCAGCAAATAAAGTTCCACGACCACTAGTGTCATTTACTCCTTTTCGGTTACCTGCATTTGAAAAAGGCTGGCAAGGAAAGCCTGCCAATAAAATATCAAAATCTGGAATTTCGGAAACTTCGACATCACGAATATCTGCCAAAATACTTTCTACACCATCTTTCGTCAATAAATGATTTGCATTGTAGCAAGTATAAGCATCTTGATCAAAGTCATTTGCAAAAACGATTTTTGTATTTAGTCTTTCGAAATAATGTTTTCCAAAATAGAATCCACCAGTAAAGCCTAAATCAAGTCCGCCACATCCAGAAAATAAAGACGCAATTTTTTTGGGCATATTGCACAACGATTTTAGGGAAACTATTACTAATTTCCCTTGTTATTAACTATTTTGAAGTGACAAATACCCACATATAAATACAAGAGCATAACCCATGAGTACATAACTCATGCGCTACACTGTATTATATAATGAATCTATAAAAAGGATATATTGCCGCTATAGATGAGCGTTGAACTTCATTCAGAGAATGGGCTAACACATAATGCCCGAGAGATAGATACAAAAGAAGCGCAGGCTTCCCTTATCTATACTCTCGGGCATTTGGCGTGGCCCATTCCTAACAGATAAGTTCAGCCCACGCTATAGCGCAGGCATTCACTTATTCTATGTTAGGAAATACGTCTTTTAATCGCCAAATTTCGAGAGTATTCCGAATATCGTAAACGCTTTGTATATTAATATGTTATATGTCTAAAGTTTATTCTTTCTGTTTCTTATTATTCTATTTTATTTGTTCAACTTATGTTACAAGGGAACGAAGCCGAAGGCACCGACACCCAATTCGATGGCAAAGATACGAAAAATAATCGAGACTTCCAAATATCAAGGAAGATTTTCCAATCGGGATTAGAAAATTTCTGTCTTGCTATTCATCCTCAGCACCCAATTCCTTGGCAATTTCCAGCGACTTTCTGATTTGCTCCATCAAGACTTTACGAGAAGGAAGTTCCGTCATGTATTGGGCGACCTTGATTCCCGCCTTGTCGAGTTGGAGAAGTTCGATTTGTTCCTCATCTACCAGAAGACGACATTGTCAGATAGAACTCTACAGCTAAAGGATCTTTTACCGGAAGAACCTCTATTATATGCGACCATGTCAATTGGGTCGCAAGTTGCGACACAATTTGTTCTTTTGGTATGTATCCGATGCCTGTGAGATTCGGAGACATCTATGTGCCATACGCTACCGTGTTCAGGGCTGGAGCCAAGAGGTGGAAACCTGCAACCCTTCATCGAGGAATTCAAGTCATAAACTCCCACAGATTTGGCTTTCCCTTCGGCCGCCGATTTTCAATTCACAGATTCACACAGATGGGGCTTGATTAGCAGTAATCAATGCCCCGCTTCTCGCACTCTCCTCGCAGGGCGGCGAGGAAGTAGCTGCGCTCGCTGCCCCAACCACGAACCTTGCGCTCGTGATCCACGGTCTGCTTCAAACGCTCATCGCTGTATGCGGCAAAACGGGCAGCATACTCTGAAATTCTTGACTCGGCATAGCCTGCACCAACAGTTGATGACTCAGCATTAGCTGCCTTAATTGTTGATGACTCGGCATTAGCTGCCATTACATTCTCATTGTTCTTTAAATCTGAATTTGGATTCATAAAGATAATTATTTTAAGTTGTTAAACACTTACACATTCTTTTACCACCGTGGTTATCTCTATGCGAAACTCGGTTGGTGTGCCGCAACTGGGCAACTCTTAATGCTTGATTTCGGGTGCAAAAGTACATCATTATTTTGAAACCACCAAATTTTTACGGGATTATTTTTCTTGTTTTTTTCCTTCTTCTAAAGAAGAAGATTTTTCGGGGTGACAGATAGCAAGAGAAATACCCGACTTGATTAGAAGAGATATTATCGACTTGATTGAAGGAGATATCCTTTAATGGTTAAACTTTCCTATATTTGCATTATAATAGTATTATAATAATAAAATTATAATTACCTTTGTAAATTGACAATCAGAAAGATACAAACAATAGAAATATAAAAACAAAGAATGATATGATACAGCAAGTAGAATTTTCATTGCGTCCGCTTCCTCGCGGCTTTCACCTCGTAACCAATGAGGTGATGAGGAACCTGCCAGCGCTGCCTAAAACAGGGATTCTGAATCTCTTCGTAAGACATACCAGTTGCGGATTGTCGCTGAACGAGAACTTCGACCCAGATGTGAGACATGACTTGAAGGGTATCTTCGAAAGACTGGTTCCGGATGGCGACCCAAGATACCTGCATCAGGATGAAGGACCGACGGATATGTCGGCTCATGCCAAATCGAGCATGGTGGGTGTATCGCTCACCATTCCTATTACCAATGGCAGACTGAACCTTGGTACATGGCAGGGAATTTACCTCTGCGAATTCAGAGAGGGAGGCGGAAGCCGACACCTCATCGCAACGATTATCGGGGAATAAAGATAAAAACGAGGATGTTCGCACATCCTCGTTTTTACGTTAACATCATCATTTATTCTATCGCGTCCAATTCCGTTTCATCCTCTTCCTTCTCCTCTTTCTTACCGAAATTAGGATCAATCTTCAGGAAAGCAGTAACCAGGAAGGTGATGGCGCAACATGCCATCACGATGATAAAGAACATGCGGTAACCTACCATATCCTTCAGATATCCAGAAACCATGCCCGGCAGCATCAATCCGAGATAGGAGATGCCCGTACAGATGGAATAATGGGAGGTCTTGAACTTTCCCTGACTGTAGAACAGCATGTAGAGGGTAAGAACCGTGAAGCCCAGACCATAACCCAACTGCTCGACAAAAAGACAGCTGGAAACCACGATGAGGTTGCTGTTGAGCGAGTAACTCAGATAGATGTAAACCACATCAGGCAAGGTGATGGCGCAAACCAGAGGCCAGAGCCATTTCTTCATTCCATCCCTGCTCACCAGAATACCACCAAGAATTCCACCCAGCAGCAAACCTATCAATCCCACAGTACCATTGGCAAAGCCATATTCCTGAGGTGACAGTCCCAGTCCACCCTGCGAATTAGGACGGAGGATGAAGGTCTTGGTCATGGTGTTCAGAAGCGCTTCAGGGAATCGGTAGAGCAAGAGAAAGAGCATCACACAGACGGTTTCACCCAATCCGAACTTCACGAAGAAGGTGCGGAACATGTTCTTCAGTTCATGAGCCACTTCACCCACCGTTCTGTCGGTCTGCACATCATCCTTCGGGCGCGGCATGAAGCGACTGTGGTAGAGCCACAAACCGATGAAGATACCTGCCAGTCCGTAGAAGATAAGCGCCCATGAGAAGCGAATCTGGTTGCGGAAGAGAACCTGAAGCACACCTGCCAGCATCACCAGAAAACCATTCACAAAGATGATGGCGAGGCGGTAGAAGGTATTTCGCAAGCCTACAAACTTAGTCTGCGTATGTTCATCCAGCTCAATCATGTAGAAACCATCTGCCGAAATGTCGTGGGTGGCACTACAGAAAGCGATGAGGAAGAAGAAGCACATCGTTGCCTGAAACCAGAAGGCGGTAGGCAGCGAGAAGGCGATGCCGGCAAGGGCAGCTCCGATGAGAGCCTGCATGGTGAGCACCCACCAGCGCTTAGTCTTCAGCAAATCTATGAACGGACTCCACAAGGGCTTGATGACCCAGGGAAGGGCAAGCCATCCAGTATAGAGACCCACTTCAGCATCGGTCAGCCCCAACTGCATGTACATCACCACAGAGAGGGCGGTTACGATGACGTTGGGGAGTCCTTCGGCAAAATAGAGGGTCGGAATCCATGCCCATGGACTCCGACTGTTTTTCTTTGTTACCATTTTACATCACTATTTATAAAGTTTCTTGATTTCAGCACCCTGATAGTAGTGCAGCAGGATGGCATCATAATGATAACCCTGCTCGCCCATCACGGCAGCACCAATCTGGCAGAGGCCTACTCCATGCCCCCAACCGGCTCCGATGAGTTCGAAACGCTGAGGCACTCCCTGTTCATCCTTATCATACTTATCCACCACGAAGGCTGAACTCAGCAGATGACTGTCGCTCAGCGTACGGCGGATTTCGAGTTCCTTACCGATGGTAAAGGTCTTCTCGGTTCCGATAATCTGGAGCTTGCTGATTCTTCCACTCTTGCCGCGCTCCACGGCCTTCATGTCTAGGATGGCACCCAGGTCCATCTTCAGTTTGTCAGCGATGAGCTGCTGCAACTTCTCCTGACTGAGCGTTTCCTTCCAGCGGTAGAAATTGACGGTTTCCTGATCATAGTCGTTGAGCACTTCTGACAGGATTTTCTTGTCCTGCGTGTTGCAGAAAGCTGGCGGATTAAAGCGGATCCATTTCTCAGCCTCTTCCTCATTGGTCAGATTAGGCTGTGTATGTTCCACGCCCAGGGCGATGTCGCGAACCGCCGTGAGATAAGTCTTCGGCGTATCCTCCCAGCAATACTGGAATTCCTCGGTTATTCCGCCGCAGCATTTCGAGAATCTTGCATCGCAGATTTCTTCACCGTCCATCAGAATCTGTCCCTTGGTCTGGCGGATGGCTTCAGCTACATGGGGCGAAGTTTCCTTGGTGATGCCCTGGTAGCGCTGGCAGTGGTCGTCGGCACATACATCAAAGAGGGTGTGGTCTTCGCGGTCGTACCAGCGGATGAGCGTATCTTCCTTCTTGGTGAAGGAGAAGAAGTTGTTGCCGCTCTCAGCCACCTCTCGGCGCTTCTTCATCTGTGCCAGGAGCCATGAACGGGAGATGACGGCGTGCGCCTTCAGGAGTTCGAGACTCGAAGTGGCACTCATCTCACTGCTGATGACGCTCTCCAGATATTTCTCTACAGGCAACTCATTGATTGCCACAATCTTATCCGATTCTACCACAAAGCGGAGCGTGCCCAGAAAGGTTTGGGTTTCCTTGCGCTCCCAGTGGAAGTTGACACCGATGGTTACGTCGCTCAGCGAAAACGAGGCGTCGGCACTCTGCGGATGGAAGGTAAGCTGGCTGTACTGGTTGCCGTTCCAGAGCACACCGCCCTCTGAGAATTCTACCACCTGTTCGCCCAGCACCTTTTCGCCCTTGGCAAGATAAGGTTTGTTGAGCGAGAAATGAATCTTCTGTGCACTCACGATGCCCACTGTTACGTCGGGCTGCTTACCTTTATTATATAAGGTGGAAGAGGCTTCGGCTGCATCCTCGGCATCCTTAGATGCCTTCAGTTTAGCGATGATGGCATTCATCTTTTCTTCCGAAACGCCACATTCCTGCAGCAGCGAGAGGGCTTTCTCCTCGGTCAGCTTTCGGAAATCTTCCTCACGAGGGGTGATGATGAGTCCGCTCATATCCAGTGCTCCCGGCGAAACCACAAACTGAGCGTCGCCTTCGGCAAAATAGGCTTCCGGACGGTGCTTTTCTCTCGGAATGACCACGCTGATGAATTCCTCGCCCTTGCGCCAGGAGATGATGTTCATCATCGGTTCGGTTTCGTCGCCACGCTGAGGCATTGCCTTGTAGAGACGGCGGAAGAGGGCCTCATCGCTCTCAGCACTCTTCGAGATGATGACGAAGGCGGGAACGATGAAGTCGCGAACCACTGAGATTTTCTCCTCATCATTGAGAGAGATGATGTCGGTCAAGTTGCGGGAGAGACGCTGCCAGTTGGTCTGAAGAGGAAGGATGCCGTTGGTTCCTGCCTGGAAATGAAGATGGTCTGGAGCCGATGCACCACACTTCGGACCGTTGTAGAACACCATCAGGTCGCTGTGCAGACTGATGAAGCGGTGCATCTCGCCGTAATTCTTGTAGATGAGCTGAGGCTGATGCTTGCGTGCCGGAATGGTGAAGTGGACTGGCAGAATCGGGAACGGATTCACCAGAAGATGGAATTTCTCGTCTATCTGCTTCGACATCTGTTCCTTAGGACGGTTCTTGTCGCAAAGGAAACAAGGGCGCTCGCCCAGGGTTTTCTTATCTATCTTGGCGCCCGTACTTACGATGCGGGCTGGGTTCCACTGCAGTTTCAGCTGGTCGGAGAACTGACGGGTTTCTACATGCTTGAGGTCGCGGAAGCGGTGGCGCGCATCGGTCCAAACCTCCAGCTGACGGTTGAAGAAACGCGAGATGCTGCTGTCTTCCATAATGTCGGCCTTGCCCTGCAGCATGTGCTGGCGTGCCTTCAGTTCCATGGTGCGCAGGCGGTCCTTATACAGGTTGTTGGCGTTCACCTTCTCTACGCTGAGGGCTGCATCGCTATTACCTCCCCAGCGGCGGCAGAGGTAGAGTTCGTCGTAGATTCTGCCGATGCGGTAACGGCGCGAAAATGCCAAGCCGAGCGCATAATCCTCACCATACGAGGTGTTAGGAAACTGGATCTGTCTGACCAGCGGAGTGAAGAAGGCGCGCGGAGCACCCAATCCGTTGATACGCAGCGCATTGTTGCATCCGTTTTCATCGGTCCACTCCTTGTGGTCTATCAGTCCCGGTGGCAGGGTGTTGAGGTCGAAGTCGCACATGCGGTACGAGCCGATAATCATGGCTGCCTTCTGCTTGTAGAAGGCATCTACTATTTTCTGGAGTGTCTTTGGTGAAGAATAGAGGTCATCGCTGTCAAGCTGTACGGCAAACTTTCCGCAGAAACTGCTGTTGATGGCTTCGTTCCAGCATCCGCCTATTCCCAGGTCGGTTCTCTCCGGCACAATCTGTATCAGGTTGTCGGCTTTAAGTTCATCCAGTATTTCGCCGGTGCGGTCGGTAGAATGGTTGTTTACCACGATGACGTTAAACTTGAAGTTGGCCTTCTGTCCCAGCGCACTCTTCACGGCATCAGCCACCGTCTTTTCGCGGTTGAAGACGGGGATGATGACAGATGCCTCGTATTCAAAATCCTGCTCACCGAAGTCGGGCTGGCGGTAGAAGGTGGTGTCTATCAGGGCGCCCACCTTGCCCAGATGCTGGGTGCATGCCTTTTCCATCTCAATCTGCACCTCGCGGTTGCGCGGGTTTACATAGTCAAACTGCTTCTCGCCGCTCTTACGGGTGTCGAGTTCGGCTTCTGAATAGAGGAATTCGTTGAGATGGAAGATTTCGCCCACACGGCTCAGATAGAGACGGAGGTCGTAGAGGGCGGCAAACTGATACTCTTCGCGGTCGGGTTGGGCGATGTAGTCGGCCAGCGCCTGTGCCTTGATGCACCAGAGGCTTCCAAAGTCGAAGTCATCTCGCAAAGAACCTGACTGGTAGTCAATTACCGGATGTTTCTCCATTTTGTCTTCCACCATCTTGTAGTGGTCGGCGTAAACCATGACGGCATCCGTATCATCTGCCACTCTGAGGAATCGCTCCAGCGTGTTGTTTCCCCATCCTATGGTGGTGTGGCGGGTACAGATCATCACGTAGTCGGCATCTGTATTTTCAGCGATGCTGACAATGGTGTTACTGCTTTCCAGGCGGTCGGTGATGACAAACGTACATCCTTCGGGCACCTGATGATGAGCGGCAAACTCAGCACTCACCAGGAAGTGGATATGCTGTACAGTCTTGTACTCATGAAGCACCGACAAGGCATTCTGCGCATCGTCGATGTATTCGCAAGGCAAGAAAAGGTCTATTTTTTCTCTCATTTTCTTACGTTATTTTTGTTCACTTCAGCCCTTTTCGGGGGGCTAAATCTGTGTTTTTTATCTTTATTTTATCTTATTATATTAAAATATGTGGCAAAGATACTAATTTTTCGGCAAAAAACACTATCTTTGCAGTATGAATAATGAAAAAAAATATCTTTTGGGCCTTACACTTGCCGAATTGAAGCAGGTGGCAAAGGACTTAGGCATGCCCGCCTTCACCGGTGGGCAGATGGCGAAGTGGCTCTATGAGCAGCATGTGAAGAGCATTGATGAGATGACCAACATCTCGAAGGCGAACCGTGCCAAACTCGCTGCCGAATACGAAATAGGATGCTTCGGATATTCCGATGCGCAACATTCGGTGGATGGTACCATCAAGTACCTCTTCCCTACCCGAAGCGGCAAATTTGTCGAGACGGTTTACATCCCAGACAAAGACCGCGCCACGCTGTGCGTTTCTTCGCAGGTGGGATGCAAGATGAACTGCCTGTTCTGCCAGACCGGCAAGCAGGGGTTTGAGGGCAGCTTGCCTGCAGGCGACATTCTGAACCAGATTTACTCGCTGCCGGAGGTGGACAAGCTTACCAACATCGTGTTCATGGGTCAGGGCGAGCCGATGGATAATCTCGACAATGTGCTGCGCGCCACAGAGATTCTCACCGCCGACTACGGCTGGGCATGGAGCCCGAAGCGCATCACGGTAAGTTCGGTGGGCGTGAAGAACAAGCTGAAGCGGTTCCTGGAAGAGAGCGACTGCCATGTGGCCATCAGCATGCACGACCCTATCCCTTCTGAACGCGCTGAACTGATGCCTGCCGAAAGGGGCATGGGCATTGAGCAGGTAGTAGAACTGCTGAGGAACTATGATTTCTCTCATCAACGCCGCCTGAGTTTCGAATACATCGTCTTTAAGGGCGTAAACGACAGTATGCAGCATGCCAAGGCCATCATCAAGCTGGTGAAGGGACTTGACTGCCGCTTCAACCTGATCCGTTTCCACCAAATTCCAGACATTCCTCTGCAAGGTGTGGATGATGAGAAGATGGAGCAGTTCCGTGATTACCTCACCCAGCATGGTGTCTTCACCACCATCCGTGCCAGCCGCGGTCAGGACATCTACGCCGCCTGCGGTCTGCTCAGCACCTCGAAGAAAATCGGAGAAATCCGTGAGCACGAGGATGAAGAGAAGATGAATAAGTAAGGAAAGGTGGGGGAAAAATGGTTAGAGAATCTTTAAAGATCCTACTTGCCGGCTGTCTTTTGTTCCTTTTTCTGGCAAGTTGCAGCCCGGGAGGAGGAAGAAACAGAAAACTGCCCAAGAGCACAGGACAGCCTTACGAGGTGGTGCTCGAGGGAGATACCGACAGCATCGTGACGAAGATACTGACGGAAGAGGTGCCTGCCCTGCCCCAACCCGAACCGCTCTGCCGGCTCATCCAGGTTAAGAAGGGCAAGATCCACGGTAGCTACCTGCTCGTAAGAACTCGCATCGTAGTGAATATCCCGGCAGCGGAATTCTCAGTCAGGCTGAGCCGCAACGAGAATGCTTCACCGCAGACCGTCATCCGCATCTCTGCCCGCTCGCTGCAGCAACTCAGAGAGAAACTCAACCCCGAGAAACTGCGCCAGCTCGTAGATGAGACTGAACTGGAGCACCTCGCCTCCATCATCTCCACCAACCCGAGCAAGCAGAACCGCGAGATGCAGCAGCTGGTAAAGAAGAACTTCGGCATCAGCATGATCATCCCTGCCGAAATGCAGGCAAGCAAGAAGGCCGGAAACTTCATCTGGATTTCAAACAACGCCAGTTCGGGCATGAAGAACCTCATCCTCATGAAAGTGAAGAGGGAAGAACGAAGAGGGAAAGCCAATTCTGCTGCTTTTCCTGCTCAAGAGAAGCAGCAGATTGACAGCATGCTCCGCACAAACATGCCCGGCGAAACCGACAGCATGTACATGATAATCCCGGTCCTTTCAGAAAAAGGACTCTGGGAGATGAAGGGCGACGCCATGGGAGGCCCCTACGCGATGAGGCGCATCCGCCTGAGTAAAACGGGGGATGAAATCATCAGCATCGGCTTCGTCTATGCGCCCGAAATGAAAAAGAAAATATTAATCAAGCAGCTAGAAGCTGCGATTTCTACTATAAAATAAAACGATAAATGGACAGCAAAAAGATTAGAGTGGCCATCACTCACGGAGATACCAACGGTATCGGATACGAACTCATTTTTAAGGCATTCAGTGAGCCAGAGATGTTGGAGTATTGTACCCCTATCATCTACGGTTCGCCTAAAGTGGCAGCTTATTACCGCAAGGCGATGAATCTGCCTGCCCAGTTCTCCATCATCCAGAAAGCAGAAGATGCAGAAGACGGAAGAATCAACCTCCTGCCAGCCGTAGACGAGGAGGTAAAGGTTGACATGGGCATGCCTACTCAGGAATCGGGTACGGCAGCCATCAAGGCACTTGACCGAGCCATGACCGACTACCGCGACGAGCTCTTCGACGTGCTCGTTACCGCACCGGTAAACAACCAGAACGCACAATTTGAGGGCTTCCAGTTCAAGGGTCACAAGGAATACATTGAAACTTGCCTGGGCGAAGGTGCCAAGGGCCTTTCCATCCTCTGCGGCGGCGACCTTCGCATCGCATCCGTAACCGGAAAGACTCCGCTCAAGGACGTGCCGGCAGCTATCACCCAGGAGCTCATCATCGAGAAGGTGAAGCAGATGCACACATCACTGAAGCGAGACTTCATGATTACCAACCCGCGCATCGCCGTGCTCGCCCTGAATCCTAGCAACAACGGTGAGGAGAGCTGCGGACCAGAGGAAGCCAGCATCATCATCCCAGCCATTGACCAGCTTGCCGAGCAGAAAATACAAGCTTTTGGTCCTTACCCTGCTGACGAGTTCTTCGGCAACGGCCATTTCGTAGAGTTCGACGGCATCATGGCAATGTATCATGATCAGGCTACTACCCCGTTCCATTCTCTCTACACCGAGGATGGCGTACTCTTTACTGCCGGTCTGCCACTCGTGCACACCGCCGCCAACACCACTCCTAGCTACAGCATCACGGGCTGCAACGAAGCCGATGCAATCTCCTTCCGCCACGCCATCTACTTGGCGCTGGATGCCTTCTGCAACCGCGAAGACTATGATGAGGCCTACGAGAATCCACTGCCTAAACTCTACCACGAGAAGCGTGACGAGAGCGAGAAGGTAAGATTCTCCATCCCTAAGAAAAAGGGATAAGAGAAAGATTCCCTATTCCCGAGAAAAAGCGGAATAAAGAAAGATTCAGGAGGGCAGATGACGCAAAAAAGGCAAATCTGCCCTGTAATCAGACCTCCCGAACGTTAAAATAAAAAAAAAATGCAGATAATTCAGAAAAAATGAGTAATTTTGGCAGCTAAATGGATACTTCCGAACTACAAAAGATAAAACAACGCTACAATATCGTCGGTAACAGCGACGGATTGAACCATGCGCTCGACGTAGCCCTACAGGTAGCGCCGACCGATCTCTCCGTGCTCATCATCGGCGAGAGCGGTGTGGGTAAGGAAATCATTCCAAGGGTGATTCACGACAATTCGCCACGCCGCAGAGAGAAATATTTCGCCATCAACTGTGGAAGCATTCCGGAGGGAACCATTGACAGCGAACTCTTCGGACATGAGAAGGGTTCCTTCACTGGAGCCATAGGCGAAAGCGAAGGATACTTCGGTATTGCCAACAAGGGTACCATCTTCCTCGACGAGGTGGGCGAACTCCCGATACAGACGCAGGCAAGACTGCTGCGCGTGCTCGAAACGGGAGAATACATCCGCGTGGGTGGAACTGAGATAAGGAAAACGGATGTCCGCATCGTGGCAGCCACTAACGTAAACATGCGCAAGGCTGTGAGCGAAGGCCGCTTTCGCGAGGACCTCTACTACCGCCTCAACACCATCCCGATACAGATGCCTGCATTGAGAGAGCGTGGCGACGACATCCTCCTGCTCTTCCGCCTCTTCGCCATGCAGATGGCCGAAAAATACCGTCTGCCTAAGATTTCACTCTCAGATGAGGCCAAGCAGATCATGCTGAAATACAAGTGGCCGGGAAATGTGAGACAGCTCAAGAACATTACCGAACAGATGTCAGTGCTGAGCCGAGAAAGAGAAATCGATGCACAGACCCTCACCCAGTTTATTCCGAGAGATGAGGAGTCTACACAGCTCGCCACCATACAGAAGGATGGCAAGGACGACCATAGCTACGCCAGCGAGCGCGAACTGCTATACAAGATTCTCTACGAACTGAGGGGCAACGTGAGTGACCTGAGACGTGAGATGAACAGCCTGCGCAAGCAACTCGATGAGGCACGCCAGTTGGGCGGTACAGGCGGATATGTTTCTCCGGTTCAGCCGAATACCCAGGTAGCTCCAGTATCATCCGTATCTCCGGTTTCATCGGTTTCTCCGGTATCTTCCGTACCTCCGATTACCGATCTCGACGAGCTACAACACATCCGTCAGGAAATAGCTACAGGAGGCATTAGGGGCACTTACAAACCCGAAGCCGAGGATGCTGAGATTGAGGAGATCAAGGAAGAAAACGAGAATCTGAACCTCAGCGACCTCAGCAAGCAGATGATAGAAAAGGCACTGGAGAGAAACAACGGAAACCGCAAGAAAGCGGCAGAAGAACTGGGAATCTCCGACAGAACTCTGTACAGAAAGATTAACAAATATAAGTTATGAAGCATATACGCGCGTACCTATATATAATAGGAGTCACACTGATGGTGGCGGTCATGGCAGCATGCTCCGTGAGCTACAAGTTCAACGGTGCCAGCATCGACTACACCAAAACCAAGACCATACAGATAGCCGACTTCCCTATCAGAAGTTCGTATGTGTGGGGTCCGATGGGTCCGATGTTCAACAACGAACTCAAGGATAAGTTTGCCAGCAACACCCAGCTCATACAGGTGTCACGCAACGGAGACCTGAAGATAGAGGGCGAAATCACCCAATATTCTCAGCGCAACAAGTCGGTTAGTTCTGAGGGATACTCAGCACAGACTGAGCTCAGTATCACCGTAAACGTACGTTTCACCAACACCAAGAACCATGCCGAGGACTTTGAAAAGCAGTTTACATCTGCCAAGACCTACGACACCACTCAGAGCCTTGCCTCGGTGCAGGAAGAACTGGTAACCCAGATTATCAAAGACCTGGTAGACCAGATATTCAACGCTACGGTAGCTAACTGGTAAAGTAAGTGAAGAACGAAAAGTGAAGAGTGAAGAATTCAACGGCTTTACTAATCATAAAGTTCAAAACTCAATGTTCAAAGTTCAAAGTTCAAAGTAAAATAAAGTAAAGTAAAAATATCGTGGAATTAAGCAGATTGATACAACACCCGGAGGAAATGAACCGAGAGACGCTCTACGACTTGCGCGCCCTCTTGGCCTTATATCCGTATTATCAGACGGCACGCCTGCTGATGTTGAAGAATCTGTACCTGCTCCACGACCCGAGTTTCGACGAAGAACTGCGCCGTGCAGCCATCTACATCACCGACCGTAAGATTATCTTCGAGATGGTAGAGGCAGCCCACTATCAGATAAAAAACGCCCCTGAAGAGACTGAATCCGACAAGCAGCAAGGCGTAAGAGGAATAGGAGCAGAAAAACACGGAGACCGTACTAGCGACCTCATCGACCACTTCCTGGGATCCATTCCTATGGAAGAAGACGAAGAAGAGAAGAAGGAGAAACGTAAGCCTACACCTGCTGACGCGGCTGTAGACTATGTGGCTTATCTCATGGAGACCGAAGACCAGCAGGAGCCAGAAGATACTTCGCGCACCATGAGTCTCATCGACGACTTTATGGAGGATGGCGGTTTCAAACTGCCTAAAATCCAGCAGGACGAAGATTACAAACCAGAATTTACTCCCGAACTTCAGACCGATTCCGGCAAGGATGGCGAAGAGGAAAACAGCGGTGTATTCACCGAAACCCTCGCCCGCATCTACATCAAGCAGGGCAAGTATCAGAGGGCTTACGAAATCATCAGCCGCCTGCATCAGCAGCATCCTGACAAGAACGGATATTATGTTGACCAGCTCAGATTCCTTGAGAAACTGATGCTGAACAGCAAGAAGAAATAAAGAAGAATAATAAATAAATAAAACTAGTTTTAAAAAATGGCTTACACATTATTAGTAGTATTAATCGTCCTGGTAGCTATCCTGATGATTTTCATCGTGCTCATCCAGGAATCAAAGGGAGGTGGACTTGCAAGTAACTTCTCTTCAACCAACTCAATCATGGGTGTTCGCAAGACCACTGACATTGTTGAGAAATTAACATGGGGCCTCGCTGCAGCCTTGGTTGTCATCAGCGTGGCATGTGCTTATGTAGCCCCTCAGGCAGCTGGCGAAAGCAGTGTTTTGGAGGGAGCCACTCAGGAGCAGACCGCTCTTCCTGCTATGCCAGGTGCTAGCAAGGATGCAGCAGCAGGTGCTCAGAAGGCTGTTCCTGCAGCTGGTGCAGATGCCCAGAAGGCAGCTCCAGTTGTTCCAACAAGCCCTGCAAAATAAAAAATAAGAAAAAAGGTACGAAAAAATTTGGTAGAACCATTTTTTTTTCGTACCTTTGCACCCGCTTAACAAGAATATGGTGGACGTAGTTCAGTTGGTTAGAGCGTCAGATTGTGGTTCTGAATGTCGTGGGTTCGAGTCCCACCTTCCACCCAACAATTTTTGAAAAAGCAAAACATAACCAATATGGTGGACGTAGTTCAGTTGGTTAGAGCGTCAGATTGTGGTTCTGAATGTCGTGGGTTCGAGTCCCACCTTCCACCCAAGATAAACCCTGCAAGATTCATTTCTTGCAGGGTTTCTTGTTATATATCCGTATTGAGCGGAAATTCTTTTTTGTCATATAAACGAATTGCAATAGTACTTCTTTAAGTATATTATAGACTGAAAACATACAAAAAAGCCTGCTAAGGGAAGAAAATATCCCTCTAGCAGGCATTTCATATAAGGATGAATTGAAAACTTATCTGATTACTTTCACTTCACCATCCTTAGCAATCTTAACGATGCTGGAAGGCTGATGAGGTTTATGCTCCTGACGGCGGCTCCAGCAAACATAATCTACAGCATTGAGGATTTCCTCGGAGATGTCGCGATAATTCTGTGCAGCAGGCTCACCACTCACATTAGCACTTGTACTTACAATAGGCTTCTGAAAACGGTAACAGAGTTGTTTGGAGAAAGGCTCATAGGTTATACGCATCGCCAGACTTCCATCCTCTGCTACCAGATTATTAGCCACTCCACTCGCATCATCAAGAATAACCGTAGTAGGCTTTACAGGCATGGCAGCATCGATGAAATCCCATGCTACCTGTGGCACATTGCGGAAATAACGCGCCATGCGGTCAGCAGAATCTATCAGGCAGATAAGCGCCTTAGAATCGTCACGTTTCTTTATTTCATAAACTTTCTTTACCGCTTCAGGGTTGGTGGCGTCGCATCCTATGCCCCATACGGTATCTGTAGGATAGAGTATCACTCCACCCTTTCGCATGCACTCTATAGCACGCTTGATGTCTTCTTCTACAGTCATAATACTATAAAACTAAAAATCAAAAATCTTTTGAATCTTAAAAATCGTCACTAACATCTTTCTTCAAACACTCATAATAAGCTATGTCCTTCATACCATTGAGAAAAGCAGAAGCATCCATACGTTTCTTGCCACTGAGCTGCAACTCCTGAATAATGAGCCATTCATCAAGGCAGGCTACTTGTAACGACTTCCCCTCAACGCGAAGCGATCCCACAGGCGCATCACCACGCTTCATACATGAAAGACGGGTAGAAAATATCTTAAGTACCTGAATTTTCTGTGTACTCTGCTTATGGGATGGATGAGTAGTAGGCTCAGGGAACCTCACGTAATCATCATCTCCCTTAGGATCGTCAAAGAATACTACAGTCTCCTTCTTCTTAATTTCAGTCCATGCACCAGGGTATGGAGAAAGACCGCGGATGAAATCATACACCTGTTTGGCAGGCTTGTGGAAGTCGATGCGGCAGGTATCCTTGAAGATTTTCGGAGCCGGCTTGAGTTCGGCACCCTGTCCTATCATTTCGCTCTGAGGAATGGAACCGATATTGCCATCGGCAGCGATGAGCGCATCAATGGTTTCCAGCGCCAATTCAGCACCAAGATGCATCAACCCGTCGTAAACATACTCCACATTTGCCGTCTCCGGAATAGGAAAACGTTTCTGCAGGATGATGCGACCGGTATCAATATCGTGGTCGAGGAAGAAGGTGGTAACACCCGTCTCCTTCTCGCCATTAATCACTGCCCAGTTGATAGGCGCCGCACCGCGATACTGCGGAAGGAGGGCTGCATGTACATTAAAAGTACCATATTTCGGCATCGCCCAAACCACCTCTGGCAGCATGCGGAAAGCAACTACCACCTGCAAGTCAGCCTGATAAGAACGCAACTGCTCCACAAAATCAGGGTCCTTCATCTTTACAGGCTGCAGCACCGGTAAACCATGCTCTACGGCATACTGCTTAACCTGCGAAGGTTGCAGCGTATCCTGATGTCTGCCCACCGGTTTATCAGGCTGCGTAACCACAGCCACCACGTTGTAACCGCCCTCTACCAGGCGCTTGAGGGATTCCACCGCAAACTCCGGTGTTCCCATGAAAACAATTCTCAAATCCTTCTTCTCCATAAAATACTAATATTTTAAAATAAAACCAGCAAAGCCGTTGAATTCTTCACTCTTCGTTCTTCACTCTTCACTTAAAACTCCTACTCTGCCGACATATCCGCTACAATCTGCCTGTACATGGAATAGATTCTAGTACGGCTGATGTAACCCTTCAGTACGCCTGCCACATCAACCACTGGCAGTTGGGCGGCATCGGTTTTATCAAATTTCTGCATCACCTCGTCCATACTGTCATGTTCGGTAAGAACGGCAGAAGGCTGCATCATCAGCTGACGCACGGTGAAATGCTGATACAGTTCGGTGCGGAAGATGATGTGGCGAATCTTCGTAATATCTATTACTCCCAACAGCACACCCGCCTGATCTAAAACAGGCAGAAAGTTGTTGTTGCTGCGACTTATCTCACTCACCAGCTTGCTCATCGGCAGATCCGGACCTACCGGATGATAATCTTTCTCAATGACATCCTGCATGCCCAGCAGGGTGAGCGCAGCCTTGTCAATATGGTGGGTGAGCAGCTTACCCTCTCTAGCCAGACGCAGGGCGTAGATGCTGTGACTCTCAAAGATGCTGATGGTGAGCAGCGAAGAGATGCACACTATCATCAGCGGCATAAAGAGCTGGTAGCCGCCCGTGAGTTCGGCGATGAGGAAGATGCCCGTAAGCGGGGCATGCATCACGCCCGTAATGAGGCCCGCCATGCCCATCAGTGTAAAGTTCTGTTCAGGAACATAGACACCTACCTGATTCACATTCCAGAGACGCGCAAAGAGGAAACCGGCAAAACCTCCGATAATGAGCGAAGGAGCAAAGGTACCACCGCATCCGCCACTACCATTGGTGGCCGAGGTGGCAAAAACCTTGGTAAAGGTTACCAAGGCGATGTAGAGGATGAGCAGCTGGTTGTGCCCGTAGAAGAGCGAACGGCTCATCACCTGCCCCCAGTCTTCCACATTCTGTCCCTTCAGCAGCACGTTGACAGCCGAATATCCCTCGCCATAGAGCGAAGGGAAGAGGAAGATGAGCGAACTCAGAATCAGTCCACCAAAGAGCAGCTTTACGTATGGATAAGGCGAAAGCTTGGCAAAGAAGCCCTCGCATGCCGACATGGTGCGCATGAAATAAAGGCTCACCAAACCGCAAAAGATGCCCAATAACAAGCAGGCAGGCACGCGGTCGAGCGCCCACGGACTAGTAAGCGTAAAATCGAAAAGGCTCTTGGATCCCATCAGGATGTAGGTAAAGCAAGTAGCTGTTACACAACTGATAAGGATAGGCAGCAAGGAAGCCATGCTCAAGTCTACCATCAGCACCTCAAGCGTAAACACGAGTCCGGCAATAGGCGCCTTAAAGATTCCAGCAATGGCTGCAGAGGCGCCACAGCCCACCAGCAGAATCATGGTTTTCTTGTCCATGCGGAAGATTTGTCCCAGGTTTGAGCCGATGGCCGAACCCGTGAGTACAATAGGAGCCTCGGCTCCCACGGAACCACCGAAACCGATGGTGATACCTGATGCTACCACCGATGACCAGCAGTTGTGGGCCTTGAGCTTGGAATTTTTGGTAGAAATGGCGTAAAGCACACGGGTGATACCGTGGGAAATATTATCTCTGACCACATATTTAATAAAGAGCATGGTGAGGTAAATGCCAACAATCGGGAAGAGCAGGAAGAGCAGGTTATAGGTGCCCTTGTTAAATCCCGAAGTGAGCAACAACTGTATTTCGTGCACAATGCCGTGCAGGAAATATCCTGCCACCGACGCCAGAAGGCCGATGATAAAAGCCAGGATAAGGGTCATCTGGCGGTCAGAAATATGTTTTTTCTGCCAATCCACCATCTTACTGACCCATCCCTCATTCTGCTCGTTATAATCTAGAATTTCTTCATCCATCTTTTTTACATTGATTTAGAATTCCGATGTGAAATGGAACTTGATGTGTTCAAAATCCTGCTGCGCCATGCTCAACACGTAGCCCGAATCGGCAAGAAAGACATCGCGCCCCTCAATATCCTTGGCCATGTACTGGTACTTGCGCTTCTTGAAGTTCTCGAGTTCCTTCTCGTCATCAGCCTCTATCCAGCAAGCCTTGTGAAGATGCACGGGCTCCCAGCGGCACTTGGCGTTGTACTCGTTCTCCAGGCGGTACTGGATAACCTCGAACTGCAGCTGACCCACGGTGCCCACGATGCGGCGACCGTTGAACTGGTTGACGAAGAGCTGCGCCACACCCTCGTTCATGAGCTGCTCCAATCCCTTCTGGAACTGCTTGCTCTTCATCGGATCATCATTCTCGATGTACTTGAAAAGGAGTGGAGAGAAGCTTGGCAAACCGCGAAAATGCATCTTCTCTCCCTCCGTCAACGTATCTCCTATCTTGAAAATACCGTTGTCTGGCAAACCTACAATGTCACCCGGATAAGCCTCGTCAATGGTACTCTTGCGCTGTGCCATGAACTGGGTAGGCGAAGAGAAACGCACGTTCTTATCCAAGCGCACGTGGTAATATGGCTGATTTCTCACAAACTTGCCCGAGCATATCTTACAGAAAGCGATGCAGGAGCGGTGGTTTGGATCAATATTGGCTGTAATCTTGAAGATGAAACCACTGAACTTAGGTTCTTCCGGCTTCACCAGTCGCTCCTCTGCCTGGGTGGGTCTAGGAGATGGAGCAATATGAACAAAACAGTCGAGGAGTTCCTGAACACCAAAATTGTTCAGTGCCGAACCGAAGAACACAGGTGCTACCTCGGCCGAACGGTAGGTTTCTTCCTCAAACTCAGGGTAAACACCATCTACCAGTTCCAGTTCCTCACGCAGTTGTGCAGCCTCACGTTCACCAACCCGCTCATCGAGTTCTGAACTTTGGATGTCTACCTCTACCTTCTCGGTAACTCGCTGTTTGTTAGGGGTAAAGAGGTTCAGCTGATGCTCGTAGATGTTGTAAACGCCCTTGAAACGGGCGCCCTGGCCGATAGGCCAGCTCAGCGGGCGAACCTTGATTTTGAGCTCTGCTTCCAACTCGTCGAGCACATCAAACGGGTCGCGTCCCTCACGGTCCATCTTGTTGATGAAGATGATTACCGGGGTATTTCTCATGCGGCACACCTCCATGAGTTTGCGGGTCTGTGCCTCCACACCCTTGGCAGAGTCAACCACGATGATGGCTGAATCTACAGCTGTAAGTGTGCGGTAGGTATCCTCGCAGAAGTCCTGGTGACCTGGAGTATCCAGAATATTCACCTTATAAGGTTCTCCCTCCTGTCCGGCAGGGAGATAATCAAATTCCATTACAGATGTAGATACCGAGATACCACGCTGTTTCTCAATATCCATCCAGTCAGAAGTCGCAGTTTTGCGAATCTTGTTATTTTTTACGGCACCTGCCACCTGAATCTGTCCACCGAAAAGCAGAAACTTCTCGGTCAATGTTGTCTTACCAGCATCCGGGTGAGAGATAATGGCAAATGTTCTTCTTCTTTCTATTTCGTTCATCCTGTTGTATATATATATAATAATGTATATTCTAAAAAGTAATCACTAATAACTAATCACTACATGTCGTCATCATCAAACTTGAGTCCCTCGGTTCGGTCTTTGATGTAATAATCGCTGAGCAGACCTATGAAGACGGTAATCTCCTTGATGGCCCTTTCGGTTTCGGGCGTAATTTCCTTCTTCTGCAGGCGCAGCATCATCACACCATAGAGGGCATCGAGGCAGGTTTCAATCTCGTTGAGATCCTTGTCGCCCCGCTGGCGCAGCTCTACGATGAAAGGCAGCACCTTGTAATATTCGGCATTGTAGATAGGAAACTTGGTGCTCTGCAGCAGCATGCCGTGCAGGTCAATGACGTCCTTGAGTATCACCTTATTAATATTAAGGTGTCCTCCCTCGCGCTTTCCCTCCTCGTTCATCATGCGAATCAGGTTGCCAAACCAGTCGAGTTCTTCCTCGCGCTGCTCAGGTGTAAAGTCGAACCGGTCTACATAATTTTTCTTGATGACAGGCAGCGAGCATCCGTAAGCTCGGATGATGTCCTCAATCTGCCACATATATAATAAGTATTCTGCGATACTTTTCTTTCTTAATTCTTGTGCTACAAACATAAACTTTGAACTGTTAACTTTTGAACTTTATGCTTTGCCTTCTTCTGATTGAAGGGGTGTTTAAAGACCTGTTTAAGGACTTTTAAAATTCCGGCAGATGATACAGATTGAAAATCGTGCCGAAGAGAGCGATCATGGAGAAGATGATGACCACGCTGCCTATTACCTTATTGATAATGACGATGCCGTTGGTATCAAACTTGTTCCTAATCTTGTCGACGAGCCAGGTGAGTCCGAACCACCACAGCAGGGCTCCGAAGACGATGCTGAGATACCCTACTCCCATTTCTACCGGCATATCCGGTACGACGAAAGCAAACTGCGCGAAGGTGGCCATGAAGAGGAACACGATGAGCGGATTGGAGAGTGTTACGAGGAACGCCGTGATGCCGTTGTGCATCAGGGTACCCTGCTTGTTGCTCGACTTGTGCATGTTCTTCATCGGGTCGCTTTTGAAGCAGTAGATTCCGAACACGAGGAGCATCAGACTGCCGAAAATCTGAAGATAGAACTTGTTCTCGGAGTTGCTCACAAAATCCATCACAAAACTCATGCCCAAGCCTGTAAACAGAGCATATACAATGTCGCTGCATGCGGCACCCACACCTGTTACAAACCCATACCAGCGACCCTTGTTGAGTGTACGCTGGATGCAAAGGATGCCTACCGGCCCCATAGGGGCTGAGGCAAGAACACCGATGACAATTCCTTTGAATATGAAGTCAAGGATGTTTATCTCAATTGGAAATGCTAAATTCATCTTAGTATCGTTACAATTTCTAACAGTCGGCAAAGTTACAAAATTTCGGGCACAAAGCACAATTTTTTCGCCTAAAAGTTCATTTTATATCCGTTTTTTATATTTTCGGACACGGATTACACGGATTATGCGGATGTTCTGCATGAATATAAACAGGATTTAGGGCAACAGAGAAACTTCGGACAGCAAATCGTCTGGCAGAAAAAAAAAGGAAATTAAAATTTTTTATATTTAAAAATAAACGAGATTCAAAAGTTTTCAGTATCTTTGCCGAGAAATAAAATAATTCTAACTAATTTTAAATAATTAACATGACAGATAATACACTTAAACCGTACGTAATAGGCCTTGACCTCGGCGGTACAAATTCAGTTTTCGGCATCGTAGATGCTCGCGGAGAGATCAAAGCAACAACTGCCATCAAGACAGGCGGTTACGAAAAAGTTGAAGACTATGTGAAGGCAGCCGTAGAAGCTCTCCAACCTATCATTGATACGGTAGGCGGCATTGACAAGATTAAGGCAATGGGTATCGGTGCGCCAAACGCAAACTATTATAATGGAACCATTGAATTCGCTCCAAATCTTCCTTGGGCACACGACGGAGTGGTACCATTGGCCGACTTGTTCAGCAAAGCCCTCGGCGGCTTGCCTGTAGGTATGACCAATGATGCCAACGCTGCTGCGCTCGGCGAGATGACATATGGTGTAGCAAGAGGTATGAAAAACTTCATCGACATTACACTCGGTACAGGCGTAGGTTCTGGTATCGTTATCAACGGACAGATGGTTTACGGCTGCGACGGATTCGCAGGCGAATTGGGTCACGTTACCATGGTACGTGGCAAAGAGGGCCGTACCTGCGGATGCGGCCGTACAGGATGTCTCGAAGCTTACTGCTCTGCCACTGGTGTGGCTCGCACAGCACGCGAGTTCCTCGAGAAGAGCGATGAGCCTTCATTGCTCCGCGAGATGAACCCTGAGGATATTACATCTTATGATGTGAGCGTTGCTGCAGGCAAGGGCGACAAGCTGGCACTGCGTGTATACGAGTTTACCGGCAAGATGCTCGGTGAGGCTTGTGCTGATTTCGCAGCCTTCTCTTCACCAGAGGCTTTCGTCTTCTTCGGTGGTCTGACCAAGGCTGGCGACCTCATCATGAAACCTATCCAGAAGGCTTATGATGAGCACGTGCTCCGCACCTTCAAGGGTAAGGCTAAATTCCTTGTTTCTACCCTTGATGGCAGTTCTGCTGCCGTACTCGGTGCGAGTGCAGTGGCTTGGGATATGTAAAGGGTTGTAAAAACAAAAAGGTTTAATTTTCCATTTTTGGAAAAATCAGTTTAGGTAATATGCTTCGCGAAACTCGTGAGAGGATTGTAGCGAGGGTTAAGATTGTTAGGAAAAGCCTGGCACTCGAGAGAGCGTCAGGCTTTGCTTTTTCTTATCATAAACAAAAAACCTCAACAACCACCATACAGTCATGGTGGTCATTAAGGTCATTGGTCATTAAGGTCATTAAGCTTTTTCCAACCAGTTTCTCACCATCTTCTTGCCGTCTGGCGTCAGCACGCTTTCCGGATGAAACTGGATACCATGAATATCATAGTTTTTATGCTTCAGACCCATGATGCAACCATCATCGCTTACTGCCGTAACGTCCAGGCAGTCAGGGAATCCCGAGCGGTCTACCACCCAAGAGTGGTATCTGCCAATCTCTATGCGCTTGTCCAACCCGTCGAAAATAACATCGTTGCCAAACTGGGTGCAAGGGGTTGCCACTCCATGATACACCTCAGAAAGATTGGTAAGCTTGGCTCCAAACGCCTCACCTATAGCCTGATGACCCAGGCATACGCCCAGCATCGGCTTGCGGCCTGCATACTTGCGGATAACATCCATCAGCAGTCCCGCCTCCGACGGAATGCCCGGACCCGGACTCAGAATGATCTTGTCGAAGCATTCCAGCTCCGGCAACTGGAACTGGTCGTTGCGGAACACCGTAACGTCAGCTCCCAACTCCTTTACCAGATGGGCCAGATTATAGGTAAAGGAATCGTAATTATCTATGATTACTACTTTCATCTTTTGTTATTTATTATTGATTATTGATTAGTGAGTACAATCAGCGAGAAATAATCACTAATAATTAATCACTATTACAACTCTTCAGCAATGTGAATCGCCTTGGTCAGCGCACCGAGCTTGTTGTTACACTCTTCCAGCTCATACTCATCATTGCTCTTTGCCACTACTCCACTACCCGCCTGGAACCAGAGTTCGCCGTTTCGGCTAATGAAGGTACGTATCACGATGGCCTGATTCAGGTCGCCGTTCAGACCGATGAAGCCGATACAGCCTCCGTAGGCACCGCGGTTGTGAGGCTCCAGCTCTGAGATAATCTGCATCGCTCTCACCTTAGGCGCACCGCTCAGCGTGCCGGCAGGGAAGGTATCAATAAACTCCTTGATGTGGTCGGCATGCTCATCCAACTCTCCGCTCACACGGCTCACGAGATGGATAACATGACTGTAGAACTGCATGTCCTTGTAGAAATCTACTTTCACCCCATGACAGTTGCGGCTCAGATCATTGCGCGCCAGGTCTACCAGCATCACGTGCTCGGCATTCTCCTTCGGGTCGTTGCGCAGGAATTCGGCAGCCTTGCGGTCCTGCTCCATATCTCCTGTGCGTCGGGTGGTTCCGGCAATCGGGTCAATGAACGCCTTGTTGCCCACGATGCGGTTATGGGTTTCAGGCGAAGAACCGAAGATGCGGAAACCGCCGAAGTCGAAATAGAAGAGGTAAGGCGAAGGGTTGATGCTGCGCAGCGCACGGTAGAGTTTGAAATCATCGCCCTCATATTTCTGTACGAAGCGGCGACTCACCACAATCTGGAATACATCTCCGCGCAGGCAGTGCTGTATGCATCGGCGTATGTTTGCCTTGTGCTCCTCATCGGTGAGCGTAGAGGTGGTTTCGCCCACCGGGTGGAAATCATAAGGTTTCACATTTGCCTTGTTCACCGCCTTGAGCAGTTCGTCGAGCTCTGGAAGTGAAGAGTGAGGATCTTCACTTTCCTGGAGCGCAATGAGCTCCATGGTGTTGTTGAAATGGTCGAAGACAATGATGTCCTTATACATGATGTAATAGATGTCGGGCGCATCATTCTTCTCCATGGTGGTATCCTTGACAGGGATGTTCTCAAAATATCTCACCGCATTGAAGGTGGTGAATCCATAGAGTCCGCAGAACTCCTTGCTCTCGCCCTCTACATGGAAGGAAGAGATGAAGTCGTTGATACTCTTTGAGATGGCGAGTTTGCACTCCTCGCCCTGACCGGCACCGAAGGCAGGAAGCTGCTCTTTCTCTACTCTTCCGTCGGGATAGGTCTTGATGACCTCACCATGACTCACGGCGATGCTTGCCAGCGGATGCACACCGATGAAGGAGCGCGAATTCTCGGAGCCATGATAGTCGGAACTCTCCATCAGAGCCGACTGCGGATAAATATCTCTCAGTCGCATGTAGACTCCCACCGGCGTATAGAGGTCGGCGAGAATCTTGCGGGTAACTGTCTTGTAATTAAACTTCATTTAATTTATGATTTACTGTATATAGTTTACAGTTTATAGCATGAACCGCTTTGACAATCGTGCTCAACGGCGCAGCCTCTGTTAACTATTAACTATAAACTATTAACTATTTAAAAATTGCCGTACTCTCCTGCCATTTCCTTATGGCTCAAATATGTTTCTACATCCTTGTCGCCACGGCCTGATACGGTGAGCACCACCACATCATCCTTCTTGAACTTCATCTTCTTCAGGGCTGCCACGGCGTGCGCACTCTCAATAGCCGGAATGATGCCCTCCATGCGGGTGAGCTCGTAACCGGCGTAGATGGCCTCATCGTCCTTAATGGCGAGCACATGGCTCCTGCCCGATGTGGCAAGGTCGGCGTGCATAGGGCCGATGCCCGGATAGTCGAGACCGGCACTGATGGTAAAGGCTTCCTCTATCTGTCCGTCCTCGGTCTGCATCACGAGGGTGCGTGCTCCGTGGATGATGCCTTCTGTGCCGCAGTGCATGGTGGCAGCGGTATAATCGGTATCTATTCCGTGTCCGGCAGCCTCAGCCAGATATATCTTCACGCGGTCATCATCAATGTAGTGGTAGATGGTTCCGGCAGCGTTGCTTCCGCCACCCACACAGGCGATGAGGTAATCAGGATAGTCGCGGCCAATCTTCTCCTCAAGCTGCCATTTCAGTTCTTCAGAGATTACGCTCTGCATCTTGGCAACAATGTCTGGATAAGGGTGCGGACCCATGGTAGAACCTACGATATAGAAGGTATCCTGTGGGTGGCAGCACCAGTCGCGTATGGCTTCAGAGCAGGCATCGCTCAGCGTCATGTTGCCGGTGCGCACAGGGTTCACCTTGGCTCCCAGCATCTTCATACGCTCTACGTTGGTATGCTGGCGTTCCACATCGGTGGCACCCATGAAAATCTCACACTTCATGTTCATCAGGGCGCATACCGTAGCGGTAGCCACACCGTGCTGTCCGGCTCCGGTTTCGGCAATGATGCGGGTCTTGCCCATCTTCTTGGCCATGAGAATCTGACCGATGGTGTTGTTGATTTTGTGTGCACCGGTATGGTTCAGGTCCTCGCGCTTCAGATAGAGTTGGCATCCGTACTTCTCGCTCATGCGCTTGGCATAATAAAGAGGTGAAGGACGGCCCACATAATCTTTCAGCAGCGCACGGTATTCCTTCTTGAACTCCTCGCTCTCAATGATTGGCTTGTAAGCCTGCTGCAACTCGGTTACACATTTATATAATATCTCTGGAACATACGCACCTCCGAATTTTCCAAAAAATCCTTTTTCATCAACTTGATACATAATACTTAGTTTATAATTTATTATTTATAGTTTATAGAGCAAGCCTGCTATACAGCGAAGCCGCTGTTAACTATCAACTACTTTTCGAGGCACTCAAAAAGCCCATCTAAAGCCTTATCCGGATCACCGGTTTCATTGAGCAGGGTTACAAACTTGCTGCCGATGATGGCTCCCGCCGCATTATCCTGCGCACTGGTAAGGGTCTGCTTGTTGCTGATGCCGAAACCTATCATGCGTGGGTTGCGCAGATTCATGCCGTTGATGCGGTTGAAATAAGCCAGCTTGGCATCGCCGAAACTGCTCTGGGCGCCCGTGATACTTGCCGAACTGACCATGTAGATGAATCCATCGGTATGCTCATCGATGAAACGGATGCGCTCCTCGCTGGTTTCTGGCGTAATCATCATGATGACACGGATGTCATACTTGTCGGCTATGGGTTTTACCACCTTCAGATAATCATCAAAGGGAAGGTCTGGGATGATGGTGCCGCTCACTCCGCTCTCTACGCAGCTCTTGAAGAAAGCCTCAATGCCGTAGTGCATGATTGGGTTCAGGTATCCCATCAGCACGAGTGGAAGCTGCACTTCATCCTTGATTTCCTTCAACTGAGCGAAGAGTTTCTTCACCGTCATTCCGTTCTTCAGAGCCACGGTTCCGGCACTCTGGATAACAGGACCATCAGCTAAAGGATCACTGAAAGGGATTCCTACCTCAATCATATCTATCCCCTTGCGCTCCATCGCCTTAATTACATCACCGGTACCTTCCAAAGTTGGACATCCGGCGCAGAAATACAAGCTCAAAAGCTTGCGGTCTTTATTGTGTGCAAATAATGCATTTATCTTATTCATTTTTTTACCTTTTTACTTTTTTACCTTTTTACTTTTTTACCTTTAAAAGGAATTCCTTGAGTTTCTCTACATCCTTCAGTCCCGGTTCTATCTCAAACCTGGAGTTGAGGTCGATTCCTACGCATCGGGGATGATGGAAAGACAGGATGCGGGAAGCATCTTCCGGACCGATGCCGCCACTCAACAGGAATGGAACATCGCCATCATATTCATCCAGTACCTGCCAGTCAAACTGCTGACCACTTCCGCCCACCGTCTTACATTTGGTGTCGAAAAGGAAGTAGTCAACAGCGCCTACATACTCCTTATATTTCTGAATGTCCCCAGCAGTGGAAACACTAATGGCTTTGATTATCTTCATATTCCCCTTTGCTGCACGCAGCTGCTCACACAGTTCCCTGCTCTCATTTCCATGCATCTGCACCGCATTCAGAGAGAATGAATAAATCTTGTCCAACATCGTGGAAACGGAATCATTCACGAAGACTCCCACTCGGCACACATTGCGGTCAGCATCAGAGCGAGCCAGCACATGACTGGCATACCGTGGAGACTTAGGATAAAAGATAAATCCCATCATATCAACGCCGAGTTGCGCAACCTGCTTTACATTATCAGGTTCACGCATTCCACAAACCTTTACTAACATTTTCTTTATTGTTTATTCTTCATTAAAGCTTTTGCCCTTACAGGGCGCCTTGCTGATTGCCTTTATACCCAGGGCGATGCCCTGGGCTAGGAGCTTCTGCCCTTTACCTTTCCCTTCGGCCGGTGACCGTTGGTTCAGGGCGTTAGGAGCAAACAATCCTATAATTTAGAAATAAATTCTGCAAGCGCCACGCCCGGGTCTGCCTGTTTCATGAACTGTTCGCCCATCAGGAAACCTCTGAAGCCGCCTTCTTCTCTCAACCGGAGAACCGTCTGCGGGTTGGAGATGCCACTCTCGCTCACCCTGCACACATCCTTCGGAAGTTTCTCTGCCAATCTGAAGCTGTTCTCCACATCCGTAAAGAAGGTTCCGAGATTTCGGTTGTTGATGCCGTACATATCCGGTTCCAGTTCAGCATACTCGAAGTCGCGCTCATTATGCATCTCGAGCAGTACCTCCATGCCCAGCTGGTGTGCCATGTTCATGAGTTGCTTACACTCCTCCTTGGTCAAGCAGGCCGCAATGAGCAGCACGGCAGAAGCTCCGCAGTATCTCGCCTGCAGCAGCTGGTATTCCTCTACCACGAAGTTCTTATATAAGATAGGTAGGGTAACGCCCACATGGCGCGCCTCCTGAATATACTCATCATATCCTCCGAAGTAATCAATGTCGGTGAGGATGCTGAGCGCCGAGACTCCGTTCTGCTGGTAGGCGAGCGGGATGATGCTCGGCTTACCTTCCTGTTTGATCCAGCCCTTGGAAGGCGATTTGCGCTTGAATTCAGCGATGATTCCCGTCTCCGAGTTCATCAGCGACTCCTTCATGCTTCCGCCCGGCACCTTTCCCCCATCTTCCTGCATTTTCTGCTCGGTGAGGGTTATCATCTGCCGTGGCTGGATAAAGCGCTTTCGCTGCTCAATCTCGATTCTTTTATGAGCCACAATTTCCTCTAAAATATCAGCCATTTCTTTCGTTTTTACTTTTTAACCTTATTGGGGGACCAGCGATGGAATCGCTGGGAACGGGGGCGCAAAGGGGAACAAAGGTGTTAAGGCTCTTTTTACCTTTTTACCCTTTTACCTTTTTACTTTTAAAAGCCCTTTTTACCTTTAACTATTGATCTCTACGAATTTCTTGAAAGTAGCGAGCGCCTTACCCGAGTCAATGCTCTCTCTTGCTATCTCCACACATTCCTCTATGCTCTTCTGTCCCTTCTCCATTACCTGGATGCCGAAGGCTGCATTGGCGAGAACGATGTTCTTCTGGGCTGGGAGGGCACGGTTTTCAAGCACTGCATCAAAGATGTCCTTAGCCTCTTCCTCGGTTGCTCCGCCTCGCACCTCTTCCGGTTTGGCTATCTCGAAACCGAGATCCTGAGGCTTGAAGATCTTCTCATAGTTGTTGGTGGTTACCTTGAAGTCGCTGGTGAGTGAAATTTCATCATATCCGTCGATGCTGTTCACAATGCCGAAATCAATGCCTAGTTTCTGGTAAACCTGGTTGTAGAGGCGCATCTGGTCGAGATTGGCTACACCCAGCAACTGGCACTTAGGCTGACTAGGATTAACAAGAGGACCTAACAGATTGAACACGGTAGGAAACTGCAAAGCCTTGCGGATAGGACCCACAAACTTCATGGCCTTGGCGAAGAGCTGGGCATGAAGATAAACGATGCCTGCCTCGTTGATGCTGCGGTTCAGCTTGTCTATATCATCGGTAAACTGAACACCGTGGTTCTTGATGACGTTGCTGGCACCGCTCACCGAAGTAGCCGCATAGTTGCCGTGCTTTGCCACCTTGTAACCCGCACCCGCAATGACGAAGCAGGAAGTAGTAGAAATGTTAAAGGTGTTCTTGCGGTCGCCACCGGTTCCCACCACGTCAATGTAGCGGTCGCAATTCAGGATGGCTGGCACACCTGTAGCAAGAATTCCGTCTCGGAAACCGAGCAGTTCATCTACCGTTACGCCTCTCATCTGCAAACCGGTGAGCAGGGCTGTAATCTGTTCCTCAGGAAATTCACTCTTGGTGATTCCTACAATGATGTCTCGGGTTTCCTCACGAGAAAGTTCCTCGTGGTTCAACATTCTGTTCAAAATGTCCTTCATTTCCATAGTTAATATCTCCTATATTTTTTGTTTTTATTTTTCGTTGTAAAAGAAAAGGGGCCTGTCGTAAGTTACGGCAGGCCCCTAGTATATTATGTTGTTCACATCCACATACGGCGTCTCGACTCACGACTTTTGGAATCTTGAGTTACGCCACCACCATGATGTAGATACGAATGTATTCATATTGCTTTTTCTTTTAATTGTTTGTTACTACCAAAAACGAGGCGTTTCTTTCTTTTTAACGAAAAGATTCTCCTTCGTTCTTCATTTCTACTGCAAAAGTACAGTTTTTCTTTTAAACTGCAAACTTTTTGTCGAGAAATTTTAAGATTTAACACTATTTTATCATCCAGCACCCCTTTTTCTCCACTTTCGTCTCACGTTTTCTCCACTATACCTTATTATATATAGGGAGAAAGAAAAAGAAAAAATTATTTCGCCAGAATGTAATAAATTTCCCAACACGCCGTTATTTATTTAGAGAACAGGTTACGGAAAGAGGAAAACTCATCCTCAAGACATGCCCGTTCTGAAATCAACAAATAACAAGAAGTATTATTCAAATTTAAAGATTCACGCCTATGAAGCAAGTATTTACACCAAAGAAAATGAGACCTTCGGCTCAGACCATCTACTTCATCAAGCAGATAGCCTACTCCTATCATACCATGGTGCAAAATGGGAAGCTAAAGGTGTGCTATCCTAACTAACAGAAGAAGAAAGATGAAAACAATGGTATCCCCTTCATTGCTCTCAGCCAACTTCATTGACCTGAAGAGTGATATAGAGATGATTAACAAGAGTGAGGCCGACTGGCTCCACCTCGATGTGATGGATGGTGTCTTCGTGCCCAACATCTCGTTCGGCTTCCCTGTGATAGAAGCCGTAAGCAAGGTGTGCACCAAGCCCCTCGACGTCCACTTTATGATACAGCACCCGGAAAATTACATTGAGCAGACTGCCAAGCTCGGTGCCATGATGATGAACGTGCACTACGAGGCCTGCACTCATCTGCACCGCACCATCCAGCAGATTCATGCAGCAGGCATGAAGGCAGGAGTTACCCTCAACCCTTCTACCCCGGTATGTGTGCTGGAAGACATCATCTGCGATGTAGACATGGTGCTTTTGATGAGCGTTAACCCAGGCTTCGGCGGACAGAAATTCATCGAGAACACCATCAAGAAGATAGGCCGTCTGCGCCAGCTCATCAAAGAGAGCGGAAGCCAGGCACTCATTGAGGTAGATGGCGGTGTGCAGGCAGAAACTGCTCCAAGACTGGTAAAAGCCGGAGTAGACGTGCTGGTAAGCGGAAGTTATGTATTCAAGAGCACAGACCCTTATGCTACCATCCATGCCTTGAAAGAACTCCACTAATCAAGATTCAGATAAATATTGTGCTCCTTAGCCATCTTGCGGAGGTTAAGGAGCGCATAACGCATTCTTCCCAGACTCGTATTGATACTCACATTGGTACACTCGGCTATATCCTTGAAAGACATCTGCTGATAAAAACGCATATAAACCACTTCGCGTTGTGGAGCCGGCAGAAAGTCTACCAGTTTCTTCACATCACGGAGCACCTGTTTGCGTACCATCTCCTGCTCAGCACAGTCTGCCTGAAAATCTTCGCCGCGCAGACAGGAAAGATCATTATCGTTCCCCTGTTCTACCATGCGGAACACACACTGACTGCGATAACCGTCGATGATGACATTATGCGCTATGCGCATTAACCACGAAATAAATTTGCCCGAACTGGAATACTGGCCAGCATGTAAACGACTGATTGCCTTTACGAATGTCTCCTGGAAGATATCATTCGCCAGATCCTCGTCGTGAACCACGAAAAGGATATAAGAGAAAAGTTTCACCTCGTTGCGGGAAAGCAACAGGTCAAAGGCTCTGTTGTCGCCCCCGACATAAGCCAGGGCCAACTCTTCGTCTGTCATTTCATTGAGTTTACTCATTTTCTTAATCTTATTTTATTCATTAAGTAAATGTCTATCTAATAGGCTACCCAGTATTTATTGCGTTAATAATGTTAATTATCGTTGCAAAGGTAACATTTTATTTTCAAAACACCAAACATTTTTCCAAAAACATTTAATTTTAACATTACCAGCACCTGTTTTACAAATAAAATTCGTATCTTTGCAGCGATGTGTTAAACGTAAGACCCGACTAACGAATAAACAGATCAATACAAACGAATTCATAAATACAAATAATCATAAAACTAGAACAAAGACAATGAAGAAATTCTTTAAGACCTTACTCGTTGCTCTGCTTCTCATCCCAGCCTGCGCTTGGGCCGACGGATGGAACGATGCTGAATATCAGCGCATTGAACAGAGCATACAGTTGCCAGACATCAAGCAGGCAGCTAAGAAGTATGCTATTTCTGCCTATGGAGCCAAGCAGAACGCTTCGGCTGCACAGAACCAGAAGGCTATCAACAAGCTCATCGCCCTCGTTTCTAAAAAAGGTGGCGGTACCGTAGTCATCCCGAAGGGTACCTGGCGCACAGGAGCCATTGAGATGAAGAGCTTAGTAGAACTGAATCTCGAAGAGGGTGCCGTACTGCAGTTTGCCTTCGAACCGAAACTCTATCCGCTGGTACGCACCTCATGGGAGGGCATCGCATGCTGGAACTATTCTCCATGCATCTATGCCTACAAGGTTACCGACATCGCCATCACTGGTAAAGGTACCATCGATGGAGGTGGTAACAACGATACATGGTGGCCAATGAACGGTAATGCCAGATTCGGATATAAGGAGGGCGTAACCAAGGAACACCAGAAGATGGGATCACGTGCCAGACTGCTGAAGATGGCTGAAGACGGTGTGCCTTTTGACGAACGCAAGTTCGGCATGGGACAGGGTCTCCGCCCTCAGCTCGTCAACTTCGTACGCTCTGAGCGCATCCTCATCAAGGATGTCAAGATGATCAATTCACCTTTCTGGGTGATGCACCCTCTGCTCTGCAAGAACATCACAGTAGACGGCGTAACCGTATGGAACGAAGGACCTAACGGAGACGGATGCGACCCTGAAGCATGCGAGAATGTACTCATCCAGAACTGTATCTTCCACACCGGTGACGACTGCATCGCCATCAAGAGCGGACGAAACAACGACGGTCGTCTCTGGAACCAATCATCCAGAAACATCATCATCCGCAACTGCCGGATGGAAGACGGACATGGTGGCGTAGTCATCGGTTCCGAGATTTCAGGCGGATGCGAGAATGTATACGCCGAAAACTGCGAGATGGACTCTCCTCATCTGGAGCGCATCCTCCGCATCAAGACCAACAACTGCCGCGGCGGACTCATCCAGAACATCCACATGCGCAAGGTTACCGTAGGCCAGTGCAAGGAAGCCGTGCTCAAGATTAACCTCGACTATGAGCCAAAAGAGGCTTGCTACCGCGGATTTGAACCTACTGTGCGCAACGTGAGCATGGAAGATGTTACCTGCCAGAAGAGCAACTACGGTGTGCTCATCATCGGTGGAAACAAAATAGAAAACGTATACGATATCCATGTAAAGAACTGTAAGTTCGATGGTGTCATCAAGCAGCCTGTCAAGATGACCGGCAAGACCCGCGATGTGAAGTTCGACAACCTCATCATCAATGGTTCCCTGGTTCTCAACAAGGAAGACCGTCCTTACCAGACCTATTCAGAGTGGCTCACCCACAGCGAGATGCAGCGCACTCCCCACCCATACAACCTCGACTTCAGCCCGAAGAAACCTCGCTGGAGCTACGTGATGGGCATTGAGATGGAAGGCATGCTCGACACCTACCTCCATTACAAAGACGGAAAGAGCACCTTCAAGGGAGCTGATGCCGAAGCCAACAACGAGGCTATCATCAACTACCTGAAAGAATATCCAGCCAAGATGATTGACGAAAAAGGAAACATCACAGGCTACAAATATGAGGATTTCAATCTCGACAATGTGCGCACAGCGAAGTTCATCCTCCGCATGCACAACCTCTTCCCTAGCAAGAGCAGCGAACTGGCACTGAAGACGCTCTTCAAGCAGCTGCAGAACCAGCCTCGCACCAAGGAAGGCGTTTACTGGCACAAGGCTATCTACGCCAACCAGGTTTGGCTCGATGGTATCTTCATGGGTCTGCCTTTCTACTGCAACTACGCCGTTCAGAACCTCAAGCCTAAGAAGGCGAAGAAGATTCTCGACGATGCGGTAGACCAGATTGTGAAGACCGACCTGCGTACCTACGATGAGAAGACCCAGCTCTGGAAGCATGCATGGGACGAAACCCACAGCCAGTTCTGGGCAAACAAGGAAGACGGAAAGAGCCAGCATACCTGGGCAAGAGCCCTCGGATGGTACGTCATGGCGATGACCGAATGCCTTGATGCCATGCCTGAAGATTATGCTCGCCGCGGCGAAATCATCACCTTATTAAATAAGGCAATGAAGAGCGTGGTGAAATATCAGGATAAGAAGACGGGCGTATGGTACGACGTGATGGATGTAAAGGATCCTCGCAACTACCTCGAGAGCACCGCTTCAAGTATGTTTGCCTATGTTCTCCTCAAAGGTTACCGCAAGGGATACCTCGGCAAGGAATATCAGGAAGCAGGTATCAAAGCTTATGAGGGTATCCTGGACAACTTCATCAAGGTAAACCCAGACAAGACTATCAGCCTTACACGCTGCTGTGCTGTCAGCGGACTCGGCCCTGGACCTGGCCCATACGTAAAGAAGCCAAACTACAAGCGCGACGGCAGCTTCAACTATTACATGAGCGAGCCTATCCGCGACAATGATGCCAAGGGCGTAGGTCCTTTCATCTGGGCTAGTCTGGAAATGGAAATGCAGGGACTGAATAAGTAAACTGCTAAGATTTGAATACATCATTTTTAAAATGAATAACAAGAAGATATTAACAAGTATGGCAGCAGCACTTATGAGTGCTGCTGCTTTGGCACAAACTCCAGCCTTTCCGGGCGCAGAAGGTCACGGAAGATACGTAACCGGCGGAAGAGGCGGAAAAGTAGTACATGTAACCAACCTCAACGACAGCGGTACCGGTTCTTTCAGAGAGGCTGTCAAGTCGGGTAATAGAATCATTGTCTTCGATGTGGCTGGCGTCATCGCCCTGAAGTCTGATCTCAAGATAGGTGACAACATCACCATCCTCGGACAGACTGCCCCATCTCCGGGCATCACCCTCAGATATTACACCGTTCAACCGGGCAACAACAACATCATCCGTTTCCTCCGCATACGCCGCGGAGAGGAAAAGAACATCAATGACGGTGCGGATGCTACCTGGCAGCGCAACAAGACCGGCATCATCTTCGACCACTGTTCCTTCAGTTGGAGCATCGATGAGGTGGCTTCATTCTACGACAACAACAATTTCACCATGCAGTGGTGTACCATTGCCGAAAGTCTCACCAATCCGGGTCACTCTAAGGGAGCACATGGTTACGGAGGCATCTGGGGCGGTAAGCTAGCCAGCTTCCACCACAACTTCGTAGGCCATCTCATGAACCGCGGTCCTCGATTCAATGGTGCCAGATATGGATGGACAGGCTATACCAGCAACAAAGATTATTCTACCTACCAGTGGAAGAACACCGTGCAGGCAGAAAACGTAGACTTCCGCAACTGCGTGATGTATAATGCGCAGGGTACCTGCTACGGAGGTCCGGGCGGCGGACAGATCAATATCGTCAACAATTACTATAAGGCAGGGCCTAGCCACAGTTTGAAAGAAACAACCCAGAACGGCATCAAGGTAGATGTAAGCACAGGCAAGGAACGTGGCAGCCAGAAACGTATCACCCTGGTTACCTTATCTAACAGCGGTAATTCCGACAAGAATCATCCTGAGTTATACGACATGACCAGCCGTTACTTCATCAACGGAAACACCACCGAAACCACCAAGGGTTCTGTTACCCAGAATCAGGATTGGAAAGGTATCAGCTACGACAAAGGCATTCCAAGCCTGAACGGAGAATACTACAGTCCGGATGCCAAAAACTTTTATGGTGACAATGTTGCCCATGTAACCATCAGCGGCAAGTCTTGCGTCAAGATCAAGATGGATAATCCTGCTCCTACGGGAGAGATTACCACCCACTCTGCAGCCGAAGCATTCAGCAAGGTTCTGGCATACGGCGGAGCCTCGCTCTTCCGCGATGAGATAGATGCACGCTACATGGAAGAGGCTAAAACGGGAACGGCACTGTATAAGGGAAGCATCACCCTGTCGCCTGGTATCATCGACAAGGTATCAGATGTAAAAGGTTACACCGAGGCAAACTTCGGCACCGCTACTCGCCCAGCCGACTTCGACACGGACAAGGACGGAATTCCTGATGCATGGGAGCTTGCCAACGGTTTGAATCCAAACGATGGCAGCGATGCCCTCACCTACTCGCTCGACGGCAAGGGTTACTACACCAACGTGGAAGTATACGCCAATTCGCTGGTTGAGGACATCATGAAGCAGGGCAATGCTGATGCCGAGAGCAAAGTAGATGAATACTATCCTGCATGGAAGAATCCTACAGGCATCTTGCAAATCACCGGTTCCAATCCCAGTGAGTTGGTCAAAGTAACGTATTACAGCCTCAACGGCACCCTCCTTTCTGCTCCTCAAAAAGGCATCAATATCCGCAAGATGCTGTTTCAGAACGGACAGACCGTAGTGGATAAGGTAATAAAGGTATAAAACTTCTTATAAAACAAAAAGGGCATCCCCATGTTTGGGAATGCCCTTTTGTTTTATATGTATATACAATCTGTTACTTTACATACTTCTTACCGTTCTTGATAATCAAGCCCTTGGCAGAAGAAGAAACCTCCTGACCAGCCATGTTGTAGGTCTTACCATTCTTCTTGGCTGCGGCAGCACTGATGTTAGAAATGCCGGTAGATGTACCACCACGTACAACTGTAACCTTTACAACACAAGTGCCAGTATTACCATTTCTTCCAAACTTCACGCTAGGCATATCTTCCGTTAACGTTATTTGCTCCTCTGCAGGATCATCCGCTGTATTTCTACTATTGACAAATTGTTTTGTCGTATAATAAGTTTTTCCTTTTTCACCAACTTCACCAGTGAAGAAAGCTACAGCAGCTTTTTTGGAGTCATCTGCATTATTAAAAACACCAGCAATAGTAATTACATCACCCTTTTTGAATCCACCTTCTGTTGTCAACTCAACAAAGTTATCTACAACAAGGTTTTCTGCACTAAAGCTTTTTCCTATCTTAATACAAGGTACCTCATCTTTATTAGTATGAATTTTCACTGTTGCAAACGAAATCTGTCCGCCAACATTGTGAAGGGTTATACCTGACTGAGATGTAGGATAATCTATCAAAGTTGTCTGAGCATTAACACTTGCAGCCAAAGCTACGGCTGCGATAAGAGTAAAGAATTTCTTCATAATCGTTTTATTTTAAGTTTATATATTATTAATTAGTTGCTGAATAACTTTATTTTAGTTTGATTCATTTGCTAGTTTATTTCGGTGGCAAAAATAATAAATCATTTTGAGAATCTCAGAAAAATACAAACCAAAATGAGCTAAAACTACGAAAACGATTACGTAAATCCAAACGTCAAGTACCAGAATATAAGAGAGTTTTAGCTAGCAGACACAAAACGGGCTGAAGAGACAGCAGCCCCTTCAGCCCGTTGCAGAACTATATACTAAATTACAGTATTTTATCCTTCCTTTATCTTCCAATCACTAATTGTCCGCTGATTACTATCGTAATTAACTCCAATTTTGAACAAGCGTTTACCATCAGCAGAATATGGAATCAGATATCCCTTTTCGAATATCATCATTAGGTACACCTATAGTATATACTCCAATAATAGGGTTATATTTTTTTATTGAGAGAATTCCAAATTGATAAAGGAAAGGAATTATGTCTGACTCCCCAAAAGGAATTTCAGGCAAATCCCCAATATTATAATTCTTAGCAACATCAAAATTACAAAGGTACTCATTTACTGTTTTATGGATGTATAAATCGGAAAACCAGTAAGGAGCAATCTTTCGTGCATTCAGTGCCTTTACCAGGCTGAACGGATTGAATACATCCTCTGATTTCTCACTGAAATGATAGCCGTCGTAGAATCTTGTCAGCTCTGCCAGGCACTCCTCATACGTCATACCCAGGTCTTCTCCCAATGCCTCTATATCCGGTTTCATCTGAGTGGTAAGTTCCTTCTTGCTGATACCGCAGATAGCCGAATACTGGTCGAACATGCTGATATTGTCTAGGTTATTCAGCTCGCTGAAGATGCTGAGCTGCGAGAACTTGGTGATACCCGTAATGAAGGTAAACTCCAGATATGGGTCGAGCTTTTTCAGAGGACTGTAGAAGTTCTGCATGATGCGGCGGAGGGGCTGCAGGTTCTCCTTCTCATGTACCACATCCAGCAATGGGGCATCATATTCATCGATGATGACAACCGCCTTTTCGCCCGTTTGCTCATAAGCACGCTTTACGATACCATCCAGTCTTTCATTAGGATATTTTTCACCTTCTCCCTTACCGTATAGCTTTTCATAGGGCAAAAGCTGTAGATTCAGATAACTGTTCAAGGCATCAGCATCAAAGTGCTTGGCACCGCTCATATCAAAATGAAGCACAGGATGCTTCACCCATTCCTTCTCATAATCAGCTATTGCCAATCCCTCGAAGAGTTCCTTTCTACCCTCGAAATAAGCTTGGAGAGTAGAGGCAAAGAGCGACTTTCCGAATCGTCTTGGACGACTCAGAAAGACATACGACATCTGCTTTTCTCTGAAATCCACGATATATCGGGTCTTATCTACATAGAGATAACCTTTCTCGCGAATTTCTTCAAAAGTCTGAATTCCTACAGGATATTTATTTACTATTTTTACCATATTCCTACATGCTTTACGTTTTGCGCGGCTAAATTACAAAGAAAATCTGAATTAACCAAAGAAAAAATCAAATAACTTAACTTTCACTTATCAAGAAATGAAAGCACCCTCTATATACCTTACTAAAGTTTAGTAGTTTGTTTTTGCCTGCAAAAGTACGACTTAATTCTCATTTGGCAAAAAGAGATAAAAAGGCGGAAATGTACGAAAACGATTGCGTAGCTTTTACAACAAAACCGAAACAAAAACACCTTAAATAAAAATAATAAGTGTAATTTTGCAACAATAAACTTAATTATGTAAACAATAAAATAAAGTATAACAACCTAAAAGGCAAACAAATGAAAAGAAATCTACTAAGATTGGGGCTCTCACTCATAGCCCTGTTTGTTATGGTAGTAGCAAATGCACAAACCTACCAGAACGAAGAAGCTAGCGTTTCATGGCCGTTTAATGACGACAACTACGCTACGCAGTACACTAAATCACCAGAAAATGGTTTCAGTCTGGTTTCCGTAAACACCGGTGACTTGAAGTATTCTCTCAAGACATCACAGACTACAAAAGACAAAGACGGAAACAAGATGGTCATGGCTGGTTTCGGTCCTGTTGGCACAACAAAAGCCGTAGAATGGACCATTAAACCTAGCAAGGGGCTAACATTCACCCCAACATCTATCAGTACCTACGTAAACCGATTCGGTACAGATTCAGAAAATGGAGTAACCGTAACCGCAAAACTTAGCAACGGAACTTCTGTAGACTTGGGTAAATTCACGGCATTAAGAGACAACAAAACTACAGCGGATGACAAATATAAGGATCACGAAAACCTGACCAACCATATCGTCATCCAGCTCACTGCCGACCAGCAAGCCCAACTGACATCAGCTGAAGGCTTCACGCTAAGTTGCACAGTCGGCGTTGGCTCTACTAAGCAGCAAGGCTTTGCCGATGTACACATCAATGGTCTCTTGAACGGAACCGTTCAGCAGGTTGAACAGTACACCCTGTCGGCTGCCGTTTCAACCGTAGGAGCAGGAACAGTCAAAGTATCTCCTGCAGGAACCGTATTTGATGCAGAGACATCAATCACCGTAACAGCAACAAAGAATTTCGGCTACAAGTTTGTCAACTGGACAGATGCCAACAAACAGGTGGTATCTACAGATGAAGCATACACCTTCTCTATCTCAACCAACACAGCATTGAAGGCAAACTTTGAGAAGATAAACACCTACGCTTTGGATTACAAGGTTGAAGGTGGAGCAAAAGACTATATGATAAGTGCCTCTCCTGTCCCAACCGTTGTTGAAGGAAAGAACATGTATGAAGAGGGAACAGAAGTAACTCTCACAGCCAGCAGCAACGACATCCTCACCTTCACCAACTGGAATGATGGTGAAACAGGAGCAGAACGCAAAATAAACATGAACGCCGACCAGTCATTCACAGCAGCATATTCTTCAAAAGACTTCATCGCAGGCTGGGACTTCTATAAGGAAGCCAAATCAGGTCGAGCAGCAGACTTCGCTGCAGAAGACAACGATGCAGACCAGCTCATCTTGCGTGATGCTGACGGAAACGCATACGGTTGGCTCGACAAAAGCAACAGCGCAGGCGGCTACGAAGGAAAGAATGCTGCAGTAAACTGGACCACAGTCAGCACCAAGCCACTGGGTGAGACCTACTGGCAGACCAAGGTCAACGCAACAGCCTTTACCGACATCAAGGTAAAGAGCAGCATGCTCTACAATTATAACGCATACGAAACATATAATGTAGAATACTCTCTCAACGGAACCGACTGGACCAAAGTAGGTGCCATCAATATGCCAGGAACCAAAGCCTGGACAGACGGAGAGTTCACTCTCCCATCCGATGCCAACAACAAGGCAGAAGTATACATCCGCTGGATTGCCGACAAGACTTCTTCTATCAAGGGAGCAACAGGCAACAACGACGGAATTGCAATAGCAGGTATCTACATCACAGGTACTGCCCAGCTCGTAAACGACGGCAAGGCACCTGTACTCGTAAACACCGTACCAGCAGAAGGCGCAACCAACGCATCTGCCAACGGCAAGATTGTACTGACTTTCGATGAGAAGGTAAAACTCACCGGCAACGCAGCCGCTACACTCGGCACACAAAAGATTGAAGGAGCCGTATCCGGCAAGACCATCACCTTTGCATACAAAGGTTTGAACTACGCTACGGCTTATACCTTCAAACTCGCTGCAGGCTTGGTAGCCGACCTGACAGACAATGCCACAGACCAGGCAATCGTTCTGAACTTCACTACCAAGACCAAGCCAGCTGTAACCAAGGCACTCTACGACTTCATCGTCCCAACCGACGGCGATTTCAAGGCAGCACTTGCAGCAGCAGCCAAGCGCACAGATACCAGCAAGCGTTTCCGCATCTTCATCAAGCAGGGCGACTACAAGATTCCTGCTGACGAAAACAGCAAGGTAACTGGCGGTGACGGTAAGAGTTATGCCAACCCAACCATTTATATGAATACGCCAAACGTATCTATTATCGGTGAGGGCATGGACAACACCTCTCTGACCAACACTGTTCCTAATACAGAATATAAGAACGAGAACAAGAAGACCCCAGCCAACGTATTGGAAGGTATCGGCAAGGGCGACGTACTCTGCCTGCAGAAGGAAGCTACGGGTACCTACTTCCAGGATCTGAAGATGTACAGCAGCATGGGCGATGACAAGGGTCGCGACATCGTACTCAACGACCAGAGCAACAAGACCATCTGTAAAAACGTAAACCTCTGGGCTTACCAGGATACCTACGTATCAAACAACCAGAATGGTAAATTCTACTTCGAAGACGGAATCCTTCGTGGTCGTACCGACTACCTTTGCGGTAAGGGTGACGTATATTATAATAATGTAGAACTCTGGATTTGCGAAAAGGGAGGCTACCTCGCCGTTCCTTCTCAACCAAAGAAGTATGGCTACATCTTCAAAGACTGTACCATCAAGGATGCTACTGAGGCAAAAGACCTGAATGGTAACTACACCTTAGGTCGTCCATGGGGCAAGGGAACACCTATCGCGCTCTACATTGACACCAAGATGGAAGCCATCCCTTCAGCAGCAGGATGGGATGAAATGAGTGGCGGATATCCTAAGCGTTTCGCAGAGTACAACTCTACCACATCAACAGGTAGTACAGTTGACCTCAAGGACAGAAAGAAAGTTTATGATGCCTACGACTCAAAGAATGGTGACAATTATGTAAACCGTCGCAATGAAACAGCAGAAAGTCCTATCCTCGCAGCAGAGGAAGCTGCGTTCTACACTGTTGAAAACATAATGGGTCAGGATGATGACTGGGATCCTACAGCAGCCACCGAGCAGGCTTCAGCTCCAACCAACGTAAAGTTGAACGGCACAACCCTCGATTGGGACAATACCGACTACGCGCTTCTCTGGGCAGTATGCAAGAACGGCAAGGTAGTAGACTTCACCATCACTCCTAGCTATATCGTTGATGACGCCTCTGCAACATGGAGCGTACGTGCAGCCAACGAGATGGGCGGTTTGAGCGAAGCTACAGTTGTTGGTCAGGGAACCGGCATCCACAACATCGTCGCAGCTACAGATGCAGCAGTCATCAAGACCGCCATCTATGCAGCCGACGGCACACAGCTCTCAAATCTTCAGAAGGGTATCAACATCATTGTGAAGACCCTGGCAGATGGCAGCAAGAAGACAAGCAAGGTCATCGTAAAGTAAAGAAGCTGAGACCATAAGTAATTAGATTGACAGATAACATTCGGAGTGCAATATCCCCATCCTCTTTCAGAAGGGTGCCGGATATTGCACTTTTTTTGTTCCCCCTACTCCCGAAACAGCAAATACGAGAACTGAGAAAACAGACCGTCGAAATGTAAAAAACAGAGTATTTACGAAAAAATCTGTAAACGTTTACGTAATTTTTTACCCCCAATATACCTATATTCTCATATTTTTTATATACTTTTGCAACAAGAAAACCAAGACTTAGCTATTGCTATGCATCTAGGTTGCCCCATCGGAGCCTTAGGGTTCCAAGAGGAACATCCCTTCAGCAAGCATCTGCTCAGAACTGGATTTCTACTTAAAAACATTAAATAAAAACATTAGAATATTAGTAATTTAGAATAAGTTTTATCTAAACCTAAAGTGTATGTCTGGTAATTATAGAAAAAAGAAAATTGCTTTGGCAGGCGCACTGATGTTCGTAGTAACAAGTGTATCTGCACAAACAGTAAAAGGCGTTGTTACTGACAATACGGGCGAGCCAATCATCGGCGCATCTGTCATGGAGGTAGGTGTAGCTGGCAATGGTGGCGTGACCGACATTGACGGTAACTTCACAGTAAACTTAAAAGGCAAAAGCAAGAAACTGAAGATTTCATACATCGGTATGAAAGCGAAGGAAGTAAGCGTTGCAGGTAAAGAATCAATCGATGTAAAGCTTGAGGATGACAACACCACCCTCAATGATGTCGTAGTAATCGGTTATGGTACTGTTAGAAAGAAAGACCTCACAGGTTCTGTATCATCTATCAGCGACAAGCAGATTGCCAACATTCCAGTTTCTAACGTAAGCGAGGCGATGACCGGTAAGATGGCGGGTGTAAATATCACTACCACTGAAGGTTCACCAGATGCTGACGTGAAGATTCGTGTGCGTGGTGGTGGTTCTCTTTCACAGGACAACTCTCCTCTCTACATCGTAGACGGTTTCCCAGTAAGCTCTATCAGCGACATCGCTCCTAGCGAAATCCAGAGCATCGACGTATTGAAGGATGCTTCCTCTACAGCTATCTATGGTGCCCGTGGTGCCAATGGTGTTATCATCGTAACAACCAAGAGCGGTTCTGAGGGTAAAACTCAGGTGAACTTCAATGCTTCTTATGGTTGGAAGAAAGTATCTAAGTTGGTAAAGACTATGTCTCCTTACGACTACGCATACTATCAGTATGAATTAGGTAGCACTGACTATGGTAACTACAACGACCTCGACATCTGGAAGTCTATCGAAGGACGTGACTATCAGGATGAGGTATTCGGCCGTACAGGTAACCAGAAGCAGTATAATGTGAACGTAAGCGGTGGTACCAAGGACATCAAGTACAACATCGGTTTCTCTCACAACGACGAGAAGAGCATCATGCAGGGTTCTGGCTACGCCAAGAACAATGTAAACGCCAAGATTAATGCCAACCTGAACAAGTGGTTGTCTCTCGACTTCAATGGACGTATGGCATTCACCAAGCTGGATGGTTTGAATGGTGGTGCAGATACCAACGAGTCGAGTGCAGCAAACTCAGTTGTTGCCAACACCGTAAGATGGAACCCGGTAGAGCCTCTCTCTGGTACATCAGACGATGATGAGGAGAACAGCACATCTACACGCCGTAACCCAACAGAGCGTATCACCGATACCTATAAGTATCAGGAGCGTTTCCAGCAAAACTACAACGTTGGCTTAAACTGGAAGCCATTCAAAAATATCACATTCCGTTCTGAATTCGGCTATGGCTGGAAGTACAACAATACCGAACAGGTTTGGGGTTCTAATGCAACTACCAACTCTAAGTATGGTTACAACGGTCAGCCACAGGCACAGTTCGTACGCTTGGAGAACAAGAACTGGCGTAACGCAAATACATTGACTTACGACAACAAGAAGCTTTTCCATGGTCGTGACCACATCAATGTATTGGTAGGTCAGGAGTGGAGCAGCAGTCAGGACGTAACCCGCACCAACACTTCTGTAGCCTTCCCTACTTCATTCACATTGAACGAGGTATTGGCAAACACAGCAGCAGGTACAGCACTTCCAAACGAAGGTAATATCAAGGCTGAGGAGAACATTCTCTCTTACTTCGGCCGTATCAACTATACACTCAACGACAAGTATCTGGCTACCATTACCGTTCGTGCCGATGGTTCCAGTAAGTTTGGCAAGGACAACCGTTGGGGTATCTTCCCATCAGCAGCCTTGGCTTGGCGTATGTCTGACGAGGAGTTCCTGAAGGGTGCTTCCAGCTGGCTTTCTAACTTGAAGGCCCGTCTGAGCTTCGGTACAGCAGGTAACAACCGTATCAACTCTGGTTTGTTGACTACCACCTACTCTATGGCAGACAACACATCAAAGGCTCCATTCTTCGATGAGAACAGAGCTTCGATGCTTGAGCATGGTAAATTTCTCTATAATCCAGACTTGAAGTGGGAAACCACAGTGACCCGTAACTTCGGTATCGACTATGGTTTCTTCAATGGTCGCCTCAGCGGTACATTGGACTTCTACTGGAATACCACCAAGGATCTCTTGATGCAAAGTATCGTTCCTGCCAACACAGGTTACTCTTACCAATTCCAGAACTTCGGTAAGACCTCTAACAAGGGTGTTGAGTTGGCACTCAATGCAGTAATCGTAGACAAGAAGAACTTCGGCTTGAACTTCAACTTCAACGTATCTTATAACAAGAACAAGATTGATGAGTTGAACATGGAGAACCCATGGCAGAGTTCTAACTGGAGTGGTTCTACCATCGCCAAGTATGAAGACTTCCGCGTAGAGCAAGGCGGCCGCCTCGGTGAGCTTTGGGGCTACAAGAGCAATGGTTTCTACACCGTGTATGATGCAGCAACAGGCAAGGGTGACTTGGTATTGAAAGCCAACGGCACTTGGGCACTGGCAGAAGGCGTAAAGGACAACAGCTACAAGCTCTTCGGCGGTAACCTCTATCCAGGCGTTGCCAAGGTAGAAGTTGATGAGAATGGTGATGCAGTGAAGCAGCGTCTGGGCAACACCGTACCTACCACAACAGGTGGTTTCGGCTTTGACGGTCACGTTGGTAACCTCGACTTCAACCTGTTCTTCAACTACTCATTGGGCAATAAGCTTGTGAACGGTACCAAGCTTGCCAACTCATTCTACGCTGGTTCAGCCAAGAACTATAACCTTGTAGATGATTTCAACGTAGGCAACCGCTATACTTGGATTGACCCAGCCAACGGTAACAACATCGGTCGCCCATCAGCTAGCCTCATCGCAAAATATGGTGGTGTAGAGAACGTGATGAACCGCTTGAACGAGATCAATGCCAACGCCAATATCTACAATCCAGCAGGCGTATCAACCATGCAGCTCATCAGCTATGCTGTAGAAGATGCATCATTCCTGCGTCTGCAGAACGTAACAGTGGGTTACACCTTGCCAAAGAAGTGGGTAAACAAGTGGTATATGCAGAACGTACGCATCTACTTCACAGGTTACAACCTGCTTTGCTTCACCAACTACTCAGGCTACGATCCAGAGGTTGATACAAGTTCTAAGAAGAACCCAATGACCCCAGGTATCGATTATGCAGCTTATCCAAAGAGCCGCACCTTCGTAGGTGGTATTAACGTTACATTCTAAAACTTTATAAGATAATAACAATGAACAAGATATTATATGCATTTGCATTGGCAGGCGTATTAGGATTGTCTTCATGCTCCGACTTCCTGGATCAGACCTCTCCATCAGAGATGACTGCTGAGAATACCTACGCCTCACCTTATTATACCAATCTTCGCGTCAATAAGCTCTATGGCGGAATGGCTCAGGACCGTACCTACGCACAGGACCTGTCTATTGTATGGAACCTGAACAGCGACTGCGAATTGATTGACGGTCTTGGCAGCAATGCTACCAACACCTCAAGTGAACGTGGTAACATGAACTATAACATGGACCCGGGATGGAGCAAGATTAGCGGCGTATGGGATGCAGAGTATGGTATCATCGAGGATGCCAACCAGATTATCGAGGGTATCCGCAGCAGCGCAACTCTCACTGCCGGTGGTGCTAACCAGAAGTCTATGGAACGTAGCCTCGGCGAAGCACTCACCATCCGCGCCATGGTTTACTTTGACCTGGTTCGTATTTTCGGTGATATTCCTTTCAAGGTTGAAGCATCAAAGTCTGACTTGAGCAACGCTTACCTGGAGAAGACCGACCGCGACGTGATTATGGATTCCCTGATGAACGACCTGGATGAGGCTATCGAATACTTGCCATGGGCAGACCAGGCAACAGGCTATACCACAGAGCGCACAACCAAGGGTTATGCTCACGCTCTCCTGGCACAGATTGCCATGACACGCGCCGGCTACGCCATCCGTGAGAAGTCAAAGGACGGATATGAGACAGCATCTTACAGCGATGCTACTTATCCAACACAGCGCCCTGGTGCAGCAGACCGCAAGGCTCTCTACGAGCGTGCCCTGAAGCACTGGTCTGCTATCATCAACGACAATACTCACAATCTCAACCCATCTTTCGAGAACGAGTGGTACTTGATTAACCAGCTCTCTCTCGACAAGACTTACCACGAGAACCTCTTCGAGATTCCTTTCGGTGAGAACGTAACAGGAGAGTTGGGTTACACTGTAGGTGTCCGCCTGAATGGTGTTACAACAGAATATGGCTATGGCAACTCATCTGGTAAGATGAAGGTTACTGCACCTCTGCTCTATTCTTACGACAAGAAGGATACACGCCGTGACATCACTTGCGCCAACTTCGAAATCAAGCAGGACGGCAGCAACACTGTTGAGAACATGCTGAAGAATGCTCCTTTCGGTATATATGTAGGTAAGTGGGATGCCCGCAAGATGAACAATACTTGGTTGAAGAACAACCTTAAGGCAACAGCTAAGCACACTACAGGTATCAATCCAGTGAAGATGCGCTACGCTCAGGTATTGCTCTACTATGCTGAGTGCATGAACGAGTTGGCAGGCAACCCTGATGCCAACTACGAAGGTTCAGCAAACGGCATGACAGCCCGCCAGGCTTTGGAAGCAGTACATACCCGTGCCTTTAACCAGGCTGACAAGAATGAAGCTAAGGCATACGTCAACAACATTGCTTCTGACAAGGACGCATTCTTCAATGCTCTCGTTCAGGAGAACATGTGGGAGTTTGCAGGTGAAGGTATCCGCAAGTACGACCTGATTCGTTGGAACCTCCTCGTAGAAAAGATCAATGAGTTCAAGCAGACTTACCTGGCTGAACTTGCAGACGGTACTTACCAGAAGACCATCTACTTCAACTACCTGGATGAGAAGAAAACCAAGATTGACTTCTCTAGCGTAACATGGTATGGTATTCCTGACGGAAAGACATCTGCTGACTACGATGGCAGTATCGACTCATTCGGTGCAGCTAAGTTGGATACAGGTTCAGATACACAGGTTGACGTAAACCTGCCATCTATCAGCAGCGGTTTGGTTGGCGATAACGTAGCAGTGAAGAACCGCTATCTCATGCCAATCGCTTCTACAACCATCTCTGCAACCAACGGTAAGATTCACAACTCTTATGGTTATGCAGACTAATTCATCTTTAATCAAAAAAGACAAGAAAATGAAGAGCATTAAAAAAATATTGGGCACAGCATCTATGATGGCATTGACTCTGTCGGCTACTTCTTGTACCGATGGCAATGACTGGGACGTAGATGGCAGCCTGTCAAGATTGTTCGGTCTCAACGGTGACAAAATCACCGTTGAAACTGCCGAAACATCAGCTACGGTTACATTCTCTGCCTTCACATCAAAAGCAGTTTCTTCACCAGAGTACTATGTATTCGAGGTAAGCAAGGACTCTCTTTACGAAGGTGTTGAGAATGCTAACATCATCAAGTTCGGTGAAGATAAGTCGTTGACTTCATCTCCAGTAGTTCTCTCAGGTCTCGATGGCGACAGCAAGTACTACATGCGTGTAAAGGCTATGTCTTCTACTGCTAACGAGTCTAAATGGGTTTACTACAAGGATGGTTCATCATTCAAGACAAAGGCTGAACAGTTATTCAACGAGCTTACTACAGCCGACCTCTTTGAAGACCACGTTAATTTCTCTTGGACTCCAGGTGCGACAGTTACCCATATCACAATTGTCAACGCAGCAGATCCAGAGGATAAGAGCAAGCATGAACTTACCGCAGACCAAATTGCTGCTGGTAAAGTTACTTACTCTAACGTGAAGCCAACAACTACTTACATCGCCACATTATATAACAATGAGGCAAAACGTGGTCAGTTGCAGTTCACCACACCTGCTGCAATGCCATCTGCAAACTATAAGTACACGCTCCCAAGTGACGTGAATGTTATCTCCCAGACTCTCATTGATGAGATTGCAGAGCAGGCCAAAGCTGCAGCAGGAAACGAGACTAACTATAGTGCAACCATCGGTATTCCTGCAGGTGCCACAGTTTCTCTCTACGGCACAAATGATTCAGACGGTGGCAAGACCAACGTAACCATCCCAGACGGAATGTCTGTTACATTCTTCGGTTTGGCAGGTGGTGATGCGCCTACCATCAATCTTGACAAGAACTTCGATATTGCAGGTTCTCATGCATTCATCAAGTTCCAGAACGTGAAATTGGTAGAAAATGGTGCTGGTTACTTCATCAACCAGAGCAAGGCTTGTACCATAAGCGAGTTCACTTTGGAGGATTGCGAGGTTAGCAATATCAAAACATCATTCTTCCGTATCCAGGGAAGTGATGCTAAGTCTATCGGCAAACTTACCTTGAAGAACAGTATCTTCACCAAACTCTGTGCAGGTTATGGTTTCATCCACATTGATGCAGGCAGCGGTAAAGGTCATCTCGACAACGTAGAGATTGACGGCTGTACATTCAACAGTATCTGTGTAACCGGTAAGGTATTTATCTTCAGCAAGAAGACAGATATGCAGGACATCACCATCAAGAACAGCACATTCTACAACTGTAATGGTAATGGTCAGTTCTTCGTTGACTTCAACGTTGACACATTCGGACCAAGCACCTTCACTATTGAGAACTGTATCTTCGGTAAGAGTGCTGATGAAGCTACCAACAAGAACATCAGAAGCAAGACTCCAGCAACTGTAGTAAACAGCTTCAGAACAACAGACTTCTTCAAGGTGATTAAGGGCGTGAATGATACAGAGTTCAGCTCTACCCAGTTGTTCAAGGACCCAACCAATGGCGACTTCACCATCAAGGCTGGTACTTTGAAGGAAAAGGCTGGTGACCCACGCTGGTATGTAGTAGAGGATTAATCCACAAGGATTAACATCTCATATAAATTTAAGAAAAAGTGCAATGCTTATATGGAGCATTGCACTTTTTTTATTTTCTATTATTCTCTATCTCATTTTTACAATTATTTTCTTGGAAGTTACGAAAGAAAAGCGTATATTTGCAGCGTAAGTACATAAGGAAGAGTGTGTCATAAGTGCGATGACATGCCTTTTTTTTCGCTACTTCATTCAGCTAACACAGCCACTTCATTCAGCTAACACAGCCACTTCATTCTGCAAACTCAGCCACTTCATTCTGCAAACAAATCCGTCTCATTCTGCTTACGAATTCGAATCTTCGAGACAACGAAGTCATATCTTCAAGCCAGCGCAATCGAATCTTCAAGCCAGCGCAGTCGGATCTTTAAACCAGCGCAGTCGGATGTATCGGCTCAATGAAACGTATGAACTTGCGCAATGAAGAACATGGTTTCATCAGCGTAAGCGGCTCCGCTTGCCCTGGGGCTGCTGAAATTACGTCACGACGCAGCTTCTGATGCGTCACGACGTAGCAATCAGTGCGTCGCGACGCAGCAACAGATACGTCGTGATGTAATTTCTGCTAACTCCTGCCCCATCAAGTAAGCCTCATCTGAACTTCAAAAAAGCCTCAGTTAAACGTTACGTAGGGCTCACTTATCCGCCTGAATCAATCCGACGAAAAGACAATATTGTAGAAACAACACTTCCGAAAACGTTTACGTTAGATTTTTCATTTATTTTATTCAACATTTAAAAATTTTAATTACCTTTGTAGCAGAAATCTAAGATTATAACCAAAAATCGAAGATTCCTTATGATCTATTGAGAATTAAACACGACAACAACTAATCGCTAGTAAGTTCAATTAGACCAGAGAAACTTAACAAGATATAATAATAACCTACAAAACAAACATCGTTATGTATCAACAACTGAAACGTGCCAGCATGGCACTGACCTTGAGTTCGGTTTGCTTCCTCGCCTTTGCGCAGAAAACAATCCAAGGTACCGTTAAGGATGCTAATGGCGACCCAATGATTGGTGTAACCATTACTGACCAGAATGGTAAAGCAGGTGGCATCACCGACCTTGGCGGTAAGTTTACCATCCAGAACGCAGACCCTAATGCGGTCTTGACTTTCAGCTACATCGGCTGCAAGCCTAAGAAAGTTAAAGTAGGAAGTCAGAAAACATGGAACATCGTACTTGAAGATGACAATGCAGCTCTTGACGAGGTCGTTGTCGTTGGTTATGGTACTATGCGTAAACGCGACGTAACCGGCTCTATTGCATCTGTCAACTCTGAAAAGATAGCCGCTCGTGGTACTACCAATCTTGCAGAGTCTCTGCAGGGTTCTGTTCCTGGTGTCAACATCACACAGTCTGGTAGCCGCGCTGGTGCAGGCTTCAATATTCAGGTTCGTGGACAGGCTTCCATCAACAAGCAGGCACAGCCATTGTATGTTATCGATGGTGTAGTTTGCGACAACATGGACTTCCTCAATCCTGATGATATCGACCGCATCGACGTATTGAAAGATGCATCATCTACCGCCATCTATGGTTCCCGTGCCTCTGCTGGTGTCATCATGATTACCACCAAGGGCAGCAAGGGTGCAGACAAGGCACAGAAGGCAACCATCTCTTATGACGGATATTATGGTATCAAGAAGTTGGCGCGCATGCCTGAGTTTATGGATGCCAACGAGTTTATGGATTATCGTTTTGCCAGATATACCACGCTCGACGGAAAGAGCTACGATGGCTCTAGCCGCAAGGGTGTTGATGCCGATGGACATCCACATTACATCATCAAGAATACCGACTTGAATTCTGCCTTCCTTGCCCGCAAGGGAGCAACCAGCTACAAGGATTCAAAGCTTTACGAACTGATGATGGATCCAAGTTTCGACGGTTACGATTGGAAGAAGATGGTTACCCGCACAGCTGCTCAGCAGAACCACTTTATCAGTGCTGCCGGTGCTACAGACAAGATTAACTACCGTGTAGGTATGGGTTATCAGGGAGAAGAGAACGTATTCAAAGGCAACGACTATGAGCGTTTCAACTTCAAGGGAGCAATGGATGCTAAGCTCTCTAAGATATTCGAGGCAGGTTTCTCTACCAACATGTCAATGAGCCGCACCCAGGACGTATGTACTGATGGTACTTATTCTCCATACGTGAATGCATTCTATTTTAACCCATTCGTATCTCCAACAGATACAGATGGCAACCTGATTCCTAACCCGGGAGCAAAGGCAGCCTTTGGTTCAGATGCACAGTTTACATCTACATATAACCCGCTCATCGATTTGAATGACGGCAACTATACCAATGAGACCAAGATGTACCGACTGATGGGTAACTTCTACCTGCGTGCCAACATCATCAAGGGATTGAAGTTTACAACCACCTTCTCCCCAAACTACTCTCACAAGCGCCAGGGTATCTTCTATGCAACAGGTCTGAACGAGGGTAACGACGTAGGTTCAACTTACTACCAGAAGAACAAGACCAACTTCGGATCTGTTGCCAATACAACCCGTGTAGACTGGACTTGGGACAACCAGTTTGACTACAATCGCACATTTGGCGACCATACCGTTGGCGCCATGGCACTGTTCTCACTCTACAAGAGTAACACAGAATATCAGTACGAAGAAGGCAAGGGTATCGCCAGCGACCACACTACATTCCACAATCTGGGAACAGCCAGTGGCGACAAGACGCTCTCAAGTTCTTATACTGAGTCATCATTGGAGTCATTCGCTTTCCGTGCCAACTATTCTTATAAGGGCCGTTACATGGCTACAGCTACACTCCGTACCGATGGCAGTTCCCGTTTTGCAGACGGCAACCGATGGGGCTGGTTCCCTTCTGTAGCTGCAGCATGGCGTATCTCTGATGAAGCTTGGATGAAGCAGTTCAACAACTGGCTTGATAATGCTAAACTCCGTCTTTCATACGGTGTTACCGGTAACAACAATGTGGGTGACTATGTAACTATCGCTTCTGCTACAGGTCCATCTTATGTAACCATTGACGGCAAAGAGGTACAGGGTTATTATCCTAACGGATTGGTAAATACAGCCCTCATTTGGGAGAAGGTGAAGGAGTTTGATGTAGGTCTCGACCTGAGTTTCCTGAAGAATCGCATCAATGTAACAGCCGACTTCTACAACCGTCTTTCTGATGGTCAGATTATGTCACGTTCAGTGCCTATCGAAACTGGTGAGAAGACTTCAACCTTCAATGTAGGTTCTGTCCAGAACAGAGGTATTGAACTCGGTTTGAACTTTAACATCATTAACAAGAAAGACTTCTCCTGGAGTGCGAATGTAAACTTCGCCCGCAACTGGAACAAGATTAAGGAGTTGAGTAATGGTAAGGTTGATGAGGTAGCCAACAACTGGTTTATCGGCGAGCCACTGAACGTACTCCGTGACTATACCCATACCGATGTCATCACCGACAAGGGTGTAACCATGCACACCATGAATGGAGACAAGCACTATACCCTGAAGGAATTCTACGAGAAGTATGGCACTAAGTATAAGTGGTATGAAGGTCAGATGGCAGTAAACGACTGGAACGATGACGGTAAGATTGACGACAACGATAAGCAGATTTATGGCTGCACAGATCCTCGCTGGACCGGTAGTTTCACTACCAATGTTTACTTCAAGGGCTTCGACTTCTCCATCATGTTCTATACAAAGAGCGGATTCTGGTCACGCAGCTACTTCCATGAGAAGTATATGAAGTATGGCGACCGTGGTAATGCCCACATGCAGCTGGACTACTACATACCAAAGGGAGCACCAATCATCAATCATGCAACAGGTGAGATTACAACCGCCACAGAGACCCACTACGGAAAGTATCCTTATCCAAACAACAGCGATACTTCGATGGGTGGTTACTTCGGTGACAAGGGTTCAGCCAAGGGAGAAGGTTTCCAGTATCAGAAGACCTCTTTCACCAAGGTTAAGAACATTACCCTGGGTTACACATTGCCTAAGAGCGTAGTAAACAAGGCAGGTATCAGAAATCTCCGTGTTTATGTAAACGTTCTGAACCCATTCTGCTTCACCAACTACAAGGGCTTCGACCCAGAGTGGGCATCACAGAATCTGCAGAATGGCGGTCCATCATCTGTAACCTACCAGTTTGGTGTAAATCTTAAGTTCTAATCTCATTAAATGAAGTAAACAATTATGAAAAAGATATTATATAGCGTAGCATTGGCGGCCTGCTGCATGGGAACCATGACAAGTTGCAGCGACTTCCTGGATGCTAGCAACAAGTCGAATGTAACTGCTAAACAGAGTTTTGCGACAAAAGAGGGATTAAACAACCTCGTCAATAATGCCTATCAGCATCTGCAAAACGTTTATGCTGCTCCTCTGTTCACTAGCTGTTTCTCAGCAGGTACAGACATGTATGCCGATGCCCGTAACAAGATGAACGAGGCATTGAACACTTACGAGACCTTGACTCCAGAAAATACGGATATCAAGAATCTCTATACTTACCTCTATTCAGGTATACGTGCAGCCAACTCTGTGTCATATTATGCACAGACAGCCCAAGTTGATGAAAAGACTAAGGGGCAGCTTGTAGGCGAAGCCCGTGTATTGGCTGCTTACGAGTATTATCTCCTGGTAAACAACTTCGGTGGTGTCCCTATCATGAAGGACTTCCTCACCACAGCAGACACAGGATATCCTAAGTCTTCTTCTGAAGATGTATACGCCTATATCATCAGCGAGCTCGAAGATGTTATCAGCAAGAATGTGCTCCAAGCTTCTACAGCTACCAAAGGTGGCGGCAGAATCAGCCAGGAAACAGCCAAGGCGATCCTAGCCAAAACCTACCTTTCTGCAGCATGGGACCTCAACAAGCAGGAATACTTCTCCAAGGCAGCAGCTCTTGCCGATGAGGTGATTGCAGGCAGAAAACTGACTACCCCATTTGCCAAGCTCTGGAAGGCAGACGGATCGGGCGATGACAACGAAGAGTTCCTTTGGGATGTGGAATATGATTTGGCTACAGCCAACAATACAACATCAGGTGGTACAGAATGGAGCGGTTACTACTGCAACTATCTGGGTGGAAACGAGGATAACATCAAGGCTACAACCTCCAGCTATGTACCAACCCTCTATGCCTTGCATTGTTTCAAGAAGGGAGACCAGCGTTACGATGCTACCTTCATGAAGGAATTGCCAGATATAAACAAAGGAAATGCTGCAGGTACCGGTTACTGGACCTGGTACAAGAATGGTGAGAGTCTGGTAGGTAAGCCAGTAACGCGATACTATTCTGCATGGTATGAAACAGATGCCGACTTTGAAGCATGGAAGGCTATAGATCCTGCAAACAGAGCAAACACCTATCGCATTCCGATGGATTCACAGAGCAAGGAAGCACAGAATATGGACGGCAGAGATATGGAATATTACGATAACCAGCAACTGGTATATGGTTCCAGTCCATGCAAGAAGTTTGACGACAGCAATACTGCTAAGACAGAGAAGAATACCTGCTATCGCGACATCCATATCATCACTTTGCCAGAGATGTATCTCGTAGCAGCTGAGGCTTATCTGAAGGCTGGTGATAATCCTAAGGCATTGGCACGACTCAATGAGGTTCACCAGCGCGCTGGTCTCCCTGCACTTACAGGAACTATCACTATCGATGACATCCTTGATGAGAATGCATGCGAGAACTTCGGTAATGAGGCACGTTGGATGGATCTTCGCAGAACACAGACCCTGGTAACACGTTGCACCAAGTATAACCATGAGATGGGAGACAAGGCTGCCCAGTATATCGGCAAGAAGCTTCTTCGCCCTATCCCACAGGCTGCAATTGATGCCAATGACCAACTGACATTAGCCGACCAGAATCCTGGTTACTAATCAAAGTCATTATGTTGATAAGAAAACCTATCAGGACATACGTTAATCATTAGGTTTAAGACCGTATCCTAGGGAGATAATTCCTGATGGATACGGTCTTTCTTTTGGTTCTATCGGCAAGGTATACGTAATCGTTTTCGTACTTTTTCATTCACAATCTGCATGTGATAAGCAAAAATGTCGTAACTTTGCAGAAAATCTTATAGAATACAAAAATAATAAAATAAATAAACCTAAGAAGAAATGAAGAAATCAATCATTAAGACAGCCGTGCTGGCTGCGCTCATGGCTCTGCCAATGTTCGCTAAAGCACAAACTTTCGCAGGTATCACAGCCGAGCAGAACGCACAGAACACTCCTGAAGGATGGACTGCCGTTGCTCTGCCACAGTTGCCAGCTATCACTTCGGCAAATACAATTAACATCAAGGATTGCGGTGCCTCTACAACTTCTGCAGATAATACCAAGGCTATCCAGAAAGCTCTTGATGCAGTTCCTTCAACTGGCGGTATGGTAGTAATTCCTGCGGGTACCTGGATGTTTGGTAGCACAGACCAGATGACCAGCAAGACAGAGGTGCTCAGCATCAAGTCTAAGACTGTACTCCACCTTTGCGCTGGAGCCACCCTGAAGCTCGTAGAATACGGCAAGGCTCCAAATAATAAAACTATATTCATTGGTTGCAAGAACAAGAACCAAAGCGACATTGTCATAGAGGGTGAAGGTGAAACTTCTATTATCGACGGTCAGGGTACCCGCTGGTGGCAGGCTCGCGACAATAAGGAGACCTTCAATCCAGGAGCCATGATCCGCTTCGAGAAAGGCAGCCGATTCCTGATTCGAAATCTCAAGGTCCAGAATACTCCGGGTGTCAACATTACCTTGAGTAACAGCAATGGGGCCAGCAATGGTACTGTTCATGATGTAACCATCTATAACCCTTCTTCTGAAACCAAGACAGAACAGCCTTCTCATAACACAGATGGTATCTCTATCTGGGGACACCACATGAACATCTACAACTGCAACATCAGTACAGGCGATGATAACGTAGTTTGCGATGACAATGCACAGTATATCCATGTTTGGAACTGCGACTTCGGAACGGGTCATGGTGCTTCTATCGGTAGTTTCACCAAGAACATCAAGCATATATGGTTCGACAACATCAACATGAACGGCACTACAGCAGGTATCCGCATGAAGACGGGTATCAACAGCAATGGTACACTGCGTGGCGGTGGCGAGGAGGACTGGAAGTTCACCAACTTCACCATGACCAAGGTGAAGAACCCATTCTCTATCGACTGCTACTACGACAAGAACTACAACAGCGACCCTGCCGTAGACAAGGCAAATGCCAGAACTTTGGATAGTACTACCCCAACCTATACTGACATTCTGCTTCAGAACGTGAAGACTACAGATGTTTGCGAAGGTAACGCAATCTTCCTGATTGGCCGCCCTGAGAGCCACATCAAAAACGTGACACTTGACAACGTACAGATTTCTGCAAAAAAGGGTATCGATATCCGCTTCGTAGATAATCTCGTGTTCAAAAATAACTCTAAGATTACCGTCAGCAGCGGTTCAATCTGGCTCAAGAAGTTTGATTCTACTTGGACAGACGAGTGTGGTGCTACGTCTACAGGTTCAGGAGTAGTAGATACAAAGGGACCTTTCACTTTGAACTCAAAGACTTTAACAGATAAGACAGCCGGTTCTTTCAGCAACGGCTTCGCTATCAGCAATGAGAAGGGAAAGACATACGATACTGGTTCTGGTACCAACTATATCAAGTATAGCGCAAATCAATACACCATCATCATTCCTAACGGCATAAAGATTGTCAAAATGGATATCGAGGGAAAAGACAATTACTCTGATGCAGATGCCTATCTCGGCGAGATAAACAGCACAAGCTATGATGCTTCTACCTATGTTTTTCCAAAAGACAAAAGTCTGAAAAAATATACAGTAGAGTTTGATTCACCTGTTGAGCACACCCTTACTTTCACTCCAAAGGTAAAGCAGTGCATCCTGCAGTTCACTCTCTATACAGAGACTTCTACAGGCATTCAGCCAATTGCTGCCATCGCCAAGGTAGCCAATAACAACATTTACGACCTCAGCGGTCGCATGGTAAAGCTCAATGCCAAGGCAGAAGACCTGCAAGGTCTCAAAAAAGGCATCTACATCTACAACAACAAGAAATACGTAGCTAAATAATTCATTTAAAAATCGGTAACAATGAAAATAAAATCGCATTCACTCCTGTGCATTCTCGCCACCATCGCATTGAGTTCTCCGCTCTCTGCACTGAGCGTGAATGCTCAGAAGGCGGTATCCAAGACATGGAATCCGAACCTGAAGAACGGAATGTACCGCAACCCGGTTATTGACGCCGACTACTCAGACCCAGACGTATGCCGTGTGGGCAATGACTACTATATGACCTCCTCTTCCTTCCAGTGTTTCCCAGGCCTTCAGATTCTGCACAGTACCGACCTGGTAAACTGGGAGATTATCGGTGCTGCCCTACTCGATGACTATCCTGTTTTGCCTGAATACCAGGGCACCGAACTGGATTGGCGCAAGAAGGTTCAGCATGGTAACTACGTGTGGGCACCCTCTATCCGCTACCATGACGGATGGTTCTACATCTATTGCGGCGATCCAGACCAGGGTCTCTTCATGACCAAGACACAAGATCCTCGTGGTCCTTGGGAACCTATCACTTGGGTGATGAAGGGAAAAGGTCTTATTGACTGCTGCCCTCTCTGGGATGAAGATGGCAAGGCTTATCTTTCGCATGGATGCGCCGGTTCAAGAGCCGGTATCAAGTCAGTGCTCTTCGTAGCTCCGATGTCACCTGACGGCACCAAGGTTATCGGTCCTTCACGCATCGTATATGATGGTCATGAAGACCAGCCAACCATCGAGGGTACCAAATTCTACAAGCGCAACGGCTATTATTACATCATGAGTCCTGCGGGCGGCGTGAAGTATGGCTGGCAGGTAGAACTGCGTTCCAAGAATCCATACGGTCCTTACGAGGAATATGTAGGTATGGCACAAGGAAAGAACAAGAAGGTAAATGGTCCTCACCAGGGTGCATGGGTAGATACCCAGAATGGTGAAGACTGGTTCCTCCACTTCCAGGATAAGCACGCTTATGGTCGTGTGGTTCATCTGCAACCAGCCAAATGGGTAAACGACTGGCTCGTTATCGGAGACGACAAGGATGGTGACGGCTGCGGTGACCCTGTTCAGCAATGGAAGAAGCCCAACCTGCCATCAAGCGGAAACTTCCAGCCTAAGGAATCGGATGATTTCAACAGCGTAGATTTAGGTCTGCAATGGCAGTGGAACGGTCCTTACAGTCAGTACTGGTACTTCTGCGACGCCAAGAACTCCAAGTTGCGTCTCTATGGTGTGCAGCAGGCTGAAGATGTAAAGAACCTGTATGATTTGCCAAACCTCCTGCTCCAGAAACTCCCTACCGAGAACTTTACTGCTACTGCCAAGGTGAAGTTCATACCTAACCGCACCGAGGCTTACAAGGAAAATGATAAGGTATTGGGCGAAAGCGCCGGCATGATCATGCAAGGCATGGACTATGCGGCACTCAAGTTTGTTGATACCAAGGAAGAGGGGGTTGTATTGCAATATGTAACCTGCGAGAAGGCTGAGAAGGGAAAGGCTGAGAAGGTGGTAAAGCAAGTGGCTATCAAGACCAGTAAGCTGCCTCAACCTTACACCGTGAAGTATGCCGTAGATGATATTCCTTCTTCCCGCATCGCTACCCAGGATGTATGGCTCCGCGTGAAGGTTCATAGCGAAGGTATCGCCAACCAGATAAAGGCTATCGCTGAATGGAGCTACAGCCTGGATGGTAAGAAATTCACCAAGATAGGCAATCCTTTCACTGTGCGTGAAGGCAAGTGGATAGGTGCCAAACTCGGTTTCTTCAACACCCGCACAGCCAAGAAGAACGATGCTGCCTTCTTCGACGTAGACTGGATTCATTTCGAAAAATAACGCTTTCCAGCTAACGCGTTATTTCAGAGAATATTTTGGGAAACAAAAAAATCCCCCTCATTGCAAATCAATGCAGCGAGGGGGATTAATCTTTATGAGTAATCTAAAAATTCTAATCTTTCTTTTCTTCTGTAGGCTCTGCCTTTGTTGCTTTCTTGGCAGGTGCCTTCTTGGCAGGAGCCTTCTTGGCTGCAGACTTAGCTGCGGCCTTCTTGGCAGGAGCAGCCTTAGCAGGCTTCTCGCCATGGTGCTTCTCTGCCTCCTTCTCTATCTTTTCTATCTTAGCCTGGAGACGGACAATCTCCTTGTCCTTCATCTCTATCTCTTCATCCTGATTCTTGATAGTAGTAAGCAAGCCCTCCAGCTGATCGTTATCAACATCAGCAGGATAGAGGTCGTTCACACGGTTGATGAAGTCACCAAGAATGTTCATATAGTTAGTGAAAGCATCGAAAGGACTTGAATAGATACCTCTGTCAAGACCCACATTGCTTGGCTTGGTAGTCATGAAGCGGAAGTTGTTACTTGCCTGCAGGTAATCCCAGTCCTGATTGATACGTGGATCGTTGGCGATACGTACACGGTCTGCCACACTGTAAAGCTTATTGAAAGCCTCACGCTGCATCGGGTTACCCAACCATGAACTTACATCACGCTCCTCGTCTACCCAACTCAAAGTATCAGGCACATTCACCTCGCCTACCGACTTGATCTTCTTGCAGATTTCTGTAGGTGTTGAGAAGGTGATGCCACGGTCTTTTGCACACTGAGGCAAAGCCTTCATAAACTCGAGGATGTTGCTTGACAGAGGCTGGGCAATACCAAGAGCAGAAAGCTCCATGAAGATATTGATAACCTGCTCCTCCTCTGGGAAGGCAGCAATCCGGTTCATATAGTTGTCGGCAAAGAGTGGATAACCGTCCCAATCGCTGTTGCTGAAGCGCAGGGAGATATCATCGCTCAGGTTCACATCACGCAACAGGAGCTTCAACTTAGGGTTCAGGGCGCAATGGTAAACATAGTGAGGAGACTTCCAGCCGAGCACGTGCTTGGCACCCTCGGTGAGCATACCAATGAATCCCATGTTGGCAACATCGTTACCGATATCATCGCTGTAGATGAGCGAAGAGTTGCGCAATACGGTAGGTTTCTTTCCGAAATATTCCTCAATCTTAGTACACTGGCGCATCACCTCATCCTTGAAACTTGCCTCATTAACCAGAGAAGCAAGTCCGTGAGAGTAAGGCTCAGCCAGGAACTCTACACAACCCGTATTGTTGAGCTGCTGAAGCTTCTCCAGTACCTGAGGAGCATGAAGTTCCAACTGCTCCATACCCACACCCGAAAGCGAGAAAGCTACCTTGAAATACTTGCCGTTCTTTTCAATCATCTCCTGAAGGGCATTCAAGGCTGGCATATAAGAGCGCTCAGCAATCTCGTTGATGCTACGGTCGTTCTCGTAGTCATCATAGTAATAATGGTCGGTACCGATGTCGAAGAAGCGGTAGCGTTTCAGATGGGTAATCTGATGTATCTCGAAATATAAACAAATTGTTTTCATAAAAATTTGAAATTTGAACGTTTAACTTGTAAGATGAGTAAAGCCTCAAAATTATTCATTCTTCGTTCTTCACTCTTCACTTAACCTACTTCCACCCTAAGGTCTTGAGGTACAGGTCTTTGATGCGGGCTCCCACTTTCTCCCAGGTAATCTGGTCTACTTCTTTCTTGCCTTCCTCTGAGAGATAATCGAAAAGACTCTCGTTGTGACAGATGCTGTAGATGGCATCGGCAAGGGCATGGATATCCCAGTAGTCTACCTTGATACAGTTGGACAGGATTTCTCCACATCCACTCTGCTTGGAGATAATGGTTGGTGTGCCGCACTGCATAGCTTCCAAAGGTGAGATACCGAACGGCTCGCTCACAGATGGCATCACGTAGACATCACTGTCTTTCAGACATTCATAAACCTGTTTGCCGCGCATAAAGCCAGGGAAGTGGAACCGGTCGGCAATGCCTCTTTCGGCAGCGAGATAAATCATCTGATCCATCATATCGCCCGAACCTGCCATACAGAAACGCACATTGCGTGTACGGTGCAATACCATGTTGGCAGCCTCTACGAAATATTCAGGTCCCTTCTGCATGGTAAGACGTCCCAGGAAGGTTACTACCTTCTCCTTGCCCTTATGATTTGGGCGTGGAATATCCTGCCACTCCTGCTTCAATGGGTATACGGCATTGTGCATGGCGAAACACTTGCGTGGATCCTGGTGATACTGGTGAATCACCGTCTGGCGGGTCAGTTCGGATACACACATGATGCAGTCGGCATTATCCATACCGTCTTTCTCGATAGCGTAAACGGTAGGGTTCACCTTTCCACGGCTACGGTCGAAATCAGTAGCATGAACGTGGATGCACAATGGTTTGCCACTCACGCGCTTGGCATGAATTCCGGCAGGGAATGTAAGCCAGTCGTGAGCATGGATAATATCAAATTCTTCTGAACGGGCTACAACTCCGGCAATGATGCTGTAGTTGTTGATCTCATCATGAAGATTTGACGGATAACCACCGGCAAAGTCCATACAGCCGAGGTCATTTACATGCATATAGTTAAAATCGGCATAGATGTGGTCACGGTAGCGGAAATAATCGTCCGGATTCATGATATTGCCTACGCGCTGCTGCACATAGTCGTGATTTACATCTCGCCAGGCGATAGGCACACTGTTCATTGCCACAATCTTGCAGGCACTGCGGTCCTCATCACCGAAAGGATGAGGCAGACACAATGTGATATCAACATCGCCCTGGGCATGAAGTCCCTGGGAGATACCAAAGTTGGCAGTTGCCAAACCACCAAATACGTGAGGAGGATACTCCCATCCAAACATTAAAACTTTCATATAGCAGTCCTCCTATTATTAATATTGATATTTTTCAAGTAACTCGAGCGCACGCAGAATCTCAGCCACATTCATGGCGAAAGAGATGGCACCACGACCTGCGAATGGAGGGTTTCCATCGAAGAGTTCGCTGATGGTACCGAGACAGTGGGAAGACATTTCGTCCTCATAACCTACCATCTGGCGTTCGATAAAGCTCAAACGGGTACGCTTATAGAGTTTCAGACTTGCCTCCATATAGAAGCCACCGAGCCATGGCCATGCCGTACCCTGATGGTAAGCATAGTCGCGCTGGGTCTGCGGACCTACATAAACAGGATTATATCCACCGCTCTTTGGCGAAAGTGAACGCAATCCCTTAGGAGTAAGGAGTTCGCGTGTACAGATATCAAGAACCTGCTTCTTCTGGTCTTGCGACAATGGAGAATAGTCGAAAGCCACAGCAAATATCATGTTCGGTCGAACGCTCCAGTCCATCATATTTCCATCAACATAATCGTAGAGATAGCCATATTCATTGAGGAAGGTATCGAGGAACGCCTGCTTGGTCAGCTCAGCCTGAGCCAGGAGTTTCTGCTGGCTGTCTTCTTCACCTACTGTTGCAGCAAGAGAAGCACAGAAACACAAGGCGTTATACCACAGCGCATTAAACTCTACGATATAACCTGTACGTGGAACCACGGGTCTGCCATTGGCTGTAGAGTTCATCCAGGTAACAGCCTTATCCTTACCATCAGTATAGAGCAATCCGTTCTCTTCGAGCTTCAGGTTCGGATGCTTGTTATCCTGGATAAAGCTGATAACATCCTTGATAAACTGTCCATACTTCTTGAAGCATTCTTCCTTGCTGGTTTCCTTGGCATACTGCTGCAAAGCCCAGATAGCCCACAATGGCACGTCAGGCTGCTCTATCTCAGCAATATGAACGCTGACCGGCTTGCCTTCCATAAACTCGTAGTATCCCTTCATGGCAGTCTTCATCACCAGTTCGAAGTAGTCATCTTCCTCGATAGAGAGGGTGAGACCCGGAAGAGCAATGAATGTATCGCGGGCTCTGCACTTGAACCAAGGGTAACCTGCCAGGATATAACGGTCATCGTTCTTTTCACGACGATGGAACTGATGAGCCGCATTGACCAGACAGTGGAAGAAATTGTCACGAGGCGAACGCTCATCCACTTCCTTGTCGAAGAGTTTCTTCAGGCTGACCGCCTTGATTTCTGATGTAGAAGCAGCAAAGACGATGGTTTCGCCTTTCTTGATATCCATTTCAAAATAGCCAGGAACATAGAGGTCTTCGTTAGAAGCATAACCTCTCTCCTGCTCCTTTGGATATTCCACGCCACGATACCAATCTGGACAGAATTTAAACTCGTTCTTCTTGGAGAACTGCATATAGAGATCAGGATAACCTGCATACATACAGGTCTTGATACCATGATCAACCTCAGCATAATCACGAGATGCGGTAGCATTCTCATGAGTAAACTGACGGACACTGCGGAAAGCCAAGAAAGGACGGAAACGAAGGGTTGTAGCCGAATGGCCGTCTACCAGCGTATAGCGAATCAGAATGCGATTCTCATAATGCTGGAATACAACTTCCTTTTTCAGGATAACACCACCTACGCGATAAAGGGTAGTTGGCACTTTATCACAATCAAACTCACGAATGTACTTGTGGCCCATCGGACTGTAGTTGTTGCCCTGGTACTTGTGCAAGCCGAGGTTAAACTCAGCTCCATGCTGAATCACCGTAACATCCAGCGAACTCAAGAGCACATGATTCTCATCGTCCAGTTCTGGAACCGGCACGACAAGTAATCCGTGATACTTGCGGGTATTACAGTCTACAATCGTTGAGCACGAATATGCACCCGAGCGATTTGTTCTCAACAACTCCTTAGGCAACGACTCTTGAAGATTCGTCATAAGGGCCTTTTCGAATTTTAGATAACTCATAGATCTATATTAAGGTTCTATATTTTTGTTGACTAAATTAATTGCTTTCAAAGGTAACACTTTTTTGTGGTATAACAAAGTTTTTTGTATGCCATTTTTAGAAAAAATTGCCTTTTTATGTTTTAAAACATATTTTTAGACAAAAATGCTTGATTATTTCAAGAAAAAGCATTACTTTTGCACTCAGTTTTCAGTTTAAAAGATTTGTACACATGGCAGCTAGAGGAAAATACGATAAAGAAAATATAGCAATGCTGATTGCTAAGCTATGGGGAGGCATCACTGATGACCAGTTCGATTTACTGAAAGAACATCTGGAAATCAAGAAGTATAAGAAGAACGAAATCATCTACAAGAACGAGGGTACTCCCGAATATGCACTATGTCTCATAGCGGGAAAAGTGAAGATATACAAAGAAGGTATCGGTGGCAAAAGCCAGATTATCCGTGTTATCAAACCGATTGAATTTTTTGGTTTCAGAGCCTATTTTGCAGATGAGATATACAAGACGGCAGCCATGTCGCTGGAAAACTGCGTCGTTGCCCAGTTCCCGCTGGCAGTTCTCATGAAACTGCTCTCCAAGAGTTTCAACATCGGCTTCTTCTTTATCAAATATCTCAGTGTGGAAATAGGTAAATCGGACGACCGTACCGTGAACCTCACCCAGAAACATATCCGTGCCCGACTTGCCGAGGGACTGATATTTCTGAAAGACTCTTATGGGTTAGAAAAAGACGGAAAAACTCTTGACATCCGATTGAGTCGTGAAGATCTGGCAAATCTCTGTAATATGACAACGAGCAATGCCATCCGTACGCTCTCAGCCTTTACGGCAGAAGAACTCATCAATACAGAAGGAAGGAAAATCAAAATCTTACAGGAAGAAGAAATCATAAAAATAGCAGAACTCGGATAAAGTTCTGCTATTTTTTATTTATATGTTTTACATTATACGTTTTTCTTGATACATTTCCCTTATTACGGGCATACTGGTTATACAGGTATCAGGAAGTTGATAACCTCCTGAATTACAGTAATCTGGAATGGGCCTACCGGTGTATTCATCAATCTGCCATCAATACCTATCAGGGCATGCTGGGCATCGAGCACCTCTACCTCCCGGGTACGGTAAGGATGCACACTCTTATGGTTGAGGAACTTACCTTTCACAAAAAGATAGATTCCCTCGAAGAGCTGGGTTGTCTTAGGATGAGATACCACCGACACATCGAGCAGTCCGTTATATGGCACAGCATTCGGAGTCTGTCCATATCCTGTTCCATTGCCTATACACATCGTCATCACTCTACGCTTGATAACATCCGAATTGATTTTCACATGCATCTTATAGTCCAGACGCTGGAATATCATCAGGATGAAGGAACAGAGAAACGACAGGGTACGTGAACCGAAGATATGATGGGTTTTTCGTCTCAGGTTCATGATGGCGGCGATGAGTCCGATATTGATACAGTTGAGGAAATAGCGACGGCATTTCTCCCCCTTCTTGTTCACATAGCGGATACAACCGAGGTCAATCTTTCTGATACGACGTTTTTTCAGCGACGCAACCGTCTTCTCGATATCGCTGTCGCTGAATCCCCAGAAGTGGGCAAAGTCGTTCATCAGTCCGTTAGGAATAACACCCAGTGCCACCTCATCTCTTTCTTTCGGATCTATCTGCATCAGACAGTTTACGGCATCATTGAGCGCAGAATCTCCACCCACGATGACAATGGTCTTATAACCATTGTTGATAAACATTCTGATGAGCCGTTCTACGCTCTTCTGATTCTCGCTCTGCACAAAGTCGTAATCCACGCCCTGCTGCTTGAGCACCTTCTCTATTTTTTCCCAGCGCTTGTTACTTCGCCAGCCTCCTCTAGGGCAATAAAGCAGCCCCCATTTATTCTCGTTTACCATTGTCTCTTCTTTGTAATTTGAAAGTTGTATAAAATATCACTTCCGCCCAGCCACCGTTGCATCCGATTCCATCGGATGCCAGCGCCCTAGCCAGATTCCAGGCCGCAGCCTAGCTTCTCATCAGCTCCAAAACCGTCTCCACCTTTTTCTCCATTGGCTGCAATGCATCTACCCAATGGATAGTAAAGCCTCTGCGCTCCATACCTCTGAACCACGTCATCTGCCTTTTGGCAAACTGATGGATTGCAATTTCCAGACCGCGATACATCTCATCGTATGAAGTCTTACCGATCACATATTCTGTAATAAACTTATATTCCAAACCATAATAGATGAGATTTTCGGCAGGAATACCACGATCTAGCAGTCCCTTGATTTCATCTACCATTCCCTCATCCAATCGCTGTTTCAGTCTCTGTGAAATTTTCTCCCTTCTTGCGTCCCGGTCTATGCTGACACCGATAATCAGCGAATCAACCGCAGGGAGTTCACGTTCGGGCATCGGATGCTCCAGATTATAGCTTTCAATCTCTATCGCCCGGATAGCTCGCTGTGCTGTATCCACGTCTGTGCGATTGTGCATATTAGAACCCGTTTTCGCCTTCAGCTCTTTCAGTATCAGCGTAAGTTCCTCTAAACTCTTATGAGCCAATGACTCACGGAGTTCCGGGTTCTGCGGAACAGGTGAGAGATGATAACCTTTCAGCACCGACTCAATATAGAGTCCTGTACCTCCACATAATATCGGAAAAGCCCCTCTCTTCTGAATATCCTGATAGGCATCATAAAAATCCTGCTGATATTCAAAGAGATTATATTTCGTACCAGGCTCACAGATGTCAATGAGGTGATAAGGTATCTGCTTGCCATGGATGGTATAGTCAGCCAGATCCTTACCCGTACCTATATCCATGCCGCGATATACCTGCCGGCTGTCAGCACTAATGATTTCAGCACCCTTGGCAGGGGTACCCGACAAATGGGCACCCAGGCTATTGATCCTGGCTGCGAGAGCGGCAGCAAGACTCGTCTTACCACTCGCCGTAGGTCCCAATATGGTTATCATCGAATATTTCATGCCGCAAAGTTAAATGAAATTATTGAGAAAACAAAATAAAATGAAAAGAAATTCTCACTTATAAAAACAAAAAGCCGTCCAGCATTGAAAAAATGCTGGACGGCCATATACTTAATCGTTAAGAGGCAACGAATTAACCGTTGTGCTTCTTCATGATCTTGATCAACTCAACAACCTTGTGTGAGTAACCAATCTCGTTGTCATACCAAGAAACAACCTTAACGAAGTTGTCTGTCAAATAAACACCTGCGTTAGCGTCGAAGATAGATGTCAAAGCGCAACCCAAGAAGTCAGAAGAAACAACAGCATCCTCTGTGTAACCGAGTACACCCTTCAACTCACCCTCAGAAGCAGCCTTCATAGCAGCGCAGATAGCCTCCTTAGAAGCAGCCTTCTTCAAGTTAACTGTCAAGTCAACAACAGATACGTCCAAAGTAGGAACACGCATAGAGATACCTGTCAACTTACCGTTCAACTCAGGGATAACCTTACCTACAGCCTTAGCAGCACCTGTAGAAGAAGGGATGATGTTGCCAGCAGCTGCACGACCACCGCGCCAGTCCTTCATAGATGGACCGTCAACAGTCTTCTGTGTAGCAGTTGTAGAGTGAACAGTTGTCATCAAACCTGTCTCGATACCGAAGTTATCGTTCAATACCTTAGCGATAGGAGCCAAGCAGTTTGTTGTACAAGAAGCGTTAGAAACGATCTTCTGACCATTGTACTTGTCAGTGTTAACACCGCAAACGAACATATCAGCCTGGTTACCGTTAGCGTCAGCCTTAGAAGGAGCAGAAAGTACTACGTACTTAGCACCAGCCTTCAAGTGCTTCTCAGCCTTATCGTAAGCGAGGAAGAGACCTGTAGACTCAACTACGTACTCAGCACCAACCTCATCCCACTTCAAGTTCTCAGGATCACGCTCAGCAGTAACACGGATGTGGTTACCGTTAACGATCAACTCGCTCTTCTCAACGTCAGCCTCGATAGTACCGTCGAAATGACCGTGCATTGTATCATACTTCAACATGTAAGCCATGTAATCAACTGGGCACAAGTCATTGATAGCTACTACCTGTACTTCCTTTGCGTTCTCAGCCTCAACTGTAGAACGGAATACGAAACGACCGATACGGCCAAATCCGTTAATACCAATCTTAATCATTGTTCTTAATATTTAAATTAAAAGTTTAATAAAAATTACTTTTTTAACTGCTTTCGAGCGTTCATCTGATGCTGAAACATTCAAAATTTTACGCCTTAGAGCATTTTTCTTCTTTTCGAGCGCAAAGTTACTAATTTTTTTCTAACTTTGCAACCAGAATGAGTATTAAATAAGTTAAAAAAGAATAGTAGAGTTTTAATATTGGCATTATTTTCACTCATTACATGCCATACTGACAACTCCATATTGCAAAAAGCAAAGGAAAAACTCAGCATTCTATATCTTATTATATATATAAGAAAAGAGAAAAAGAAGAACTATCAAACTATAGTTATAATTAAAAAGATAAAAGTATGAGTAAATTTTTGAATGAATTCAAGGAATTCGCCATGCGTGGCAATGTGCTCGACATGGCTGTCGGTGTTATCATCGGTGGTGCCTTTGGCAAAATCGTAAGCTCTGTTGTTGATGACGTCATCATGCCTCCTATAGGATGGCTGATTGGCGGCGTGAATTTCGCTGACCTCAAATTCACCCTACCTACCGTCAATGTAGGAGGCGAGGAACTGAAGGCGGCTACCATCAACTATGGTAACTTCCTCCAGACCTGCTTCGACTTCCTCATCGTTGCCTTCTGTATCTTCATGCTCATCAAGGTGGTGAACAAGATTTCCAAGAAGAAGAAGGAAGAGGAAAAACCGGCAGAAGCACCTAAGGCTCCGGAGCCAAGCAATGAAGAAAAACTCCTCATGGAAATACGTGATCTCCTGAAGAACCAGAAATAAGAATAAAAAAAAGTCGCCCTTTTTGAAGGCGACTTTTTTATTCTGTTTATTCCCACTCAATTGTCGAAGGTGGTTTTGAAGAGATGTCATAACATACACGGTTTACACCCTTCACCTTATTAATAATCTCATTACTTACCTTAGCCATGAAATCATAAGGAAGATGTGCCCAGTCAGCAGTCATCGCATCAGTACTGGTTACAGCACGCAAGGCAACCGGGTGCTCGTATGTACGCTCATCACCCATCACACCTACTGAACGGACAGTAGAAAGCAATACGGTACCAGCCTGCCAGATCTGATCGTAGAGAGAAACCTCGATCTCGCCATTCTGCATGTCAGCAGGAACACCGGCAGCCAGGACGCGACGAGCTTCCTCACCACTCAACTTCACCTTATACTCACGCAAGCCACGGATATAGATATCATCAGCATCCTGAAGGATACGTACCTTCTCAGGAGTGATATCGCCCAAGATACGGACAGCCAAACCAGGACCAGGGAATGGGTGACGAGTAATCAGGTGCTCTGGCATACCCATAGAGCGACCTACACGGCGAACCTCATCCTTGAACAGCCACTTCAAAGGCTCACACAACTGAAGGTTCATCTCCTTAGGAAGACCACCTACATTGTGATGACTCTTGATCACCTTACCGGTGATATTCAAACTCTCGATACGGTCTGGATAGATGGTACCCTGAGCCAACCACTTGGCACCAGTCTGCTTTTTAGCCTCAGCATTGAAAACCTCTACGAAGTCGCGGCCGATAATCTTACGCTTCTTCTCAGGATCAGTAACACCAGCCAGGTCAGCAAAGAACTTCTCTGATGCATCCACGCCGATTACATTCAAGCCCAAACACTTGTAGTCTTCCATCACGTCACGGAACTCATTCTTGCGCAACATACCATGATCTACGAAGATACAGGTAAGGTTCTTACCGATAGCCTTGTTCAGGAGAACGGCAGCCACACTGGAGTCAACACCGCCAGAAAGACCGAGGATAACCTTATCGTCGCCCAACTGTTCCTTCAACTCAGCAACTGTTGTCTCAACAAAAGAGTCAGCACTCCAGTCCTGCTTGCTACCACAGATATCTACCACGAAGTTCTTCAAGAGCTGTGTACCCTGCAAAGAGTGGAACACCTCCGGGTGGAACTGTACTGCCCATACAGGCTGTTTGGTAGAAGCATAAGCAGCATACTTCACATTAGCAGTAGAAGCGATGCACTTGTAATCATCAGGGATAGCAGTGATGGTATCACCATGGCTCATCCAAACCTGAGAGTTCTCGATGAATCCCTTGAACAAAGGATTCTCCTTATCGAAATGCTCCAAGTTGGCACGACCATACTCACGGCTGTCAGCAGCCTCCACCTTACCGCCCTGGGCGTAAGAGAGGAACTGAGCACCGTAGCAGATGCCGAGTACAGGAATGCGGCCGATAAACTGGCTCAGATCAACCTTGAAAGCTTCCGGATCATGAACGGAATAAGGGCTACCGCTCAAGATGACACCAATGACAGATGGGTCATCCTTTGGAAACTTGTTGTAAGGCATGATCTCGCAGAAGGTATCGAGTTCACGGACACGACGGCCGATGAGCTGTGTGGTCTGTGAACCGAAATCCAAAATAATAATCTTCTGTTGCATAATATCTAATTTTAATTTACAGTTTACAATTTATAGTTTACAGTAATCTTGCTATACGGTATAGCCGCTATTAACTATAAACTATTAACTAACGATTTCAGGAATGCTTCCGCCTCTTTCAGCGTCTCCTGCTTTCCCACATCCATCAGTTTGAGGTCGTTCTTTACATATCCCTCTATGCGCACCTTGTCGCAATGCTTCAGATAGAAGTCCATGATAGGGAACTTGTCCGGTTCCTCCTCCATCAATGGAAAGAGCGATGGGGCAACCATGTGGATGCCCGAGAAAGCATACATCTTATAATCTTTGGGATTGAGGTTAGGATAAGGGCTCTTCACTTCACCCGTTTCTATATTCGTCCATCCCACCAGTCGCATGCTGTCATCAAAGAGCAGATAGCGCTTGGTCTTGCGTTCGCTCACCATCAGGCGGGCAGCAATCATATCCCTGCTCTCCATCTGGTAGAATTTCTTCAGATCTACATTACTCAGAATATCCACGTTGTGGATAAGAATAGGCTCTGACTGGTTGAAGAGCGGCCATGCCTTCCGGATACCTCCACCCGTTTCGAGCAGCTTTTCACTCTCATCACTGATACGGATGTCCATACCGAAGTTGTCATGTGCTCTGAGATAATCGATAATTTGTTGGGAGAAATGATGCACGTTCACTACAATGCGAGTGAAACCGGCATCCTTCAACTGAAAGATGACACGTTTGAGCAAAGGTTCTCCCCCGACACTTACCAGAGCCTTCGGAATGCGGTCGGTAAGTGGCTTAAGGCGAGTGCCCAAACCTGCTGCGAATATCATTGCTTGCATCATTGCTAATTAGCTATTTTTAAATGTGCGTGCAAATTTACTAACTTTTTGCGAGATAGCCAAATTTGCACGCTATTTTCTATTGTTTTGCAGGTAAAACCTGTTCAATATGCTGTTCACGATGACAAATATGCACTTCTACACCAAACTTCTGGTGAATATGTTCGGCAAGATGCTGCGCAGAATATACACTGCGATGCTGACCGCCTGTACATCCGAAACAGAACATCAGAGAGGTGAAACCACGCTGCATGTAGCGGTTTACATGATGGTCGGCAAGTGCATAGACATGATCCAGGAACTTCAATATTTCACCATCATCCTCCAGAAATCGGATAACAGGCTCATCCAGACCCGTCAACTTCTTATAAGGCTCGTATCTGCCAGGGTTATGGGTACTTCTGCAGTCGAAGACATAACCTCCACCATTGCCCGACGGATCCTCTGGAATGCCCTTACGGAAAGAAAAACTATACACTCTTACCACCAGCGGTCCCTTACCATCATATTTAGAATAGGTGGCAGGTCCGTCCTGCGGATGCGCACGATAGATATTGTTGTCGGTAGTCTTATAGCCGTCTGCACGACTCAGCGCCACACTCTCTATCACCTTGAACTGTGGCAATTCGGTCAGTCTTCTCAACATATCCATCATATAAGGATAAGGGAATACCTTGTCACCCATCTTCAGAAGATCTCGCAGATTCTGGATAGCTGGCGGAATACTGTCGATGAAATGCTTCTTGCGTTCGAAATAGCCGCGGAATCCGTAGGCACCCAAAACCTGTAAGGTACGGAAGAGCACAAAAAGACTCAACCGGTTTACAAAATGGCGCACCGATGGAACCTCAGTATAATGCTTCAATGACTGGTAGTATTCCCAAACCAGTTCTCTGCGCAGTTTGAACGGATACTTAGCAGATGCCTGCCAGAGGAATGAGGCGAGGTCATAATAGAACGGTCCTTTTCTACCACCCTGAAAATCAATAAAGTATGGATTTCCCTTATCATCCAGCATGATGTTGCGCGCCTGGAAATCACGATACAGAAAACAATCCATCGGTTCTGATGTCAGATCCTTGGCAAAAAGCCGGAAGTTGGCTTCGAGCTTCAGTTCGTGAAAATCCAAATCGGTAGGCTTCAGGAAACAATACTTGAAGTAGTTGAGGTCGAAGAGTACACTGTCTACATCGAATTCTGGCTGCGGATAGCAGTTCTGCCAATCCAATCCTCTTGCACCGCGAATCTGGATATTCGGAAGTTCACGAATGGTTTTCTTAAGGAGTTCCTTCTCTTTCTGATTGTAACGTCCGCCCGCATCTCGTCCGCCCTTGATGGCATCGAAAAGCGAAGTACCGCCAAGGTCTGTCTGAAGATAGCAGAGTTCATCATCGCTCACCGCCAGAATCTGGGGAACAGGCAACTGTCTGAGCTGGAAATGCTGAGCCAGATATACAAAGGCATGATCCTCATCACGACTGGTTCCTATCACACCAATTACCGTATCACCATCATGCCCAATGATACGGAAATACTGCCGGTTACTCCCCTGCCCAGCCAATTTTATGACATCAGCCGGTTCTTCACCCGCCCATTTTTTATATAAATCAATCAGCTTTTCCATCATTATTCAGTTTACGTCGTTTCCGATCATCATCAATCTTCTGTGCGAAGTTATCTCCGATAAAGAGAAGCAATAAGATACCCAGCGTAGTAAGGAACGAGTTTGTAGTAGTCATTCCCAACTCTGCCTTTGTAATATAAATGAGTCCTCCGATAACAATCAGAAAGACCACTGCTTTTTTCCAATCAATATTGTTCATGCTATGAATTTTCTATTATGCTGCAAAATTACACAATTAAATTGAGAAAACAAAATAAAAACAAAAAAAAATCGGATGTCTCACGACAACCGATTTCCAAAAACAAACTACTTAAAAACTAATCTACTAAAACAAATCAAAAAAATATCTTTGCCATCCCTTCGGATGATACTTTCTTTTATTTACGATGCAAAGTTACAAAAAAAGATTATTCGAACCAAATAATTTTGCTATTTTTTGCATCTTTATGACTAAAAAAACAAAAAAATAGGGATAATTCGCTGAGAATCACCCCTATTTGATATTTTCGCTTTGCAAACTCGCAGTCTTACGATGTGCTTTGTTTGCTCAAATTATTCATCTAATTACATCATGCCACCCATACCAGGTGCTGCAGCTGGTGCAACTGGTGCAGGCTCTGGTTTGTCAACCAACACACACTCTGTTGTCAGGAACAAGCCTGCGATAGAAGCAGCATTCTCCAAAGCTACACGCTCTACCTTGGCAGGATCTACGATACCAGCCTGACGCATATCTTCGTAAACGTCCTTGCGGGCATTGTAACCGAAGTCACCCTCGCCCTCGCGTACCTTATTTACTACTACAGAACCCTCGCCACCGGCATTGGCAACAATCTGACGGAGAGGCTCCTCAATAGCACGCTCTACGATACGGATACCGGTTGTCTCGTCAGCGTTATCACCCTTCATATCCTTCAATGCCTCGAGAGCACGGATATAAGTAGTACCACCACCAGCAACGATACCTTCCTCGATAGCGGCACGGGTAGCGCAGAGTGCATCGTCAACACGATCCTTCTTCTCCTTCATCTCAACCTCAGAGTTGGCACCTACATAGAGGACAGCTACACCACCGGCGAGCTTAGCCAGACGCTCCTGAAGTTTCTCCTTATCATATGAAGACTTGGTATTCTCAATTTCGTTCTTGATCTGAGCTACGCGATCCTGGATATTAGCCTTCTCGCCATGACCATTAACGATAGTTGTATTGTCCTTGTTGACGGTAACCTTGTCTGCTGAACCCAGCATATCCAAAGTTGCCTGCTCCAATTTCAAGCCCTTCTCCTCAGAGATAACAACACCGCCTGTCAATACTGCGATATCCTCCAACATGGCCTTGCGACGGTCACCGAAGCCTGGAGCCTTCACAGCGCAAATCTTCAAACCGCCACGCAAACGGTTAACTACCAATGTAGTCAAAGCCTCAGAATCAACATCCTCAGCGATAACCAACAAAGGACGACCACTCTCAGCAGCAGGCTGGAGAATTGGCAAGAACTCCTTCAAGTTAGAAATCTTCTTATCATAAAGAAGGATGTATGGGTTATCCATTACACACTCCATCTTGTCTGCATCAGTCATGAAGTAACCGCTCAAGTAACCACGGTCAAACTGCATACCCTCAACAACACCGATGTTGGTATCACGGCTCTTGCTCTCCTCGATAGTGATGACACCATCCTTAGAAACCTTGCGCATTGCGTCAGCCAAGAGCTTACCAATCTCAGCATCATTGTTGGCAGAAACAGTAGCCACCTGCTCAATCTTATCGTAGTTGTCGTCTACCTGTTCTGCATGTTCCTTGATGAAGGCAACAACAGCAGCCACAGCCTTGTCGATACCACGCTTCAAGTCCATTGGGTTTGCACCTGCAGTAACGTTCTTCAAGCCCTCTGTTACGATAGCCTGAGTCAGGATAGTAGCAGTTGTTGTACCATCACCGGCATCATCACCAGTCTTACTGGCAACGCTCTTAACAAGCTGAGCACCAGTATTTTCGAATTTATTCTCCAACTCTACTTCCTTAGCCACGGTAACACCATCCTTAGTAATCTGAGGAGCGCCAAACTTCTTTTCGATTACCACGTTGCGGCCCTTAGGACCGAGAGTTACCTTTACTGCATTTGCCAACTGATCAACACCCTTCTTCAAGAGGTCGCGGGCATCCATATTATATTTAATATCTTTAGCCATTTTCTTTTATCTTTTTAATGTTGAATGTTAAATGTTGAATGTTGAGTTAAAACAAAGCAATTAAATCCTTCACTCTTCGTTCTTCACTCTTCACTTATTCTTACTCTTCTACTACAGCGAGTACATCGCTCTGACGCATCATGATATATTTAGTACCATCGAATTCGAGTTCTGTGCCAGCGTACTTACCATAGAGTACGGTATCACCTTCTTTGAGAATCATCTCTTCGTCTTTCGTACCCTTACCTGTAGCAACGACCTTACCACGCTGTGGTTTCTCTTTTGCTGTATCAGGGATAATAATTCCACCTACTTTTTCTTCAGCTGGTGCAGGAAGTACCAGCACTCTGTCTGCTAATGGTTTAATGTTCATGATTCTATAATATTTTAATTGTTATACATTTATTTTGTCGACAGATATTGCTACCCATCACCCCGCTAATATACGAAAAACGTGCCAAAGCATCCATACTGACACTTTGACACGTTTAAATACTGACATTATATCACAAAAACTTGTGTTTTATTTCATTTTCCATTGATAATCGAATCTTTCAATATCCTCCTCAACCAGTGGATTACCATTCTGAACTTCGATGAAAGTCAGCTGTGTAATCGCCTTGATGGCATGATAATGCTCCAGAGGAATCACCACGGTATCACCAGCCTTCACATGTTTCTCCTCACCATCAAGTACAAAGATGCCCTCACCTTCTACGAATGTCCACACCTCTGAACGATGGTGATGAAGCTGATAACTGATATTCTTACCTGGCTTCAAGGTAATACTCTTGGTGAGCGAATGATTGCCGTCAGCATACTCAGAATCGTCAATCACCCGATAAGTACCCCACCTTCTTTCCTCATACATCGGACGCGGAGTAAGATGTTCTACCGCCTTCTTGATGTCCTCGGAATATTTCTTTGCACAGACGAAGATGCCATCAGGACTCGCTGCAACAACAGCATCCTTCAAGCCATCCACATACAGAGGCAACTGGAGTTCGTTGATGACATGCGTATTCTCGCAATGACTTCCCATCACCGCATTACCGATGCTGGCATGGTGCAGCTCATCAGTGAGTGTATTCCAGGTACCCAGGTCCTTCCATTCACCATTAAACGGTACTACCGCTACCGATTCAGCCTTCTCCGCCACCTCGTAGTCGAAAGAGATTTTTGGAAATTCGCTATATCTTGCACGAGTATCTTCAAAGTTCTCACTCTGCATATACTTACGTACAATCTGCATCATATAGCCCAAACGGAAAGCGAAGACACCACCATTCCAGTAAGCACCCTCCTCCAGGAGTTTCTCTGCTGTAGGCACATCCGGTTTCTCGGTAAATCTCTTCACTATCTGATACTTCTCTCCTTCAGCAAAAGGAACCACATAACCATATTTTGCACTTGGATAAGTAGGTTTGATACCCATCAGCACAAGGTCGGCGACGCTTTTCTCCACACACTCCACCATACGGGCTATGGTATGGAAATATTCCAACTCGGTATAAGGATCACAAGGCATAATAACCACAACCTCATCATCCTCACATTTCTTCTTCAGTTTCAGATAACTTGCAGCTAAAGCGATAGCAGGGAAAGTATCACGCCTCTCCGGTTCGGTAACCACAGAAACCCGCTCTCCCAGCTGGTTCTGGATGATATCCAGCTGACTGGCGTTTGTAGCAAGCGTAATATCGTTGGTCAGATTTGCTTCCTGAGCCTGACGTACCACGCGCTGAACCATACTTTCCATCTCCCCATTCTCCTTTTCGAGCAATGGCAAGAACTGTTTGCTTCTAGCATTATTGCTAAGTGGCCAGAGCCTTTTACCCGAACCACCCGATAATAAAATTAATTGCATATTATTACTATCTAAATCGTTTATTGTTCATACTTAAGATTTCACAAATTAACAGTGAGAGACTGCATCACATCAGGAGTTTACTCCCTGTACCAACAGGTCTCAAAGAAGAATCATCCGTGATAATCCGGCTGCAAAAGTACGTTTTTCTTTTGAGACCACCAAGCAATTTCTAAAAAAACTACCTATTCTTATAAAAATACCTAGATATGCGCAAGAAAGTAAAAAGGAAGAAAAAACATCATTTAAACAGATTAAAAACAAGAAAAGCTGGTTCAAGTTGGTTCAAGTTGGTTTATTTCGATATTTTTTTGCTGATTTATTTCCGATTTTCAACTATTATTATTACCTTTGCGACCAAATATCATTTAAGCATACCTCAAATAACTTAAAAAGATATATAAATAACTAGGAGTATAAAAAACATAAGCAAATGACGAACAAGCATTATAAAGGAAATGAAATAATAAGGAGACTGGTGATAGGTGCCGATTTCGTTATTCTCAACATCGTACTGTTGTTCTATACCCAATATGGTCAAGAACTCATACCTGCGTATTTCGACCAAGCAACAAAGATTACCTTTTTTGTTGCCAATGCTGCCTTGTTCCTAGGCGAATACTTCTATTCCACCATCATTCATGTCAGAAAGATCGGGTTCCTACAGGTTACAAAGCGTACTTTATATCTGGCTGCAGCAACAACATTCTGTTTCTTTACCTTCTCAAGACTACTCGGTCACGGGGGAAAGATGTTCTCCTTCAGCATTATCTTCGGCATAACATTCTATCTGTCTCTCATCATAAGCCGACTCTGTGAGCTCAAATTACTAAAGTATTTCCGCTCTAAGGGCCGCAACTCACGCACCGTCGTCTTTGTAGGTAACGATCCTGCCGTGAGCGAGATGTACAAGACGATGACAGAAGATCCCTCGGCAGGTTATATAGTAAAAGGATATTATGCAGATGAAGACATCACTGATAATCCGGAAGGGTTGAAAAGAATAGGAAACATGAAACAGCTCAAAGAGATTATCTCTTCTACCATGAATGATACCATCAATGGTGAACCTTCCAATATTGACGAGGTTTTCTGCTGCCTGTCGCATAAAGATCCTGAAATCATCAATATCATACACTTCTGTGATAAGAATGTGATACACTTCTACTACCTGCCACGTGTGTTTGGTGAGTACAAATTGCATCTTGATGCCCAGAATTTCATGGGAAGGACGGTATATTCAAACCGCATAGAACCCCTAACAAGCATGTCAAACCGCATTATCAAGCGTAGCTTCGACATCGTGGTGAGCGGGCTTGCATGTTTGTGCGTTCTACCATTCATTCCATTCATAGCTCTCATCATCAAGATTCAGAGTCCTGGTCCAATTTTCTTCAAACAGGCAAGAACGGGTCTGAATGGTGATACCTTCTACTGTCTTAAATTCCGTTCCATGCATGTGAACAAGGATGCAGACAAGGCACAGGCAACAAAGAACGACCCACGTAAATTTGCTTTCGGCAACTTTATGAGAAAGACGAACATAGATGAGTTTCCTCAATTCTTCAATGTTCTTAAGGGAGACATGAGTATTGTGGGGCCGCGCCCTCACATGCTGCATCATACAGAGGTGTATGGAAGCCTGATAGATAAGTATATGGTTCGCCACTTCTCCAAGCCAGGTATCACAGGTTGGGCTCAGGTTACCGGGTTCCGTGGTGAGACCAAGGAGCTCTGGCAGATGGAGGAACGTATCCGCCGTGATATCTGGTATATAGAGAACTGGTCGTTCTGGCTTGATATCAAGATTATCTTCATGACAGCCAAGAGCATTATCTGCCCTGACAAGAATGCTTATTAGGAGTCTATAAAAAGAAAAAAGAGGATGTGCCATAAGTTTGGAAAATAGTTGGCGCACAACAGTTGGTCACCGCATGCACATCAGCTGTTGTGCAAGCGCATATCAGCTGTTATGCAAGCGCACAACAGCTGTTGTGCGACCGGAGATACTAACTGTCTCAACAACATATTCTATCTCTTCCAACAACATATCCTATCTCTTCAAACAACATATCCTATCTCTTCCAACAACATATCCTAGTTTTTCCAACAACAAGAAGAGGGTGTATCATCAACTTATGATACATCCTCTTTTTAGATATTCTCTTTACTTATTACTTAGATTACTTAGACGGAAGCCTGTTGAGCCAACAGGTAAGGTCATTCAACATTTGGTCGTGATACGGGAAGCCATGAGCGGCATCGCGGAACCCCCATCCATGTCCGGCAGTCGGATAGATGTGCATGGTACACTCGTTGCCCGCCTTGCTCATGGCAGAATAATAGGCTACGCCATTGGTTACAGGAGGAACAACCTTATCATCAAAAGACATCAGTATGATGGCACGAGGGGTAAGATTAGGACGAACAGCCTTGTCGTTAGACCACTCTTCTACCAGTTTCTTATTGGTATTACGCTCTTCACCCAAGAAATTCACACATGATCCCTTATGAGAGATACGCTCATCCATTGAAATCACCGGATAGAAAAGAATCGAGAAATCAGGTCGCACAGCCGCCTCAGCATGAGTACTGACGGAAGAAGCTAAATGTCCACCGGCAGAAAATCCCATAATTCCGACATCTTCCTTGTTTATTCTCCATACTGCAGAACTGTCACGAACGGTACGCATCGCCTGATAAGCATCACTCAACGGAATATTGCGGTTTCCCTTAGGCATACGGTATTTCAAGACGAAGAAAGCGATACCCTGTTTGTTGAAATATTCTGCCCACTGATGTCCCTCATGGTCCATTGCAAGATGGGAATAGCCACCTCCAGGACAATCTACTACGGCTCTTCCAGAGGGGTTCTTAGGAAGATAACAGGTAAGTTCACTCAGACCGTCGCTACTGTTCTTCAATACGAACTTGCGAGCGGTAGATTGCGCTGATGCTGTAATTGCTGTCAGCATCAGAAGAAAAAAAATCATTGTCTTTTTCATTTTTCTTTTTTGTTATGTTGTTTATATCTTTATTCTGTTTTGCTAAGATAATGCAAAGATAGGCATTTTTTCGTTAACCCTATGTTATTTTTTCTTCTTTTTTTGGTGTTTTTGTTCCAATCGCTTTGATTATTGGTTCTTTTTTGCTATATTTGCAGAAAAATTGCTGTAAACGGCAATCGGAGAAAACATCTCTCTTCTGCCGCTGGCATTTATTTAGGAGTCTCACTTATAAAATATTGACATAGAATAATGAAGGATTTTTTCAAGCACGTGGCAGCCACTATCGTAGGACTGTTTGCCTTCGGGCTGATCATGACCATCCTGGGATTTATCTGTATCATCGGAATGGTGGCATCAAGCAACAGTAAACCGGCACTGAAAGACAATGCGGTGATGGTAATGAAACTACAAGGGCAGATTGAAGACCGTACTGAAGACAACTGGCTCGGCGAACTGACAGGCGAGCAGTTTAACAACATAGGCATGAACAGGATTCTCTCTTCTATCCGCAAGGCAAAGAATGAGGATAAAGTGAAGGGCATCTATCTGGAAACGGGTATCTTGGAGACAGATTATGCCACTTTGCAGGAAATCAGAAATGCACTTGCCGATTTCAAGAAGAGCGGCAAATGGATTATCGCATATGGTGATGCTCTCTCACAGGGTGGATATTATCTGGCTTCGGTTGCCAACAAGGTATATGTAAACCCAGAAGGCAATGTGGACTGGCATGGTATTGCATCGCAGCCACAATATATCAAAGATGTAGCAGCCAAGTTTGGCGTTCACTTTACGGTAGTGAAGGTAGGCAAATACAAAAGCTATACTGAAACATACACCGAAGACAAAATGTCGGATGCCAACAGAGAGCAGGTTTCACGCTATATTGGTGGACTCTGGCTACAGATGTTGGGAGATGTGAGCAAAAGCAGAAACATCAGCAAGGATTCACTGAACCGCTATGCTGACGGGCTGATGGTGTTTGATGATACCAAACTACTGAAATCTCGAAAGATGGTAGATGGATTCTGCTATTATGATGAAATCAGAGACGTGGTGAAGAAACAGTTAGGACTGAAGGCAGACGATACCATCAATCAGGTTGACTATAACGACGTAGATATGACTATAGACGACTCGAATCTGATGGGCGAAGAGATTGCCGTATACTACTGTCAGGGGTCCATTGTCAGGATGGAGACTCCTAGCATCTATGATTCTGAGCAACAGATAGTAAGTACAAAGGTCATCAAGGACCTTCAGGAACTTGCAGATAACAGTCAGGTAAAGGCCGTAGTTCTGCGTATCAATTCGGGCGGTGGCGATGCCTATGCTTCGGAACAGATCTGGAGAGCAGTTAAAGAATTAAATAAAAAGAAGCCGGTAGTGGTTTCGATGGGTGGAATGGCAGCATCGGGTGCTTATTATATGAGTATGGGTGCCCAATATATCATGGCACAACCTACAACATTGACCGGCAGCATCGGTATCTTTGGAGCCCTGCCAGATTTCAGTGACCTGATGACAAAGAAGTTAGGCTTCAAGTATGATGAAGTGAAGACCAACCGCAACAGTACCTATGCCTCTGCAGGCATGTCACGTCCATGGAGTGCAGAAGAGATTGCCACCATGCAAAACTATGTGAACCGTGGATATAGCCTCTTCCGCAATCGTGTGGCTGAGGGCAGAAAAATGAGTACCGAACAGGTTGAAAAAATAGCTCAAGGAAGAGTATGGCTGGGTACAGACGCCAAGAAGATCAAGTTAATTGATGGATTCGGCGGCTTGAGCGACGCCATCGACAAGGCTGCAGAATTGGCTCATCTCAGCAGTTATCAGGCGGTAGAATATCCGGCATTGGCTGGATGGATGGAACAGTTGCTGGATATGGCGGGCGGAAACAAGGGAACCTACCTCGACGAACAGTTGCGTCTGGCATTGGGTGATCTCTACCAGCCATTCATCATGATACGCAATATGAAGGAGAAAGAGCCTATACAGGCTGCACTTCCTTACGTACTGAACATACAATAACATTTATAATAAGGTATGCGTACATTAATATATAGACATACCGAATTAAGAGAAAGGAAACAGACATGAGAACAGAAGGCGATCTTATCAAGATCAACGACTGGCTGCTACCACTGAGTTGGATTTATGGCGGCATGGTCAGATTTCGCAATTGGCTCTTCGATATCGGACTGAAAAAGAGTCAGTCATTCTCAATCCCGATCATTTCTGTGGGTAACATCACGGTGGGCGGATCGGGCAAGACTCCCCATGTGGAGTATCTGATACGCTTGTTGCACGACAAGGTTAAGATAGCTGTGCTATCACGTGGTTACAAAAGAAAGACCAGTGGCTATGTGCTGGCAGATAAAGATACGACAATGTCAGAGATTGGCGATGAACCCTTCCAGATGCACAGCAAGTTTGACGATATCTATGTAGCCGTAGACGCTAAGCGTGTGAGAGGAATCGAAAAGTTGCAGAATGAAGAACCGACCAAGGATGTAGATGTTGTATTACTGGATGATGCCTTTCAGCATCGCTATGTGAAGCCAGGTATCAACATTCTGCTGGTAGATTATCACCGACTGATTATCTATGACAAGATGTTGCCGGCAGGAAGACTGAGAGAACCTCTAAGCGGTAAGAACCGTGCAGACATTGTGATTATCACTAAATGTCCAAAGGACCTGAAGCCAATGGAATTTCGAGTACTTACCAAGGCTATGGACCTTTACCCTTTCCAGAAGCTCTACTTCACCTGCATCAACTATGATACGCCAAAGGGAGTTTTCGAAGACCAGCAGATAGCCAAGGAGGAGTTGAAAAACTACCATGCTCTGCTGGTTACTGGTATCGCATCGCCTAAGCAGATGGAACACGACCTGAAGCCAATGGTCAAGAGTATGCAGTCGCTGAGTTTCGGTGATCACCATCGCTTCAAGAATAAAGACATCACACGCATCAACGAGGCGTTTGAACAGATGCCAGAACCCCGTCTGATTATCACGACAGAGAAAGATGCCGTGAGACTAAAAGAGACAGAGGGACTCTATGAAATAGTTAAGAAAAGCATATACGAACTACCTATCAAGGTAAGTTTCATGCTGGAACAAGAAGATAATTTTAACGACAAAATCATTAGCTATGTACGAAAAAATTCAAGAAACAGCATCCTGGCTAAAAGAAAGGATGACAACAAGTCCGAAGACAGCAATCATACTGGGAACCGGTCTCGGACAATTAGCTTCAGAAATAACTGACAGTTATGAATTTCCATATAGTGAAATACCAAACTTCCCAGTATCTACCGTTCAAGGTCATGCAGGCAAACTGATTTTCGGTAAGTTAGGAGGTAAAGATATCATGGCTATGGAAGGAAGATTCCATTACTATGAAGGATATGACATGAAGGCTGTAACCTTCCCAGAACGTGTGATGTACGAGTTGGGCATTGAAACCCTCTTTGTAAGCAACGCTTCGGGCGGTATGAATCCGGAATTCCAGATTGGAGACCTGATGATTATCGATGATCACATCAACTTCTTCCCAGAACATCCATTGCGCGGAAAGAACTTCCCTACCGGTCCACGTTTCCCGGATATGCACGAAGCATACGACAAGAAACTCCGCGACCTTGCCGACGATATCGCTAAGGAGAAGGGAATTGATGCAAAGCATGGTGTATATGTTGGCGTTCAGGGACCTACCTTCGAGACACCGGCAGAGTATCGCATGTATCGTGTATTGGGTGGTGACGCTGTAGGTATGAGTACTGTACCTGAAGTGATTGTTGCCCGCCATTGCGGAATCAAGGTTTTCGGCATCAGCATCATCACCGATCTTGGCGGTTTCGATGTACCTGTAGAAGTCAGTCATGAGGAGGTGCAGATTGCAGCCAATGCCGCACAGCCTAAGATGACAGAGATTATGCGAGAAATCATCCGCAGATCTTAAGTATAAATTATAAACTATTATTTATTTTGGATATCTCAAAGTTAGGTGAATTCGGTCTTATAAACCATCTCACCAAAGGTTATGAAAAGAAAAACGAGTCTACAGTTTATGGTGTAGGCGACGATTGTGCCGTGATGCATTATCCAGACAAGGAGGTGCTCATGACTACAGATATGCTGATGGAGGGCGTACATTTCGACCTTACCTATATTGACATGGTTCACTTGGGTTACAAGAGTGCAATGGTAAACATCAGTGATATCTTTGCTATGAACGGAACCCCACGTCAGATGGTAGTAAGCATAGCATTGAGTAAACGATTCAAAGTAGAAGACATTGATGAATTCTATAAGGGTCTTCGAATGGCATGCGACAAATGGGGAGTAGATATCGTAGGAGGTGATACTACCTCTTCTCTCACCGGTTTAGCCATCAGTATTACTTGTATCGGAGAAGCAGCAAAAGAAGAAATCGTATACCGCAACGGAGCCAAGGAAACAGACCTGATCTGTGTGTCGGGCGACTTGGGCGGTGCCTATATGGGACTTCAACTGCTGGAACGCGAAAAGGCTGTATACTACGGACAGATAGAAGATATCCGAAAGAAGATGGCTGAGGCTAAAGCAAATGGTGATAACGAGAAACTGGCTCTTCTGAACAGAGACTTAGAGAATATGCGCAACTTCCAGCCAGATTTCGCCGGCAAGGAATATCTCTTGGAAAGACAACTGCAGCCTGAGGCACGCGGAGATGTGATAGCACAACTGCGTGAGGCAGGTATCCGTCCTACCGCCATGATGGATGTGAGCGATGGTCTGAGCAGTGAATTGATGCATATCTGCGAACAGAGTCATTGCGGATGCAGAGTATATGAGAAGAACATACCTATCGACTACCAGACAGCCGTGCAGGCAGAAGAATTCAATATGAACCTTACCACCTGTGCTATGAATGGTGGCGAAGATTATGAACTTCTCTTTACCGTACCTATCGGTGACCACGAGAAGATTGAGACTATGGAGGGTGTAAGGCAGATTGGCTACATCACCAAAGAAAATCTGGGCAAGTTCCTCATTACCAGAGACGGACAGGAATTTGAACTGAAAGCACAAGGTTGGAATCCGCTGAAAGATTAATTTCAAGCAAGGGGATATTTAGTTAATAAACATTAAGCAAGAGAAAATATTTCGTTTTCTCTTGCTCAATTAAAATATTTATTGTACCTTTGCAACCGCAAAAAGCAAGATGGTGCCATAGCTCAGTTGGTAGAGCAAAGGACTGAAAATCCTTGTGTCCCCGGTTCGATTCCTGGTGGTACCACTCCTCCTTTCATAAAAGGCGGTTACTAACTGTGGTTAGGGCCGTCTTTTTTTTATATCCATACCTTAAGGTAACAGATATTACAAACAAGACAAAGTATAGAATTTATTAAACAAACTAAACTTAAAAAGCTTATGAAGAAGATTTTAATAGCTTTATTGGTCTGTTTCTCATTTGTGACAGCCAATGCCAAAGATTACAGTAAGTATTATCAGAACTTACCAGTTCAGATGCAGCAACCAACATTGCCTAGCATCCCAGACAATCATGTCAGTATCTTAGAATGTGGCGGTAATGGTGACGGACTCACCATGAATACCCAGGCATTTGCCAAAGCCATCAGCAAACTGAACAAGATGGGCGGCGGTCATCTTAATGTGCCTGCAGGTATCTACCTTACCGGTCTCATCTCACTGAAGGACAATATTGACCTGCATCTGGAAAAGAATGCCATCATCGTTCTTTCAGAAGACAAGAACGACCACTTCAAGATAGACGAGACTACGGGAAAGAAAGAAAACCGTGCAACTCCTGCCATCAATGCCAGCAAGAGAAAAAATATTTCTATCACAGGCGAGGGCACCATTGACGGAAACGGAGAATGGTGGAGACCGGTAAAGCGCAGTAAGGTTAGTGACGTAGAATGGAAAGAATTCCAGGCTATGGGCGGAACTCTTAATGAAAAAGGTGACATCTGGTATCCATTCAATCTGAAACATCAACCTAACGTGGCAGAGAATATGGATACACAGGAGAAAACCCGAACACACATGATCAGATTCACCAGTTGCGAGAATGTGCTCGTACAGGGAGTTACACTTCTGAACAGTCCTAAATTCCATATCATCCCTACCCGATGCAAGAATGTAATTATCGACGGAATCACCGTAAAATGTCCTTGGAATGCCCAGAACGGTGATGCGATTGATATCTCCAGCTGTAAGGATGTACTCATCGTAAACAATGTGATTGATGCCGGTGATGATGGTATCTGCATGAAGGGTGGCGCAGGCGCATCAGGTGTGGCAGCAGGTCCTTGTGAAAACATCAATATCCAGGACAACACCGTATACCATGCCCATGGAGGTTTTGTTATCGGCAGCGAGTTCTCTGGCGGCATGAAGAATATTGTTGTTCGCAACAATACTTTCCAGGGAACAGATACCGGTTTACGCTTTAAAAGTGCAGTGAAGAGAGGCGGAACATCAGAGAATATCTATATCGACCATATCTACATGACCGATATCAAGGATGCAGCCATCACCTTTGAGACCACTTATTTTGACAACCATGTAGGTGCCCAGAAGCAGACAACTCCCGTAAAGCAGGAATTCCTGCCAAACTTTCAGGATATCCACATGAGCAACATCTACGTACGAGGTTGCGAAACAGGTATTGAAGCACATGGTGCAGAAGGTATGGTACACGATATCACCATCAAGAACTCCAATATCTTCTACACCAAGGAAGCTAAGAATATCGATGCTGCCTGCAAAATTCTGTTGGAAAACGTACGTTTTGAAAGTTTCGCAAAGTAAATTTTCTACTCAACATTCAAGAAGCCTACTTGACAACAGTAAGCGTATGTTCGCTTACCGTGAAATGAATATCAAGACCCTCATAAGGCATTCCATAGACCTTATGAGGGTCTTTCTGGTAATGCGGACGGGGATCTTGGGCAAGTACCTCTTTCAATATTTCAATCTTTTCTGCATTCAATCCCTGCAGACGCAGATGCCTGTCTACATCTTCAGAAATCTCTACATCAAGTTTCTGCCATTTGCGGTCATCAACAAAACCGCTCCTTGCCCCAGGATGAGAATCGGCATACACCACATACGGCTTGATGTCAAATATCGGTGTCTTGTCCATAAGATCAGCTCCCTTAACATGAATGACAGGACCATGAGGAGTCTCCCATTCGATATGAGAGATTTTTACCGATGAAAGACCTATATTATTGGGACGGAAAGGACTTCGAGTGGCAAAGACACCCACTTTCTCATTGCCTCCCAACACAGGAGGACGAACAACCGGACTGTGCGCTTTGTGCCTATTGGCAGAAAATTCCCAAATCAGCCAAAGATAATCAAAGCCCTCCATGCCACGCAGCGCATCAGGGTTACGAAATTCGGGTTCAAAAACAATCTGTCCTTCCAGTTCTGCTACCAATCCAGCCTGTTTGGGTATGCCAAACTTGCTACTGAAGGGAGAACGAAAATATGCTATTGGTTTTATCTCCATATTTACTAATTATTACACCTTAATTATATATAAGACGAAAAAAGGCATGAATTATTTTGCCGTATGCACAAAATAATGTACCTTTGCAGACAGAACAAAAAACAAAAAGAAATGAAAATACAAAGACCATCGTATGAAATCTGGTTACAGAAACCAGGTGAGCTCGGTATCTACCAGCAGATAGAACGAGCAGGAAGAGTATGCTATAAAAGTGAGAATAATACCACTGTGAATTCTGCCAAACCTTTCGTGGATCGGATGGTGCAGAGTGAACACTTTGCCATGCTGGAACATGGAACCGTGTATCTGGTATGCAAACATGGAGAGTTGCCGCTTTATACCCACAACAAGTTCTCACGTCTGAAAACTTTAGACGGCAAAGACTATATTACAACCAATCTCCGAGTATTGGCAGAAAACAAGGCGATGGATGATTTGAAATACCTCAGCAACTATGAAGAAGGTAAGCACGAACTCCGTATTACCGTTCATTTTACTACTCAGATTTCCATAACCCGAGAATATAACCGTCATCGTGCCAACTCTATGGCAGAACAGAGTACCCGATACTGCAACTATTCGAAGAATAAGTTTGATAACGAGATTACCATCAACCTGCCTACATGGGTAGAAGCAGAAGGCTTCGATGGTTCACAAGATCCCAGCGACTACCGAATAGAAGATATGTGTGCTGACATTGCAGAAGGAAGAACTGCAGAATGGAGTAAACTCACAACTTGGATATTCGCCAATCAGGCTGCCGAATATGCCTACATGAAACTGATAGAGGCAGGTTGCAAACCACAGGAAGCACGAGCCATCCTACCATTGGACTGCAACACAGAACTGGTTCATACCGCTTTCGTGAGTGACTGGAAACATTTCTTCGACCTTCGCGCATTAGGTACTACCGGTGCACCACATCCTGATGCCAAGATTTTAGCCTTGCCACTGATGGAAGAGTTTAAGCAGAAAGGTTACCTCTAAGGTTTAAAAAATATTAAAGCACCCTTTCAAAATACAGATTTTCTATTCTTTTGACATAACGAATAGATATATTTTGTATTTTTGCAGTGTGTTTTTCATAGTATTAGATTTAAGGTTATCAAGATTGGGGCTACGGCGGTAGCCCTTTTTTATTGTCTTTTTCAGCCTTACCTCTCTATTTTTTGCCGATTTTGCCACTTATTACCCCCCAAAACGCATTTTTTTGAAGAAAAACAAAAAAAAGTTGGCGAAAAATTTGGTGGAACCAGAAATTAGTAGTACCTTTGCAACCGCTTAAGAAAACCAAGCTATAGTCATCCAGACTAAAACAATGGAGAGATGGTAGAGTGGTCGATTACAACGGTCTTGAAAACCGTCGTACCGAGAGGTACCGGGGGTTCGAATCCCTCTCTCTCCGCAATAAACCTTGAAAATCAAGGTTTTACGCAAAACGTACACGAAAATGTACACGAAACGCCCGAATTTTAACAATTTCGGGCGTTTTTTTATGTCCAAAAACAAGAAAATCCGTGTACACCCAAAACTAAAGAAGCCCGGCGATGAACCGGGCTTCAACATTGTTCCCCGTGCGATGCAAGGGGCTTTCGCAACAATGTGGTGCAAAGGTACAAAATTTATTCCAAATCCTTGCGCATGGATGCAAGCAACTTGCGCAACCATGCCAATATTGGCTTTCTATACCGCATGAACAAGACAAGAACGGCAACGATTGATGCGGCGATTGCCCACGTCCATACATTTGAACGTCTGCTTGTCTTTGCAACTTCGTTGTGTTTCTTCTCCTTGTGGACGGTCGCTTTGTCCTTGGTCGTGGTGTTGCGTTCCTTTTCCGTTGTCTTTCCATTCTTCACCACGTTTGACCGGATGGCGGTTTGCTTGATGCTTTTCACGCCCTTTCCGCCCTTGATGGTCATCTTTCCGTCCTTGTCAATAATCAGTTCGGGCAAATCCGGCGCGCGCGCTGAATCTCCGAAAAAGATTATTTCCGTGATGATGGATTCCCCGGATTCGGTCTTGGTCGTGTCAACGACCTTGGAAACATCCGCGACCTTGGAAATGCTTTCCGACACACTATCCGCAACAACCTTGTCGGTGTTCTTCTCCAGTTTGCGCGATGTCGAACACGCGGCAATCAGTAACGCGACAAGACAAAGCGCGATGAATTTCAATGCCTGTTTCATATCATCGCAACTTTTTGATGTCATTCAAGCGGTTCATCCATCCGGACAAGAAACGCTTTTGTGTGTACTTCAACAACTCCTTTTCGGTCGCCTTGCGCCCAATCTTCTTTTCGTATGCCACAACGGAACGCGAAACAATCCCATTGATGAACTTCACGCGTTCTTTGAATATGGCTTCAAAAAGTTGGTCGGGGTCGGCAAAGTTGACCGCCGACAAGGTTTTGTTGCCAACGATACCATCCGCGACAACGCCAAGCAATGCTTGTGGTTTCTTGATGCCGTGGATGCCGGATGCCCAAACCCAATCCACAAGGATATTTGCAACCTTTTGGGAATGGATGTCATCGGCGCGCCATTTATCCCAAAACATCGTCTTGATGATGTCACGCCAATGGGCATCCGATATGTGCTCCAAGTCCGCCACCGATGGACGGGGCAAACCTTTCTTCTTGCAATACGCTTCATAAGTCGCGATTGTCACGCCTTTGTTGGTTGCGCCGCCCCGGTCGGTCGGGTCGTTCGCAAATCCGCCCTCCCATTTGAGGATGAACGGAATCAAATTCTTAATGTCCGCCATTATCGTTTGTTTTTGGTTTTACATACAATTCACACTTTGGCGGGTCACATAAACCGCCGCCACGGAATACGCAAAATGTATTGGCACACGGCACGCCATCCATCGGCGGCGTTGGTTTGTGTTCTTTCAACTCATGCAAGTCAATGTCAAAATGGCGTTCGGTCTTGTCAACCATGATGCGTTGGGCGATGATTGCCCATTTTGCATCATTGCAAGACGATTCGTTTTCCAGCATTGACCACACTTGCCAAAAGCATACTGACCCGGCTACAATTTGCGGCAAATGCAAAGACACTTCCGGGAACACCATCACGTCCATCAAGTGAACAAGGACGGTCAAGGCATACACCTTGATAAGTGTTCGGAACACGCGCCCGGCATAATGGGATTTGAACTTTCCATCATTCGCACCGGGAAAACGTTTCTTCACTCTCCGGCTCAACGACCATGCGGTGTAACAATCAGCAAGCACCGCAAGCGTACACACAAAGATGAACGGGAATGTCGGCTTGATGATGGCGAAACACGCGCCGAATGCGGTCATCATGTATCTTGCCAAGATAGGAACTATTGTTGAATGAATGTTTGATGTCATAATCGTAAAATCATGTAAAATGAAACATTTTGCCAACTTTCGCGATTGTCGTATCAAACACAACGAAATCAACGGCGGGCAACCCTTGGGAAACACGTTCGGTTTTCCATTGCGATTGCACTTGCTTCATTTCCGACATCAAATTGTCGCTCCCGGTGAACACGGAACGCCGCGTTCCAATTGCCTTTCCGTTGGCATCCTTTTTGAAAAAGTCGCCGTCCGCATCGGGCGTGTCCATAAATTCGGCATTGATGACAACTTGCATTTGCATACGCATACCGGACGCATTCTTTCCCGGAAACTTGGTCGGTTCAATCTTGATTTTCTCAATGACAATGCGGCGGTCAAAAAGTTCTTCAAGGTCTATTCCTTTACCAATTATTGCGTCCGATTCAATGTTAGAATCGCTAAATCGTGGCATTTTCTTCTTTTTAGATGTGTGACAAATCCGAAACGATTTGGTTGTCCAAATCTTCGGTAAACTTCAAATATTCCTTGTATTCGGCAACCGCCTTTTCATCCGGCGCAATGCCAATGACGTGCTTGTTGTACGAATTTACAAGGTCAAATTCCGCCGTTTCGTCAATGACTGAACGGATGAACACACGCTTCAAGTTTGCCTTTGTAGGCTTCGCGAACGTGCGCACTTCATAACATGACCAACCAATCGGGCGGGCTTCCTTTTCACCCTCCGGAATGGCTTTTTCTTCGGCGATGTTCACGCGATAAATCACCGACCCGTCATTGTCCTTTTCCAGCACGGCGGGCATACCATGCGCAATGTCATAATGCGCGTTTGGTTCGATTGAATTTAATTTCATAAGGGAACGATTTTGAAAGTTTGTCGAATAAATGATTTGAATCTGAATACTTGCACCACCCCCACCAACTGCAAATGGCTTGCTTGTAAGCTGCCTTTGTGGGTTGTTTCTTGCGCTTGTTCAACTTCGCCACCCGGCGGCAAAGATTTTGTTTTATGGACTTGCGCAATAATGTGTGGTCGTGATAGAACACGAATCCAAGGAAATCAATTCCGCGCGCGTCAACCGGGAATACTTGATGGTTGCGTTTCACTTTCAGTTGCAAACGCTTCATGTATGCCCGTATGTCACGCAACAACGCGTGCAATGATTCCTTGTCCGGTGCAAGAACAACGATGTCATCGGCATAACGCCAATAATACTTCACGCGCTTTTCTTCTTTCAACCAATGGTCGAAATACGCCAAGAAAAGGTTTGCAAAGTATTGGGAAAGATAGTTGCCAATCGGCACGCCGTTCAAGGACGTTGCCACCAATTCCCCGGTGTTCGGGTCGGTGACAAAATTCCGAATCGGAATGTCCGTGTTGATGTTGGAATCAATGATTTCATCCAGCAACGCCAAAAGGCGACCATCTTTTATTTTCCGCCTTACCACGCCTTTCAACACTTCGTGGTTGATTGATGGGTAAAACTTGCGAACGTCAATCTTCAAGCAATATTTCGTGCCGACCGGGTCTTTTCTCAAAGCCTTTTTCACGCTCATGGCGCACGCATGAATGCCGCGTTCCTTGATACATGAATATGTGTCGTGCGTGAACACGGACACCCATATTGGTTCAAGAATGTTCATCACCGCATGATGCAAGATGCGGTCGGGATAATATGGCAATTGATAGATTTGCCGTTCCTTTGGTTCAAAAATTGTGAAAACGTGATATTGGGATGTCTTGAAAGTTCCGTTTTTCAAACTTTCATGCAATGCAAGAATGTTCGCTTCCCTGTTCTTGTCGTGCTGCTGCACGCCATAGGAATGCAACTTGCCCTTGCGGGCTTTTTCGTCCGCAAGTTTCAAGTTATCAATCGCGATGACCTTTTCATAAAGGTTTCCAATTCTTTTCATTCTTGAAAGTTTTTTGTTTGCTTGAATAATAGGATTCTTCGGGCTTGCGCCTTACCAAAACCGTTCAACATATTCTATTTTTTGCCGCCGGGCTTCCTTTCCCGACTTACCATCCCCGGATGGGATGATTGGCATGGTTTCCGATTAGCAACTATAATATTTTACAAGCATAGCTGAGAACCGATATTCGCATTCGCATTCGTAGGCGTGTTATTCGTATTCGCGTACACGAACCCCGCATTCGCACCATTATTCGCATTACCGCTGAACAAAACACCACGACATCGGACAACCATTATTTCTTTTTTCTTTCAAATCCCGTTTATCGGTTTGCGGGTCGATTTACGGCTTTTCAAGCCGCTTCGATTTGCGGGTCAAAGCAAAGCCGAGAACCGAAAGACGCATACGCAGCCGTAGGCGTGTAACCCGTAGACGCGTACACGAACCCCGCATGCGCACCAGTATACGCACTACCGCCGAACAAAACACCACGTTCCGATTCTCCGGATGCCGGGATGTTTGTATAAAAGTAGTCGCAAAAGAACGTTGTACTTCCAGCACCTACCGCCAACGGCATAATGTCGCCATCTTCGCCAAGGACAAGTTGTTTTACATATCCCTCTTTTCGCGAAATGTCGCCGCGATACTCATAATTGCCGACGCCCGAATTTGTGAACTTGGATGGGTCATCGCAAATGTACATCTTAGATAAACCGCCCGCCGCTTCGCTTTGGATGATTATTTTGATTCCGTCCGTCCACTTCCAAAGATGACCAAACGGGTTTTCAATGCCGCGATAACGTGGCACGGCGAATGTTTTCTTTACTGCATTATCTTCGCCATGAACGGAATAATCAACCGTTCCCGAATGGTTGCCAAGCGAATTTGTAACACCACATGGAATGATTGGATTGTTTCCATTGTGCGTTGACCATGAACCCCAATCCCATGTTGTAACACCATCACCCAATCCGCCTTGATGGAATCCGTTTTCGTCAAGTTCCGCATTGAACTTGTCTTGCGTGTTGAATGTGCAATATTCAACCACGAACAACCACCACAACATCTTGTGCATCCTGTAAAGATTCGCGTTCCATTCCACCGAACCACGATTGCGCGCCTTTGCGCGGAAATCATTCAATGATATGGATGTTGCGGGCAAGCCAAGAAATGAACGATAAGTTCCATCATAACTTGCGTTGTTGTTGCCACCACGATAATCAACATCGGTTGAACATACGGATGCCAGCTTGTTTGTTGAACGCTGAACCGTTGCTTCAACGCTTGAAACATAGCCTTTGCGCCAAAGATGGAATCCGGGCAAAGGTTGCGTACTCTGCAAATGGCGGCATTTGTTGCCATCCATTTCAAAACGAACGTACATATCCGGCAATTCCGTTTCCATCATGCCATCCTTGCCCGTCAAGTCTGCCGCCGCGCCTGTGTCGCGCTTGGTCGAATCGTTGGCGTTAAGGTAATACACAACCTTGCCGTTGTCATCCAAGATGCAATTGCGCATCATGTTTTGCAAAGGTAATTCCTTGTGCAACTCCATCTTGCCAACGCGTGTTGGCTTGGGATTGGACACCGTGATGTCCCATTCCACGCCATAATAATAATCATAAGGAAAGGTCGGCTTTGTGTTGCCGACACCGATTAAAAGTCCCATATTAGTAACCCCATTTTAAGTTTATACCCGACAACGATGTTGCCTTGATTACTTTCACGATTTCGGGATTCCAACCACTTTCAAAGTTGGTTTCGATGAAATCCCCATCATCCATTCCGGCAAGCTGCACCGACAATTTGACGGGGCTTGTGGAATCGTTCTTGATGTTGAACGGTTGACCGTCCGAAAGGCTGAAATTGCCATTTGTAAGGTCAATCACGCCCATCTTTCCGATTTGCGCGGAAACGCTTTCGCCGCTTCTTGTGTTCATACTTCAATTTTTTACGTTAAAAACTTGAATGCAAATTTACAATATATGTTTCATAGTGAAACACGTTGTGGATAAGTTAGGCACAACTTAGCCCGGCAATGCGGTTTCTTGTGGCGTATCTTCAACGACACGCCACGATTGCACCAGCTTTCCATCCACAACATCAAGCGATTCAACCACGGACGTTCCCGGTTCGCCCGTTGGTTGCTCGCTTGGCACGAAATCAAGAAACCCCGCATTTCTCAATTCCGTAATATACGCGCCTTGGCTTTTGTCAACCCGGCGCAAGTCAAGGGGTTCACCTTGAACGTATTTTGCCAATTGATATTCCATATTATGTTGTATATTGTTTATTAACAACCATCCATCCACCATTGTAATGACGCAACGTCAATGAATCGCCACGCTCCATGTCAAGTCCACTAATAGAATTTCCATCGTTGTTGTATAACGTGCATCCGCTTTGCGGTGAAACTCTTATTCGGTTTCCCATGTTTCGGTCACACACAATTTCGATGTCAAAAATTGTTGGGACATTGTTTGTCTGCTTGTTCACCTGTGCCAATGTTGGCAACTTGACATTCAAATATTTAGTCGTGTTAGCGGTGAAATGATACTTTTGCGTAATGCCGAACCATAATTCTATAATGTCCGTGTACGCTTGTCCGATGTACCCATTTTCAAATGCCGCAACTTTGCCAATGTTGTATTGATTACCATATACACCAAGGGCTTTTGGATGATACCAATGTTCATTATTTGCATCACTCGTTGATGGGTTGTCGTGGTGCAATTCAAGCGTTGTGCCCATTTTGTCGGTCAATGACAAAAAACCATTAAAAGGATAACCAAGCGATGACAGGCAACCAAGCAACACACGTTGTTTGTCGTTGTTAAACCTTATGAAATCACGGAGTAACGCCAATCCATTTGTCGCGTCCTGTTCGTCTGAACCACCATATCCGATTTGACCTTGTTGGATTCGGAAACCGCCGATTGAACCCGTTATTGCATTTATTACGCCCTCCACTTGCGCTTTTGACATCACAACCGAACCATCTTGCATGACGCGGAAAGGCGCGGTCTTGCGATTCTCGAATGACGCTCCAGCCCAAAAGCGGATGGAATCGGATGCCGTGCCGTTTCCCGTAATTCCGGCAAGGATGGATTTGTTGTCGCCCGCAACCTGTATTGTTCCGGATGTGACGATTCCGCCATCAATCGTTGTTTGCGTATTATCATAATACACCGCAACAACCCAATCGTTTGTGTTCCACGAACCGGATGCCCTTGCGATGATACAACGGCGCAATTCCTTTCCATCAACCCACAAGTCGCCGACATCATAAGGCGGATAAGGTTGCGCAACGAACACGCGGCGTTTGCCATCGGCGGTGTCCTGTGCCTTGCTTGCTGCATCGTACGCGTCAATCGCCTTTTTATCTTCGATGGTTTGCCATATATAAACGACCGTTCCCGTACCATTGACAAAACGGAATGTCTGACGATAGCACTTCAACAACTTCGTGCTTGAATTATACCACATATCGCCAACGTGCTTTGCTTTTTCCGTGTTCGTTGTCCAAGTGGATGCCGGGTCGGATGTCTGAAACCATGTTTCAATCTTTCCGTCAATCTGTTCGGTCATCGTATCAATGGCATTTGCAAAGTCGCCGTTGATGAAATTCTTCAACGCTGAATCATCCGTGTATTTGCTTGCCTTTTCCCAATCCGATGATGTGAACGCGCCGGATTCCCTTGCGGTCTTGCATCGCATGATGTCCCCGGTCGCACCTTGAACCCATAGGTCGCCCACGTCATACGGCGGAACGGGTGTTGATGTAAAGATGCGGTTTTTCTCCTTGCCAAGTTCCAACGCTTCATTTGCAATCGCGATGGCTTGCGCAAGCTCTGAATCTTGCAGTTCTTGCCACACATAGAACGTGCCGGGCGCATATCCCGGCTTTGGTCGCCATGAAATCTTCACATATCGCCAAACCTTGCCGGATGTCGTGTTATAATACAGGTCGCCAAGATGGTTTTCTTTCATGGTGGAATCCGTCCATCCACTATTCGGAACACCATCTTCCGAACCCGGCGCGGTTGAAAGCGGGGATGGGTCTATCTGATAGAAATGTTGTTCAATCTGACCATCCAATTGCGCTTTGATTTCGTCAAGGATTCCGGGCAATGTGTTGTTGATGAAATCCTTGCTTTCCATCGCTTCGCTGCCAAGTTCTTCAAGCGTTTTTTCTTGTCCGTTTTGCGTGAACACGATTCGCCCGCCGATTTCCGATTGGTCAAGGTCGAAATATGTTGTACCATCCGCCGATTCGATGCGTCCGGTCTTGATGAAACGTCCGTTGATGGTCGTGAAACCATACGTCAAGGAAATGGCACGAACCTTTGTGTCCGCGTCAATACTTCCCAAAATTCCAATTAGAAAATAATACACGTTCGGCGATTCTTCAACCTTGTGTTGGGTTGCCGAAATGCTCATTGTTCCGGCTGAATTGTCGCGGTTGCAAACTGCATAGATGTAATATGGCACATCCTGTTGCAATGCGGTTGTTCCATCCGCCAGCACCCACGAACGCGCCTTGTCCGGGTCAATTGTGTAATGTGTAAGAACGCCACCTTTCCACTTGAACAAGTTCGGGTTGCCTTGAAAATTCGGTTCAAAGACGGTGTTTATCAAACCGAATTGCATTGACTTCGCGCCAACTGACAACATCATCGTGTCCACGGATTCCGGCGTGATTTTATCCTTGTAATAACCGCCCGTTTCCGGGTCGAAAATCATGTTCAAAACTTCCCGCGATGAACGCCAATTCGCGCGCGCCTGTGCCGGGTCTTTTAGGTTGTTGATGGTCAACACCTTGTCGATGTCCACAAGGTCGGAAATGACGCGCGTTGTAATGTCGCCCTTTGTTTGGGTGTCCGAAATGGTCAATGAATAATCGTATGGGTCAAGCACGTTGCGCGTGAATGACTTGATGCGGATTGACTTGTCAACGCCAATTTCATCATCCTTGATTGGCAAATAATCGCCCGGCGCGAAAACATTCGTGATGCCATCCGACAACGCAAGTTTGTTTTCGATGAACGCCTTTGTAACGTTCACCGAATATTGAACCTTTGGTTGTGAATTTTGGTCATAATACTTGTTGCCCTCTTCCGCCAGCTTCTTTTCTGCTGCTTCTTCGATGTCACGCGAATAAGCGATGTCAAGCACCTTGTATGTGTCGTTTTTGCCGATTTGGAACGCGGGCGATGTTTCCGATGGGAACACGTTTCCCCGGTCATCGGTTTGCTTTACCAACGTGAACTTGTGTGTCGCGTGGTCGTATGCGTGAACCTCAAATTCATATCCGGCAAGGTTTCCGGAATTGAAATGCACCTTGGCGGACACCCCGGAAATCAAATACAGGGTTTCGCCGGATGCGTTCTTTGCGTTGATGTCGAATGGGAATGACGTGTCAATGAATGACAACACATCGCCATCAACAACGGATGAAACCTTGCCCGTGAATGTCGGCTTGATGTCGAAATTCTTGCGTCCCTCAAATATGCCGTATTTCGCCACGGCATCCGCCTTTTCTATGTAAGATGATGCCTTGTCCTTGCCAAACATACAAAGGCGGTCGGCGCGATATTTTGACGTGATGTTTTCCGTGCTGCCGTACACCTTTAATCGTGTGACGATGTTTGAGGATGAAACGTTTTCACGCGAAATGGAATATAAGCCCTTGCCCTTGCCGTACTCCAGCACGAAAGGCAAGGTTTGCCCGATGGTCTTTTTGATGTTGATGACATAAACGCCATTGACGCGTTCAATCTCAAATTCAACGCCAAACTTATCTTCCGAACACAAGGTTTGCAGCACCGACAAGCAATTGTCGGATTCCGAAAACGTCAAAGTATTGTCGCCATCCGTTTCCGGGCATACTCCCAACGCCCATTTGCCGGGGAATACGCGGTTTGCGTTACTTATCAACACCTCCATGAACCTTTTCAAGTCACCCGTCAAGGAATCGCCTTGGATGTCTTGTAATTGGTTGTTCGTGGTGTTGATATTCACGTCATACGTCACGCGCATAAGGTCGTATTGGATGCCCTCAAACTCCAAATCATATTGGTATTCTTGCATTCCTGTTTTGCTGACCTTTGGCAAGCGGTTCAAACGATAGTCACGCCCGAACACGGTTATCACGTCCCCAATCCCGTATGATTGTGGGAATGGGGAAACAACCGTGATGGCAATGGTATCTTCTGCATTCAACGCCCAAGTCTGCTTTGCGGCGGTGATGGCGGTCGCCGTTGCCCTTGATTCCATAGGCACACGGCTTCCATTCGGTTTTGTGATAATTATATTCGCTCCCATACGATAATGGCGTTTGTGGTGAATGATGTGATTTCATCAATGCAACCCGTGACAACGGGGAAATAATCGCCGTTTTCGGTGTATTCGTGTTGTACTGACACATCCTTGCCCGCGATGTCATAATCAACATTGCCATCGCCCCAATATATGTTCACATACTTGGTTGATGTCAAGGTGATTTCGCAAGTCTTTGTCGCTTCGCTTACACGGATATGCTTCAACACCTTTTTGACGGGTTCGGGTTCGCGCAACTTCAACTTGAATGTGCCGACCATCAACGAATCGTTCCAAGTCTTTGAAACTTCGATTTCGTCCTTGATGTAAACTTCATAAATCAAAGGTTTCACCGGATGCACGTCAACGACAAGGCGATTCGTTCCTTTCTTGTCGAAAAGATGCGCAAAGTCGTTCACGCGCTTGATGAAATCAATCTTTGATTCTGCCTTGACAAAGCAAGACAACGTGATGTCGCGCGCTTCAATGAACTTGTGCATCAAATCCACGCTTTCGCCATGATAGTTGTCCCAATTGACCGTCAATGGGTCTTTCAGCTTCGGACGCGACAACAAACCATCGGATGCCGACACATAGATTCCATAATCCTTGAAATCGTGTCCGTCAATGGTGTATGCCTGTTGTTTGGCGGATGATATTTCCGAAATCAAGTCTTGTTGCGACAATGCAAGATTGTACATCTTGACATCATCCAGCAAGCCAAAGCCATAATCGCCGCCATAATGGTCTTGGTTAAGCGATACGCCTTGCAACGTGCCGCCGTTCGTCACCTCCTTAATCAATGATGAATTGACATAAAAGCGATATTTTACGCCCTGTTTCACCAACGCAAGCGAAAACCAAGTTCCGGATTTCGCTTCGATGGGAACTTCAACGTAATTGTCAAGCCCGGCGAAAGCAAGCATCCAAATCAATTGTGTTGGCGTGCCAACCTCGCATTCCGCACCATTCACCCACATCAACATCGAAAAGTCAACGGAAAGTGTGGGCAATATGCTTTTGTCAACCTCGCAAGTATCATCGCCGGAAAAGGAAATGGCGTTGCCGTTTTTTCCTTGAACGAAATGCGCACCGGACACAACGCCATCGGCGCGGTTCGATGAATAGTCATAAGCTACAAGCGCGCCATCGCTTTCATCGAATGGCATTTGAAAGATAATATTTTTGTTGTCCATAAATGGTTCAATTTACTTGTTTGACTTCTCCCGGATTTTCACCACGGCATCGCCCGTGGCTTTTTGTATCACTTTCCCGCCGTGATGGTTCACGCAAACTTTCGCCCGGTCGCTTGCGATGACATTCACAACGGCGTTGTCGTACACGTCAACCATGACAAAGGCATTGTCCTTTGCAACGATATTCAACGCGGAATCATGCTTTGCCCATACTTCCGAAACCGAATATCCGGTTGCCGTGACTTTGCCATTTGTCGTTCCAAGCGCAATGCACTTGGATTGGTTTTGCAATGCAATTGCATCATCAAGGAACACGCCGTGTTTCTCCATTACGCCCTTGAAATTCTCGCGGATGAAATCGTTGGATGGATAATCGTGTTCAAGGCAAAAATCAATGCCGCGAATGTACATATCCACCAACGCATCCTTGTCATCAAGGCTTTTCAACTCGTTCAACCAAGGCGTGCAAATGCCGTTCGCCTGTGCTGCCTTGGCAAGATGTTTTGTTACTTTGTTGCTCATTGTTATTTCTTTTTTTTGAGTTTAGGACAAACCTTGCGAACGCAATGCGTTTCCGCCTTGGTTGGATTCCATTATTGTGATGATGCGTTCAATTCGCGACAAATACTTGTTATATGCCGTATTGATTGCAATCGTGTTCAATGCTTGCAACGATTGGCGCAATACTTCGTTTGCGTCAAGCTGATTGATGCGGATGGCGTTCATCTGCCCGGCAAGGATGTTCGCGGTTTCCTCGCTTACTCCCTTAACCGCCCCGGTCAACGATTCATCGGTATCATCCAAGCCCATGTCCTTGAATATTTCTTCGTATTGCTTCAAGGCTTGGTTGAAATTGCTTGATGCCGCGCCGACCGCGCTTTTGAATCGGTCAATCTCCGCTTGTGTCAATCCATCAAAGACGAAATCATCGCCGTTCCAATAGCCCATGTCCTTTTCCAATTTATCCAACGCGCCTTGCAATTGGTTTTCCAAGAATTTCTTCTTCAATTGGTTCACGACAAGGTTTTTCAAAACGGAATTGACGGTTGTTTCCATCGCTTTTGCCGCATCTTCGCTCTTGCTGAATGCTTCAACCAGCGCATCGCCCAAGTCATTTGCAAAGTCCTTTGCGGTTGTCTGCAACAAGTCGTTGGATATTTCGTCAATCATATCTTCGATTTGTCGCCCAAGTTCCGCATATTGCTCCTTGAAATCATTCACGCGGTCGTGGTCGGTTTTCTTCTTGCTTTCTTCCGCTTCCCATGATGCTTTCAAGTGTTCTTGTTGCTCTTTCATGTTGCGGATGGCTGCTTGTTGGTTCTTGTAAACCTCGCCACCCAACGCCTTGCCAATCTGCCATTCAAGTTGCTTGTAAGCGTTTTCAAGCTGCTTGATTGCCTTTTGATGCTTCTTGATTTGCTTTTCTGCCTTGCGGTCGCGCGAATTGAATAAATCAAAAGCGGATGACAACAAGCCGATTGAACCTTGAATGACTGAAAGCGGGTTTCCGGTCGCGATACCTTGCGCAACTTGGCTTGCACCATCCATGATGCCGCCGATGTCGCCCAATATGGCTTGGGTTTCTTCATCCATCGAAACGCCCATCTTTTGCAATCCGTTCGTTACGGCGTTGAATGTTCCGTTGATAAGGTCAATCGAACCGGAAACGGCGGTTGCAACGTCCTTGGTCGCTTTCTTGGCTTCATCGCTTCCCAATCCCTTGCTATCCTTGGTTGCTTCTTTTAGGCGTTTCCACGCCGCGCCAAGGGCGGTGAACGGGTTGCGTTTCTCAACCTCCGAACGTGCCTTGTTCAATTGGTCGATCAAGGCTTTCAAATCTTGCGGGTTCAAGTCAACGCCGATGGTTGCTTTCATGCCCTCAATCTTGGCGATTAGCTGCTTTATGGTCTTTGTTGTCAACTCGTCAAGGTTGCCGAAAAGGTTTTGCCAATCTCCGGAATTTTTAATCAAGTCGCTTTGCAACTTGGAAAGTTCATCTTGCTCTGCCTTTGCAAGTTTTTCAAGTAAATCTTTGTTGCCGTTCAATTCTGCAATCCGGCGGCGTTCGGCGTATTGTTCCGCGATGCGTTCCTTTTTCTGCTCATATCCGCCATATTGGTTCAAGATGGCATCATAATCGCCGACCTTGCTTGTGTCCGTGTTGTACTTCTTTGTTCGGTTGGCGATTGCTTGGTCGATTTCCGCCCTTTCCGCGTCCGTGGATGCCTTTGCGCGCTTGCGGTTCAACAATTCCATGTCGGCGTTGAATTGTTCTTCAAGGCGGCGTTTCTGTTCCACAAATGATGCGTATTCGGTCAACAATGCGTCCGTTTGTTGCTTCGCCTTTTCCTGTGCTTGCTTTTCGGCATTGTCAAGGGCTTCTTTTTCGGCGTTGTCAAGTTCCGTTCCATCGTTGGCAAGCTGCTTGCGCTTCGCTTCGATGACGTTCAACATTTCTATGACGGTCTTTGCGTTTGACAGGGAATCCGACAATTCATTGTTGAACGCTTCAAGGACGGTTTTCTTTGTTTCTTCCGCGATGGCATCATTCAGTTGGCGCAACTGCTTGTTTTGCGTCTTGGAACGATTGGCAACGTCAACTTGCAAGATGATGTCGCGTTGGTTCTTCAAATAATCAATGTACGTTGCACCCTGTTTCAAAAGCCCGTCAAATTCCTTTTTCGCCGCTTGCTGAATGATTGGGTCGTTGGAATTGACCCATTTCAAAAAGCGGGAATATTCGCTTTTGTACTTCGCCAGCTTTTCAAGGAACGCATCTTTCTTCGTGCCACCTCCACCGGATGAAGGATGATGACTGCTGCCGCCACCACTCCCGGATGATGTCGTTGTCTTTCCGGTGATTTTGTCGGCTTGCTTCTGCAATTTCTCAATTTCCGCCATAGCCTTTTTGTAATCATCGTTATTGGTAAGGTGTTTCAAGGCTTCTTGCTTCAACTGAATGGCTTGTTCAATCGCGCCAAGTGAACCTTTCGTGTACGTTTGCGTTGCACCAATTCCGGCTTTTTTAAGGATGTTCCATCCGTTCCTTTCGGCGTTGGCGGCGTTCTGAAATCCCTTTGATATTTCCGCGCGCAAGCCATCAAGGGCGGTTTTCGCTTTCTTCTTTTCATTGTTGGCGGTTTCCACCCAATAGCCCGTGCCGAACGTTGATGTCTGAACCCACATGGATTTTGTGTCCGACATCGCGTTGTATTCCTGTTCTTTCTTGATTAGTTCCTTGACCTTTTCTTGCGCTTGCTGCAAATAGATTGTGGCTTTCGCCTTTTCGATTTGCGCATTGATGAACGCCGTTTTGTTGGTAACAAGGACGTTTTCGGCATCAACCACATCACGAACGGAAACGCCCAAATCCTCAAACGCTTTCTTGTTGTTTTCGATGAATTGCTTCTTCGCTTCAAGGTCGTTTCCAAGTGCATTCCACTTGTCGGACAACTCCATGATGGATGCAATGGGCTTGTAAGCGTTTTCCGATATGGCATTATACCATTCTTCGGTTGCTTTCTTGGATTCGTTCGCCTTGCTTACGAAATGTGACACAAGCGCAATCAAAGCGGATATTCCGGCAAGAATCCAACCGAACACTGGAATGGATTTGATTGCCGCGCCGACCATGCGGAACGCCCCGGCAAGTCCGATGTTCGCCACCGTTCCGGCGGTTGCCGATGCGGTTTGTACGGCTTGCGCTGCTGCCGCCCCCGTGGTTGCTCCAACGCTTGCGGT